>Ga0302314_10014316_pt1 | contig 13584 bp, 11 predicted proteins | sample III_Palsa_N2_3_FD_200533 | JGI IMG/M metagenome (GOLD analysis project Ga0302314, IMG submission 200533) | Peat permafrost microbial communities from Stordalen Mire near Abisko, Sweden - III_Palsa_N2_3 | ecosystem: Environmental > Terrestrial > Soil > Palsa > Peat permafrost | place: Sweden...
GACGCACCGATCTACCAGTTGAGCAACGCGAATATCTACCGCACGCCCTTTGTGCCGGCGGAGCAGACGGGCGGTATTGGTGTCGACGCGGCCAGCGAGAACCTGCCCAAGGTCGTCGGCACGTCGCTCGCCTCCGGGCACTTCCTCGGCTCCGTCAGCGAGGCATATCCGGAGGTTGTGTTGGGTGCCCAGGCGGCGGCCACGCTGCAGATCACGCAGGTCGGCGGTCACGTGATGGTCTACATCGGCAACCAGTGGTTCGTGGTGGTCGGGGTGCTCAACCCGGTCAAGCTCGATTCGTCGCTCGACTCGGTGGCGTTCATCTCGCTGCCGATGGCCGAGAAGTACTTCCAGCAGCTGCCAGAACCGAGCGAGATCTACGTGCGCAGCACCCAGAACAACGTCACCGGCGTCGCCAACCTGCTGCCGGCGACCGCCAACCCCCAGGACCCGAGCGGCGTCAGCGTCGACCGTCCCTCGGATGTGCTCGAGGCCCGCGCTGCCGCCAAGGGCCAGTTCACGACACTGCTGCTCGGCCTCGGCGCCGTCGCACTGTTGGTCGGCGCGATCGGGATTGCGAACATCATGGTGATCTCGGTGCTCGAGCGCCGCGGTGAGATCGGGCTGCGACGCGCGCTCGGCGCCACCCGCGGGCACATCAGCATGCAGTTCCTGGCCGAGTCGGCGCTGTTGGCAGCGATCGGTGGCGCCTTCGGTCTGGCGATCGGCGCCGGGGCAACGGAGATCTACTCGGCCGCCAAGCACGAGCCATTCATCGTCCCGCTGTACGCGCTGATCGCGGCCCCCACGGCGGGCTTCCTCATTGGCGCCCTCGCCGGGCTATATCCAGCTGCGAAGGCGGCGCGCCTCAGCCCCACCGAGGCCCTTCGCGCTTAGCCCGCTACCTGCTCGTACTGCGCATAGAGCTCGTCGACGGCCCGCTTGGCCGCCTCGTGACGGGCGCTCGAGTCGGCCGACCGCTCGGGCGTCGCCCAGGCGGACGGGTCCGCAAGCTCCCCCTCGATCGTTTGCAGCGCCGCCTCGGCCTGCTCAATCTGCTCCTCGAGCTTGGCCTGCTGTTTGACTGAACGGCCGGCATTGTTGGTAGCGCCGGCAGCACGCTTCGCTGCCGGCTTGGGCTTCGACTGAGCCGCGGTCTGCTTCGCGGTGGCCTCCTCGACCGCGCGCTCCTCACGCACGCGGATGTACTCGGCCCAGCCACCCAGGTAGGTGTGCAGCGTGGCGTCCTCGAAGGCGATGGTGCGGGTGCCGACCGCATCCAGCAGCGCGCGATCGTGGGAGATCAGCAGCAATGAGCCGGTGAACTGGCTGAGCGCGTCCTCGAGCGCCTCGCGACTCTCGACATCGAGGTGGTTGGTCGGCTCGTCGAGGATCAGCACGTTGGCGCCCGACTGCACGAGGATCGCGAGCGAGAGCCGCTGGCGCTCGCCGCCGGAGAGCCCTTCGAGCGGCTTTTCCGCCTCCTCGCCGCTGAACAGGAAGCGCCCGAGCAGCGCCCGAGCGTTGGCAGGAGTCAGTCCGGTGCGGTGCGTACACGCCTCGACAACGGTGCGGGCGTTGCCGGCATGCAGATCCTCGGAGTGCTGGGAGAGGAAGCCGATCTTGACGTTGTGGCCGGTCAGCAGCTTGCCGGTCACCGACGGACCCTCGGTGATGGCGGCCTGCTGGCCGCCCTTGATCGCCATACCGGTCGCATCGCGCGCGTCGGCACCGTCGTTGGCGAACGGGCGGGCGCCGGCGAGCGTCTCAATCAGCGTCGTCTTGCCGGCGCCGTTGGGCCCGACGACCGACACATGCTCGCCGCGCTCGAGCCACAGATCGCCGTCGCGCAGCAGCACGCGCTCGCCGATCTGCATGCTCCCATCCTGCAGCTCGAAGACGACACGCCCGCTGCGCTCCGGCGGCTTGAAGGCGAACGCGAGTCCGTCACGGTCACGGTCGCCACGATCGATCCGATCGATCCGGTCCAGGCGCTTCTGGCGCGACTGCGCCTGGCGCGCGCGGGTGCCGGCGCGGAAGCGGGTGACGAACTTCTCGAGCCGTTCGATCTCGGCCTGCTGGCGCTCGATCATGCGCCCCAGAGCGAGCTCGCGCTGCGCCTTCTCGGTCCGCCACTGATGCCAGGTGCCGGGGAAGAACTTGCCGCGGCCGGCCTCGAGCTCGAGCACCGCGGTCGCCACCGACTCGAGGAACCAGCGGTCATGGGCGATCAGGATCACGGCCGCGTCGAGCGCGTTGAGGTGCGCCTCGAGCCATTCGAGCGACTCGATGTCGAGGTGGTTGGTCGGCTCGTCGAGCAGCAGCAGATCCGGGCTCCCGGCCAGCGCCCGGCCCAGCGAGGCGCGCGTCAGCTCACCGCCCGAGAACGTCTCGAGCCGGCGATCGAGCACCGAGTCGTCCTTGATGCCAAGGCCGTGGAGCGTCGACAGCGCCTGTTCGCGCCAGGTGTAACCACCGGAGTGTTCCAACGCTGCCTGTGCGTCGGAATAGGCGGTCAGCGTCTGCTCCTCGTAGTCGCCCGCGGCCATGCGCTGCTCCAGCCGCTGCAGCTCCGCTTCGAGCGCGATCAGCTCGGGCGCGCCCGAGAGCACGTAGTCACGCAGCGTCATCCGCTGGTCGCGCGGCGGGCGCTGATCGTGCAGGGCCATCTTGGTGCCCTTCGCCAACACCAGCTCGCCGCCGTCGGTCGACGCCTCGCCCGAGATCATCCGCAGCAGCGTCGTCTTGCCGGCGCCGTTGCGTCCCGACAGGCTCATGCGGTCGCGGCGCTCGAGCTTGAACGAGATGCCACGGAGCAGCGGCTCCCCGGAGATGTCCTTGCTGAGGTCTGAGGCGATGATCACGGCCATGTCCTGATGGTATGCGGCGGATCCCTAAGATCCGTTTGTGGCCCTCAGCGACCATCCACCGGTACCGCCGCGCGACTTCCCACCGGCACGCACGGTTGTCGTTCCGGGCCGTGGCGAGTTCTTCCTGCGCGACTCCGATCCGATCTCCGAGGCACCGATCGTGTTCATGCTCCACGGCTGGGTCGCCAGCGCCGACATGAACTTCGGCGGCCTCTACGACGACGTGATCGCCGCGGGATACCGGGTGATCGCGATCGATCATCGTGGTCACGGCCGCGGGCCACGACCACTGGTGCCGTTCCGCCTCGTCGACTGCGCCGCCGATGCCGCCGCCGTGATCCGCACGCTCGGTCTCGGGCCGGTGATCATCTACGGCTATTCGATGGGCGGCGCGATCGCGCAGCTGGTCGCGCGCGACCATCCCGACGTTGTCTCCGGGCTGGTGCTAAGCGGCACAGCACAGCACTGGCAGGAGGACGAGCTCAAGCGCGGCTGGCGGGCGATGCCGTTCGTAGGGCTCGGACTCTCGGTCGCCCCCGGTCGCGGTTGGCGGGTGGCGCTCAAGCGCGCAGGCTTCCGGCCGGGCGAGAAGATGGCGTGGGTCCACTCGGAGATGACGCGCCACAGTGCGCGCGACATCGCCGAGGGAGGGCGAGAGCTGGGGCGCTTCGACTCGCGGCCGTGGCTTGCGCCGCTGCCCTTTCCGACGGCCGTGGTGCTCACGAGCGCCGACGACGCCGTCCCACCGGTCAAGCAGCAGCAGCTTGCAGCTGCGCTCAAGGCGCAGATCTTCGAGGCGCCCGTGCGCCATCTCGAGGTCGCCGCGATGGCAAGTGAAGCCTCTGCGCAGCGTTACAACCCGGTGCTGATCGCGGCGCTCGATGCGGTACGGGTTGCCGAGAGATCCGGTAGCCTTGCGACCAATGAGTCGTAAGCGAACTGTCCTTCTCGCGCTGTGGGTCGTCGCAGCGGCGCTCGTAGCTGCCCCGTCCGCGCTCGCGGTCACCCACGGTGGCCAGGGTATCTGGGGGCCGACCACGGACAAGACGATCACCTACTCGATGTTCATCCTGATCGGTCTGTTCCCGGTGCTCATCATCGTCTTCTCCCTGATCCAGAGTTGGCTCGACCACCGCAAGCACGCGCGCGTCGACGCTGCCACGCGCCGGGCCAAGTCAGCAGAGTGGAAGGGCGGCTGGTAACAGCCCTTGCTTGCGCCGGCGCCGTCAGGCGTTAGCCTGAGCGCGACATGGCTTACTTCGTAACGGGCGCCACCGGCTTCATCGGCAGCAGCCTGGTGCCGCTGCTGCTGGAGCGCACCGCGGGCAAGCGCGGCGCCGCGGGTCACATCCACATGCTCGTGCGTGAGAGTTCGATGCCACGCATGCAGCAGCGCATCGACAGCTGGACCAAGGGCGATCCGGCCGCGCGTAAGCGCCTCAAGCCGGTCGTCGGCGACCTGCACGAGCCGTTGCTCGGGATCGCACCCGAGGGAATCGCCGGGCTCAGCGAGCGCGGGATCACGCACTTCTTCCACCTCGCGGCGATCTACGACATGACCGCCGGCGACGAGGTCAACCAGCTCGCGAACATCGAGGGCACACACCATGCGCTCGAGCTCGCCGACACGATCGGCGCGAGGCTCTTCCATCACGTCTCGTCGGTGGCCGTCGCCGGCCGCTACCGAGGCGTCTTCACAGAGGACATGTTCGACGTCGGGCAGCCGCTCGAACACCCCTACCACCGCACGAAGTTCGAGTCCGAGCGGCTGGTCCGCGAGGCGGCGACGATGCCGTGGCGCATCTACCGGCCCTCGATCGTCGTCGGCGACTCGCGCACGGGTCGCATGGACAAGGTCGACGGCCCCTACTACTTCCTGCCGCTGCTGCGCCGGGCACAGCGACTGATGCCGGATTGGCTGCCGCTGATTGGGCCGGAGCTCGGCAATACCAACATCGTTCCCGTCGACTTCGTCGCCCGCGCTCTCGATCACATCGCCCACGAACGTGGGCTCAACGGGCAGGCGTTCCACCTGACCGACCCAAACCAGACGCGCGTCGTCGATGTGCTGAACACGTTCGCGAAGGTCGTCGGAGCACCGCAGTTCGCCGTGACCGTCGATCCCGGGCCGCTCTCGCGGCTACCGCGCGGCATCGCCTCGATGATGATGGCGCTCCCCGGTGCGCACGCGACGCGGCGCGCGCTGCTCGCCGAGGTTGGTGTGCCCGACGAGATCGTCGACTACATCGACATGCCGACAGAGTTCGACACAACGCAGGCCCGTGAGGCGCTCGCCGGCTCGGGGATCGAGGTACCGCCGCTCGACAGCTACGCGCAGAAGCTCTGGGACTACTGGAAGCGTCACCTCGATCCGGAGCTCGTCCAACACACCAGCATCACCAGTGCAGTGGCCGGCAAGACCGTCCTGATCACCGGCGCCTCGAGTGGTATAGGCAAGGCAACAGCGGTGCTGCTCGCCCGTGCGGGCGCCACGGTGCTGCTCGTGGCCCGCGGCCTGGAGCAGCTCGACGAGACATGCCAGGAGATCGTCGCGGACGGCGGCTCGGCATACATGTATCCCGCCGATATCTCCGATCCCGAGTCGGTCGACGCTCTGATCGAGCGCGTGCAGGCCGAGCATCCACGGATCGACGTGCTGGTGAACAACGCGGGGCGCTCGATCAGGCGCTCGATCGCGCTCTCATATGACCGCTTCCACGACTTTGAGCGGACGATGCAGCTCAACTATCTGGGCACGATCAGGCTGATCATGGGTCTGCTGCCGCGGATGCGCGAACAGCGCTCGGGCCACGTGATCAACATCTCGTCGATCGGCGTGCAGACGAACCCTCCGCGCTTCTCCGCCTACGTGGCCTCGAAGTCGGCGCTCGACGCCTGGACACGCGTCGTCAGCTCAGAGTGCATCGCTGACAACGTGCACTTCACGACGATTCACATGCCGCTGGTGAAGACGCCGATGATCGCGCCGACGAAGCTCTATGACCGCTTCCCGACGATCTCCCCAGAGGAGGCCGGCGAGATGATCGCCGAGGCGATACGCACGCGCCCGAAGACGGTCAACACCGCGCTCGGCACCGTCGGTGAGGTTGGCTACGCGCTCTTCCCCAAGCTGATCGACCAGGTGCTGTCGACCGCTTACAAGGTCTTCCCCGATTCAGCAGCCGCACGCGGCGGGAGCGATCCGTCCGAGCGCGCCTCGACCGAGCAGGCACTGTTCGCCAAGCTGATGCGCGGCGTTCACTGGTGATCGAGCAGTAGCCCTTCGCGCAGGCCGCCGCGTCCGATCTCGAGCGGTACCGCGAAGAGTTCCGAGACCGCTCGCAGAATCAGCAGCCCGCCGGCGAGCAGCCGTGCCCGCTGAACGTCGACCCCGAAGTTGCGAGCAAAGTCGACGGCGCTGAAGCGCTGCGCGGTCTCGAGCAGATGATCGAGCGCGCCAACGTCGAGGATCGGTCCCGCGAGCAGCCGCAGCGACGTGGCGCTGCCGCCGACAGCCACCAGCCGCCGCACGTCGGGCGGCGGTTGCACTTCGGCGAAGATCGCCCGGGTTCGGGTCATGGCCTCGTCGAGATCGGCGCGCGTGGGCGGGTCCGATGGCAGCCACCGGTGTGTGACGTCGCCGGAGCCCAGTGGCAGCGAAACCCACCAGCGCACGTAGGCCGGCGCATCTCCGACGACCAGCTCCGACGAACCACCGCCGGCGTCGACCACACCGAGGCCCTGCTCGTCACCTGCGCCCGCGGCCCAGGCGGCACCGATGAACGCCAGGCGTGCCTCCTCAGCGCCGCTGAGGACCTGTAGCTCGAGGCCCTCGCAGGCGTCACCGATCAGACGCACGAGCGCATCGCCATTGGCGGCGCGCCGGACCGCGGCGGTCGCGACACAACGCACCTCCTCGGAACCGAGCTCGCGGGCGAGCCTGTACTGCATGACCACCGCCTCGAGCACCTCGGCGAGCTTCGCTGCCGGGATCGCTCCGCTCGCATCGATCGAGCGTCCGATCAGCGTGAACGCACGCTCCTGACACTGCTCGATCAGCCCGATGCCATCGCAGTCAGCCACCAGCAGCCTGGTGGTGTTGGAGCCGATGTCGATACAGGCGCGACGCAAGACGCCGTTACGCTAACGCCCCGACGCTGCTCCCGCCAACTCTGGCTCGGCCAAGGGCGCCGCAATGGCGGCACGGGCCGTCGGAACCAGCAGCCCGGCGACCACGGCGATGATCAAGAAGCCGGTCGCCATCCAGTAGCTATCGGTGAAACCGGTGACACTCGGCAGCCCGTGCAGCGTGTTGTGTGCGATGAACGTCGCCGATATCTGGCCGCCGAGCGCACCGCCAAGCGTCCTCATAACCGTGTTCATTCCGCTGGCCACGCCGGTCTGATGCGGCTCGACGGCGCCGACGATCAGGTTGCCGAGCGCAGCGAACGCAAACCCCATGCCGATCCCCATCAGCGCGCAGCTGATCAGGATGTCGTATGGGTGCCCATGCTGAATCGCGGACCAGACAAAGGCGACCGCTGTGATCGCCGAGCCGACGACCAGTGCGGACTTGGACCCATAACGACGCGCGACCGGGCCGGTGAGGCTGCCGAGCGCGCCCATCCCCAAGGCCGCCGGAAGCAGGTAGAGGCTTGAGACCGTCACCGAGGCACCAAAGCCAAAGCCCGTGCTCTTGGGCAGCTGCGCGAACTGTGGGAACACGATGAACGACGAGTACATGCCGCCACCGATCAGGAAGGCGGCGAGGTTGGTCGTCCAAACGCCGCGGATCCGCATCATCGTCATGTCGACAAGCGGGTGATCGCTGGCGACCTCGATCGCGACCCAGAGACCGATCACGGCAAGGCCGCCGATCATCAGCGCCAGCGACTTGGGACTGCCCCAGCCCCAGCTCGTTGTCTGCGCGATGCCGATCAGCAGCAAACTCATGCCGACCGTCATCACCGCCGCAGCAAGCCAATTGACCTTACCCGGCGCACGCACGGGCGATTCCGGGATCCAGCGCCAGGTGCAGGCGGCGGCGACGATCGTCACGATCATTGGGATCCAGAACAGCCAATGCCAGCCGAGGTGCTGAGAGATCACCGCGCCGAGTACCAGACCGAGGCCCCCGCCGACCCCGAGAATCGACGACATCAGGCCGATGCTGCCGGCGACCCTTTCACGCGGGAACTCATCGCGTGCGATCGAGAAGGCGAGCGGGAAGATGCCGCCGGCGACTCCCTGAATCACGCGCGCAACGATCAGCATCGCGAGCGAGTTGGAGACTGCCGCGAGCAGCGTGCCGAGCGCTAGGACCAGCAGCGTCCACAGCAGCAGCTTCTCCTTGCCGTACATGTCGCCAAGGCGCCCAATCACCGACGTGCCGACCGACGCCGATAGCAGGAACGCGGTCAGAATCCACGTGGCCCCCGTCTCCGAGGTGTGCAGCGTGTGTTGGAAGCTCGGAAGCGCCGGAATCACGGCCGATGCCAGCACCGCGTAGGCAAGTCCTGCGCTGCAGAGCACCGCAAGGATCACGTTGGGGTGAACGCTGTGCGTGCGATGCGGGAGCTGCGGGTGATCGGAGGCCATGTTGGTACTGTACCGGAATGGTCATTCCGCCTGCTCTCTCAACCGAGGATGACTGGCTCGACACCCAGCCCGAGCGCCTCTGGTCGGCCCTCAGCACCGAGCAGAAGCACGAGCGCATCCTGTTCGCGGCCGGCCGCGTGTTCGCACGTGAAGGCCTCGACGCCTCGATGCCGACGGTTGCCGCCGAGGCGGCAGCCGGAATCGGGAGCCTCTACCGTCAGTTCCCGTCAAAGCACGATCTGCTGGCGGCGCTCGTGATCCGTAGGCTCCTGCAGATTCAGGCCGCGGCCGTCCAGGCGGCGGCTCAGCCGGCCGATCACTGGCAGGCGATGAAGGAGATGCTCTGGATCACAGTCGAGCGCCACGCGGCCGACGACTTTCTCGGGGAGGCCTGGAACCAGGTGGAGGACCACGAACAGGTCCGGATCGCGGCCGACGCCACGATTCAGGCGTTCGCGCGACTGGTCGATCTCGCCCGCGCCGAGGGCGGGATCCGCTCCGACGCGACCGCCCTGGACATCCGCATGCTGTTCGTGGCGACGCGGGCATCGCGCCAGGTTCACCCCGACGGCTGGCAGCGCGTGCTCGAGCTGATGATCGACGGGCTCGCCGCCGGTGGGGCTCCGAGACACATTTCCGCGAAACCCGCTAGGCGGCCCTGAGCGCCTCCAGGTCCGCGCGGCGCGTCCCGCCGCCTGAATCGAGGAGCGTCTCGAGGATCTGTCCGAGACTCGAGCGGAAGAAATGGTGCCCCTCGTCAGGGTCGATGAAGACCCGGCATCGTGGCAGCGCGGCCGCCAATTGCAGCGCGTGCTCCACCGGCACCAGCGGATCAGCCGCGCCATGCCAGAGCTGCACCTCGGTGCCCACATCGCTTGGATCAAAGCCCCATCCGTGCGCGTAGGTCAGAAAGTCGTCGATCAGTCCGCCGATGCCACCGCAGGTCGCGTCGAAGAAGCTCGTCGTGGCGGCCGCCCGTTCCTGTGAGCTCGAGAGCCGCGCGCGCTCGCTCGGAGCCGCGTGCGCCGCGATCACCCCGGTGACCAGGCGCGGATGCTCCGTGAGCACGGGCAGCACCGCGTCACCGAGCCTGCGCGCGAGCTCAGGCGCTGCCGCCAAGGCGCCCAGCGGTAGGCCGATGCGGCGCTGCAGGCCCGGTGCCTTGTGTGGCTGGCAGAAGGGTGAGAGTGCGCTGCACAGCGCGACTCGCTCGATGCGAGCGCCCAGCCGGTGCGCGATCGCGAGCGCGTACGGCCCCCCGGCCGATACGCCCAGAACGGAGAATCGCCCGATTCCGAGCCCATCGGCGAGCGCCGCCACATCATCGGCAAAGTCGAGGATCGTGCGGCCCGGATGCGGGTCAGAGCTGCCAACTCCCGGCCTGCTCGGAGCGATATAGCGCACACCAACCCGCTCGACGATCCGACGCAGGTCGATCGTCGCCTCGACCGGAGTCCCGATCGCTCCGTGGCAGTAGAACACCGGCCGGCCGCCGGCAGGCCCGATCGCGCTGAAGGAGAGGCTCCGCCCATCTCGCAGAACGAGCTTGTCACGGCGATCTGGAGGATCGGAGTGCATGGCGTGCGGGTGCGGGTGCGGAAAATCCCTGCTCAGCGAAAGATAGACCGCCCCGGCTCGTGAGTTGTGACGTCTTGGATAAGGCCTTTGAGGGCGGTTACGAACTCCGCCGGCCGCTCGACCATCGGGACATGGCCCGTATCCGGGACTCGGACCACGTTCGCGTCCGGCCGCGCCTTCAGCAGATCTTCGAGTGCGCGGATGCGCACGGTGCGGTCGGCCTCGCCCCAGATGACCCCGAGCGGCATCTGTGTTTGCGCCAGCGTCAACCGCAGATCGGTCGAGGTGATCGTGGCCAGTGCCGGCGCGGTGCGTCGCGCCGCCGCCGAGGCTTCCACCATCTGGCGCGCCATCGTCGGCGGCATGTCGGCCGGATCGGCCGCGGTCAACGGCAGCAGGAGTCTTCTCCCCCACCACGTGTCGGTCAACGGCGCGGCACTTCGTCGCGCCGCGAGCACGGCGTCGGCACTGGCGGCGAGCAGGTTCGAGACCGTGGCCGGGAATGGCCGCAGGCCCGCCGGCGCGACCAGCACAAGGCGTCTCACCAGCTGCTGGTGCGCGGCGGCGAGCACGATCGAGATACCGCCGCCGAGCGAGTGCCCGACCAGATCAAACGGCCCCGTGACGCCCGCGGCGGCGAGGCCGTCGACGATCCGGTCAGCGACCTCGGCGAGCACGAAGTCCTCGCCGACAGGCTCCGACGCGCCAAAGCCGGGCACGTCCAGTGCAATCACGCGCCGCGTGCGCGCGAGCTCCCCGACGACCAGCTCCCAGATGCTCCGGTCGGTCGCGATCCCGTGGACGAGCACCAGTGGTTCGCCGGTCCCGAACTCGTCCATTGCGACGAGTGACGCCATCACTGGATCGTATAGTCCGCAGGCGATGGTCGATCCACCCCAGCCGTTCGCGCTGCGCACCGAGGAGCAGCACGACGGCGCCTTCGTGCGGCAGGCGAGTAGCTTCCGCAGCTGGGTGACGGCGGATGGCTCAAGCGGCTTCGCGCCCGAGGTCGGCCGCTACCACCTGTACGTCGCGCGCGCCTGCCCCTGGGCGCACCGCACGATCATCGCCCGCCGGCTGATGGGGCTCGAGGACGCGATCTCGATCTCGTTCGTCGATCCGATCCGCGACGAGCGCGGCTGGGCGTTCAGCGAGCCGGGGCGCTACGAGGATCCGGTCAACGGCTTCCGGCTGCTCTCCGAGGCCTACCACGCGGTCGATCCCGGCTTCGCCGACCGCGTGACGGTCCCGGTCCTCTGGGATCGCGAAACGCGTACGATCGTCAACAACGAGTCGGCCGACATCCTGAGGATGCTCTCGACGGTGTTCGCGCCGCTCGCCGAGCATCCGATCGTGCTCTATCCGCACGAGCTGACGTCTGAGATCGACGCGCTCAGCGAGCACATCTACGACAGCGTCAACAACGGCGTCTACCTGGCCGGCTTCAGCACCCGGCAGAGCGTCTACGAGCACGCCGTCAAGCGCCTGTTCGCCGTGCTCGACGAGCTTGACGCACGCCTCGGCTCAAGCCGTTTTCTGTTCGGCGCCGAGCCGCTCGAGACCGACTGGCGTCTGTTCACGACGCTGATCCGCTTCGACGCCGTCTACCAGATCCACTTCAAGTGCTCGCTGCGCAAGATCGCCGAGTACCCGAATCTGTGGCCGTACCTGCGCGACCTCTATCAGTGGCCCGGCGTCAGTGAGACGGTTTCATTCGACGAGATCCGCGCGCACTACTACCGCACGCACGATTCGATCAACCCCAACGGGATCGTCGCGATGATGCCGACGCTCGACTTCGAGGCACCGGCCGGCCGAGAGTCGCTCTGAGGGCGCCCCGCTGGGCGCCCTCAGGCCCTGCTGCTCAGTCCAGCTCGAGCTGGTAGATCCAGGCGATCAGCGTCTTGTTGCCGACTGGGTTCCAGGCGATCGCGCCCTGTCCCTCCGTGGTCTCCGTGTGCACAACGACAGTGACCGTCTGCCCGGTCCTCACCACTGCGGGAACCGAGCTCTTGTTCGTCATGCTCAGGCTTGCGCCGAAGTGGTGGTATTGAGCGTCCTCCACCTGAAACGCTCCGGCCGAAACCGGGATTGTCCCCTTCACATCCGCGAAGGTCACAGAGAAGGTCGAGGGCACCTGCTTGCCGGCCGGCCAGACACCACTCTCGGCGTACCTCGTCACATAGCCAGGAACTGACGGCCCGACCGCCGTGACGTCGGCCGTACCGCCCGGCAGCTCGGCGTGCACGGTGTACCCCTGCTCCTCGGAGAGGATCGGCTTCGCCGCAGTTGCGACCTCCATCTGCGGCTTGTCGGCCGCGGGTTCGCGTGCGGACTTCGGCAGCCACGACGGCAGGCTGCCGTAGCTGAGGTCCTGCGCCGGGTACTTGGTCTGCCGACCCGGGCTGAGGACCAGCACGAGACCTCCTGCCACAACCACTACCACAACGGCCGCCAACGCGAATAGCCAGCGGCGGCCGGGCCTGAAGGCCCGACCGCCGCCGTTGCCGGCTGATGTGGCATTCAACATGCCACGTTCCATCGTCTGCTCCTGGATCTACTTCTTGACTGTGATGTTGACCTTGGTGCCGGCGCGCAGGCGCTTACCGGCCCCGGGACTGATCGATTTGACGACGGTGCCGGCGCCCTTGATCTTTCCGACGTCCAGACCGTCGGCCTTGATCTCGCGCTTGGCCTTGGCCAGAGCGTCACCGACCACATCCGGAACGATGGCGAACACCCGGGTGATCGTCGCACCGGGCACCGTGGTGGTCGCTCCCGCCACCGTGGTGGTCGCTCCCGCCACCGTGGTGGTCGGACCCGTCACCGTGTCCGTCACCGTGGTAGTCGAGCTCGACGATGGCGCGTTGGTGAACACATCGCCGCCGAATGGCGCCAGACCCGGCTGTGACGCGAAGCCCAGGTACGGGCCGTCGGTGTCGCCTGTGCTGCCACCGGTGGTCCCACCGGGGATGACGCCACCGGTCAGCGAGTTGGTGCCGTTGGACTGCTCACCGAAGACATCCTCCAGGGTGCGCAGCAGGGAATAGTGGTTGTAGTAGTTGTTGGACACGCTGCCCGGGGTGATATCCGGGCTGATCACGACCGCACCCGAATCGCCGCCGCCCAGCGTCGCGTCGTACGGATCGAAGAACGGGTCGTTCGACGTCACGGCGCTGTTGGAGGAGGTGTCGCTGACCACGTATGCGACCTGCGAGCCGGCGGCGCCACTCAGCGCTTGCACGGCGTTGCCCTCGCTATCGACGAGCGGCACGTTGGACGTGTACGCCGTCAAGGCGCTTGTCGAGTCGCCCGCGTTCGCCGAGTTCGTGATCTGGCCGATGTACACGCAGCCGTTGTTGCCGTCAGCCGGCAGCGTGAAGTACGTCGATGCGGCGGCACAGCTCGAGGCGTTGATCGCGTTCCCAGCGACCGAGGTGACCTCCGCCCCGTCGTAGACCTCCGTCACACCGGTCTCACTCTCGAGCGTGCTGCCGTCGCTGTTTCCGGATGTGACGTCGAGATGGAGCGTCTTTGA
>Ga0302314_10014317_pt1 | contig 13584 bp, 8 predicted proteins | sample III_Palsa_N2_3_FD_200533 | JGI IMG/M metagenome (GOLD analysis project Ga0302314, IMG submission 200533) | Peat permafrost microbial communities from Stordalen Mire near Abisko, Sweden - III_Palsa_N2_3 | ecosystem: Environmental > Terrestrial > Soil > Palsa > Peat permafrost | place: Sweden...
GCCTGGCAGGACAGGTGGAATACGAGGCAGTTGCTTGGGTATCAACTTGGGTTCGTATGTCGGGCGGCACTCAGTGTCACTCACTTGCTACAGATACACCGACAGAGTGTAAGCGTACCGACATATTGGAGATTTCTGCAATGTCAGAGACAGGCCACAGCAAAAAGAGAAGTTCAATTCTTTCCAATAATCTGCTTCGCGCTTCCGTTCACGTCACGGTCGTCGCTGTACTCGCAGCGGCCAGCGCCGCGGCGCAGGCACAACAGGCTCCGCCTCCGGGCGCAACCGGCACCAATGCGGACGACACGACGCCGATCCAGGAAGTCGTCGTCACCGGCACGATGATCAAGCGCGCCAATGCCGAAACCGCCGAGGCCGTAACCGTCCTCAAGGCGGACACCCTCAAGGAACAGGGCATCACGAGTGTGCAGGACGCACTGAACACCCTGACCTCCAACAATCCGGCGATCAGCATCTCCACGGCCGTCGGAACCTTTTCGGGCGGCGGCAGTTACGCCAACCTGCGCGACCTCGGCAATGGCCGTACGCTGGTCCTGCTCGATGGCCAGCGTCTGGCCAATAATGCCTTCTCCGGCAATGCCGTCGACCTGAGCGGCATTCCGTTCTCGGCCATCGACAATGTCGAAGTGCTGCGCGAGGGCGCCTCGGCCTTGTACGGCTCGGATGCGATCGCGGGCGTGATCAACTTCATCACCAAGAAGAACTACCAGGGTGCCGAAATCGAAGGCACCTTCGACCGCCCGGAGGAAAACGGCGGCGGCAACGGCCAGGCAGACTTCACCCTGGGTCATGGCGATCTGGCGAATGACGGCTACAACGTCATGATCACGGGGAGCTACCAGAAGCAGCAGGAACTGCGCGCAACGCAGCGCAATTTCTCCGCTGAAGGCTACTATCCCGAGAAGGGCTACACCTCCACGAACAATCCGGGATCCTGGCCCGGCACCTTCGAGGACAGCGCCGGGAACCAGTACCAGGCCGGCTACCCCGCTTGCGAAGGCAACCCGCTGCTGACCACGGACTTCGGCAACTGCGCCTACCGTTATTCGGCGGCGACGGATCTGATCCCGAAGTCCAGCGAATATTCCGGAATGCTGTCCGCCACCAAGGCGCTGCCGGATAACAACCAGATCCAGCTGCAGTACTTCTACACCCAGTCCCTGGTGACCGGCTGGTCCGGCCCGATGTTCTATTTCTACGGCCTCGACCCGGCAAGCCCCTACTACCCGACGGCGGGTCAGCTGACGGGTATCGGCACCACGACACCGCCCGACCTGGCGGGTGGCGGCGATGCCATCTATACGGATCCATACAACGACCGCTTCAGCGGCAACATCAACGTCGAACAGCGGGTGCTGCTGACGTTCTCCGGCCATAACCTCGGTTGGGACTACGAATCGGCGCTCAACTACAGCAAGAACACCAACGACAATCGCAATCAGGGTGGCTACCCCAATGAGGCCGTCCAGGCCCCCGGCGGCGTCCTGAGCGATCTGATCAATCCCTTCGGGCCCCAGACCGCGGCCGGACAGGCGCTGATCAACTCATCGTATATCAATGGTGTCTACGCACTCGGCGTGGACTCGCGCTGGGGCGTCACCGGCCATGCCAGTCACGAACTCGGCGATGCCTTCAATTCCGGCATTCCGGCAACCTTTGCGATCGGCTTCGACGTGAACGGTGAGCACTTCGCGTATCACACCACGCCGTATAACGACCTCGTGAGCGCGGCCACGGGCCTGACGGACAGTTCCGTCGAAGGCGCTCGCCAGGTACAAGCCGCCTACGTCGAGTTGGACGTGCCGATCCTCAAGAGTCTCGATCTCGACATCTCGGATCGTCAGGACCGTTACAGCGACTTCGGCACGACCAACAATCCCAAGGTGTCGGTGCGCTGGCAGGCGGCCGATTTCGTGACCTTCCGGGGAACCGCCTCAACTGGCTTCCGGGCACCCACGCTGTTCGATCTTAACGACCCGAACTCACTGTCGGCTTCGAGCTCCGGCACCATGGGGGCAGGAAACCCGGACTGTCCGGCGACTGGCCCCGCCGTTGCGCCGTTCACCACGGCAACCTGTAACACGCAGGGCCTCGGATTGTTCGGCGGCAACAAGGCCCTGACGCCCGAGACATCGCAGAACTTCGATCTGGGTGTCGTCCTCTCGCCAATCCGGGACATGGGCATCACGTTGGATTACTTCCGGATCCTCCTGAAGAATGCCATCGGCTTGGTTCCGGTAACGGCCATCTACGGCAATCCCACCCAGTTCAGCAACTATTACGTGTTGAACAACACGGGAGGGCTTACTCCGTCGATTCAAGAGGCGGCCGATTGCCATCCCTACACGTCAGCGGGCTGTGGGTACATAACCCAGACTTATGAGAATACGGGCCGGATCACGACGGATGGTATCGACGTGAGCGTGCAGTATCTGCAGCACACGGAGTTCGGTACGTTCCACGAGGACCTGGAAGGCACCGCGACCACGCAGTTCCTGGAGCAGCAGTACATCGGCGGCCCGCAGCTCAACCTGGTGGGCTGGTACAACCAGAGTCCGCCGGCCTACCGGTGGACGCATAACCTGACGGTCAATTGGATGAGCCCGGCGAAGATGTTCGGTGCCGGCCTCACCAACCGCTTCTACTCGGAGTACATCGATGAGTTCCCGGATGCCGCTGGCAATATCCGGCACGTGGGCAGCTATACGCTCCTCGACGGCTTCGTCAGTTACTCGCCGGTGGAGAAGCTGACCGTGTTGTTCGGTATCAAGAACCTGCTCGACAGGAGCCCGCCGTTCACCAACGCGTATCAGAACAACTTCGCTGCCGGTTACAACCAGCTCAATGCGGACCCGTTGCTGCGTAACTTCTACGTCAATGTGAAGTACAAGCTGTTCTAAATCCTTCGGGATTGGCTGATGTTCGTTTGATCGGCCCCCTCACGGGGGCCGATTTTTTTTACCCCGCCGAAAGTGAGTGCGACCTTGCTAAGGCGCTGCTAGCGCCAGCGCGGCGCCGGCCTGATCCACCGTGTGCAGCGTCACCGGGCGGCGCCAGACGCGGCGGATGTATTCCAGGACCTTGCGGCTGCGCTCCACGTCGATGCCGCGGCCATCGGTGACGTGGTCGTGTTCGAGTTCCAGGGAGCCGTCATTGCGCAGTTGTGACACGGCGATGTTCGGCGCGCCGAAGTTGTACTTGGGGGCAAGCAGCGCCTCGTGCAGACCGTTCAGATCGCGCTCCATGACCTTGATCTGACCATCGCTGCGTGCCGCGAAACGGAACAGGCCCAGCTCCTCGGCCATCTCGCGCGTCAGGTGGTTGCGCACGAAACCGAAGTCATCATCCTCCTGCATGATCCGGCGGGCGGCCTCCATGCCATGGCTCTCGATGATCTTTTCCCACAGCGAGAATCCGAGGTGATACGGATTTACGGCGAGTGCGATCTGCTGGTCCGACGCCATCGGGCGCACCACGTCGGAGTGGCACTTGATGGCATCGACATAGGCCTGCGGCGGTACGAAATCGGCCTCGCGCAGCAGCCGGGCGTGCCAGTAGGAGGCCCAGCCTTCGTTCATGATCTGGGTCGCGAAAACCGGATAGAAGTAGAACGACTCCTCGCGCACCGCCAGGAAGATGTCGCGCTCCCAGCTCTCCATTTCCGGCGCGTAATGCGCCATGAACCACAACAGATCGCGCTCGGGATGCGGCGGCACCGGCGCCCGCTTGCGGGTTTCGAAGGCGCCATGGGCCGCCACCGGGTCGAGTGAGGCGAAGCGGCGCCGGAACTCGTCATCCACCAGCGCCTTGGCATCCGGCAGGAACTCCGGATAGCGCTCGCGGCGTAGGCGCTGATCGATGTCGATGTGCTGTTCCAGGGCCAGCGCCGCATCGAGGGCCGCCTCGACCCGCTGCGGTCCGTGGGTCTCGATGGCCTGGCTGATCTGGCGGGCGTGGCTCGCGGCGTGCTCGACGATGTGCTCGCTCACCTGCGCCTGGCAGCGCCGGAACAGCAGGTTGTTGCGCGAGAAGTCGGCGTGGCCCAGCACGTGGGCGGTCACCAGCACGTTCTCGGCGAGGCCATTGCCGTTCGAGAGGTAGGCGTGGCCGGGATTACCGGGGAACACCACTTCGAACAGGCGCGAGTTGCCCATGTTGCGCTGGATCAGCTGGTAGATGTAGCGCACGCCGAAGGACCAGTGCGGCATGCGCACCGGCAGGCCGTAGACCGCGATCTCCATCATGAAGGTGTCCGGCACCGCCTCGAATTCGACCGGATCGAACTTCATGCCCGAGCGGGCCGCGAGATCCTCCATGTTGCGCACATAGCTGCGCCAGTCGCCGGCGGGACCGGTGATGGGTTCACTCATCTGCTGCCCCTTCCTTTGCTCATGCCGGACCGAGTGCCTTCGCTTCTGCGCTGAAGAAATGCCGGACCGCGCCCCATACCCCGTCGAAGTCATCGATCACATAGCTCGCCACGGGTTGATCGTTCGCGGCGGCATCGCCGAACAGGCGGCCGGTTTCGGTCGCGAGCTGCCGCGACAGTCCCGATGCGACCTCGACGTACCCGGAGAAGCAGGCCTTGGTTGCGATGTCGTCGAGCGCTTCCTGGGCGGGTGCGTGATCGCCGATGCTGTTGTCGCCGTCGGAGGCGTAGAACAGGTAGACGTTGTGGCGCGCGGGATTGAAGCGTGCATCGATGATCTCGCGCACCTTGTTGAGTCCCGTCGAGGCGACCGTGCCGCCGGTGCCGGTGACCTGGAAGAAGTCGGTCTCGACGAACTCCCAGGCCTCGGTGGTATGGGCCACGAACACGGTCTCGAGCGACCGGTATTCGCGCCGCAGCCCCTGCACCACCCAGAAGAAGAAGGTCTTGGCGAGTTTGCGATCGCGATCTGACATGCTCCCCGAGACATCGAGCATGAAGAACACGACCGCATGCACCGCCGGCTGCCGCCGCCGCGCCAGCTGCCGGAAGCGCAGATCCTCATCGGTGAAGGTCTTCGGGCCGCCCAGGCCTTGGCGCTTCACCAGCTCCTTCACCGAGCGCCGGCGATCCAATCGCGAGCGGGCGCCGCGCCGGTCCCAGCCCTCGCGTACCCAGTCGCTATCATCCGAGGGACCCACGCGGGCCTTCAGGTTCGGCAGCTGCATCTCTTCCCAGAGCCAGTCGACGATGTCGTCGATCTTGATCTCGAGCATCAGCTGGATGCCGCCATCGCCCTGGCCACCCTCACCCTTGTGCGAGCCATGATCGGGAGTGCCGTCGGCGAGCACGTCGCCGGGCTTCGCTTCACCCTGGCCGACGCCCTGGGAGTCCCCGGGATTGCGCAGCCGGAAATGATAGTGCTCGAGCATCCGCACCGGCACCCGCACCGAGCGCGCCGAGTCGTTGATGACATCGCCGTTGGCGATGATCTTCGGCAGGTGTTCGCGGACGGCCTCGCGCACCTTCTCGTCATGCCGCAGCCAGTCGCGGGCGCCGCGCGAGAACAGGTCGTACCACCTGGCCAGACCCAGGGAACCGGAATCATCGCTCGCAGTCATGACGGGTCCCGTCCTTTGCTAATGCGTTTACTCCTGTGCCAGCAGAGTCGTGACGTAACTCAGCGCTTCCTTGGCGCTGTGCTCATCGTAACCATACTCCTTGATGAGTCGCTCCTGGACCACCGAAATCTTCTGCCGGGCCTCATCGTCGGGCCGCGCGGTCGAGGTCACCAGCCGCAGCACGTCGCGGCGCTCCTCGAACAGGTACTGCTCGATGGCTTCGCGCATGCGCGCGTGGCTCGCGAGGTGGAATTTCTCGCCGGTCTTGAAGGCCACCATCGCCTTGCGCACCACTTCCTGGCGGAACGACAACTTGCCGGAGTCGGAGACCTTGATCTTCTCCTCGACCTGGCGCAGGAAGCGTTCATCCGCAGGCCGCGTTTCGCCGGTGATCGGATCGGTGACCTGGCGGTGATCCAGGGAAGCCTCGACCTCGTCCAGGTACTTCTCCAGGAGCTGCTGCGCCTCCGCTTCGAAGGATGCGAACATCGCGCGATGCACGTCCTCCTTCACCCAGCGGTTGTAGAACTCCTTGCGCGCCGTCACCAGGTGATCGATCCAGGCCTTCTTGTGCTTGCTCTCCATGCGCGCATCGCTGTCGATCGAATCCTTCAGCGCCAGCAGCAGCTCCATGCTGGTGAGGCTGTGGGTGTTGCCGCGCGTGATGGCATTCGAGATCGCATTGATGACGAAGCGCGGGCTGACGCCCGTCAGGCCCTCGTCGTTGCTCTCGGCCTTCAGGCGCACGGCCTCGGACTCCGGCACGCCCTCGACGGATTCGCCGGAATACAGCCGCAGCTTCTTGGCCAGGTCCAGGCCCTCGCGCTCGGGCTTGCTGAGCCGGGTGAGAATCGCGAACACCGAGGCCAGGTCGAGCACATGCGGGTCCAGGTGCACGTCGCGGAAGGCCGGGGCCCCGGTCACGAGCTTCTTGTAGATGCGCGCCTCGTCCTGGTAGGAGAGCGAATACGGCACCTTGATGATGACCATGCGGTCCAGCAACGCCTCGTTTTCCTTTTCCTGCAGGAACTTGTGGAACTCGGCGAGATTGGTATGCGCCAGGATGGTCTCATCCAGGTGTATGAGGGGGAAGCGCGAGACCTTGACGTTCTTCTCCTGCGTCATCGTCAGCAGCAGGTACAGGAACTCGCGCTTAACCTTCAGGATCTCGATCATCTCGAGCATTCCGCGGCTGGCCGCGTAGACCGCGCCCGACCACGACCAGGCGCGCGGATCGCCTTCATCGCCGATCTGGGCGACCTTCGCAAGATCCACCGACCCCACCAGGTCCGCGATGTCAGCGGTGGTCGGATCGTGCGGCGCGTAGGTGCCGATACCGGTGCGTGAGGCTTCGTCGATGAAGATGCGCTCGACCGGCACGCGCGCGAAATCACCTTCGAATTCGCGCTCGACGTACTCGCGTGCCCACGGCGACAGCTCGCCCTGGATCTCCACGCCGTAGCGCTCACGGAATTCCGCGCGCAGACTCGCCGGCACCAGATTCAGGGGGTTTTCGCGCAGCGGCGAGCCCTTGATACCGTATAGCGCGCCCTGATCCGTGCGGCTGTATTCCTCGAGGCCGCGCTTCATCAGGATGGCCAGCGTCGATTTGCCGCCCGACGGCGGCCCCAGCAGCAGCAGCAGGCGTCTGCCGACATCCGACCCGGCGGCCGCGGCCTTGAAGTAGTCGACGACGCGGGACAGGGGCTCGTCGATGCCGAAGAGCTCGCGGCGGAACAGGGCGCGCGCCTTCTGACTGTCACCACCGTCGTCGTTACCGTGGCCATGCCAGCGCAGCATGTCCCAGATGTACTGATGGCTGCTGCGCGCGCTCGCCGCGGGATTCGCGGCAACCACGTCAGATAAGAATTCGCCGAATGTCCCTTCCCAGCGCTGCGCACGATGCAGCTTACTGAAAGCGCTCAAGGACTCCAGGAAGCCCTTGTGGTTGATCGGATCCTCTCGCGTACTCATCGGCCTTCCCTCCGGCGCGGAGCGCAAATTGAGCATCTCGACTGCGGCCTTGCACCGCATCTGTCGACCTTAACTTAAGTCGGCCGCGTAGCAAGGAGAGTGATGTTCGTCATACTCCTTGCACTTCATCATCATTTACTACTACGTCCGTTCAAGTCCCCGGTTGACTCTTGCAGAACGTTTCAGTTCCGCCCGATCGAGATTCCGTCATCGTGTACCTGCATTCATCTATGCAGCATTCGGGCCTGCCAGCCATCCGGAGCCTGACAGGCCCCTCTCATCCGCACGCTGCGGCCATCACGAGCCGCAACCTGGCGGCTTGCAGGCGCCCTACAAAACCACCCACTCCTGTTAATACGCCAACTCGAGTGAAAAATATGCATCGCTATCGGGCAAGGACCTGCGCACCCGCACCAAAGTGCAACAGCTGCAGGCCTCGGTTACGCTAGAATCAGCGGCACTTGAAGCCACCGCCAACCCCTTGAAACTTTTGCCCCGACAGGCACTCTGAATTGCGATGACCCACCCCCTTCGCCTTTACCTGAGCAGTGTCTGCAGCGGCCTGATACTCATCGGCCTCACCGGTTGCATGATGGCCCGCGTTCACGAGGAGGCTCCCCCCAATGACAACCTCGAAGGTGTCTGGGAATTGAACCCGGCCCTGAGCTCCGACGAAGCCAAGGTTCTCGCTGCAGTGCAGCCAACGCCGAAAGGTCGCGGCCCAGGGGGTCCGGGAGGTCCGGGCGGCGGCCCCGGCGGTGACAAACCCGCCCCCGAGGTCATCAATGACCCGACCACGGATCTGCCGCCCATCGACACCACCCCCGGTGGTCGCGTGATGCCGTACTACTCGGGCGGTCCGAACGACCGTTACGCCTACCGGCCCCCCATGGATTTTCAGAACAATGCCCTGCTCGGGGGTCAGTGGCTGAAGATCCGGCAGACCGATACCGAGATGCACATCGTCAATGCCGCCTCGACCCGCTCCTTCGTGCCGGGCGAACGCAGTGTCGTCTCCGTGCCCAGCGGCGTGGCCGATCAGGTTTCCGGCTGGTCAGGCCGTTCCTACCTGATCCAGGTGCGGCCGCAGATCGGCCCCGAGGTCGACGAGATCTACACCCTGTCCCCGGACGGCCGGCAGCTGTTCGTCAGGATCAGCGTCGGCAGCGAAGGCAGGAACAAGGCGATGAAGGTCAGCCGGGTCTATGACCGCAGCACCAAGGACCCCGCCACGTTGCAGCAGACCTTCCAGCAGGCGCTGCCGCCCGCCGACGAGTAATGCCGCTGATCCTGCGTTGCCGACCATTCATGGGTCGGCAGGTGCGGCTCGAGACGCAGGCTTTTACTAGCCCGCTCAACGGCCTATTCTTTGGTGGTGAATTCCACCAGCCTCAGCATCCCCCAGCCGACCCTGATCGCGCCGGCCGGCAGCGCCACCGAGTCTGACTTCCAGGCGCCCGGGCGGGCCGATGCGACAGAATTCCGCTCGCTGAGCCGCACCGAACTGCTGCTGATCCTGGGGTTCTGGGCACTGATCGGGACGATGAGCTGTACCAACTCCCTGATCCAGCCGCGCACCGGCCCGTGGGAACCGCTGATCCCCTTCGCCTATGAGCTCGTAACCTTTTCGAATGCTTTCATGTGGGCGGCGGTCACCCCGGCCATCTTCTGGTTCGCGAGCCGCTTCGCCATCGAACGCACCGGCTGGCCGACCCGGGTGATGTTCGTGGTCATCGGGCTGGTGCTGGCCATCGTCATCGATCTCGCGACCAGTTTCGTGCGCACCCATCTGTTCTATTCCCCCACGCCGATCTCCCCGGAGATGGCGGCCGTGGCGCGCCTGCGACGTATGTGGTTCATGAACGAATTCATCGTGTTCGTGGCGGTGCTCGCGGCCGGGTTCGCCCGCAATTACTTCTGGCGCTACCAGGTGCGGCGCGAAGAGGCGGTACGCCTGCAGGCCCAGGCCGCGCAACTTCAGGCGCAGCTCGCCGATGCGCGGCTTTCGGCGCTGCGCATGCAGCTGAACCCGCACTTCCTCTTCAATACCCTGCACGCCGTCTCGGCTCTGGTGGAACGCGATCCGCGGGGCGTGCGGCGCATGATCGCGCGCCTGAGCGAGCTGCTGCGCACCTCGCTCGATGAGGCCGATGAGCCCGAGGTGCCGCTGGCGCGCGAGCTGACCTTCACCGAGCGCTACCTCGATGTCATCCGGATCCGCTTCCAGGGGAATCTTGATGTCAACATGCATGCGGACGAGGACGTACGCAACGCCCTGGTGCCCAATCTCATCCTGCAGCCGCTGGTCGAAAACGCCATCAAGCACGGCATCAGCAAGCTGTGCAGCGGCGGTTACATCGAGGTCACGGCGACGCGTGAGGGCGAGCGCGTGATCATCAGCGTGCGCGACAACGGCCCCGAGGTGAACCTCGACAAGCCGCCCTCACCCCACAGCCTTGGGTTGCGCAATACCCGGGCGCGCCTGGCCGCGCTGTACGGTCCGGTCCAGAGCCTCACCCTTAAGCACGCCGAAGGCGGTGGCCTGATCGCGCAGGTTTCGCTGCCGTATCACACGCAGAATGACCTGCGCACTTCCGCAGTGGCCGCCCAAGCCTAGATAGAGCCGCGATGACGGGGCCAAATGTGCGGGTACTCATCGTCGACGACGAAGCCCTCGGCCGTCAGCGCCTCGAGGATCTGCTGCGTCACGAGGAAGGCGTCGAGATCGCAGGCTTCGCCGACAATGGCGATACGGCCATCGAAGCGATCCGCGCCATGAAACCCGACCTGGTATTCCTGGACGTGCAGATGCCGCGGCGCACCGGCCTCGAGGTGGTGCGCGACATCGGCCCCGAGAACATGCCACCGACGATTTTCGTGACGGCCTACGATCGCTATGCGCTCGATGCGTTCGATGTTGCCGCCGTCGACTACCTGGTCAAGCCCTTCGATGACGAGCGCTTCGAACAGGCGTTCCGGCGCGCGCGTCGCATGATCGGGCTCACCGAACTGGGCAAGCTGTCCGAGCAGCTGCGCACCGTCCTCAACGCCGGCAGCCCCGGCGCCGCGGCGCCCGCCGGACTGTCCGACTCGATGGCGACCGGTTACCTGGAGCGCATCGCCGTCGAAATGCGGGGCCAGGTGCGCGTGGTGCCGGTGGTAACCATCGAGTACATCGCCGCCAGCGGGCCGTACGCCGAGATTCACGTCGGCGAGCGCACCTACATCATCCGCGAGCGCATGCAGACCCTGGAGGAGCGCCTGGATCCGACCGACTTCTTCCGCATCCACCGCTCGGTGATCGTGAAGCTCGATCAGATCGAGACCCTGCTGCGCGAGGCCGGCGGCGATTACGCCGTGCAGCTGCGCTGCGGGGCGCGCCTCTCGGTGAGCCGCAACCGGGTCGAGCCGCTGGAGAAGTGGATGGGCCTCGCCAAGGCGCGCTAGGACCCGAGCCGGATCTGCTGCCACACCCCCATGCGCCAGCGGCCGAACAGCACCGACCCCAGCAGCAGCACGTAGATGATCATCGCGATCCAGCCGCCCAGGGCCCCATAGCCCAGGCCCGGCAGGAAGTGCAGGAAGCCGCCTCCGGGCGCAAACATCATGATGTGCGCCAGCGGCACGAACAGGAACCACGACAGCACCAGGACCAGCACGCCCGGAACCACCGTGTCGCCGGCGCCGCGCAGACAGAAGCTGCTGCCGATGTTGAGACCGTCGAAGAACTGATAGGCCGCGCACATCCACAGCAGCATCGCGGCCTCCTGCACCACCGCCGCCGAGGCCGGATCGGCCGCGGTCAGGAGCAGCGGCAGCAGCCAGGGACCTGCGAGCGCGAGGCCGAGGCCGATGCCGCCCATGAGGATGGCGGCCATGAGCGTGACGTAGCTGCCCACGCGCATCGCCCAGGCACGATTGCCGGCGCCGATCGACTGCCCGACGAGCGTGGTGCCGGCCTGCGATACGCCCACGCCCGGCATGTAGGCGACCGCCGTCGAGGCGAAGACCAGCTGCGTCGCCGCGCCATCGACGGCTCCGAGTCGTACCTGCATCAGCTGGAACAGCGAAATGCCGATCAGGTCCGAGGCGCCGGTCACGCCCATCGGAAAGCCGAGGCGGAACTGGGTCCACAGCAGCGCTGCACGCGGCCGCCACATCAGATGCGAACGGTAGTCACGCCGATAGCGCGCCGACAGGAACACGTACAGGCAGCTCGCCAGGCCGATGCCCTGGGCGCAGGTCGATGCCCAGGCGGAGCCTGCGACCCCGAGCCCCAGATCGAAGATGAAAATGCGGTTGAGCAGCACATTCGCACAGGTGACGATGACCGTGATGACCACGGTGGTGCGCGGATGGCCGATGCCATTGAAGAAGCCGAGCACGGCCCAAACCGCGACGCCGAGCGGCGCGCCGGCGACGCGCGGCAGCCAGAAGCGGCTGGCCGTGTCCTCTATTTCATGGCCGACGCCGAACGGCGCAAGGATGTAGTGGCTGGAGGCGGCCACCGCGAAGAACAGCGGCACGACGCACGCAATGCCCCACAGTCCCGACCAGGTGGCCTGCGCCGCGCGCGCATAACGCCGCGCGCCATAGGCCTGTGCCACGCTGGTCTGCACCGCCATGCCCGTCCCCGACAGCAACAGCACCACCGCGATGACCAGCCAGTTCACTGAGCCCACCGCCGCGAGGGCGGTCGTTGAGATATGCCCGATGAACCAAAGATCCGTCAGGTTCAAAATGGTCTGCACCGCGCTGTTGGCAACCAGCGGCAGTGCCAGTGCCAGCACCGCGCGCAGGTCGACGTGCGCGAGACCCTGGGCATCGACCCGTTGCGCGGGCAGCCCGCCAGGTGGCAGCTGTGATGAAGTTGCAGTATCCATGGTCAGCCGCCAAGTATGCTCGGGTCATGTTCAAGGTGATACCGCTTCCGCGCCCGGCAGCGGACAACGGACAACGTTCTGGCCTATGATGGTCCAAAACTTGCACATATTTTCTGCGGATAACCGCGTCAAAAAAGCAGCACTGCGATGAATGCACCTGGATTGCCAGCTCGTACCGAATACCGTCCGGTCGATGCAACTTCGGCCCTGGATGGCACGACGCTCAACAAGGACACCCTCAAACACGCGTTCTACACCAATCTATTCTATGTGCAGGGCAAGATCCCGACGCTTGCCACGCGCCATGATTACTACCTGGCCCTCGCGCTCACGGTGCGCGACCAGATGCTGCACCGCTGGATCAGCACCGCCGAGGCATACACCAAGCACGGCTCCCGCACGGTGGCCTACTTCTCCGCCGAGTTCCTGATGGGCCCGCACCTGGGCAACAACGTCCTGAACCTGGGCCTCGAGCAGGTCGTGCGCCAGGCCATGACCGAGCTCGGCCTGGATTACGACGAACTGCTCGAATGCGAGGATGAGCCGGGCCTGGGCAACGGCGGCCTGGGACGCCTTGCCGCCTGCTTTCTCGACTCCCTCGCGACCCTGCAGATCCCGACCATCGGCTATGGAATCCGCTACGAATTCGGCATCTTCCAGCAGGAGATCGTCGACGGCTGGCAGGTCGAGAAAACCGACAAATGGCTGCGCTTCGGCAATGCCTGGGAAATCGCGCGTCCCGAATGGGCCGTCGACGTCAAACTCGGCGGCTATACCGAGCGCTACAGCGACGAGCACGAACGGGTCCGCACCCGCTGGGTGCCGCAGCGCACCGTCGTCGGCGTCCCCTATGACACGCCGATCCTCGGCTACCACGTCAACACCGCGAACACGCTGCGGCTGTGGCGCGCCGAGGCCACCGAATCCTTCGATTTCTCAACCTTCAATCGCGGCGACTACTACGGCGCCGTCAACCAGAAGGTCTCCTCGGAGAACCTCACCAAGGTCCTCTATCCGAACGACGAGGCGGTGCAGGGCAAGGAGCTGCGCCTCGAGCAGCAGTTCTTCTTCGTGTGCTGCTCACTGCAGGACATGCTGCGCATCCTCAAGATCCAGGGCATCCCGCGTGAGCGCCTGCATGAGAAATTCACGGCGC
>Ga0302314_10014318_pt1 | contig 13582 bp, 13 predicted proteins | sample III_Palsa_N2_3_FD_200533 | JGI IMG/M metagenome (GOLD analysis project Ga0302314, IMG submission 200533) | Peat permafrost microbial communities from Stordalen Mire near Abisko, Sweden - III_Palsa_N2_3 | ecosystem: Environmental > Terrestrial > Soil > Palsa > Peat permafrost | place: Sweden...
ATCTCTGAGCCATGTCGAACGCCCTGCAGCGCCTCCAGGATCTGGAGCCCTCGACCCAGGAATTCCGCGACGCCGTGCTGGCCGGCCTGGGTGACGCCCAGAAGACCCTGCCGTGCAAATTCTTCTATGACGCCGAGGGCTCGCGCCTGTTCGACCAGATCTGCGAGCTGCCGGAATATTACCCGACCCGGACTGAGCTGAAGCTGTTGGCCGACAAGGCCGGCGAGATCGCCCGGCTCATCGGCCGCCGCGCGCGCCTGGTCGAGTTCGGCTCCGGCGCCGGCGTCAAGATCCGCCTTCTCCTGAACGCGCTCGACCGGCCGGCGGCCTATGTGCCGGTCGATATCTCGCGCGAGCATCTGATGATGGCGGCGGCGGACTTGGCGCGGGATTTCCCGGCGCTGCAGATCGCGCCGATCTGCGCCGACTATACCAAGCCGTTCGCCCTGCCGGCCTCGGCCGGACTGCACCCGGAAAACACCGTCGGCTTTTTCCCCGGCTCGACCATCGGCAATTTCACCCCGGCCGAGGCGCGTGGATTTCTGACCCGGGCGCGCAAACTGCTCGGCCCCGGTTCGTCCATGGTCGTCGGCGTCGATCTGCGCAAGGACGCAAGCATCCTGGTGCCGGCCTATGACGATGCCGCCGGCGTCACCGCCGCGTTCAACCTCAACCTGCTGGTCCGCATCAATCGCGAGCTGGACGGCAGCTTCGAGCTGGAGCAATTCGCGCACGAGGCGCGCTGGAACGACGCGGCCGGCCGGATCGAGATGCATCTGGTCAGCCGCCGCGACCAGGAGGTCCGCATCGGCGCCGCGCGCTTCAGCTTCCGCGCCGGCGAGACGATCCACACCGAAAATTCCCACAAATACACGCTCGACCAGTTCCGGACCCTCGCGGTCGAGGCCGGCTACAAGCCGCGCGCGGCCTGGACCGATGCGGCCGGGCTGTTCTCGGTCCATATGCTCGACGCCTGACCGGCCGCCCCGCCTGAAATCTTGAGAACCAAGCGCCGCCCGCGGCGTTGGCACTTGAGAGGACACGCCCTTCCGGGGGCCAGAGTGCGGGAGGCTGTGGGCGAATGTTGCGGACGGACAGTGCTAAGCCGCTCGATCTGCTGGCCGAGCTGCGCGCCCAGACCGCCCAGGCGCACATGCGGCTGGAGCATGATCTGGACCTGCTGCGCGAGCCGCTGGAGATGCAGCACTTCATCCATCTGCTGGAGCGCTTCCATGGCTTCCACGCCGTCTGGGAGCCGCGCGTCGCCCGGGTGATGAGCAAGGAAGCGAGTTTTCTGACGCCGCGCCGACGGACCCATCGCGCGGCCCAGGACCTGATCGCGCTGGGCCGCAGCAAGCGCCAAGTCGCCGAACTGCCGCTGTGCCTCGCCGCCGCCCGGCTGGTCTCGTCGCCCGCGGCCGCGATCGGCTCGCTCTATGTCCTCGAAGGGTCGACGCTCGGCGGCCAGATCATCAGCCGCCGCCTGCAGGATGCCCGTTGGCTGCCGCTCGACGGGCTGGGTTACTTCGATCCCTACGGTCCCGCGACCGGCACCATGTGGCGCCATTTCCGGCTCTGGGCCGAAACCGCGTCGAAGCAGGGCAGCGTCGACGCCGTCGTCGCGGCCGCGGTGGCGACCTTCCAGACCCTGCAGGACTGGCTGGTTTCCGCGGGCTGACGGACGTTGTGCCATCCGACGATCACGGCGTGCGTAACCAAGCCCCGATCTCGCCCGCGATCCCGGCGCTGTTGTCGTCCATCATCGGCATGTGCGAATTGCCCCGCACCCCGCGCTCGGCCAGGAACCAGACGTCGTTGCGCGTGCCCTGGGCGGCGAGGTCGGCCGCGAAGCCGCGATAGCGGGCCGCGAGATCGACCCAGAGCGGCGTCGCGTCCAAATGATCGCCGATCACCTGCAGCACCGGGAAGGCCACCGCGGCACCGGCCGGCGGAAATCCCGAACTTTCGACCTGCACCAGCGCCGCGATCCGCTCCGGTGCGGCCAGTGCCGTGCGCAGCGCGATCTCGCCGCCCTGGCTATGGGCGAGCAACGCCACGGGACGGCCGATCCGCGCCAGGACTTCGCCCAGCGCCCGCACCGCCGCATCGTCGGTCTGGCGTGGGAAGCGCGGCACCGCCCCGCGGATCATCTCGTCGAAGGCTGCGACCGGAAAGCGCTGGGGATCGAACGGCCGGCGCGCCGCGAAATCCTGGGGCGCCCCGATGCGGAACAAGCTCCAGGCCTCCTCGGCCGAACGCAGGATCGGCGGACCGGGCCAGAGCGACGGAAACGGGCACCAGCCGGCGCGGCCGCGCTCGACATTGTCAACGACATAGACCGCGTAGCCTTGCCCGAGGAACTCCTGCAGCCAGCCCGGCCGGCCATCGGGCGTCGCTTCCCACATGGCGCCGGTGAAGCCGCCGCCATGCAGCAGCACGATCGGCAAGGCGTGCCGGCGCCGGGCCGGCACGAACCATTGCACATAGGCCTGTTCGATATGGAACAGGCCGTTCGGGTCCCAATCGAAATCGACGGTTGGGGTGAATTGGATCCGGGAGATCGGCTGCCCCTCAATCCGCACCTGCCGGCCCCCGGCATAGAAGCTGCCGAACCCGGCGAGCGGCACGCCGCCCGCCGGAGCCTCGTCAGAAATCACGGCTTCTTGACCAGCGAACAGGTGCTCTCGCTCAGCGGATGCGCCAGCTCCTCGCCCGGAAGCTTCTTCACGATCTTGTAGAAATCCCAGTCTTCCTTGGACTCGGCCGGGGTCTTGACCTGGGCCAGGTACATGTCGCGGATGACGCGGCCGTCGGCGCGGATGTAGGCGCCGTGGGTGAAGGCGCTTTCGATCTTGGTCTCGCGCATCTTCTTCAGCACCGCGTCGGCGTCGTCCGACCCCAGCGCCTGCACCGCCTGCAGATAATGGCGCACGGATTCATAGACGCCGATCTGCAGGAAGGTCGGCCGCTTGCCATTGAACTTGGCCGCGAACTTGTCCGACCAGGCACGGGTGCCGGCATCGAGGTTCCAGTAGAACGGCGTGGTCAGGTACGTGCCCTGGGCCGCCTTCAGGCCCAGCGAATGCACGTCGGTCAACAGCAGCAGCATGGCCGCAAGCCGCTGGCCACCGGCGACCAGGCCGAACTCGTTCGCCTGCTTGATCGCCTCGACCGTGTCGCCGCCGGCATTGGCGAGACCCACGACCTGGGCCTTGGAGCCCTGAGCCTGCAGCAGGAAGGACGAGAAGTCGGGCGTCGCCAGCGGATGGTTGGCCGAGCCCAGCACCTTGCCGCCATTGTGCTCGATGATCGTCGTGGCATCGGCCTGCAGCTGGTGGCCGAAGGCATAGTCGGCGGTGATGAAATACCAGCTCTTGCCGCCCTGCTCGACCACCGCCTCGCCCGTGCCCTTGGCCAGCGCGTAGGTGTCGTAGGTCCATTGGATGCCGTAGGGCGAGCAATTGGCGTTGGTCAGCGCCGTAGTGCCGGCGGAGGATGTGATGAAGATCTTCTTCAGATCCTTCGCCACGCCCTGAACCGCGAGGCCGGCACCGGAGTTGGGCGTATCGACGATGATGTCGACCTGTTGCTGCTCGTACCATTGCCTGGCGATGGTCGATGCGATGTCGGCCTTGTTCTGATGGTCGGCGAAAATGACCTCGATCGGCTTGCCGGCGACCGTGTTGTTGAACTCCTCGGCCGCCAGCCGCGCCGCCACGACCGAGCCCTGGCCGGTCGCATCCGATACCACGCCCGACTGGTCGTTCAGCACGCCGATCTTGACCACGCCATCGGAAATCTCGGCCGACGCGGATTGGGCCCAGAGGGCGGCGCCGGCAGCGACCAGCGCGGTAATTTGTTTGTTCATGTTCTTCCTCCCCAAGTTCGTTTCGTCTTTTTCGTCGATCCGGCCTACGCGACCAATTCCGCCGCCAATCTGCCCGCATCCACGATCCGGTCCGGGTCGATACCCGTTTCGATGCCCAGCCCGGCCAGCGCCGTGGCCGCGGTTTCGATCGACAGATTGCCGCCGACGCCGGCGGTGAAAGGCGAGCCGCCGAGGCCGGCCAGCGTCGCGTCGAGCCAGGCGGCACCGGCTTGGGCCGCCGCCAGCGCGTTCACCAACCCGCGGCCGCGCGTGTCGTGGGTATGGCCGCCGAAGCGCACATCGGGCCACAGCCGCCGGCATTGGTCGAACAGATCCCAGATCCGGTCGGGCTGGGCATGGCCGGTCGTGTCGGCGAGACCGATCTCGCCGAGCCCCATCCCGACCAGCCGGCCGACCATGTCGATCGCCGCGGCCGGCGCGATCTCGCCTTCGAAGAAGCAATGGAACGCGTTGGCGAGTGCCGCGCTGAAGCGGATGCCGGCGCCACGCGCCTCGGTCGCCATGGCGGCGATCTCGTCCATCGATTGTTCCGGCGTGCGGTGCGCGTTCTTTTCGTTATAGCTGCGGCTGACCGAGACCACGGCCTCGACCTCGCCGACCCCGGCCGCCAAGGCCCGGGTCAGGCCGCGCGGATTGGCGACCAGCACCGACAGGCGCTGCGGCTTGCCCGACAGCGCCGCCCAGAGGTCCTCCGCATCGGCGAGGGTCGGTACCCGTGCCGGATTGACGAAGGAAGTCACCTGCAGCTCCGACACGCCGGCCGCGACCAGCGCGTCATAGAGCTTCAGTTTCGCGGGCGTCGGCAGCACCTTTTCCAGGTTCTGCAACCCATCGCGCAGCGTCACGTCGCGCAAACGCAGGCTGCGCGGCAGCGTCTTCCAGGGATTGCTGATCATATGATTCTCCGGGCCCTGAGATCGGCGATCTCGGCGTCGGCGAGCCCCAGCCGGTCGCGCAGCACCGCGTCGGTATGTTCGCCCAGCGCCGGTCCGGCCCAGGCGACGCCGCCGGGCGTGTCGCTCAGGCGCGGGGCCACGCCTTGCATCGTGATCGGGCCGAAATCTGCGGTCTCGACCTCGATCACCGCCTCGCGTTCCTGAAGATGCGCGTCGCCGACGACGCCGGCGGCATCATTGACGGGTCCGGCCGGCACGCCGTGGGTTTCGAGTAACGTGACCAAGTGATCCAAGCCATGCCGCTCGGTCCAGGCGGCGATGCGCGCATCCAGCTCATCCTGGTGCCGGCCGCGCGCGCCGTGGGTGGCATAACGCTCGTCGCTGCCCAGCGCCGGTTCGCCCATCGCGACCGCGAGGCGGCGGAAGATGCCGTCGGCATTGGCGCCGATCAGAATCCAGGTGCCGTCCGCGGTCGGATAGAGATTGGATGGGGCGACGCCCGGCAGGATCGAGCCGGTGCGGCCGCGCAGATTGCCGGTGCCGGAATATTCGCTGATGACGCTTTCCAGCACCGCCATGACCGATTCGGTGATGGCGATATCGACGACCTGGCCTTTAGGTGTGGCGGCGGCATCCCGGCTGCGCAGCGCCAGCAGCACGCCCATGGCGCCGAACACGCCGGCCAGCGAATCGCCGATCGACAATCCCACGCGCGGCGGCGGCCGGTCGGGAAAGCCCGCGAGCCCGCGCATGCCGGCCATGGCTTCCGCGACCGAGCCGAAGCCGGCGCGCTTGGCATAGGGGCCGGTCTGGCCGAAGCCCGAGACGCGGGCGACGATCAATCCCGGGTTCTGCGCCTTCAGCACGTCGGGACCCAGGCCCCATTCCTCGAGCGTTCCGGGGCGGAAATTCTCGACCAGCACGTCGGCCTCCGCGATCAGCCGACGCGCGATCTCGCGGCCTTCCGGCTGGCGCAGGTCGAGTGTGACGCTCTGCTTGTTGCGGGCGATGACCGGCCACCACAGCGACTTGCCGTCGCGTTTGGCCACCCCCCATTGGCGCATGGCGTCGCCCGTGCCCGGCGGCTCCAGCTTGACCACATCGGCGCCGAAGTCGGCCAGCAGCTGGCCGCAGAACGGCCCGGCGATGAACGAGCCCATTTCGATGACTTTGAGGCCCGCCAGCGGACCCTGCAATTCCCCCCGAGACATTCCCGGACTCTCCTCTTGAGCGATCCGCGCCGTTCTCGGCGTCTTGTTGCTCTTTTCGGTATACCAATTCGGCATGCCGCCGCAAGTGCTATGCGCGGACAGCGAACCCCCGCGCGCGCAGCGGTCGCTGCTCGTCGCCGATCGAGCGCATCATACGCTCCCGGCCGCGCCGGACATGCTGGGTGATGAGGCTCGCCGCCCCGTCGGCGTCGCGCCGCCGGATGCATGCGACGATCGCGCGATGTTCGCCCCAGGCGGTCGCCCGGCTTTCCTCGCTCCAGATCTCCAGCCAGCGGGCGCGCGACAGCCGGGTCATGATGTCGGTGACGGTGCGGACGAAGAAATGATTGCCCGACAGGCGAGCCAGCGCCACGTGGAATTCATTGCCGACGCGATGCCAGTCATCCAGCACCGCGTCGGTGCCGCAGCTGTCGAGCATGGCGTCGATCGCATCCAGTTCATCCGCGATCTCGCGCGTGCAGGCGAGCCGGGCGGACGCACCCTCGACTGCCTCGCGAAACGCGAACAGCTGGTCGAGTTCGCCGATGTCGATCGGGGCGACCGCATAGGAACGGCCGTCGCGCGTCACCAGCCCCTCGGTCTCGAGCCGTGCCAAGGCCGCACGGATCGGCGTGCGCGAACCGGCGAAGCGGGACTCCAGCCAGCGCTCGCTCAGCTTCTCGCCCGGCAACAGCTCCAGCGACAGAATCAGGTGCCGCAACTGGCGGTAAGCCTGGTCCATCTGGGACGGTGGTTTGGCGTCGATCATGGTCGGCTCGTCTCTCCCCCCATCGCTTCTAGCATGAACTGTCTTGGTATACCGCAGTCGCGCCGGCGGCTAAACCTTCCGTCAATCCCAGCGACGTAGCATCGGCCGCTCAAGGGCGTACTACGACAAGCCGCCCAGCTGGGAGAGATCGATGACCATCCGGACCCTGATCGGCGTGTGCCTGGCGGCGGCGGCCATCTTGATGCTCATCCTGGGCGGCATGGTCGCGGTCACCCAGTGGCGCACGGCCGGCGCCGCCGTCGATGCCCAGACGCTGGCCCGAATCATGGGCGCGCTCAGCAGCCTGTCGGAGAATGCGGCGCTCGAGCGCGGCATCACGACCTTGCCGCTCGGCAGCCCACCGGTCGCCGATGCCGCGACCCTAGCGCCGATCCAGCAGCAGCGCGCCAAGACCGACACCGCCCTCGCGGCCCTTGCCGCCATCGTCAAAGGCGAAAGCTTCGCCGACAAGCCGAAACTTGGCGCCGCTCTGCCGTCGATCAGCAGCAGCCTCGATCGTATCCGCACCGCAGCCGACGCCGCCATGGCGCGCCCGGAGACCGATCGCCCGGCGGACGCCGGAAAACGTTTCGTCAGCGATATGTTTGCCGTCATGGCCAACCTGGACGGTTTGATCGCCGGTACCGAACGCTCGCTGCTGAACCTGTCGCCCGAGGCCGGCCACTATGCCTCGATCGCGGCGCTGGGCTGGAGCTATCGCGACTATGCCGGCCGTCAGGCGACCCTGTTCCTGCAATCCGTCATCTCCGGAAAGCCGATCCCGGCCGAGACCCAACGGGCGATCTCGGTCGCGCAAGGCCGTATCGACGATATCGAGGACCGGCTGAATTCACAGCTGGCGTTGGAGGGGACGCCCGCGAGCCTGCGCACGGCGGCCGAGGCCGCGCACCAAGGCTACAAGGTCGATTTCGTCGCCGTGCGCGACAAGGTCGCCGCCGCCGGCTATGGCGACGGCAACTACCCGATCGACGGCGCCGCCTGGCGCGTCCAGACCTCGCCCAAGCTGCAGACCATCCTGGCGATCCGCGATGCCGCCATCGCCGAGGCCGAGCGGGTCGCCGACGACCAGCACTCGTCCTCGCGCCTGACCTTCGGCCTGGTCGTGCTGCTGCTGCTGGGTGCCGCCGGCGTGTTGGGCGCCATCGTCGTGCTGATCGCGCGCCGGGTGACGCTGCCGCTGTCGAAACTGACCGACGTGGTCAAGCTGATCGCCGGCGGCGACCATGATCTGGCCGTACCGATGACCGAGAAGACCGACGAGATCGGCGCCATGGCCAGCGCCATCGCCGTGCTGCAGGAGAATTCCAAGGCCGCCGACGTGCTGGCCGCCGCCCAGGAGCAGGAGCGCGAGGCCAAGGAGCAGCGCCGCCAGGTCATGGAAGGCGTCACCCGCGATTTCGCCAGCTCGATCGACCGCGTCGTGACCGGCTTTTCGACCTCGGAAGCGAGCCTGCGCACCGCCGCCCATTCGCTGACCGGGTCGGCCGCGACCACGGCCGCCGCGGCCACAGCGGTCGCCAGCGCCGCCGAAGAAACCTCGGCCAATGTCCAGACCGTGGCGGCCGCCGCCGAAGAGCTGCATCAGTCGATCGACGAGATCTCGCGTCAGATGACCAGCGCCACCCTGACCTCGAACGCGGCCGTGCGCGAAGCGGCGGCGACGAAGACCTCGATCGACAGCCTGGCCCATGCCGCCGACCGGATCGGCGAGGTCGTGGGCCTGATCAACGGCATCGCCCAGCAGACCAACCTGCTCGCACTCAACGCCACGATCGAGGCCGCGCGCGCCGGCGAGGCCGGCAAGGGCTTTGCCGTGGTGGCAAGCGAGGTGAAGACACTCGCGACCCAGACCGCGCGCGCAACCGACGATATCCAGGCCCAGGTGGCCGCGATCCAGGCCGAGACCGCGAAGGCGGTCAACGCGATCGACGGCATCACCAACACCATCGCCGCCATGAGCGAGATCACTACCGGCATCGCGTCGGCGGTCGAGGAACAGGGGGCGGCCACCCGCGAAATCGCCCGCAACGTGCAGCAGGCGGCGTCGGGCACGCGCGAGGTCTCGTCCAATATCGAGGGCGTGCGCCAGGCCGCCGGCGCCACCGGCGAGGCGGCGCGCAGCGTGCTGGGCTCGTCGGATGGGTTGGCGCAGGAGGCCGACAGTTTGCGCGGCACGGTCGACCGGTTCGTGACGACGGTCAGGGCGGGTTAGGGACGGTGCCGCTTTAGCGAGACGGACGACTGGGTTGGGTGGCCTTCGGTCGGTCCGCTTCGGGGATACCGAAGCCGGTTAGCAGACATTGGCGTTTCGTCCCATCTATTGCGGCGTCCCGGCGTCGAGGAGCGTCACGGAACCAAAAATTGCGAGTAGAAGGACGAGGGCAATGGGTGACCCAGCAGAACGTCGAGCCGGACTTGCAGCCCCGACGATATGGCGCCGGTTATAGCCGATCTCTGCTCAACAGAGATCGAGCCGCAAGCCCAGCCGAGGTCGCATACTTGGCGTCCCGATGGATCAAGATCTGACAGACCGCACCGTCGATCAGGATCATCAGAGCGCGAGCGATCGTCTCGGCATCGGAATGGGCCTCTTCATTCACCATTTCCAAGAGCCATTGTTCGCAGCGCGCCTTGTGGGCTCGCGCGGCCTTGAGCGCCGGATGGCCATGCATGTTGGCCAACTCGGCGGTCGCTCGTATGAAGCCACAGCCATTCCATCGCGGCCCTTGGCTTGCGCTGCCTAACTTTGAAAAAAACCGTGTGATCCGGTCGGCAACACTCCCCTCGTTGCCTGCCCACTCCTTGAAACGATCGACGGTCGGCCTATCGCGGGCATCGAGATAACAAACGATCAGATCGTCCTTCGATTTGAAGTGGTAATAGAAGGTCTTCTTCGTGACACCGGCCTTCTCGGCGATCGCATCCAGACTCACGGCATGCAGGCCCTGGCTATAGAAAAGCTCGTCAGCGGCAGCGACGATTTGATTTCTCGTGAGCAGGCCATCCCTCGGCATATTCGGCACCTCAAGCGCGGGTTGAATTCGTGGGGCGCGGACCAGCGTTCGTGATCGTATCCGACTGCGTGCGAAGTGCAATATGAAAGTATACTCACCAGTGAGTTTATGTTCCGCGACATCGGCATAGATTGCTGATCAACCGCCTTTGGCCCAAGGAACGAAACGGAGTGCGTGAGATGCCGCATGTGAATGTCACCGTGATTGGGAATGCACCGACGCAGGAGCAGAAATCCGCCCTGTTCTCGAAGATCTGCAACCTCGTGGGCACCATTCTCGGGCCACCCGCCAAATTGACCCTCGTATCGGTGCGAACCGAACCGGCCACGAACTGGTCCGTCGGCGGCGACGAAGCCGAAGACGCGGGTCTTGTCAGTGTCGAGGCGGTAATCCGCACGGTCGCCGGAAGTTCAGTGGAAAACAGAGCGCGGATGATCGGGGAAACGACGACCGTACTGCGGGAGGTTTTGGGGACTCCGATCCTGCCGCTCTTTGTCGTCATGGAGGAAATCGCCCCCGACTCCTGGGGCTATAACGGCAAGACGATCGCCCAAATTCGGGCGGATAAGAACAGATAACGCCAAGAGACGCGGCGGCGTCCCGGGACGCCAACTCATTACCTTCGGAGCAGCCTTACGACGATTTCAACCTTGGCAGGAGATCAATGACGTGCGTCGAGAGAGCATCACGACCGACCGGATCGCGCCGTCGGTAGGACCCTTTTCCGCCGCTGTGCGTGCTGGAGATCTGCTCTTTCTCAGCGGCCAGGTCGCACTTGATCCAGCGACCGGCAAGCTCGTCGCCGGCGACATCGGCGCTCAGACCGAGCAAATATTCGCCAACATCTCAGCCGTGCTGGACGCGGCGGGGAAGTCCTTCGACGACGTGATGAAGACCACCGTCTACCTCGCGGATATGAAGGATTTCGGCGCGATGAACACGGTTTACGCGCGCTATTTCCGGACACCATATCCGGCCCGGACAACGATTCAGGTCGCCGGCCTGCCGCTCGGCGCCGCGGTCGAGATCGAGGTCGTGGCGAGATAGGCGCAAGTGATGTGGAACGGGCAAAGTGTGGACTACAGAAAAGAAACGACAAAGGACGGTCAAATCATGATGAAACTCTATTCGGCTGATCTCAGCCCCTATTCTGCCCGCATCCGCATGCAGATCTACGCGAAGGGCATTACCGACATCGTCTTCGAACTGCCAGAACATTGGGGTATGCCGAAATTTCGCGAGAGATTTCCGATCGGACGCGTTCCGGTTCTCGATATCGATGGCGACATGATTCCGGAATCCGAGGTGATCGCGGAATATCTCGAAGAGATCTATCCCGAACCTTCGCTGCTGGGAACCAGTCCGCGCGAGACCGCGCATATCCGCACCCTTGCCCGCCTTGCCGACATCTACATCATAAACAACACGTTCATGCTGTCCCGTCTGACAGGCGCCCTGTCCCGTCGGACACCCACCGCCGCACGCGACGATGCCGTCAGCCAGCAGCTTGCCGATGATGTGGTGCGGAATCTCAAGGCGCTCGACAAATTGATCGGCAAGGATGGCTTCGCCTGCTGCGGTCGCATCACGCTGGCGGATTGCGCGCTCGTACCTGGGCTCTTCCGTGTCGAAAATATCCTGCCGGTCGTCGGCGTCGACACGCCGATTCCGGCAATGGCAAATGTCGCCGCCTATTGGGCCGCAATCCAGAAGAACGAACACGCGGCAAAAGTCTTGATCGAACTTCAACGCGGCCTCGAAGAACGCCGTGAAATGATCCGCAGCGGTGCGATTGAGCGGTTCCGGGCCGCGGCGGCTGCGGCGGAGAAGGAGGCGGATACGCAAAATTGACGGGGGACGGCCCGGCTCGCGGCGGGGCGGCAACGTCGGTTAGATGCTGGTGCAACTGAGTCCCGACCCGACGCCCGGGCAGGCCTGACGCGAAAGAGGAAGCGTGATGACGATGAGGCTCTATTCCTGGGATCTCAGTCCCTACTCGGCGCGGGTGCGGATGCAGATCTACGTCAAGGGTCTCACCGACATCGCCATCGAGCAGCCCCCGACCTACGGCACGCCGAAGTTCTACGAGGACCATCCGATCGGCCGCATCCCGTTGCTGGAGATCGACGGCGAGGCGATACCGGAGTCGGACGTGATCGCCGAGTATCTCGAGGAGATCTATCCCGAGCCTTCGCTGCTCGGCGCGACGCCCCGCGAGAACGCCCGCATCCGCACCCTGGCCCGCATCGGCGACATCTACCTGATGAACAACACGTTCATGCTCGCGGTTCAGACCCGCGTCCTCGCCGCCCAGACCCCCGTCACCACCGGCAACGAAGGCATCGTCGCGCTGCTGGGCAGCCAGTTGGCGAGCAACACCAAGGCGCTGGACCGGATGATTGGCCGCGACGGCTTCGCATGCCTGGGCCGCGTCACCCTGGCCGACTGTGCGCTCGTGCCGGCACTCTTCTTTCTGGAGAACGTGCTGCCGGGCACGGGTCTCGCCGACCCGATCGCCGCGAACGCCAACGTGGCCGCCTACTGGGCCGCGATCCAAAAAGAAGAGTCCGCGGCGCGCATCCTGGTGGAGTTGCACCGGGGGCTGGAGGAACGCCGGGAACTGATCCACTCCGGCGGGATCGAGAAGTTAAGGGCGGCGTCCCGGGCGGCAAGGGAAGCAGCGACGCCAACCTAGCCATGGTCGGGCCCGTAATGCTTGCAGCAGGCACCGTTTGGCTGGTGCGCGCATTCCCCTACGGACGGGATTCCAAAGTCCGATAAGGGGCGCTTTTCCCTCATTGGCGGCATGCCCGAAAGCTGAAGTTGTGGGGAGGCAAAATCGGGACCGGACGGCTTGCTTGAATCGACAGCAGGCATTGCCGCCCTAGATCCGCCCATACAGCGCCGCCAGCCGCTGCGCCGCCTCGGTCAACCGATCCCTCAGTGCCAGCGGCATGATCACTTCGGCCTCGGCCCCCAGCCGGAGCAATTCCTGGGTCGCGTGCTCGACCGTCTCCATCGGCAGTAGCGCGCGGGTCCAGCCGTCCGGCTCGGGCCGGGTTTCGATCGGGGTCATGCCCAGATTGCGCAGCATGACCATGCCGAGCGGCGTCAGTCGGACCGTGGCCCGCTCGCGCTGGATCTCGGCCTCGAACCGCTGGGTCGACGCCGTCCAATAATCGGCGAGCGCGAAATCGGCCGGACGCTCGAAATGCTCGTCCAACAGCGTCACGTCCAGAATGTTCGACAGGCGATAGGTGCGCGGATCGGTGCCGACCCGGGCCGCCAGATACCATTCGCCGGCCTTCAGGATCAGGCCGAGCGGATCGACCTCGCGCGTGACCACGCCGCGCCAGCTTTCATAGCGGAGCTTAAGCCGCCGCTCGTTCCAGACCGCGGCCGCGACGGTCGGCAGATGGTCGGTCGGCGAGGCCTTGCGATACCAGCCGACCGGATCGAGATGGAAGCGCGAGCTGACCCGCCGCGCGTCCGCCTGCCAATCGGCCGGCAAGGCCGCCAGCAGTTTCAGTTGCACCGCCGCCATGGCGTCGCCCAGGCCCATTTGCGAGGCGGGTCCGGGCAGGCCGGCCAGGAACATGGCCTGGGCCTCGGTCGGGGTCAGGCCGGTGAGGCGCGTGCGCCAGCCGTCCATCAACTGGAAACCGCCCAGCCGGCCGCGCTCGGCATAGACCGGCACGCCGGCGGCGCTCAATTGATCGATGTCGCGATAGAGCGTGCGGATCGAGACTTCGAGCTCGTCGGCCAGCGCCGGCGCGCTCATG
>Ga0302314_10014319_pt1 | contig 13581 bp, 12 predicted proteins | sample III_Palsa_N2_3_FD_200533 | JGI IMG/M metagenome (GOLD analysis project Ga0302314, IMG submission 200533) | Peat permafrost microbial communities from Stordalen Mire near Abisko, Sweden - III_Palsa_N2_3 | ecosystem: Environmental > Terrestrial > Soil > Palsa > Peat permafrost | place: Sweden...
GACGAAGGCCGGGATCTTGCCGGTGGCCGCCTCGACGATGATCCGGCCGGTGGGCGTCGGCTTGATGTCGCGCGGGCCGATCGGCGTGGACGGATTGACGATCACCACCGGCAAGCCTGCGGCGGCGGCGTCCTCGACCAGCCGCTCCGCGATCACCTTGCTGCGCTTGTAGGCGCCGATGGCGTCGCCAGCCTTCAACGGCAGGGTCTCGTCCGAGGGCCGGCCGTCGGCGTGGAAGCCGAGGGTGGCGACGCTGGAGGTGTAGACCATGCGCTCGAGACCGGCGGCCCTGGCGGCGGCCAGCACCGTCTCGGTCCCGAGCCGGTTGTTGCGGACGATCTCCTCGGGATCCCGCGCCCACAGCCGATAGTCGGCGGCGACATGCACCAGGTGGCGGCACCCCGCCAGCGCGGCGGTCAGCGACGCGGCGTCGGACAGGTCGCCCTCGGCGATCTCGACCTCCAGGCCCTGCAGATTGCGGCGAGGGCTGCTCGGCCGGGCCAGGACGCGGACCTGGAACCCCTCGGCCAGCGCCGCCCGGGCTACGGCCGCGCCGACGAAGCCGGTCGCACCGGTGACGAGGACAAGATCTCCGCCCCCAGGCAGGGAATCGGCCGCCATCAGGGCTGCGCGGCGGACGCGGATCCGACGACCGAGGTCGCGACGGTGGTTATCGCCGGCGGGGCGGGTGCGGTCAGCGTGGATGCCGACGGACCGGGGCCGGAGGTGTCCGTGATGACCGCAGTGGGAGCCGACGGAGCCGGAGACGTCAGCGCCGTGGTCGCCGATTCGCTCGCAACCGGAACCGGGGCCGTGGTCGACGGCACAGCTCCGGCGCCGGTGGACGCCGTGTCGGGCGCGCCGAAGTCAGGCAGCTCCTCGATGTCGATCCTGCCGCCGTTCACCTCGGCCTCCCGGTTCTGCAGGAAGTAGGAGCGGAACGACGCATAGGGATCGGTGGCCGTGGCGAACAGGGCTTTCAGCTGATCGTCGGCGTTGACCCGCGTCTGCAGGCCATCCCCGATAACGCCGGTCGCACCGACCGCGCCATCGCCGGTGTAGCGGAGGACGATCAGGGGGTTCAGGGCCAATCCGGCGACCGACCCGATCACGTCCCGCAAGGTCGTCGGACCGGCCAGGGGGACGAAGATGTACGGCCCCGGCTTGACGCCGTAGCGGGCCAGGGTGATGCCGAAGTCGTTGGGGTGGTGCGGCAGGCCCGCGTGAGTCGCCACGTCGAAGATGCCGAGCAGGCCGAAGGTGGTGTTGCCGGCGAAACGGGTGAAGGTCTCGGTCGCTTCCTTGGGGTGGCCCTGCAGAACGTCGTTGACGAATACCGCCGGCTCGCCAAGATTCGAGAACACATGGGCGATGCCGCTCCGGATCGGCTTCGGCAGTATGCGCTTGTAGGCGACGGCGGCCGGCCGGATGAGGATATGATCCAGCATCTGATGGAAACCGAAGAAGGCCCGGTTCATCGGCTCGAACGGGTCGGAGACCCCGCCGGTGGACGCCATGGCCGGCAGCGGCGCCAGGATGGTGGACGCGCATGCGGCGAGAACCATGATCCGCCCGCTGCGCCCCACAGAATCCCTCGTCTTCATCACCGATCCTATAGCTTCGGTTATTCCTGGCGTCAGCGGAAGAGCTTCGCCTTGGGTGCGACGGAATGCGCATGGCCGTAGCGGGCCACATCGCCTCCGGGCTCGGGTGGATATTCGCGGCTCTGGCGGCTGCCGGATCGATCTACACGGCCATGACCGCCGTCCTGGTGCTCCGCTTCTTCGATACGCGGCGGAGACCGTCCGCAGGCGACGTGGAGGCCTCCGCGTCTCATGAGACGGTCAGCCTCCTGAAACCTCTACATGGCGCGGAAGCCGGCCTTCGCCAGAACCTCGGCGCGCATTTTTTGCAGCGCGGGCACAATCCGCTGCAGATCGTGTTCGGCGTGCAACGGCCGGACGACCCGGCGGCGGACATCGCGGCCACGGTGATGGCCGACCATCCCGGCATCCCGGCCCGCCTCTCCATCGGCGACCGTCCGGCCACGCCGAATCGCAAGATCGCCAACCTGATCCAGATGCTGCCCGAGGCCACCGGCGCGATCCTGGTGCTGAGCGACAGCGACATAAGGCCGCTCCCGGATCATCTGGGGCGTGTGCTCGCCGCCCTGGCCGCGCCCGGCGTCGGTATCGTCACCTGTCCCTATTTCGGCGTCGGCGAGACCGGCCTCTGGTCCGAGGTCGCCGGCATGGGGCTCAGCTATCAGTTCCTGCCCAATGTGATCACCGGCGTCTCCCTCGGCATGGCCAAGCCCTGCATGGGATCGACCATCGCCCTCAGGCGCGAGACCCTGGATCGGATCGGCGGCTTCGACGCCTTCGGCGCCGTGCTGGCCGACGACTACGCCATGGGCGCGGCGGTGCGGGGCCTGGGATTGAGCTCGGTGACGGCGCCGAGCCTGGTGGCCCACAGCTGCACCGAAACCACCCTCGGCGAAGTGTTCCGCCACGAACTCCGCTGGGCTCGCACCATCCGGGGCGTCGACCTTCCGGGCCATGCGGGCAGCCTGGTCACCCACCCGGTTCCGCTCGCCCTGATCGCTGCGCTGCTGACCGGTTTTGCGGTCCCGGCGCTCGTCGTCCTGGCCGTCGCGGTTGTTGCACGTTTCCTACTCGCCGCCGTAATCGACCGGGCGGCGCAGCGGCGCGGCCGATTGCTCTGGCTGCTTCCCCTGCGAGATATGCTATCCTTCGCCGTGTTCGTGGGATCATTCCTTGGCCGTGCGGTTGAATGGCGGGGCCAGAAGTTCCACGTGACGACGGACGGCGACCTCAGCCCGGTTTAGGGACGACAGACAGTATGCTCCGCAGCCTCTTCCTTCAGGCCCCCTCTTTCGACGGCTACGACGGCGGCGCCGGCGCGCGCTACCAGATGAAGCGCGAGGTGAAGTCGTTCTGGTTCCCGACCTGGCTGGCGCAGGCCGCCGCCATGGTGCCGGGCTCCAAGCTGATCGACGCCCCGCCGCACAAGCAGACGTTCAAGGACATCGAGGCGGACGTGAAGGCGCACGAGCTGATCGTGATCCACACCTCGACCCCCTCGTTCAAGTCGGACTGCCACACCGTGGAGCTGGTGCGGGCGATCAACCCGACCGCCAAGATCGGCTTCATCGGCGCCAAGGTGGCCGTCGAGCCGAAAGAGAGCATGGAGGCCTGCCCCGAGCTCGATTTCGTCTGCCGCAACGAATACGAATTCACCGTCAAGGAACTGGCCGAAGGCGCCGACTGGTCGACCATCCGCGGCCTCACCTACCGCGACGCCGACCGCAAGCTGGTCAGCAATCCCGAGCGCGAGATCCTGATGGACATGGATCAGTTGCCGTCGGTGCTGCCGCTCTACAAGCAATTGAAAGTCGAGAACTATTTCGGCGGCTACCTGCTGCACCCATACATGTCCTGGTACAGTGGGCGGGGCTGCAAGTCGCGCTGCACCTTCTGCCTGTGGCCGCAGACCATCGGCGGGCACAAGTACCGCTACCAGTCGGTCGAACGGGTGGTCGAGGACGTGAAGTATGTCCAGCGCGAGTTCCCGCAGATCCGCGAGATTTTCTTCGACGACGACACCCTGACCGACGACCACGACCGGGTCGAAGCGGTGGCCCGGGCCCTGGGGCCGCTGGGCGTGACCTGGTCGTGCAACGCCAAGGCCAATGTGCCGCGCAAGACGCTTGAGGTGATGAAGGCCAACGGCCTGCGCCTGCTGCTGGTCGGCTACGAATCCGGCAACCAGAAGATCCTGCACAACATCAAGAAGGGCCTCTTGGTCGAGGTGGCCAAGCGCTTCGCCAAGGACTGCCACGACCTCGGCATCATCGTGCACGGCACCTTCATCCTCGGCCTGCCCGGCGAGACGCGCGAAACCATCCAGGAGACGCTGGCCTTCGCCAAGGAGGTCAACCCGCGCACCTTGCAGGTGTCGCTGGCGGCGCCCTACCCCGGCACCTTCCTCTACAAGCAGGCCAAGGAGAACGGCTGGTTCGCCTCGGACGTCGACCTCCTGACCGACGACGGCACCCAGATCGCGCCGCTGAACTACCCGCACCTCGGCCACACCGAGATCTTCGAGTCGGTGGAGGACTTCTACAAGAAGTTCTACTTCCGCCCGTCCAAAATCATGGAGATCGTCGGCGAGATGCTGACCTCCAAGGACATGCTGGTCCGTCGCCTGCGCGAAGGCGTGGAGTTCTTCCAGTTCCTGCGCACCCGCGAGGACATGATCGTCTCCTGACGGCATCCCCTCCCGCTTCCATATTTTCACCGTCATCCTCGGCCTTGTGCCGAGGATCCACGGGTCAGCCGCATCGCCGCGGAAAGATGGATCCTCGGCACAAGGCCGAGGATGACGGAACGGGGGTGCGCCGGGTTGGCGGCTTCAGCCCATGACCAAGCATCTCATCATCACCGCCGACGACTTCGGCGCCGCCGAGGCTGTGAATGCGGCGGTGGAGGACGGGCATCGGAACGGCGTCCTGACCGCGGCCAGCCTGATGGTCGCCGCGGCCGGCTGCGCCGACGCGGTGGCGCGGGCGAAGCGGGCGCCGACGCTGCGGGTCGGTCTGCATCTGGTGCTGGTCGAGGGGCGCCCGTTCCTGCCGCCGTCAGAACTCCCCGACCTCGTTACTCCCGACGGCCTGTTCCGCGCCGACATGGCGAGGATGGGGGTCGATATCTTCTTCAGCCCGCGCATTCGCCGCCAGCTGGCGGCCGAGATCGAGGCGCAGTTCGCCGCCTTCGCCGCCACCGGCCTGCCGCTGGATCATGTGAACACCCACAAGCACTACCATTTGCACCCGACCATCGCCCGGTTGATCCTGAGCATCGGCCGCCGCTATGGGATGAAGGCCAGCCGGGCGCCGATCGAACCCCGCGCCGTGCTCACCGCCGTCGACCTGGCCGCCGCCCCGCCGCCGGCCTGGGTCACCGAGCCCTGGGCTCGGCTGGTGCGGGCCCGCTATCGCCGCGCCGGCGTCGTCATGGCCGACCAGGTGTTCGGGCTGGCCTGGTCGGGCGCGATGACCCCGGAGCGGGTCGCCGGAATCATCCGTCATCTGCCGGATGGCCTCAGCGAGCTCTACCTGCACCCCGCCACCGCGGGCGGCTTCGACGGCGCCGCCCCGGGCTACGATTACCCCGGTGAATCCAAAGCCTTGACCGCGGCCGAAACCCGCGAGGCGGTGCGGGAAAGCGGCGCGGTCCTGGGCGCCTTTTCGGATTTCAGTTGAAACGTCTACGCAGCGCCTTGCCGTGTATGTTCCGCGCCTCATTCGGCCCAAATTCGTCCCTAATATGAGCCGTCTGGCCTTGAAGTTCGTGCGCAAAGCCTGCTCCGGCTGGGGCCTGAGGCGGCGCGAGGGGGAAATTTGAATCGCTGGAAGATCGGCGTCGTCGCAGCCTTTGTCGTCGGCCTCGCCCTGGTCGCCGGATCGGTCTGGTACGTCGGCCCCTCGGGCTTGCTGCAGTCGGTCGAGCGCGTCGGCGCGCGCGGCTTCGCGATCTACGTTGTCTACAACCTGCTGGTCTTCCTGCCGCTCGGCTGGGCCTGGTGGTCGGTGGCGCCGGGCTCAGGCTCGGGGCCGGGGCGCGTCCTGCTGTTCCCCTGGGGACGGCTGGTGCGCGAGTCCGCCGCCGACGTCCTGCCCTTCTCCCAGGTCGGCGGCCTGGTCGTCGGCGTGCGCACGGTGCGGCAATACGGGATATCCGAACCCCTGGCGGTGGCGTCCCAGATCGCCGACCTGACCGCCGAAATCGCCAGCCAGCTGGTCTACAGCCTGTTCGGCGTCGCCATGCTGCTCGCCATCCTGTCGCACGCCACCGACACCGGCCGGCTGCTGTGGACCGCGATCCTTGCGCTGGGGCTGGGAGCGGCCACCCTGGTCGCCTTCGTCGCCCTGCAGAGCCGCGGGGTGGATTTCGTCGGCCGCCTCGCCAGCCGCTGGCTCGAGGGGACCCGTGAACGCGCCGACGCGGTCAAGGCCACCCTGCGGTCGATCTACGCCCGGCCGCAGCGGCTGCTCGGCGGCGTCGCCCTGCACGCCGCGGCCTGGGTGCTCAGCGGCGCCGGATCCTGGCTGGCGCTGAATTTCATGGGCTTCCACATCGCGCTCTGGAAGGTGCTGACGCTGGAGAGCCTGATGGCGACGGTGAAGAGCGTGGCCTTCATGACGCCGGGCGCGCTGGGCCTGCAGGAAGGGGCCTATGTGCTGGTCGCGCCCCTGTTCGGCCTGCCGCCCGAGGCGACGCTGTCGGTTTCGCTGCTCCGCCGGGTCAAGGACCTCCTGATCGGCATTCCGGCCATGCTGATCTGGCAGTACACCGAGGTGACCGGCAAGCGCCGCGCGTCGGTGATCGCGCCGCCGGCGGTGTAGACTCGGACCGGCGTTTAGCGAGAAGGGGCACGGATAGACGCCGTGCGCGACGCCGTCGTCACGCCAGCACTTCCAGCTGCGGCAGGATCACCTCCCGCGCCCGCACCACATCTTCCATGAAGTCGATCTCGGTCCACGGCAGGTCGGTGACATCCCCGGCGCCGAAGCGATCGGGCTCGGCCAGCATCAGGTCGCGGATCGCCTCCTCGTATTCGAGCGCGGGCGCGTGCGCCGTGTACCAGTCGGCCCGCTCGGCGAGCGCGGCGGCCGTCGCCGGCGAAAAGCGGAAGAAGCCCACCGACTCGCCGTGCCGCACACCGGGATTCTCCGGCTTCTTGCGGAAGTCGACGATGGCGCCCGCCTGGTCGAAGCAGACCTTCACCGGCTCGTCCCCTGGGTCGAGCTCGCGATCGACCAGCAGGGTGTTCTCCGCCCGCCCCTCGATCAGCCGGCGCAGCATCCGCGGATCATAGAGCACGTCGCCGTCCATCAAGAGCACCGTCCGTCCCGAGCGGAGGACCTCGCCCGCGGTCGCCATCGAAACCACACTGCCCTCGGTGAAGCGGGGATTGGTCAGCATCCTCACCTTAAAGGGCGGGTCGAGGCGGCGGACCGCCGTCTCGAGCTGGCCGGCCTCGAAACCGACCACCATCACCACCTCGTCCACCCCGCACGCGGCAAGGGCGTCGAAATGCCGGGCCAGCAGGCTGCGGCCACCGAATTCGAGCAGCACCTTCGGACCGGGCCTGGCCTGGCCGAGCCGCCGCCCGATCCCGGCGACCAGGAGGATTGCTGTTACGGCCAAGTTTCCATTTTGCGACATTTTCGTGGCTCTAGCACGACGGAACGTTATAAGTTGAGCCCTCTTGTTCGTGTGCGTGCGATTTTTCGGGAGCGTTTTGTGAAGGCTATTCCGTTGTCTACGGTCCCGCTGAACCTCGCTCCCGAGCGGTCTCCGGCCCGTCCGATCCCCGCGGCTCGCGCCGAATCACGTTTCAGAATGTTGCGCCGGGCGCTGACCGAGACGCCGCTCTCCTTCCTGATGGAGGCCCACAACGGCCTTTCGGCCAAGATCGCCGAGGAGGCCGGGTTCGAGGCGCTGTGGGCGTCGGGCCTGACCATTTCGGCCAGCCTGGGCCTTCGCGACTCCAACGAGGCGTCATGGACCCAGGTGCTGGAGGTGCTGGAGTACATGACCGACGCCGTGTCGATCCCGGTGCTGGTCGATGGCGATACCGGCTATGGCAACTTCAACAGCGTGCGCAGGCTGGTGCGCAAACTCGGCGAACGGGGCGTCGCCGGGGTCTGCATCGAGGACAAGCTGTTCCCGAAGACCAATTCCTTTGTCGGCGAGGGCCAGCCGCTGGCCGAGGTCGATGAGTTCTGCGGCCGCATCCGGGCCGCCAAGGACAGCCAGGTCGACGACGACTTCACCGTCGTGGCGCGGACCGAGGCGCTGATCTCCGGCCGCGGCATGGGTGAGGCGCTGAAGCGGGCCGAGGCCTACCGCCAGGCCGGCGCCGACGCGATCCTGATCCACTCCAAGAAGTCCACGGCGGCCGAGATCCTGGAGTTCACCGAGCACTGGGCCAACCGCTCGCCGGTGGTGATCGTGCCGACCATGTATTACGCCACGCCGACCGAGAGCTATCGCCGGGCCGGCGTCGCCGCGGTGATCTGGGCCAACCACCTCCTGCGCTCGTCGATCTCGGCCATGCGGACCACCGCCGCGCGGATCCGCGAGGACGAATCGCTGATGGAGGTCGAGGGCCGCATCGCCAGCGTGAAGGACATCTTCCGCCTCACCGCCAACGAGGAGCTGGAGGAGGCCGAGCGCCGCTACCTGCCGGCCACCGCGCAGACCCGGGCGATCATCCTGGCCGCGTCCCAGGGCGATGTCGGCGAACAGCCCAAATGCATGCTCGACATCCGCGGCCGCTCGCTGATCCGCCGCCAGATCGAGAGCTTCGCCGCCAGCGGCGTGCGCCAGGTCAGCGTCGTGCGCGGCTACGGCAAGGCCGGGGTGACGCCGGTCGGGGCCGAGCTGTTCGACAACGACCGTTATGCCGATACCGGCGAGGTCTATTCCCTGGCGGCGGCCCAAACCCGGCTCGAGGGCGAGGTGGTGGTCGCCTACGGCGACATATTGTTCCGCAACTACATCCTGAGCGGCCTGCTCGCTGCGGCCGGCGACATCGTCATCGCGGTCGATTCGCTGGGTCGCTTCAACGAAGGCGACGGCAGGCCCAGGGACCTCGTCGCCGGTGATCGGCCACCCGCCGCCGACTATCTCGACGAATCGCCGCCCGACTTGGTGCGGGTCGGCCCGGACGTGTCGGGCGACCGTCTGGCCGGGCAGTGGATCGGGCTGGTGCGCTTCAGCGCCCGCGGCGCCGATTGGCTCTGCGAAGAGCTCGACCGCCTCCGTGCTGAGGGGCTGATCGAAACCGCCGACATGCCCTTGCTGCTGACCCGGCTGGCCGCGCGCCACCCGGTGAAGCTGCACGTCTTCTCCGGCCACTGGCTCGACGTGAACACCGTGCCCGACCTGGCCGAGGCTCGGAACTTCACCTGAGGCAGATCGTAGCTTAACCTTCGCGATGATCACCGCTCAGGATTTCCTTGGCGCCGGCGCGCGCGCCGGCTTCGACTTCTACACCGGCGTGCCGTGCAGCTTCCTGACGCCGCTGATCAACGGCGTGCTGTCGGATCGCGGCCTGCGCTACGTCGGCGCCGCGAGTGAGGGCGAGGCTGTCGCCATCGCCGCCGGCGCCTGGCTGGCGGGGCGGACCACGGTGGTGATGTGCCAGAATTCCGGTCTCGGCAACGCGGTCAATCCGCTGACCTCGTTGAACGCCCCGTTCCACATTCCCACCCTGTTCGTCACCACCTGGCGCGGCGAGCCAGGCCTGAAAGACGAACCGCAGCACGAGCTGATGGGCGTGATCACCCACGACCTGCTGCGCCTGGTCGGCGCCCCGCCCGCCGCCTTCCCCAACACGCCGGACCAGCTGGACCCCGCCTTCGCCGCGGCGACCCGGGCCATGGCCGAGACCGGCCTGCCCACCGCCTGGGTCATGCGCAAGGGCGACGTCGCGGACAGTCCGCTGGACCAGCCGCCCCTGATCCCCGCCCCGCCCGGCCGGCGTGACCGGTTCGAGCAGGGCGGCGCGCGGCCGACCCGCGCCGCGGCCCTCGAAGCCTTCCTGGGCGGCGTCGATCCCGAGGCGGCGGTGATCGCCACCACCGGCAAATGCGGGCGCGAGCTGTTCACCCTCGCCGACCGCGAGCAGCACCTCTACCAGGTCGGCTCCATGGGCGGCGCCTCGGGCATGGGGCTGGGCCTGGCCCTCAACACCCCGCGCCCGGTGGTGGTGCTCGACGGCGACGGCGCGGCGCTGATGAAGCTCGGGACCTTCGCCACCGTCGGCGCCTATCGACCGGCCAACCTGACCCACATCCTGCTCGACAACGGCGTGCACGATTCCACGGGCGGTCAGGCGACCGTCAGCGCCGGCGTCGATTTCGCCGCCATCGCCCTGGCCTGCGGCTACCGCTACGCCGCCTCGTGCGACAGCCTGCAGGGCTTCGGCGCCGCGCTGGAGGCGGCCTATACGCTGGACGGCCCACGGCTGATCCACCTCAGGATCGCGCCGGGTTCGATGGACAAGCTCGGCCGGCCGACGGTGTCGCCCGCCGAGGTGGCCCAGCGCTTCAAGGCCTTCGTCACACGGCCACTGGCCGCGCCGCAGCCATGACCCGGCGGCTGTTCACGCCGGGACCGCTGACCACCGACGTCCGCGTCCGCCGCGCCATGCTGGAGGACTGGGGCTCGCGCGACGCCGCCTTCATCGCCCTGACCGCCGAGCTGCGCACCGGTCTGCTCGGCGTCGCCAATGGGGCCGGCAGCCATGTCGCCGTGCCTCTGCAGGGCAGCGGCACCTTCATCCTAGAAGCGGCGGTCGGCACGCTGGTGGGCCGGGACCACAAGCTCCTGGTGCTGGTCAACGGCGCCTACGGCCGGCGCATGGCCATGATCGGCCGGCGCCTTGGCCTCAAGGTCGAGACCCTGGATCATCCCGAGAACGCGCCCGTGGACGTGACGCGGCTGGCCGCGGCGCTGGCGGCCGATCCGGCGATCACCCACGTCAGCCTGGTGCACGTCGAGACCACCACCGGACTGCTCAATCCGCTGCAGGCCGTCGCCGACGTGGTCGGGCGCGCCGGGCGGTGGTTGCTGCTGGACGCCATGGCCAGCTTCGGGGCCCTGCCGCTCGATCTCGCCGCGACCCCGGTCGCCGCCGTGCTGGCGTCGAGCAACAAGGGACTGGAGGGGCCGCCCGGCATCGGCTTCGCCCTGATCGAGCGCGCCCTACTGGACGGTGCGGCGAACCGCAATCCGTCCGTCTCCTTCGACCTGCAAGCGCAATGGCGCGGCTTCGAGGCCGACGGACAGTGGCGCTTCACGCCGCCGGTGCAGATCGTCGCGGGCCTGGTCGAAGCCCTGCGCCTGCTGGAGACCGAGGGCGGCCCGCCGGCGCGCCTCGCCCGCTACCAGCGCCGGTTCGACCGGCTGGTCGCCGGGCTGGAGCCGATGGGCTACCGCCTCTACCTCGACCCCGACCTGCAATCGCCGATCATCGCCACCTTTGTCCCGCCGCCGGGCCGCCCGTTCGACTTCGCCGCCCTCTATGACCGGCTCTCAGCGCGGGATCTGGTGATCTATCCCGGCAAGCTGACCGAAGCGGAGAGCTTCCGCATCGGCTGCATCGGCGCCTTGGAGGATGCGGACTTCGACGAACTGGTCACCGCCATCGGCGGCGACTGACCCTACTCGGCGGGATTGGCCAGGGCGTTCGCGGCGAGTCGACGCCTGAGTCCGGCCAGCCGGTGCAGGAAGAACAGCAGGAAGCCGCCGGTGCCGATCGCCGCCAGCACCGTCGCGCCGAGACGGAAATCGAGCGGAAGCCAGAGCAGCGGACCGAGCACCATCAGGGCGTCGTCCGCGTCGAAGCCCCAGCGGCTGGCGAGGACCTTGCCGTCGTCGGAGCTGCTGTCGAAGGCCTCCGCCACCCGGCTCAGCGTCAGCTGGCTGACGCAAGCGACCGCGCCGCACGCCATCGCGATCCACCCGAACGGATAGGGGGCGTCGCGAAGGCCGACGCCCAGGGCCAGGAAGTAGAGCGAACTCAACGTCGTATCGACGATGTAGTCGTATCGGTGCCCCTCGGGCGTGCACATGTTCCCGATCCTGGCGACCTCGCCATCCAGGCAGTCGAGCAGATAGGCGAACAGCCAGGCGAACCCGGCGAAGAGGTTCGCGGCCGGCGAGCCCCAGGCGATGGCTGCCACCGTCACCAGACCGACCACGAGGTGGGCGGTGGTGATCTGGTTCGGCGTCACGCCAAGCCGGATCAATGGGCGCGCCAGAGGGCGCACCGCCAGATGGCTCCAGGAACTACTCACGCACAGCCCCGCTAACGTTACTCAGCCGACACATTCGCCCAAATGCCACGCCGTGTGAACCACCGAATGGTCGCAGCCCTCGGCGGTGGGCATCGGGATGGTCTACGGCGCCGCCGCGGTCACCCCGTTGTCCTGAGCCCTCCGCAACGCGACCTTGGCTTGCCATGCAAACGGAAACGGGCCCCGAAGCCGATCTTCGGGGCCCGGCCGTGGTTCATGCATCGGCGCGTGCGCGCGGCTACTTCGCCGCGCCCTGGGCAGCCTGTTCGATCAGGTCGGCCACGACCTGTGGGTTCGACACATAGACCGCATGGCTTCCCGCGGTTTCGACCACAGTCGCGCCGGCGCGCCCCGCCATCTGGCGCTGGGCAGGAGCGGGGATCATCCGGTCGTCGGCGGTGACGAGATACCAGCTCGGGCGGGAGCTCCACGCCGGCGTCGTCACCTGGCCCTGCAGCGCGGCCAGGCCCCAGGGGACCTGGGAATCCGCCATGAACGCCGCCTGCGCCGGCTCGACGTCGGCCGCGAACGCCGCGGCGAACCTGGCCCGGTCGAGGAACAGGAAACCGTCCTGCGGCGGCAGGATCGGCGGCGTGGGCGCGCCGGGCGGCGGGTTGGCGATCAGCGACGACACCGATTCGCCCGCGTCGGCGGCGAAGGCGGCGATGTAGACGAGGCCCGCGACCTTTGGGTCGGCGCCGGCCTCGGTGATCACCACCCCGCCGTAGGAGTGGCCGACGAGGATAGCCGGACCATCCTGGGCCGCGATGGCGCGCCGGGTGACGGCGACGTCGTCCTCCAGCGAGATCGTCGGGTTCTGGACGACGGTGACCTTGTAGCCGCGCCTTGTCAGGATGGCGTGGACCCCTTGCCAACCCGACCCGTCCACGAAACCGCCGTGGACCAGGACAATGTTCCTAATGGCGTTGGGGTTCTTGATGGCGTTGGGCGCCGCTTGGGCGCTGACGGTCGTCGACATGACTTCATCTCCCTGTTGCATCTGCGATAATCATTATCGCGATATCTAATGGCTAATCCGCCAGGAAACGCTTGTCCAGAAGTTTTTATCGCGATAATGATTATCGCAGTTAGGCAGCCAGGAGCCCGTGACCATGGACCGCCCGTTTCCCCTTCCTCTGGACGCACAGCTCGGCTTTGCGCTCTACGGCGCCTTCATGGCGATCGGCCGCACCTACAAGCCATGGCTCGACCGGCTGGGCCTGACCTATCCGCAGTACCTTGTCCTGAGCGTCCTGTGGGAAGGCGACGAGCAGACCATCACGGCGATCGCCTCGCGCCTCGATCTCGAGCCCAGCACGATCACCCCCCTGGTGAAGCGCCTGGAACAGGCGGGGAGCGTGGTCCGGAAGCGCAACCCCGCCGACGAGCGGCAGGTGAAGGTTTCGCTGACGGCTCAGGGCCGCGCCCTTCATGCGGAGACCAGGACCCTGGCCGACGCCCTCTATGGCAAGGCGGGAATGTCGGTCGAAACGCTCGCCGACCTCAACGTGAGGATCAAGGCGCTGCGGGACGCCTTTCGGGCGGCCTAGCTCAGCGCCAGACCCGCCCGGCCAAAATCTTTATGCGATCCTTATGCGCCGCCGCCACGGCCGCGATGGAGCGCTGACGCGGATCGGGGCCATGGTCGCCGCCTGATTATAGGTTCGGACCATGGATGATCTGATCTT
>Ga0302314_10014321_pt1 | contig 13581 bp, 13 predicted proteins | sample III_Palsa_N2_3_FD_200533 | JGI IMG/M metagenome (GOLD analysis project Ga0302314, IMG submission 200533) | Peat permafrost microbial communities from Stordalen Mire near Abisko, Sweden - III_Palsa_N2_3 | ecosystem: Environmental > Terrestrial > Soil > Palsa > Peat permafrost | place: Sweden...
GACGGATGAGGGGTCGCGCCGGCGGAAGGGATTGTCTCGGCTGGAGTTTTCGCGCCGATGGGCCGGCGCGACCCCTCATCCGACCTCCTTCGGAGGCCACCTTCTCCCGCAAGGGGAGAAGGTAAGTGCGCATGCCGCCAAGACTTGCGCTTCACCCCTGCGGATCGAACACCAGCTCCATCGTCCCGCCGAACGGTACGGCTTTCCACTGGCCTTGCAGCCGCCGCATCCGTTCGCGCACGGCAGCGATGAAGGCGCCGGTCAGCCAGCGGGGCGGGCGCAGGTCCATGTCGCGCATGAAGCCACAGATTCGGTCGGCGACGGCGGCGGCGTCCAGCTCCGGCCCCAGCGCGTTCTGCAGCGGCCCGACCACCATCTCGGTAAGCTGCGCCTCGCCGCCCAGAGCCTCGCCCTGCAGGGTAAGCTCGGCATAGCCGCCGATTTTGTTGAGCAGGCCATAGAAGGAGCCGCGCAGGCCGGCCTCGCTCTCCACCGCAAAATGCACCAGGTCGTGGGTCAGAAACTCCCGCGTCACCAGCTCCAGCGCCTCGCCGGTCCCGTCCGCGCGGCGGTATTCGAACCGGTGATGGGTTGGCGAGATGCGGGTCAGGCGGAGGGTCAGAGCCATGGTGTTTCTAACGCCTGTCATCCCGGCCTTGAGCCGGGATCGGGCTGGGTGATTGCGGCGATCCCGGCTCAAGCGGCCGGGATGACAACCGGGGGTGGGGCCAAATCGTGCATCCAGCTAGTCGATCTGGGCGGCGATCTGCCTGGCCTGACTCGCCAGGTCCTTGGCGTCGGCCATGCCGCCCTGGCCGTGCGGGCGCAAGGCGACGCCCTCCCAGCGCGGGATGATGTGGAAATGCAGGTGGAAGATGGTCTGGCCCGCGGGCGCGCCGTTGAACTGGGTGACGACGATGCCATCCGGCTTCAACGCCGCGCGGACCGCCCGCGTCACGCGCTGGACGCCGAGGATCAGGTGCTCAAGGGCCTGGGGTTCGACATCCAGGATGTTGCGGGCCTTGGCCTCCTTCAGGATCACCAGGGTGTGGCCGCGGGACTGCGGGAAGACGTCCATGAAGGCCAGGACGTGGTCGTCCTCATAGACCCTTGCGCTGGGCGCCTCGGCGCGCAAGATTTTCGCAAAGATGTTGGCGTCGTCGTATTTGCCGTCGATGCTCATCGCCGCGCCTCTCGTGAACCGGTGCGGCTGTCCTAACAAAGTCGGTGAGGATGCGAAACATGCCCGAAGCCCGCCTGACGCCGCGCCAGGAGAAGTGGTTCGCCTCGGTCCAGGCCAGCCTGGTCAAGACCACCGGCAAGACGCTGGCCCAATGGGTCGAGATCGCCAAGACCTGCCCGGAAACGGCGCACCGCGCGCGGCTGGCCTGGTTCAAGGCCGAGCATGGCCTGTTGCAGAACTACGCCAGCTATGTGCTCGGCGAGGCGTTTCCGTCGGTGATGGCCTGGACCGACAGCGACGGGCTGATCGACGCGCTGTGGACCGATCCGGCCAAGCGGGCAATGTTCGAGGCGGTGCGGGAGGCGGTGACGGCTCTGCCCGACGTGGTGATGGGCCCGCGCAAAAGCTACACGGCGTTTTCGCGCAGCGTCCAGTTCGCGGCGGCGCGGCCCGACAAGAAGGGCGGGATCATGCTGGGCCTGAAGCTGCCCCTGGACGCCGATCCGAGGCTGTTGCCGCGCGCCAAGAGCGAGTCCTGGGCCGAGAAGCTGATGTCACTGCCGATCGCCGATGCGGCGGGGGTGGATGGCGGGGTGAAGGCGCTGCTGAAGCAGGCGTGGGAGCGGAGCTAGGAAGACAAGGGGACATGATACTTATCCCCCATGCGCCGCGAGGTCTGCGTTGGGGATAAGTATCATGTCCCCTTATCTTCCCTAAAACAGCGTCGGCTGTCCCCCCGGCGCGTAGCCCTCGATCGCCAGCAGCTTCTGCTTGGTCGCCGAGCCGCCTCTTGCGGAAAATCCGCCGAGCTTGCCGCCCGCGGCGACGACGCGGTGGCAGGGGATGATGATGGGGTAGGGGTTTTTGCCCATGGCCTGGCCGACGTCGCGGGCCAAGAGTTTGTCGCCGAGCCGTTCGGCGATCTCGCCATAGGTCATCGCCTGGCCGGGCGGGATGCCGCGGGCGATTTCGTAGACCTGGCGCGAGAAGGGTTCGAACACGTCCATGTCGATCGGGGCGTCGGTGAGGTCGATGGGTTGGCCGTCGAGCAGGGCGCGGATGCGGCCGATGAGGTCGGCGATCAGGGGCGTGGGCGCGGATTCGGTCAGGTCGGTGAAGCGCCGCTGCAGGCGGGCCTGTGACTTGTCCGCGCCGCCTTCGGGCAGCAGGACGCTGACGATGGTGTTCTCCCGCCAGGCCAGGCCGCAGAGGCCGATGGAGGTTTCGAACAAGGTGAAGTTGGTCGTGGTCATGGGAGGAAGATAGGTGCGCGCATGAGTCGGCGCTCGCGGTTTTCGGACGTGGATCGTGCTCTGTTCTGCACCGTCTGTAACCCCTCACCCTCCCTCTCCCTCCGGGAGAGGTGTTTCAAGGCGCCCTAAACGCACCTCTCCCGGAGGGAGAGGGAGGGGCCCAGCGAAGCTGGGAGGGTGAGGGGTTACAGACCTATCCGCGCTAAGCGCCCTGCCGAAACGGCGAATATTCCTCCTCCAGCCATTCCATCTCCTGTTCCACCGCCTCGCGTTCCTGCTCGACGAAGCGGGCGACGGGGCCGCGCAGGGCGGGGTCGGCGATCCAGTGGGCGCTGTAGACGGCGGTGGGCAGGTAGCCTCTGGCGATCTTGTGCTGGCCTTGCGCGCCGGCCTCGACGCGGGGTAGGCCCAGGCGGATCGCGTGCTCGATGGCCTGGTAGTAGCAGAGCTCGAAATGCAGGAACGGCACGTCCTCGACGCAGCCCCAGTTGCGGCCATAGAGGCAGTCGGCGCCGATCAGGTTCAGGGCGCCGGCGATCCAGCGCTCGCCGCGCCGGGCCATGATCAACAGCACATGATCGGCCATCCGCTCGTTGAGCATCGAGAAGAAGGCCCGCGTCAGATAGGGCTGGCCCCACTTGCGCGCGCCGGTGTCCATGTAGAAGCCGAAGAAGGCGTCCCAGTGGTCTTCGGTGAGGTCGGCGCCGGTGAGGCCGACGATCTCCAGGTCCGCATTGGCGTCGCGGCGCTCGCGCCGGATCGTCTTGCGCCGGCCCGAGGACAGGGCGGCGAGGAAGTCGTCGAAGGTCGCATAGCCCTTGTTATGCCAGTGGTACTGCTGGTTCTCGCGTAAGAGCAGGCCCTGCTCGCCCATGAAGGCCCAGTCGGCCTGGCTGGGGAAGGTCACATGCAGGGATGAGGCGCCGTAACGCTCGCAGACGGTGAGCGCGCCGCCGAGCAGGGTCCGGCGCGCGACGTCGGCGTCCACATCCGGCCGCACCAGCATGCGCGGTCCGGTGACCGGCGAGAAGGGCGCGGCGGAGAGCAACTTGGGATAATACTGCCCGCCCGCGCGCTCATAGGCGTCGGCCCAGGCGTGGTCGAACACATATTCGCCCTGGCTGTGGGACTTCAGGTACAGCGGCATCACCGCACAGATGCGGCCGTCCTCGTCCTCCACCGAGATGTGGCGCGGACCCCATCCTGTCCGTTCGACGGCGCAGTTGGACTTTTCGAGGATGTCGAGGAAGTCGTAGGAGACGAACGGGTTGGCGGCGTAGTCGGGATTGCCGGCGCAGGCGTCCCAGGCGTCCTTGCCAATCTCCTCGATGCGGCCGTGAAGCTTCGCGGCCGGCCGCACGCCCGTCACAGAGCCAGAGCCTTCACGCGGCGAAGCCCTCGAAGATCAGGTTGTCTGAGTGGTCGCGCGCCTTGTCCCACTGGTCGGGCGAGCGGACGGTCCAGGCGACGATCGGCATGCCGCCATCGCGCAGCTTTGTCGCTGCTGGGCTGGGCAACAGATCCAGCCCCAGGGCCAGGAAGTGCGGCTTGGCCATGCCCACATGCTCCAGCCTGGAATAGGCCTTGCGCTGTTCGGCGGCCATGGTGTGGGCGTTGTCGTCGGAATAGGCGTAGCTGTTCAGGCCGCGCAGGATCTGCGGATGATGCGCCGCGAACCAGGCGTGGGAATAGGGATTGAACCCGATGATGGCCGTCGGGCCATTGTGGTCGATCAGCACCTCATGCACGCGCTTCTCCAGCGGCCCGACTTCGCCCGCCGGGGTCTTCAGCTCGATCAGCACCATGGCGCGGTGGCCGATCAGGGTCAGGGTGTCGGAGAGGGTAGGGATGGTCTCGTCGCTGCCGGCCAGCTTCAGCTTGCCGAGCTCGGCGGCGGTGTGGTCGCAGAGGCGGCCCTCGGCGCCGGTCATGCGGGTCAGCTTGGAGTCATGGAACACCATGGCCTCGCCGTCGGCGGAGAGCTGGACGTCCAGCTCGACGCCGTAGCCGTGGCTGCAGGCCAGCTGGAAGGCCGCCAGGGAATTTTCCGGCGCGCCGCCCGGGTTCCACAGGCCGCGATGGGCCAGGGGCGGGTCGAACAATCGCTCCCAGGATTCGCCGAAGCGCGAGGCGGGGTCCGTGTGTTCGGCGACGGTCATTTGATCTCCACCACGGCGTCGACCTCAACGGCGAAATTCATCGGCAGGCGATAGACTCCGACGGCCGAGCGCGCATGGCGGCCCGCATCGCCGAAGGCCTCCACCATAAGGTCGGAGCAGCCGTTTATCACCTTCGGAATTTCAAAAAATTCCGGGCCGGCCTGGACGAAGCCGCCGAGCTTGACCACCCGCACGATGCGGTCGAGATCGCCGTCGCAGGCGGCCTTCATCTGGGCGAGCAGGCTGAGGCCGCACAGGCGCGCCGCGGCGATGGCCCGCTCGATGTCGACGTCCTCGCCAACCACGCCGCGGATGCCCCCCGAGGGGTCGACCGAGACCTGGCCGGAGATGTGGACGATCTTTCCCGCGCGCACGAACGGCACATAGTTGGCGACCGGCGCGTTGGGCGTCGGCAGGACGATGCCCTTGGCCGTCAGCTGGTCTTCGACTTTGGACATGGGCCGCCTCCTGTTGCGCCGCGAAGGGATAGCGCGGCGGGGCGGAGCGGTTAAGGGGCAATCGGCGGGGTTTTGTCTGTGAGTGCGGCCCCCTCATCCTCCCACGCCTTCGGCGCGGACCCCTCCTTCTCCCCGAAAGGGGAGAAGGTTGATGATCGCCGCCTACTTTCCTTCTCCCCGAAAGGGGAGAGGCTTGATTTCAGCTGGTTGCCCGCCCCGCCGCCACCAGCCTGCGGCAGGCCTTGAGCGCCAGGCCCAGTTCGACGCGGTTGCCGAAGGGATAGCCTTCCCGGGCATAGACGAGGTCGGACGCGAAATAGGGCCGCCAGGCCGGGTCGCGCTGTTGCATGTGGTCGAGGATTTCGTAGATCAGGTCCTCTTTCAGATAATAGCTCTTGTGGTGGTAGTCGCCGCCGAGAATGCCGTCGTAGAAGGCCAGCGAGCCGGGCTCCATGGCCATCGACCAGTCGCCGCGATCGGCGCCGGCCCGGCGCGCGACATCGTCAATCACGGTCAGCTCGCGCTCGAAGTTCAGTTCCTCCATCGCGTCGATGGTCTGGTTGGGGTCGGACGGACGGCCGCCCAGCCGCTTGATCCGCGCGCCGTCTTCCGCGACCAGCAGGACGTCGATCCTGTGCACCGCGCCGGGCGGGGGACGCGGCGCGCCGGGGCAGTCCAGCAGCTCGGCCAGCAGCAGCGGCTCCTGGGCCTTAAAGCCGGGCGCGGCGGCCAGCTTGCGGTAGATGCGTTTGCGGTTCAGCTCGGTCAAAGCCATGCCCAATCGAGCGTCGGGCACGAAGGGGAAGGCCTTTGGGTCCAGCTCGACCACGTTGCGATGCACTCGCCGCGGATCGAGGAAGGGGCTGACCGGACTGCCCGGCCTGAAGATCAGCTCGCTATAGACCCCGGTCTTGGCGCGCCCCGCGAGGAAGGCGCGATAGTTTTTCAGTTCGGCCCGGCCGAGGCGGTCGTGAAAGAAGGTGTCCAGCACCGAACCATAGAAGCCGGGCCACAGGGGATAGGAATCGAAGATCGGCCGGGGATCGGCGCCGTGGCAGGCGTTGCAGTTCGCCGCCTCGGGCGACGGCCGCCAGCCTGAGCGCGCCCCGGCGGGCAACAGATAGGCCCGCAACTGAAACGACGCGGTCTGATCGTCATAGGCCATGGCCTCGAGCAGCTCATGGCCGGGCTGGTCCGCCGCGCCGATGAAGGTGAGGATCAGCCGGGCGTCGTCGGTGAACATGACCACGCGTGGCTGCCCGGGGGTGATGCTGGCGCGGAATGGGCTGCGGCTGTCATAGACCAGGGTGAAGTTGCTTCTCAGGCCTGGTGGCAGGAGCGGGACCAGTTCCTCGATCGAGTCCACCGGCCGGCCCGTCGCCGGATTCAGCCGCAGCAGGGCCTCAAGATCGCCGGGGTCAAAGGCCGCGGCTGGCGCCGCCGTGGTAAGGGCCGCCAGAACGACGAAGGCGAGAACCAGCGCCAGCTGCGGATAAGACCGGCGGCCCGCGGATCGTCCACCCAGCTTCATCGATCAATCCCGCTTCGCGCCCGACCTTTCCGCCCGGAGCCGGCAAGGGCGAGCGCCACGCCCTAAGGGTGGAATATGTCAATTTAACACAGACGGTTGCAATACGGCAAATTTCGGCGATAGATGCCGCATAGACAACCGTACAGCTTGATCACCCAGCAATACCACTTGGAGGTTATAGTGAAAACCACCTTCCTCTCCCTGACTCTGGCCGGGGCCGTCGCCGTCGGACTGGGCCTGGCGTCCACCGCCCTGGCTGATCCGCCGAATGGCATGCCAAGGCCGGACACCCATCCGACCGTTCATCCCGGCATCCACGGGATCATCATCCATCCCCACCCCGGCATCCATGGGATTCCCTACCATCCCTGCGTTCACGGCATTGTCCGGCCCGGTCATGGCCGGCGCTGCCCCCCGCCGGGTATCTACGGCCGTCGGCCTCCTGGCCTCTATGGCCATCCCCATCCGGGCCTTACGGTTCACCCGGGCGGGGTCGTGACGCCGATCAAGCCGGGCGGACCGGGGTTCCCGAACGGCATTCCGGTCGATCCGGCCGGCCCGGGCGCCGCCGCCGTTCAGCACTGAAGTTTGGGTCTCGCTCCGCCCGGCGGCTCTGGCTGTCGGGCGGGGGAGATAAGGGGACACGATACCTATCCCACCTTGGGTGAAGTCGCCGCCTAGGGGATAGGTATCATGTCCCCTTATCGCCGCTCAGACGGCGCGCCGCCAAGGCGCCGGCCAGGAGCACCAGGCCCAGCGCCAGGAAGGAGGCGGCCCGGATGACGCCTTCAAGGCGCGCCATGTCGAACAGGAACACCTTCAGGGTGGTCGCAAGAAGAATGGTCAGGCCGAGCCATCGGACGGTGACATCCGTGCGCGCCGCGCCCGCCGCCAGGACGGCGAGGCCGTAAAGCGCCCAGACGGCAGAGAAGGTCCAGGTTTCCAAGCTCGCTTCACGGAGCGGCGCGCGCATGGCGCCGCCGTGGTAGAGGTAGCGGATCGCCAGGGTGAGCAGCACGAACAGCTCGACCGCCGCGGCGACGAGCGCGGCCTGGCTGAGCCTTGTGCGATCCGTCCGTTTCGCCACCACGGCCATCGCCCCGCTGAGGCCGCAGCCGGCGGCGTAGAACAGGGCGAGCAGCGCCGGGGCGTGCAGGTCGCCGTCGAGGGGTCCCCACCATGGGCTGGCGACATCGATCAAGATCCAGGCCGCATAGACCAGCCCCACCCAGCCTATCCCCGACAGGCCGGGCGTCAGCCACTGCCGCTCGCCGACCAGGCTCCGCAGCCTGGCGCCGGCCGCCATCAGGCCCAGCACCAGCCCGAGGCCGGCCACCGCATAGGCGGCGGCTTCCGCATAGCCCAGGTCGCCGGTCATGGCCGGGCCGTGAAACAGCCGGCGCAGTTCGGACACGAGCCAGATCGCGAAGAACAGCAGCGCGAACCCGAAGGCGCCGATGGCGATCTCGCGCGCTTGCCGGGACGTCCGGCGACAGGCTTCGGCCAAGATCAGGGCGGGGGCGAGCAGGCCCAGCAGCAGGGTGTCGAACACCGGCGGCCCCACCACGGGCTGGCCCCAGCCCCACCAGGGATGAAGGACGAGGACCTCGAGCAGGACGCCGTGCAGCGCGCCGATGGCCAGTAAGGCCGGCGCCCGCGCCCGGCCCAGGGGTGTCGCGGCGCTGCGGATGGACAGCATCAGTCCGGCCGCCAGGAAGAGCAGCGTCCGGATCGAGGCGCGGGTGAACGCGTCCAGCGAGGCGGCGGCGCCCGCCGCGCCGTGGAGCGTCTGCAAAAGCAGGAATAGGGTCAGCAGACCGGTCATGACCACCAGGGTCGAGGCCGCCTCGGCGCAGGCCTCCACGTCTCCGCGCGCCTTGAGGATCCGCCAGGCGACAACCTGCGCCGCCGTCGCCCCGGCGCCGATCGCCATGATCGTCAGCGGCCCGGCGTCGCCCTTGATGGCGGCCAGGGCGATGGCGGGGGCGAGCAGGGCGGCAAAGCTGGCCAGGCAGGCCGCGGCCGCCGATTCCGCGAAGCCCCGCCAGCGGACTCGCAGCGACAGCAGGGTCAGGGCCACGGCCAGGAGGCCATAGGCTGTCGGGCCGAGTCGGTCGTCCAGGCTGGCGTGCAGGGCCAGGCCCGTCGCTTCCGCCGCGGCGGCGATCCAGGCGGCTGAAGCCAGGTCCCCCTCGGACGCGTCGGCTCGCCGGCGCAGCTGGATGGCCCCGCCGGCAATCACGGCGGCGAAGGCGGCGTCGATCGCCCAGTCCCATCCCGGCAGCGTCCGCGCCAGCGAGCCGATGGACAAGGTCAGCACCAGCACCGCGCCGGCGGCGCCGATCACCGCGGCCTCGCGTCGCTGGGTCGACCGCAAGGCGCCGTCGAAGCCGGCGGCCAGGATCCAGGCGGCGCTGACGACAAGGCCGATGAGCTCGGACCGGTGGGGCGAGGCCTGGCTGAACAGGACGGCGATGAGCGTCAGAACCAGGGCCGGGGCGATCAGCAGGCTGGGCGTGATGAGCGCCATGCGAACGCCGGCGGCGAGCGAAAGCGCGATCGCGCCGGTGGCGATCGCGGCATAGACCGCCGCGCCGGGCGTATCGCTGGTCCAGAGGAAGAGAGTCAGGACGCTGGAGCCGATAATGGCGGACGGCAGCAGCCTGTCGAAGCGGTCCGGTCCGGCCGAGACCCGTGTTGCAAAACGGCTTGCCGCCAAGGTCAGCGGCGGGGCCAATCCGGCCAAAAGGGCCACGCCCGCGGCGTCATTCTCGAAACCCCGGCCGATGGTCCACAGGCCCGCGCCGGCCAGGGCGACGATGCCCGCCAAGCTCCACCGGCGCAGCCCCGCCGTCGCCAGGCCGGTGATCAGGACCAGCAGGGCGAAGCCGTCCAGAGGCAGGCCGGTCCAGTCTCCCGCGCTGCTGACCACCGGAACCAGATAGGCCGCGGCGATCGCCAGCACCCCCAGGGCCTCGCCATGCAGCAGCGCCAGGCCGAGCAGGCCGAGGGATACGGCCGTGAGCAGCGGGATCGCCGCCCCGGCCGGGATGAATCCATAGAGCCGGTAGGCCGCCCAGATCGCCGCATAGAGGATGCCCGCGCCCGCCGCCGTGGTGAGCGCCGCCACCAGCAGGTTGGGCGTGCGCATCCCGGGCAGGCCCCGCCGCAGCGCCTCGCCGGCCGCGAGCGCGAGCAGGCCGAGCACGACCGCCGCGCCGATCCGGAACGCCGGGTTGAACAGCCCGCGCTGGGCGGCATAGGCGACCAGCAGGAGCCCGCCCAGCGCCAGCGCGCCGCCGCCGATCCAGGCCAAGCCGTTCTGTGACAGCCAATCCGAGACGGACTGTGGCGTGATCAGGCGGAACGGCGCCGCTTCCTTTGGCGGCGAGACCTGGTCGGGCGTCGGCTCGACGGCCGCATCGACGACGGCGCCATCCGGTTCGGGCGCCGGAGCGCGTCGCCACGGCGGCGATGCCGCAAGGGGAATGTCGGTGTGTGCCGGTGGCGCGGCCTCGGCGCCGGCTTGCGGCGGCGGGTCGAGCGTCAGCGCCGTCGGCGGCCGGAGCCGTTCCGACGCCAGCGCCTCCAATCGTTTCACGAGGTCGTTCAGCTGAGACTGCTGGGCGACGCACCAGACTCCCAGAGCAATGACGAATAGCCAGACCATGAGCCGCCCCCGCCTCGTCCGAGGCTAGATGACGACGCCGCGCATGGCTAGAGCAGCGGCGAGGGCGCACGTCCTGGGAGATAAGGGGACATGATACCTATCCCCCTAAGCGGCGGCTTCAACCAAGGTGGGGGATAGGTATCATGTCCCCTTATCTCCCTTCAGCGTCCTTCCCGTCACCACCGCCCCCTTGCCGAACCGCTCGCGCAGCGCGTCCAGGGCCGCTTCGCCGCGGCGTTCGCGGCGTTCGTCTTCGGCGAACAGGTCCAGGCCCTCGGCGGCGTCGACGAAGTCGGACAGGCCCGCGCCGATCAGGCGAAAGGCGGTTCCGCGGGCTTCGGCGGCCAGCAGTTCGCGGGCGACGGCGAACAGGGTGCGGCTGGTCTGGGTGGGGACGGGCAGGGTGCGGCGGCGGGTGATCAGCCGGAAGTCCTTGGTCTTCAGCTTGAGCGTTGCGACCCGGCCGGCGACGCCCGAGGCGCGAGCGGTGTGGGCGACGCGCTCGCACAGGGGCCAGAGCTGGTCCTCCAGGGCGCCCACGTCGGTCAGGTCGTCGAAGAAGGTGTTTTCGGCGCTGATGGTCTTGCGGACCTCCGCCGGGTTGACCTGGCGGTTGTCCAGGCCCTGGGCCAGCTGCGACAGGCGAAGGCCGTAGGCGTTCCAGTGCTGGGCGAGGTCGCGCGGCTCGGCGCGGGCGAGGTCGCCGACCGTGCGGAAGCCGGCCAGTTCCATCGAGCGGGCGAAGGCGGGGCCGACGCCGGGCAGGATGGAGACCGGCTTGGGCGCCAGGAAGGCTTTGGCCTCGGCGGCGCCGATCACCGAAAAGCCGCGCGGCTTGTCGAGATCCGAGGCGATCTTGGCCAGGAACTTGTTGGCGGCCAGGCCGACGGAGACGGTGATGCCGATCTCCTGCTCGATCTCCGCCTGCAGCCGGGCCAGCACCACGGCGGCCGGGGCGCCATGCAGGCGCTCGCAGCCGGCCAGGTCGATCCAGGCCTCGTCGAGGGACAGGGGCTGAATGAGGGGCGTGAGCCTGGCCAGCTTTTCGTGGATGCGGCGGCTGTCGGCGCGGTATTTGGTGAAGTTGGGCGGGATGATCACCGCCTGCGGGCAGAGCTTGCGGGCGGTGAACATCGGCATGGCCGAACGCACGCCGAAGACGCGGGCGATGTAGCAGCAGGTGGTGACGACGCCGCGCTTGCCGCCGCCGACGATCACCGGCAGGTCGCGCAGCTCCGGCGCGTCGCGCTTCTCCACCGAGGCGTAGAAGGCGTCGCAGTCCATGTGCGCCAGGGTCAGGCGGGTGAGTTCGGGGTGGGTGACGAGGCGGGGCGAGCGGCAGGATGGGCAGCGGGTGGTGGGCTGTTCGGTGAGGGTGAAGCAGTCGCGGCAGAGGGTGGTCATGGCGTCGGGGCCGGCGCTTGGACCTGCGAACGTCTGCGTAGCGGCAAGGCCCCCTCCACCGCTTCGCGGTCCCCCTCCCCCAACGGGGGAGGAATTGCTGCGTCGCGGCCTGAGTTTCCAATTGCTCCCCCATTGGGGGAGCTGTCGCGCAGCGACTGAGGGGGCCTACGCCGCGGCTGTGAAGCTCGCGAGCGTATCCACCACTTTAATCCGCCGGCCACAGCCATGCCGCTCCGCGCACGCCGGACGAATCCCCATGCATCGCCTGGCGGATCGGCGTCTCGAACACGTCGGAGAAGATCCGGCCCGCGATCACCGGCCGCAGGGCGTCATACAGCTCCACCACATTCGACATGCCGCCGCCGAGGACGATGACGTCCGGGTCGATGATGTTGACCACCACCGCCAGCGCCCGGCCCAGCCGGTCGGCGTAGCGGGCGAAGCTGGCCTTGGCGTCGGCGTCGCCGGCGCGCATCAGCTCGACAATCCGCGCGCCAAGCTCGCTCTTGCCGGTGGCGCGGCGATAGTCGTCCTGAAAGCCGGTGCCGGAGCAGTAGAGTTCGAGACAGCCGGTCTGGCCGCACCAGCATTTGGGCGCGGGCAGTTCGCCGGCGCCGTCCGGCCAGGGCAGGGGCATGTGGCCCCATTCGCCGCCGATGCCGTTCAGGCCTTCGATCAGCCGCCCGCCGGCGGTGACGCCGCCGCCGCAGCCGGTTCCGAGAATGACCGCGAAGACGACGTTGGCGCCGGCGCCGGCGCCGTCTGTCGCCTCCGACAGGGCCAGGCAGTTGGCGTCGTTGGCCACGCGCACCGGGCGGCCCAGGGCCTCGGCCAGGTCTTCCCGGAAGGCGCGGCCGTTGAGCCAGGTGGTGTTGGCGTTGCGGGCGACGCCGGTCTTGGGCGAGACGGAGCCTGGCAGGCCGACGCCGACGCTGGCCGCGCGCCCGACCTTGGCCTCGACCCGGTCGATCAGCGAGCGGAGCAGCACCAGGGCCGCGTCATAGCTGCCCGGATTGGGCTCGCGCACGCGCTCGATGAAGGCGCCATCGGCGTCCAGCGCCGCGGCCTCGATCTTGGTGCCGCCGAAATCGACGCCGATGCGGATCATGCGTTCTTCACACCCAACGCCTCGGCGAGGGCGTCATACAGCTGCGGCCAATGGTCGATGCGCCGGTGCCGGTCGGGCGCTGAGGGCGCCAGCCCGCGCAGCCGGGCGTCGGCGACAAGCTGGAACCGTTGCACCTGAGGGGCGGCTTCGGCGGCGGAGTCAAGATTGCCTAGCAGATCATCCACGAAGGCTGCCGGCTTTTGCGTGCGCGCGGCCAGTTCGGCGATGGCCGCGCCCTTGGGTCCCTGGTTGATGATCATCGGATAGTCCATGCCGTGCGTGGCCAGCCAGCGGCGGCGCGGATCGCGGGCGTGCGGCGGGGCGTTGGTCAGCACGACGATGGTGACGCCGGCGTGGGCCAGCTTGCGCAAGGCATGGGCCGCGTCGGGGGCCGGATCGATATCCTCGGCGGCGAATCGGAAGAAGTCGTCGAACAGGGTCCGGCCGGTCTCCAGATCCAGGTGGTCGGATTCACCATGGCGATAAATATTCTGAAACAGGGCGAACCGGTCGACCCGCAGCTCATAGCCGCGCGTGGCCACGAATCGCCCAAACCCATGCATGAAAAGGGCCAGCACCTCGTCGACGTCGACGATCAGCAGCGGCTTTTCGGGGTCGATCGCCACCGAGGCGCATGTGTTGTCCAAATCCAAGGGCCTCACCGCAGTCAACGCGGACTTAAGGATATCGTGTGATGACCTAGTCCGCAGCAGAGCCGGCGAGTCTTTGGTCCCAACGGCAGCGGAACTCGAGTCGGAATGAACAAGAAGGTCCTTATCGTCGAGGACAACGAGCTGAACATGAAGCTATTTCAT
>Ga0302314_10014322_pt1 | contig 13581 bp, 13 predicted proteins | sample III_Palsa_N2_3_FD_200533 | JGI IMG/M metagenome (GOLD analysis project Ga0302314, IMG submission 200533) | Peat permafrost microbial communities from Stordalen Mire near Abisko, Sweden - III_Palsa_N2_3 | ecosystem: Environmental > Terrestrial > Soil > Palsa > Peat permafrost | place: Sweden...
GGCTGATCGCCGTGGGGCGGCGGGCATTGTGCGCCCGCCGCCCCGCCTCTGTCAGCGCAGCGATCGGAAGGCGGCACGGATCTCGGCCGTGAACAGCTCGGGCTCTTCCCAGGCGGCGAAGTGGCCTCCCTTGTCGACCTCGTTGAAGTAGGCCAGGCGCGGGTAAACCTTCTCCACCCAGCTGCGCGGCGCCCGGTAGATCTCGCCAGGGAACGTGGTGAAGCCGACCGGGACCGAGACCCCCGGAGGAGCCTGCCCGGCCGCGGCAGCCACGGCTTGTCCGGTCTCCCAGTACTCCCTGGCCGCCGAGGCCCCGGTGCCCGTCAGCCAGTACAGCGTGATGTTGTCGACGATCCGGTCCCGGGTGAGCTGTCCCGCGGGCTGCTTGTCAAGGAAGGCGCGGGAGATCTTGTGGTAGCTGTCGGTGTCGTGGTCGAGCACCCAGGCCGCCAGGGCGACGGGCGAGTCCAGCAGGGCGTAACCGATCGTCTGCGGCCGGGTGGCCTGCTCCAGGAAGTAGCCGCTGCCGCTCGCGTTGAAGGTGGCGATCGCGTCGGCCGCCGCCCGTTCCTGCCCCGGGAGCTCCGCCGACGGGTCGGCCAGCACCGTGGTCAGGTCCAGCAGGGGCGGTAGCAGCAAGTTGATGTGGATGCCCAGCAGGCCCTCGGTCGCCTGGCGGCCCATCGCGTCGGTGACGGAGGAGCCCACGTCGCCGCCCTGGGCGACGTAGCGGGTATAGCCGAGGCGGTGCATCAGCTCGGCCCACGCTCGCGCGATGCGGCCAGGGTCCCAGCCGACCTCGGCCGGCTGGCCGGAGAAACCGTAGCCGGGCAGGGACGGCAGCACCAGGTCGAACGCGTCCTCGGGGCACCCTCCGTGCGCGGTCGGATCGGTGAGCGGGCCGACGACCCCCAGCAGTTCGATAACCGAGCCCGGCCAGCCGTGCGTCATGATCAGCGGCATCGCGTTCTGGTGCCGCGACTTGACGTGGATGAAGTGGATATCCACCCCGTCGATCTCGGTCGTGAACTGCGGCAGCGCGTTCAGCTTCGCCTCGCACTCGCGCCAATCGTGCTCGCTCGCCCAGTAGCGGGCGAGCTCCTGGATCGCCGCCAGCTGGACGCCTTGCGACCGATCCGCGACCAGCTCCTTGGACGGCCACCGCGTCGCGGCGATGCGTCGGCGCAGGTCTGCCAGTGCCTCTTCCGGAACGTCGATGGTGAACGGGCGGACCGTGGTACTGGTGGTGGCGGCCGACGCGCTCGACACTGATGGTGACATGAAAAGCTCCTCTGGTCAGAACGTCAGCGGCATCTGTCGATGCCGCCGTGGCATTACATTCATCAGGCTCGCTCTTCTGGGCGCCCGTCACACCAGTGCGCGCCCTGGCTGGTGCCCTGGCCCCGGAGCCAGATCAGCCAGGGCCCGCGTGTGGGCGGTCGACACCGATAGGCCGCCGCAAGCCGGCTGAGTCTCTGGTCATGTGGGATCATGCGAGGGTGGCGAGCTTGCGGAACCGACCAGGCCCCGCCCGGTTATGCCGACGGGGGATGCCGGATCGGGCTTGCGGGGACGGCGCGCCGAGTGCGAGGCACTGGGCGGGCTGGTGGCCGGTGCGCGAGCAGGCCAGAGCGGGGTCCTGGTCCTTCGCGGTGAGGCGGGCATCGGCAAGACCGCGCTGCTGGAGTTCCTGGTGGAGACCGCGTCGGGCTGCCGTATCGCGCGGGCGGCGGGTGCTGAGGCAGAGATGGAACTCGCGTTCGCGGGCCTTCATCAGCTCTGCGGCCCGATGCTGGACCACCTCGATCGTCTTCCAGGACCGCAGCGCGAGGCGCTGGGCACAGCGTTCGGGTTGAGCGCGGGCGACGCGCCCGACCGGTTCATGGTGGGGCTGGCGGTGCTGAGCCTGTTGTCAGACGTGGCCGAGGAGCAGCCGCTGGTCTGCCTGATCGACGACGGGCAGTGGCTCGACCAGGCATCGGCCCAGACTCTCGCGTTCGTGGCGCGCCGCCTGCTGGCGGAGTCGATCGTCCTCGTCTTCGCGGTGCGCGCAGGCATGCGGGAGCAGGAATTCGGAGGCTTGCCGGAGCTTCGGGTCCACGGGCTGAGCGACGCGGATGCGCGGGGGCTGCTGGAGGCGGCGCTGCCCGGACCACTAGATGTCGCTGTACGCGATCTGATCATCACTGAAAGCCGCGGTAACCCGCTGGCGTTGGTCGAGCTGCCCCGCGGGCTGTCGCCAGCGGAGCTGGCGGGCGGATTCGGGCTGCCCGACACGCCGGTGACCAGCCGTATCGAACAGGGTTTCATCCGGCGGCTCGAGCCGCTGCCGTCCGAGACCCGGCAGCTCCTAGTGACCGCGGCAGCCGATCCGGTCGGCGACGTGGCCCTGCTCTGGCGGGCGGCGGCCCGACTCGGGATCGGGCCCGGCGCGGCCACCCCGGCCGAAGAGGCCGGCGTGATCGAGTTCGGTGCCCGGGTCCGATTCCGGCACCCCCTCATGCGCTCGGCGACCTACCAGTCAGCCTCGCTGAAAGACCGGCAGGCAGCGCACCGCGCGCTGGGCGAGGTCACTGACGCGGACCTCGATCCCGATCGCCGCGCCTGGCACCGCGCCCACGCGGCAGCGGGACCCGATGAGGCGATCGCAGCCGAACTCGAACGGTCAGCCGGCCGCGCGCAGGCCCGGGGCGGACTTGCCGCGGCCGCCGCCTTCCTCGAACGGGCCACCGCGCTCAGCCCTGACCCGCCGCGACGGGGCGAACGGGCACTGGCCGCCGCGCAGGCCATGCACCAGGTCGGGTCCTACGACGCAGCCCTCAGGCTGCTGGCGATGGCGGAGGCCGGACCGCTCGACGAGCTCCAGCTCAGCCGAGTGGATCTCCTGCGGGGTCAGATCGCGCTCGCCTCGAGGCGGGGCAACTCGGCTCCTGCGCTGCTGCTGACGGCCGCCCGCCGGCTCGAACGCCTCGACCCGGCCCTCGCGCGTGACACGTACCTGGACGCTTTCTCCGCTGCGCTTATCTTCGGTCGCCTGTCCCGAGCCGTGGGCGAGGTGGCGAGAGCGGCGCGGGCGGCGCCCGTCTCATCGGAGCCGCGGCGCGCGCCCGACCTCATCCTGGACGGGCTGACGCTGCTGGTGGTGAACGGATACGCCGCAGGTGCCCCGGTCGTCAGGCAGGCGCTGAGCGCCTTTAACAGCCAGAGCACGTCCCCCGAGGAGCGATTGCGCTGGCTGTGGCTGGCCGGACGCGGGGCCTGGGCCTTGTGGGACGACGATGCGTGGCGCGACCTGGTCAGCCAGCACGTCCAGCTCGTGCGCGAGGCCGGTGCGCTCAGCCAGCTTCCCCTCGCGCTCAACTCACGAGTTTTCGTGCACCTAGCCGCGGGCGAGCTGGCCGAGGCCGCGTCACTGGCCGGGGAAGCTCAGGTCGCGACCGAGATTACCGGGAGCAACTTCGCGCCGTATGGTGCGCTGGGCGTCGCGGCCTGGCAGGGCCGCGAAGCCGACGCCGGACAGCTTGCCGAGGCCATCATGGACGTGGTCGTGTCCCGGGGCGAGGGAATCGGGCTGACAGTCACACAGTGGGCGCGTGCGGTGTTGTTCAACGGGCTGGGCCGGTATGAGCTTGCGCTGGCCGCGGCGGTGCAGGCGTGCGACTATCCAGAAGAGCTGGGGTTTGCGGCCTGGTCGCTGGCCGAGCTGGTCGAAGCCGGTACCCGCAGCGGCGATCCCGATCGCTCCGCCGCTGCTCTTCAGCAGTTGGCCGAGACCACCCAGGCCAGCGGCACGGACTGGGCCCTGGGGATCGAGGCCCGCTCCCGGGCGCTGCTCAGCCAGGGTCAGGCCGCCGAGCGCCTCTACCGCGAGGCGATCGACCGGCTCGGCCGGACCCGCATTCGCACCGAACTCGGCCGGGCGCACCTACTCTACGGCGAGTGGCTGCGCCGCGACCGCCGCCGCCTCGACGCCCGCCACCAGTTGCGCACCGCCTACGACATGCTCATCGCGATGGGCGCCGACGGGTTCGCCGAGCGCGCCCGGCGCGAGCTGCAGGCCACCGGCGAGACTGCACGCAAACGCACCGCGACGGCCCGCGAAGAACTCACCGCCCAGGAAACGCAGATCGCCCTGCTCGCTGGCGACGGGCACACCAACCCCGAGATCGGCGCGCAGCTGTTCATCAGCGGTCGCACGGTCGAATGGCACCTGCGCAAGATCTACCCCAAGCTCGGCGTCACCGCCCGCCGAGACCTCCGCGACGCACTCGCCACCGCTTGACCGTCATCACGGCGTAGACCACGCACCAGCCAGGGCACTGGCCAGGGCGTGCACCGGCGCGATAAGCCGCCGCCGAAAGCGATCGTGGTCCTACGGGCATTGACCGATGCCCAGGCGCGGTCGCGGAGGGGCGTGTACGGCCCCGCCCAACCGTGTCACTCGACACACCTCAACCCCGTCGGCCATCTGCGGGCGGGAGAACGGAAGTGAATCATGCACGGAGATGTCACCCAGATCACCGCCAAGAACGAGACCGTCGAAGCCGCGAACGGGGTCCGTTATGTCTACCGGCGTTACGGCAACACCGGCACCTCGGCCCTGCCGCTGGTGTTCTTTCAGCACTATCGCGGCAACATCGACAACTGGGACCCGATCCTGGTCGACACCATCGCCGAGCAGCGCGAGGTGATCCTGCTGGACAACAAGGGGGTGGGCGGCTCCACGGAAGAGGTCCCAAGCACCGTGGGCGAGATGGCCGTGGACGCGATCGCGTTCACCGATGCGCTGGGCCTACGCACCTACGACCTACACGGGTTCTCGATGGGAGGCTTCGTCGCCCAGGAAGTCGCGCTGATGCGCCCCCATCAGGTCCGCCGTCTCATGCTTAGCGGAACTGGCCCCCAAGGTGGCAGGCATATGCACGGCTGGGTCGACGAGATACGTGAGGCCTGCCTCCGCGACGAGCCGGGCGCGGACGAACTGCTCACGATCTTCTTCGAGCGCACCGAGAGCAGCCGGGCCAAGGGCGCCGAGTACATCCAGCGGATCTTCTCCCGCACGGAGGACCGCGACGAGCCCACCGACCTGGCCACTCGCGACGCCCAGCTGACCGCCATCGGCACCTGGGGGATCCCGGACGAGACCCGGCTGAATCGCCTGGCTGGCATCACGCAGCCCACCCTGGTGGCCAACGGCGACAACGACCTGGTGGTCCCCACCGAGAACACCTACCTGCTGGGTGAGCGCCTCCGCAACGCGCGGGTCAGCATCTATCCCGACGCGGGCCATGGCTTCCTCTTCCAGTACCCGGCCGAATTCGGCGCGGAGGCGAACGACTTCCTCGGACACTGATTAGCCGGCATCGATCAGCCGGGACCGTGACCAAACGTCGGCCGCCGGGGACGGGAGGGTGGGTGGGTGGTGCTGGGCTGGTGCTTGAGGTTCCTAGGGTCGGACGAGCGCGGTGCACAGGTACAAGGGCGTCCAGCTCGACCGCCGGTACCTTGATCTCGTCTTCCTTGCCACGCTTCGTTCGCGTGGCTGACGTTCGGCGTGCTCGTCGCGGGATAGTTCGTCGACGCGCCGGGAGAGTCCGGCGATCCGCTGCTCGAGGGCCCTCACCGTGGCGACCAGGGCGCCGATGTCCTGCGGCTCCGCGTCGTACGGGTAACTGGGGGCGGTGCTCGCGCTCGTGTTGATTTCAACGGTGCTTGGCTGGTGTTCGGACTCGTTCAAACCGCTGATCGACGTCTCGCCGGTTGCGAGCTCGGGGAAGACCCTGAGGTACAACAGCCAATACCGCTCGCTCGGCCTGCGGTCGCCGCGCTCCCAGGCATAGATCATGTGCTTCAGGCCACGAACAGTGGCAAGCGGCTCGTCGGCAGCCGCGATGAACTCGCGGGCCAGCCGCGAGACGTCCCATCTGCGGGACAGCCGCCATCGACGCAGCTTCGCACCATCAACCTGCATCATCAGCGAACCGAGCGCGAGGCCGAGAGTGACCACAGCCGCCACAGCGATCGCTGGAGTCATACGAGCACACTGTGCTGTCTTCCCAGGTCATGTCAAGGGAACGGCGCAAATTCTCGACCTCTACTATGTAACAACTGGCTCTACTGTCAATCCAGTCCCACTGGTGACGCCCTGTCCCATGCAGACCCTGGTGCTGGCGCCGTCAATGACACGGAGGCCGCTCCCACTCGCTCCGGGTCGCTCCCCGCTCCCCACTATTCCGGGTGCAGCATCAGGGTCTGAACTGTCACTAGAGCAACTGCGCTCAACTGTGGGCATGTCCCACCCCATCAACACCGAACAGCTACCCGAGAGCAGGAAGTAGGGGATAAACATAATGAAACACCAGGCTCACACGCTCTACCTGACCACTTCCGAGGTGGCCGCGCAATTGCGCGTAAGGCCCAGTACGGTGCGGTGGCTAATCCGCACGCAGCAGCTAACGGCGCAACGTATCGCCGAGGAATTCCTCATCGAGAAATCCGACCTGACTGCCTTTATCGACGCTCACATTGTCCGCCCCCGATTCGATGGCTGGGGCCAGATAACGTGATCAAAGAAATCCTCGACAGCGGATATGACCCGGCCTAGCGCGGCGGCTGATTCCGTAAGCCTGCCGGGCACGACCATTGCGTGATCGGCGCCGTCGATCTCGACCATATCGGCGGTGAGGGAGCGGGCAGTCTGCCCGTCCCAGTACGGGTCGGCGGTGCCGCCGACCAGCAGGAACGGACGCGTCGCACGGCGCAGCGCGGCCACGGTCGGCTCGTCTGTGAGCAACGGCGTGAACCACACCGCCGCCAGGCCTCGGTCGGCCACGAGCGGGGCGGCCAGCGAGCCCAGCGACTTACCGACGACCACGGGTGCGGCGCCCGTGGCCGCCGTCAGCTCGTCGACTGCTGACTCGACCTGGGCCGCCACCCGCTGACGCTGAGCATCTCCCCGGTCGACAGGGCCGCGCTGACCGTCACGCCGCGGTCGATGCCCACCGCCTCCCCGGTCCCCGGCCCCTGGACCGGGGCGGGGATGACGGCGAACGCGACGTGCCAGCGGCCCGCCCGGTCCCGGGTCACCCGGAACGACCGCGCGTCCGCGGGCACGTCGCGGGACCAGCGGAACCGCACCCAGCCGGCCTTCGGCACCCGGACCTGGCCCCAGTTCCGGTTCAATCGGCGCACGTCCCAGTGCTTGCCGCGCTGCCCGGTGACCCGGAACCCGTCGTCCCGGCCGGCTTTCCGCCACGACGGGCGGCCGTGCGTCCGGGCGAAGAACGCGGCCATGGCCCGCGCGAAGTCCCCCGGCGCCTGCTGCTGCACGGTCTGGGACCCTTCGGCCAGCCACGGGTTGCCCGCCCGCGCGGCCGTCAGCTGCCGGGACTGCTCCAGGTAGCCGGGCGCGGAACCGCGTCCGGGACGCCACCAGGCGTGCTGCTCGACCGCGAGGTTCCACACGTACGTCCGGCGACGGCGGTCGCCGTGGCCCTAGCGCATCAGGTCGCGTTCATCGGCTTCAGCCTGCTGTGGATCACCTACCCGTTGTGGGCGGCGTGCTTGTGGGTGCTGTCCTATCACGTGACAGTCGTGGCGCTGGGGATGTATGCCGGTGCCCGACGGGGGCTCGTCGCGTCGCTGCGGGAGCAGATACGGCAGACCGAGGCGGCGCAGCACCTGATGGTCGGGCAGGCGCGGCGCGCGGAGCGGGCGGCGATTGCGGTCGAGATGCACGACGTGCTGGCGCACCGGGTCTCGCTGATGGCGTTGCAGGCCGGGGCACTTGAGGTTCGACCCGATCTGCCGCCCGAGGAAGTAGCGAAGACCGCCGGGCTGATCAGGTCGACCGCCCGCCAGGCGATGACCGAGTTGCGCGACATCATTGGCGTGCTGCACGACGGGGGGCACGTCGAGGCGCCGTTGGCGCCGCAGCCGACGTTGCGCGACATCGCGCCTTTGGTCGACGGGTACCGGAAGGCCGGGCTCAAGGTCAGGCTGGACATGAGCGTTGACGAATCGGGCGCGGTGCCCGGACCGCTGGGGCGGGACGCGTACCGGATCGTGCGGGAGGCGCTGACCAACGTGAGCAAGCACGCCGGGACGACGGCGGCAGCGGTCACGCTGTCGGGCTGCGCTGGCGAGGGTCTGCTGGTGGAGGTTCGCAATAAGCTGCCGGTCAGTGGTGTACTCGCCGCCGAGCCAGCGGGCAAATTGGCCGGGTCGGGCCTGGGGCTGGTGAGCCTGGCCGAGCGGGTCGCCCTGCGGGCGGTACGCTCGCGCATGGGCCGGATGACAGTGGCGACTTTGTGCTCTCCGCGTGCTGATGGACATTCGCATGCCGGGGCTCAACGGGATCGACGCGACCGAGCGCATTACCGCGCTGCGTGATGCGCCCAAGGTGATCGTGCTGACGACCTTCCAGCTGGACGAGTACGTGTTCGGGGCGCTGCGGGCGGGGGCGAGCGGATTCCTGCTCAAGGACACGCCGCCGGTCGACATCATCCGGGCGATACGACTGATAGCGGCGGGCGAGGCCATGCTGTCGCCTTCGGTCACCAGGACGCTCATCGAGCGGTTCGGCGCGGACCCGACCGCGTCCCGGCGGGCGACGGCCGAGCTGGCGTTGCGCGCGCTCACCGCGCGCGAGCGCGAGGTCGCGGCCGAGGTTGCTCGGGGGCGTTCCAACGCCGAGATCGCCAGCCGCCTCTCCATGAGCGAGGCCACCGTTAAGGGCCACGTGTCGAAGGTGATGGCCAAGCTCGGCGGGTAGAACCGGGTGCAGGTCGCGATCGTTGTTCGCGACGCCGACCTGGGCTAGCGGGAACGTGCGGTTAGTCGGGCGTGACGTTCCACTGGGCTGCCAGGTCGCGGACCCAGGCGGTGGCGGCGACTGGGTCCAGGGGCGGGGCCGCTACCAGGACTAGCTCGGTTACGCCGAATTCGGCCAGGGCGGGGAGGTCGGCCGGGGTGCCGTCGGAGAGGGCTACGGCGATGGTTAGGTCGCGGGGGTTGCGGTTACGGAGCTTGCATTGCTCGGCGAGCGCTTCGACGCGCTCCGCGACCGCGTTAACCGCGAGGTTGAAGCCGTACCAGCCGTCGCCGAAATTCGCTATTCGTGCTAGCGACGGGTCGCTGTTGCCGCCGAGCACGATCGGGATGCGGCCGCCGCGCAGGGGCTTGGGGTTGACCCGGACGGAGTCGAAGCGGGTGAATTCGCCGCTGAAGGAGGCGACGTCATTGGCCCAGAGGGCGCGCATCGCGGCGACGTATTCGGCGGTGCGCTGGGCGCGGCGGGGAAAAGGGACGCCGAGGGCGGCGAACTCTTCGGCCGACCAGCCGATGCCGACGCCGAGGGTGAGGCGTCCGGCGGATAGCACGTCCAGGGTTGCAGCCTGCTTGGCTGCCACCACCGGGTTGTGCTCGGGGAGCAGGAGAACGCCGGTCGCCAGGCCGATCGTCGTGGTGACGGCGGCGGCGAAGCTCAGGGCGAGCAGGGGGTCGAGCCAGTCGGCGTCGGCCGGGACGGCGATGCGGCCGTCGGACGAGTACGGGTAGCGGGAAGTGGGCTGGTCGACGAGGACCACGTGCTCTCCGGCCCAGAGGGTGGCGAAGCCGGCTGCTTCGGCGGCGGTGGCGACTGCGCGGATCACTTCCGGGCGGGCGCCGCTGCCGATGCCGAGCGCGTGCAGGCCGATGCGCATATGCCCTCCCCCGGGTGGTGTCTCCCCCCGCGCGGTTCATCCCCGGATCGAGGAGGTGCGATGCCTTGGGGCCGGGGAGTGCGCCGTGGTTGACGTGTACGTTAAGGTTAGCTGCCGTTGACGTAAAGGAGGCGCTGTGTCCGAGCGCGGGACGGGCCCGATCGTGGTGCCCGATGGGTACAAGTGGATCGCGCTGACGATCTCGACCCTGGGCATGCTGATGGCCACGATCGACGGGTCGATCACGTTGATCTCACTGCCGGACATCTTCCGCGGGATCGATATCGATCCGCTGCAGCCAGGCAACAGCTTCTACCTGTTGTGGATGATCCTGGGGTTCCTGGTGGTCACGAGCGTGCTGGTGACCACGCTGGGGCGGCTGGGCGATATTTACGGCCGGGTCCGGATGTACAACCTCGGCTTCGCGGTCTTCACCTTCTTCTCGCTGCTGCTCACCGTGACGTGGACGTCCGGGCACGCGGCGGGGATCTACCTGATCGTCCTGCGGCTGTTCCAGGGCGTCGGCGCGGCGATGCTGATGGCGAACTCGGCCGCCGTGCTGACCGACGCGTTCCCCCCGGGTCAGATGGGCATGGCGATGGGGATCAACCAGGCGGCGGCGATGAGCGGGTCGTTCATCGGGCTGGTGCTCGGCGGCGTGCTTGCGCCGATCAACTGGCGGCTCATCTTCCTGGTGTCGGTGCCCATCGGGCTGTTCGCCACCGTCTGGGGGTACCTGAAGCTGCGGGAGCTGAGCGCGCGCCGGCCCGCGAAGATCGACTGGTGGGGCAACGTCACGTTCGCGGCCGGGTTGATCCTGGTGATGATCGGCATCACCTACGGGATCGAGCCGTATCGGGCGGACACGATGGGCTGGACGAACCCGGAGGTGGTCGCGTTCCTGGCGATCGGGGTGCTGCTGCTGATCGCATTCGGGTTCATCGAGACGCGGGTCGCCGAGCCGATGTTCCGCATCCAGCTGTTCAAGATCCGCGCGTTCACGGCTGGTGTGCTGGCTAGCTTCCTGGCGGCACTGAGCCGCGGCGGGCTGATGTTCATGCTGATCATCTGGTTGCAGGGGATCTGGCTGCCGCTGCACGGATACGACTTCGCGCGGACACCGCTGTGGGCGGGGCTGGCGATGCTGCCGCTGACGGCCGGGTTCCTGATCTCGGGGCCGTTGTCGGGGATCTTGTCGGACCGGTTCGGGGCGCGGCCGTTCGCGACCGGGGGGATGATCGGGACGGCCGTCGCGTTCGTGCTGCTCGAGCTGCTGCCGGTCAACTTCCCGTACTGGCTGTTCGCTCTCCTGCTGTTCTTCACCGGGCTGGTGATGGCGTCGTTCGGCTCGCCGAACCGGGCGGCGGTGATGAACAGTTTGCCTCGTGAGCACCGGGGGGCCGGGTCGGGGATGAACACGACGTTCCAGAACTCGGCGCAGGTGTTGTCGGTCGGGATTTTCTTCAGCCTGATGATTATCGGACTGTCCTCGTCGCTGCCTGCGAGTCTGTATTCGGGGCTGGTGGCGCACGGGGTGTCGCCGGCCGCCGCACTGCGAGTGTCGCATCTGCCGCCGGTGTCGACGCTGTTCGCGGCGTTCCTTGGTTATAACCCGGTGCAGCATCTGGTGGGGCCGGGGGTGCTGTCTCATCTGTCGGCCGCGCAGCAGGCGACGCTGACCGGGCGGAGTTTCTTCCCCACGCTGATCACGGCGCCGTTTAAGGCGGGCTTGCGGGCCACGTTCGACTTTGCGATTGTGGCTTCGCTGGTGGCTGCGGCCGTGTCGTGGACGCGAGGTGGGAAGGTGGATTCTGCTTCTGGGCCGGCGGTGGCCGGCCGGGGCGCGGGCGGTGCGGATGAGCGGCTTGTCGCCGTCGCTGTTGACGCTTCTGTTCCGCCTGTTGACCCCGAGGATGCTCCCGACGCTTCCGAGGCGATGGGGTGATGGCCGTGAAGCGGGCCGCCGCGGAGGCTGCGCCGGTGCTCTGGCGCATCGGCGAGGTGGCCAAGCTGACCGGGGTCACTACCCGGACGTTGCGGTACTGGGAGGAGCTTGGGCTGCTTCAGCCGGCCAGCCGGACGGAGGGGGGCGAGCGGGTTTACGGGGCGGGCGATGTACGCCGGGTTACTCGCATTCGCGACTGGCAGGAACTGCTTGGTTTCTCGCTCGATGAGGTGAAGGCGGTGCTGAGCACGGGGGATGTTGATGTGCTCGACCGCGTGCACTTCGAGCTGCGGGACGGGGAGGTGTCGTTGTCGCGGCGGCGGGAACTGATTGACGAGGCGATTGCGGCTAACGATCAGCTGGTGGGGCGGCTTGAGGATACGCTGTCTCGCATTAGCGCGCTGCGGGACGAGCGGGCGGCGATCGCGATTCGGCTGCGGGAGAAGCGGGACGAACTCCAGGCGGACGACAGCTACTGATTCCTAAGGATCCCCTCATGGCTACATTGTCCGGGGCAGCAGCCGAGGCCCGGCTCGCCGAAGCGTGGGAAAAGATTTTTAGTCGTGACCCCGCGAACCAGCACATCATCCATGTGCTGACCTGGCCAACTGAGTACCCGACGGGGCTCACCGGTTTCTCGCCGTTCGAGACTTGGACGCGCAATGGCTGCAAGGCAAGCGATGAGGTCTGGCGCGCTTTCGCTGAGATCGCCATTCCGTGGCCTTACATCCACAACGCTCGCCGGGCGGCCGCGGCCGATATCCCTAATACAAGGATATTCGTTCTCAAGCGCGACGGGTGGGAGGCCGCGCCACTGTGGCTGCAGTATCTCTCCGAAGTGCATCTTCCGGCAATTTCTGCACTGGCCGGGGAGACGCTCTACCGAGTTTGGCTTGAAGACTGCCGGGAGTCCGGCCTTCCGGACCGCGAGCACGACGTCAATCTCTGGGGTGCGGCCGGCATAATGATCACCGGCTATGAAAACGGCGACGTCGACTGGCGCGCGTTCCTGGACGACGACCGTGATCCGGAGCGGTCTATCAGGGAACACGAATTCATCGTTTCCATGCACGCCTTCGCCTCCGCGCACGGGGAATTGATCACGCTACCTCCGGAGCTTGAGTCGGCGCGTACTTAGACACAGAGCAGCCGGCCTGCGCGGGGGGTGCGCAGGCCGGCTGGGTGTGCTCGGATTGGCTAGGGGTAACCGGTTGGCTATGGGTAACTGGTTACCGTGGACGGGGTGGTGTTGGTGGGCGTTGCCGCGCCGGTCTCGTTGATGACGTGCTCGATCGTGCCGACGTCGCCCAGGGAGACCGTGAGGATGTCGTGGAACTGCACGCCGGGGACATCGGGCGCCTCGAACGCGTGGTCTGCGACCACCGCCGGATTGACGTCGAAGTAGCAGTAACTGCCTAGCCCGTAGGCCTGGTGGGTGGTTACGTTCGGGCCCACCTCGTAGGCGGCGTACCCGTCGGATGTGCCGTTCATCCAGGCGGCCTGGTTGGGCGGATCGTAGGGCATCTCGTTCTGGAAGAAGATGGTCTCGCCTCCGTTGCCGAACCACTGGACGTCGTAGTTCTGGTAGTGCTCGACGAACAGTCCGGTCGCGAGGACGTTGTTGCCGTTGACGACGAGGCCGTGCTGGGCCGTGTTGACGGTCCAGCCGACGGTGCCCGAGTTGCCGTGGTCGGCGCGCCAGGCCCAGACGTCATCGATGAGGGTGTTGTTGGAGTTCACGACCAGGCTGTTGGTGGCCTGGCCGGCGATGTCGCCGCCGATCCGGAAGAAGACGTCCTGGACCGAGATCGGGTTGCTCGCGTGGCTCGCGCTCGAGCCGGCCGGGCCGATCTGGAGCAGCGTGTTGGAGTTGGTGGTGCCGGCGTCGAACAGCAGGCCCTGGAGCCGCACGCCATCCACGTCGGCGACGTG
>Ga0302314_10014326_pt1 | contig 13580 bp, 13 predicted proteins | sample III_Palsa_N2_3_FD_200533 | JGI IMG/M metagenome (GOLD analysis project Ga0302314, IMG submission 200533) | Peat permafrost microbial communities from Stordalen Mire near Abisko, Sweden - III_Palsa_N2_3 | ecosystem: Environmental > Terrestrial > Soil > Palsa > Peat permafrost | place: Sweden...
ATGGCCGACGGCTGGGGCATCAGCCGCGCCGAGGCGGACAACATCGGCATGCTCGGCACCGTGATGAACGCCCTCATGCTGCGCGGCGCGCTCACCGCCAGGACCGACGCGGACGTGCGGGTGATGACCGCGGTTCCGATCCACAGCGTCGCCGAGCCGTTCATCCGGCTGCGCGCGGTGCACCACCTGGAGCGCGGCTTCATCGTCGTGCTGGCGGGCGGCATCGGCCAGCCCTACGTGACCACCGACTACCCGGCCGTGCAGCGCTCGCTTGAGCTGGACGCCGACGCGCTCCTGGTCGCCAAGCACGGAGTCGACGGCGTGTACGATTCCGACCCCAAGCACAACCCGGTTGCGGCCAAGTACATCAAGCTCACCTACGAAGAGGCCATCGCGGCCGACATCCGGATCATGGACACCAGCGCGTTCGTCCTCGCCAACGAGCAGGGCCTGACCATGCACGTCTTCGACGTCGCCGCCTACGGCGCGATGCGCGCCATCTGCGAGGGCGACGACGGCATCGGCACCAAGATCACCGCGAAGTCGTTAGCGGCAAGTAGCCGCTAACGACTCAGCGTCCGCCCGAGCGGGCGCGGGATCAGCCTCATCGCCGGGGCCGTTACCGGCGCTCAGCGACGTCAAAATATGCGGTCGTTCATCTGGTGGGGGCTGATCTTCACCCGGCCGTCCCAGTTCGCCTCCCTGATCGCCTTCATCGCCTGCTTCCTGGTCGGCTGGTCCATCCGGTCGATGAAGAGCACGCCGTCCAGGTGGTCGGTCTCGTGCTGCAGGCAGCGCGCGAGCACCTCCGTGCCGACGATCTGAATCGGGTCGCCCCGGTCGGTGAAGCCCCGGGCCACGGCGTTCAGGCGGCGCTTCACGTCGTAGTAGATGCCGGGAAAGGACAGGCACCCCTCCTCGCCGTCCTGTTCCTCCGCGTCGGGGAAGTCAAGGACCGGGTTGACCAGGTGGCCGCGCTCGCCGCGCACCGCGTAGGCGAAGACCCGCAGCCCGACGCCGATCTGCGGCGCGGCCAGCCCGGCCCCCTCGGCGTCATCCAGCGTCTGGGTGAGGTCCTTGACCAGGTTGCGCAGCTGCTTGTCGAAGTCCGTGACGGGATCGGCGGCGGTAAGGAGGATCGGGTCGCCGAACAGTCGGACGGGGCGGATCGTCATACCTCGCAGGTTAGCGCGATCACCGCCCCGACACATCCGACGGCAAGTTATTTGACAACCTGACTGAAAGAAACATATAACTTGAATTGTAAGTTCCTTACAAGTTAAGGGCGAGACCACAAGGTGTGGCAGCCCTCTGTAGGAGGTAGCAGCGATGTACCTGACGACTCTCGACCCGTTCACCCGTGACTTCGACCGGATCGTCCGCCGCGCGTTCGTCCCCGGCACCGTCGGCGCCGGCTACGCCCCGGCCCTGCCGATGGACAGCGTCCGCCGCGACGGCGAGCTCGTGCTGCGGTTCGACGTCCCCGGCGTTGACCCGGAGAAGATCGACGTGACCGTCGACAAGGGCGTGCTCACCGTGAGCGCCACCCGCGAGGAGACCAAGACCGAGGGTGAGAACCCGGTCGTCCGCGAGCGGCGGTTCGGCAGCTTCACCCGGCGCGTCCGGCTCGGTGACAACCTCGACGCCGACGCGATCGAGGCCAGCAACGGCGACGGCGTGCTCGAGATCCGCATCCCGGTCCGCGAGGATGCCAAGCCGCGCAAGATCACGGTTGGCACCACCGGCGACGCCAAGGAGCTGGCCGAGGCCCAGGAGGCCTAATTCCGCACATCCCACGGGCTGCCCGGCTCACGTCCCCACGGTGTAAGGCCGGGACGGGCGAGAGCCGGGCAGCGTCTCAGCCACCTGAAAACGTCCTGATAAGCACCGTCGGCCAGCGTCAGGCGCTGGCCGACCGCTTACCATCATGTCGGGTGGATGTGCCCCCAACCCCGATCCGGCGCCGGCCGGCCCGCCGGCCCACCGCACCTGGGGGGACAAGCTTCGTGGAGGTGAGACGCATGCAGCCATTCGAGGACGAGGACGTTCCGCTCTTCACCGTGGGGCAGGTCGCGGAGATGCTCTCGCTCAAGCAGGCGTTCCTGCGCCGCGTCGACCAGCTCCAGGTGGTCTCGCCGCAACGGTCGAACGGCGGCCAGCGCCGGTACACCAGGATCGAGATCCGGATCATCCAGCAGGTCGCCTCGATGGCCGACGAGGGCATGACGATGTCCGCCATCCGCCGCATCATCGAGCTGGAGCAGCAGCTGGCTGAGGTCGTCAGCCAGCGCGACGAGCTGGCGGCCCGCCTCTCAGAAGCCTCGGAGGAACGGTCCCGGCTTTCTCAGCAGCTCGAATTGCTCCGCACCCGGGTCGGCGACCCCGGCGAGGAATAGCGGGCGAGCCCGCATCTTGCTGTTATCCGCTACCCCGGCTTAGTGCTGAAAGTATGACCGGCAGTAGGCGGCCAAAGTTTCAGCACTAGCGTGGCGTTAGGCCGGCCGACGCCCCTCGGCTTACCAGGTACTGCCACCGACCAATGTCACGCGGGGACAGACGGCAGGGCGGCGGTCAGCGCAGGCGGCCGAGGATCTCGCCGTTGGGGACGAGGAACCAGCCGTCCGGGTCGGCGGCCCAGGCGCGCCAGCCGTCGGCGATCCGCGCCAGGTCGGCGGCGGACGCGTGGCCGCCGCCGGTCGCGGTGGCGGCGAAGGTCGACTTGACCGTGCGCTCGGCCCAGAGCCCGCCCCACCATTCCCGCTCCGCCTCGGTGGCGTAGGTCCAGTTGGACGAGGAGTTGGTGATGTCGGCCAGGCCCGCTTCGCGCGCCCAGACGTGCAGGTGACGACCGCCGTCCGGCTCGCCGCCGTTGCCGCGCGCCACGCGCTTGTATAGCGTCAGCCACTCGTCCATGATCGGCAGCTCGGGGTACCAGGTCATGCCGCCGAAGTCGCCGTCGCGCGCCGCCACCAGCCCCCCGGGCCTGGTGACCCGGCCCATCTCCCGCAGCGCCCGGACCGGGTCGCTCAGGTGCTGCAGGATCTGGTGGGCGAACACGATGTCGAAGGCGTCGTCCGGGTAGTCGAGGGCGTAGACGTCGCCGGTCGTGAAGTCGAGGTTCGCCCGGTCCCCGGCCAGTTCGCGGGCCTGGTCGATGACCGCCTGGGCGGCGTCGACGCCGGTGACGTGGCCCCGCGGCACGCGATCGGCCAGGCCCGCCGTGATCGTGCCGGGACCGCAGCCAACGTCGAGGACCTTCGCGTCCGGGGTCAGGTGCGGCAGCAGGTACGCGGCCGAGTTCTCCGCCGTCCGCCACAGGTGCGACCGCAGGACCGACTCATGATGACCGTGCGTGTATACGTCTGGCATGCGGCCATATTAGAAACTGTCTTGAATGATGAGCAAATCTGTCTCATATAATGGACAATCTTCAGCCGGCCAGGTAGCGGTCGGCTAGGGGGCCCGGGGCGCAGGCTAGCCAGCCGTCGACCAGGGCCTCCCTGAGCGCATCGGCTGAGACCTGGTCGAGCTGGACCAGGTAGGCCGGGTAATTGTCGAAGTGCGAGATGGTGAAGAAGCCATCCTGGCCAGCCGCCAGGATGGCCTCCTTCTCGGCTAGGTCGGCGACGCGGATGGCGAGAATCGGGCCGTCCGGCGGCTGCTGGCCGCCGAACCGCTTGATGTCCGCCTTGCTGAACGGGCGCTCCCAGGCGAATCCCTTGCCGCCGACTTCCCAGGTCCGGTGGCCGCGGTGCTTCTCCACGCCTTCCGTCACCTCGGGAAGCTCGGCCGCGATCCTGGCCACATCATCGAAGGTCTGCACGAATTAAACGGTACTGCGGCAACGTCCCCGGGTGAACTCGAAGCACGGGACCGTTCCATACGATGGATTTTGACTTGGCTCTTTCCCCGCTATCACTTGCCGACGAGCAGGCCGGCGGCGTTGTCGTGCAGAATGGCGGCCTGCTCGGCGTCGGTGAAGCCGAGCTCGACGACGGCGCGGGCGGCGGTCAGCGGGTCGTCAAGCGGGAAGTCGCTGCCGAAGACGACCCGGTCGGTGCCGACCTTGCGGAGCACCCAGGCGAAGTGGTCGGCGAACGGTCCGCCCGCGACCAGCGGGCCGGTTATGGAGATGTCGATCCAGACATTTCGCTGCCACCCCGGGTAGCGGCCGACGATGTCGTAGACCAGGAGCTGCGGGAACGCGGGGCCGTGGGCGTGCGCCAGGATGAGCCTGGCGTCGGGCACGGCCGTCGCCAGGTTCACGAACTTGCCCGGCTGGTCCGCGTCCCACGGCGAGTAGGCGTCGAAAAGGACGGGGAGCCCGCGCTCGGCCGCCTTCTGCACCACGCCCGCGACGGCGGGGTCGGCCACGTCGAACTGCTGGGTGTTCGGGTGCAGCTTGAGCCAGGCCGCGCCGCCGGCGGCGACCCGGTCGATCTCTTCGAGGGCGGCGCGGCCATCGGCCGGGTGGACCGAGCAGACCGGGTAGAAGAAGCCGCCCGACTCTTTGGCCAGCTGGAGCAGTCTGTCGTTGCGAGCGCGGGTCCGATCCAGGTCATCGCGCAAGGCAATCGTGATGGCGGCGGCGCGGACGACCCGAGATCCCCCCACGAGGGAGAGGTACTTCTCGGGTGGATGCGGCGCAGCCACGATCGGCTCGTCAGGGTCGAGCATCGGGTGGGTGTGCGCATCGATAATGGGACCTTCATACACGAAAGGCACCATATTACCGGCCGCCTGGGATAGCCAACCGCGCAATTGCGCGTTAGTCAGCTGTGACTCTCTGGCCTCGTTTCCCCACGACACTCCAGTGGTCATCGGGGTTTTCTGTGTTGACAAGCAGGCCGCGCCGTTCCAGGTGGAGCAGGTGCGCGTAGGTCTCGCCGATCGCGGAGCGGCGGACGAGCCCCTGGGACTGGTCCCAGGGGCGGGACCAGGTGAGGCGCTCGGCCACCTCAAGCGTGTTGCAGCCATCGGCGGCGGCGACGACGGCGACCACTTCGTCAAGCCGGGCGCGATGATGGTCCTGCAGCTGACGGACGCGGGCGGGCAGGCCCGCGAAGCGGTACTCGTGGGCGGGGAGCACCTCATCCGGGTCGAGGTCCGCCATCGCGGCCAGCGAGTCAAGGTAGGTTCCGAGGGTGTCATCGATGCCGCCCGGGGCGGGGCTGATGTTCGGGCTGATCCTGGGCAGGATGTGGTCGCCGGTGAGGAGCACGTCGTAGCGCTCGTCGGCGAAGCACAGATGGCCCGGCGTGTGACCCGGGGTCCAGAGCGCGCGCAGCGGCGAATCCGCGCCCAGCGGGCGGTCGCCGTCCTCGATGAGCACATCGACGCCGCGGGCGCGGCGCGGCATCGTGAAGTTCCTCGGCGGCATCAGGTCGTCAAGTTCGCTGTGGGGCACGCCCCGGCGGGCCATCCAGGCCCGATCTTCGTCGGCCCAGCCATCGCGGGCCGGAAAGTCGCTGAGGATGGCGGCGTCCGCCGGGTGCATTCCCACCCAGGCGCCGGAGGCCTCGCGGACGCGGTCGGCGAGGCCGAAGTGGTCGGCGTGGAAGTGCGTGACGAGGACCGCAGCGATGTCCGTTATCTGGTGGCCGGTCGCGGCGACGCCCGCCACCAGACCATCCCACGCCTCCCCGCTCGGCCAGCCCGTGTCGACCAGGACCGGGCCGTGCTCCGTCTCGACTAGGTAGGCGAGGACGTAGCGCAGCGGGCTGCGCGGGAACGGCGTCGGCATCGACCAAAGCCCCGGCCTGACCAGCTCAACCGGCGGAAGGACGCGGTCGCGCCAAGCCCGCTGCTGCACCGTCCCGGTAACGGTGATCTGCTGTTCCGCCACCGGCGCGCGGTCTTCAACGGACACTAAGCCGCCTCCTCATGTATTTGTCTTACCTAACCTTTTCTACCTCTTCAGCGCCAGGAGTCTTCCCTGCGGGCCGGGAAAAGGCATGGAGACGCGCGTCACAGACGGCCGGCGGCGCAGCGTGCGAGGTCATGCTGCTTGGGCGGGTCACGCATCCCCAGGTACGGATGGACTTACCAAGGCGAGAGAATTCCACCCTCCAGCACCTTGCCCGCCGCATCGTTCACTTCGCGCGCAACCCGGATCGCGCCAAGTTCCCCTGCGTCAATAAGCTCCTGGATGCGTTCGCTTCCCGTTTCCCAGCTCACTGGGCTTCCGCCTCCTCATTGAAGATAGAGACCAAGGGACGTCTGGTTACGTCAGCATGAAAGCCGTCAGTTCCGTCCCGCCACCAGGCCGGCGAGCGAATCGTGACGCTGACCTCGCGGGCCAGGCGGCCTGCAGCCCGCTGCGCGGCATCGTCGAGCTCGTCCCGGTCTGGAGCGCCGATAACGAGAACGTCCAGATCAGCCGGCGGCCGACCGGCCTCGCCTGCGTATCGGGCGGCCCACGAGCCGAAGAGATAAGCTCCGTCGATCCCCTCGACGCCCTTAAGTTCCTCTGCCAGCACCTGGCGTGGCCCAAATGAACGCAACAGGAGCTCCGTCAAGGGAGCGGTCAGCGGCGAGTCCGCCGCCTTGACAAGCCGACTGTTGCCCTGGCGCCGCGAGGTAACGACTCCGGCCTGCTCTGCCCGAGTAATCTCTCGCTGAACCGACGAAACCGACGCCCCCGTGCGCGACGCGAGGCCGGTCAACGACCACTCCCGCCCGGATCCCAGCAGGACGAGAGTAAGTACCTCAGCCTGCAACCTGGACCGCAGCAGCGGCAGCAACGGAGGCGGAGAGCCTTTTTGCATAAGACGCAATATAGCTCCCACGATATGCAAAGTGCCAGATGGCTCGCGCACCGTACCTGCCCGCAGACACCAGGCGGCTGCCCGTCAGGCGAGCATTAGGCACACTGGGGTGGGCGCGACGGCGGAGTGCAGCAGACGGAGCTCGCCGGCATCGTCGTCGAACTCGTAGAACCCTAGGTGGTCGCCGTCCTGGCTGGCCACGATGACGTGGCGGGCATCCGGGGTGACGACGAAATCCCTGGGGCACTCCCCCACGTTCGGGGTGATCCCGACCAGGGACAGGGCCGAGGCGCTGGGATCGAAGCGGAGCACGGCCAGGCTGTCGTGACCCCGGTTGGACACCAGGACGTGCCGACCGGACGGGGTCACGCGGATGGCGCCCGCCAGGTTCTGCCCGCCTGCGGCGGCGAGCCAGGTCGGCACGCGGTCGGTCACCACGAAGTGGTCATCCTCGCGGCGCAGCGCGCAGACGGTGCTGTCAAGCTCGTTGACTATGAACAGGTGGCGCCCGTCCGGGTGGAAGGCAAGGTGCCGCGGCCCCGCGCCCGGGACGGCCGCCACGTTCGCGGCGGTCTTCGGGGCGAGGCGGCCGTCCCCACCGAGCGCGTAGACCAAGACGGTGTCGGAACCGAGGTCGGACACCAGGATGTCCCCGGTCACCGGGTCGCTCGCGATCATGTGGGCGTGGGAGGCGGCCTGGCGGACCGGGTCCGGCCCGGAGCCGGTGAGCTTGACGTGGTCGGTGATGTCGCCGAGGCGGCCATCGGGTTCGATTCGGTACACGGTGACCGAGCCGGCGTCCACGCCGTAGTTGGCGGTCAGCACAAAGCGGCCAGCGCCGTCGAGGGCGACGTGGCAGGGCGACTCCCCCACCGTGGCGCGCGCGTTGAGCCTGGTCAGGTGCCCGCTTCGCCGGTCGCGGGCGTACGCGGTGAGGCCGCCGCCCGGCTCGTCATCGAAGGTGAGGGTCTCGTGAACCGCGTAGATGTTCTCGCCCGAGGAAGAAGCCGCGAGGTAGGACGGGTTGCGCGCCGCCGCCAGCGCCGTGACCGGCCCGATGCGCCCGCTGGCAGGGTCGAAGTCGGCCGCGAGGATGCCATCGGCCTTGCCGTGGACGTGCGGCAGCTGCTCGGTGTAAGTGCCGATGATCAGGTGCATCCTGGTCCCCTTATCTCGTGTCAGCAAGGGGCGTTAACCTGCTGCTTCCCTGGTCAGTGCCGGTTCGGTCGCCGCTTTGACGTCCCTCGATGTCCGTGGCTCCCGCCGCGTTCCGGCACGTGACTGACATGGTGCACAGTCCGCTGCCCGGCCCGGTGGGCAGCCCGCCGCTGGAACCAGTCCCCTAGCACGTACACACGCACGAAGATCAGCGCGATCAGGAAAAGGATGACGACCAAAAACACCCATGCGTAGGGCACGTGCCACAGCAAGTGCGGCACATACGCGTGAACGGCCATCATCACCTTGCTCCTACCGGGTAGTGGTGGGTGGCCCGGGGTCCACGGCGTCACGATACATCTTCAGTATCAGGCGGTCTACTGACTGAAGCCCGCCGCCGAGCCCGCCGGGGCGGCGGGTCGTTACTCGGGATCGGCCACTAGGTGATCGGGCTCGAATTCGCGCAGGGTCGGGGGTTCGAGCGCCATCGCTACCTGGGACTTCCCGCTGGCGACGGCCCTGGTACCGCCGAGTACGGCGCGCAGGTCACGTTTGACCACCTGCTCCGCATGGGTCAGCTCGTCGACCAGGCTGGCTTGGGTGAGCGCGGTGGCCACGGGAACGTTCGGGCCGCCATCGATCGTCTGCCCGGCGACCGCAGCGCCGTTCGCGACGACCGCTACCGGGCCGAGCGGCGAGTGCTGCCACTTCTTATGCAGCTCGGGGACCGCGGAGAGCAGCATCTTGGTGTACTCGTGCTGCGGGTTGCCGAAGATCTTCTCGGTCCCGCCCATCTCCACGATGGCGCCGTGCCGCAGGATGATCGTCCGGTCGGAGACGTAGTTCCCGAGGGACAGGTCGTGGGTGATGAACAGGATCGCCAGCCCCTGCCGCTTCAGTTTGACCAGCAGGTTGAGCACGTCCACGCGGGTGGACGCGTCGAGCATCGAGATGATCTCGTCCGCGATCAGCACCTTGACGTCAAGCAGCAGCGCGCGGGCGATGAGCAGCCGCTGCTGCTGGCCGCCGGAGAGCTGATGGGGATACTTGCCAAGGACATCCCCCGGGTTCAGCGCCACCGCGTCAAGGGCCGCCTCGATCCGGGCGGACCAGTCGCTGTCGCTCACCCCCTTGAAGTACACGTCCCGCACCATGTCGAAGACCCGGTCCGCCCGGTAGATCGGGTTGTAGGAGCTGAACGGATCCTGGAACACGCCCTGCACCTGCCGGTAGTACTCGCGCAGCCCGCGCTGGGAGTACGTGGCGATGTCCTTGCCGTCGAAGGTCACCGTGCCCGAGGTCGGCTGGACGAGGCGCAGCAGGATCTTGCCGATCGTGGTCTTGCCGCTGCCCGACTCGCCGATCAGCGCGATGACCTCGCCCGGCGGCAGCTCGAAGCTGACCTTGCGCAGCGCCGGGGTCAGCCCACCTGATCGGGAGGTCGCCCGGTAGAGCTTGGAGACCTGATCGACCTTGATCGTGCTCATACGGCGTGCTCCGCTGCAGCCTGCCCGACCACGGGCCGCCCCGACGCCGCGGCGCGCTCCTGGCTCACCTTCCAGCAGGCGACGTGGTGGCCCGGCTTGATCTCTTCGAACGGCGGGGTCTGCGTGCACCGGTCGAACGCGAACGGGCAGCGGTCCCTGAACCGGCAGCCGGGCGGCGGGTCGGCCAGCGACGGGGGGCGGCCGGGGATGCCGGTCAGCGTTACCTGGTCGGCCCGCACTCCCACCTCGGGCAGCGAGGCGATCAGCGCCTGGGTGTACGGGTGCAGCGGCTCGTTCACGATCGCCTCCGTGGACGCCTTCTCGGCCAGGCGGCCCGCGTACATGATCGCGATGGAGTCGGCGACCTGCGCGAGGATCGACAGGTCGTGCGTGATCGCGATGACCGACTTGACGTAGCCCCGGTCGCGGAACTCGAGCAGCATCTCCCCCACCGCGCGCTGCGTGGAGACGTCGAGCGCCGAGGTCACCTCGTCTGCGATGAGCAGCGACGGGTTCAGCAGCGTGGACATGATGATCGTCACGCGCTGCCGCATGCCGCCCGACAGCTCGAACGAGTACTTGCTCAGCACCCCCTCGGTCAGGCCGATCAGCTCGAGGCGCCGTTGCATCTCGGTCAGCACCTCGCGGGTGTCCTTGACGTGGTGCGACTTGAGCAGGTCGGTGATCAGCTGGCCGATCTTCCTCGTCGGGGTCAGCGCGGACATCGCGTACTGCGGCACCAGCGAGACCTCGGTCATCCGCAGCGGCCGCATCGCCCTGGTATCGGCGATCGGCAGCTCCCGGCCATCGACGGTCACCGTGCCGCCGGTCGCCTTCATCCGCTGGTCCAGGTAGATGAGCGCGTTGCCCAGGGTCGACTTGCCGCTCCCCGACTCCCCCGCCAGGCCCATGATCTCCCCGTCGGCGAGCGTGAAGCTGACGTTATCGACCGCGGTCACGTCGCCGCGGCGGCTGCGGTAGGCCACAGAAAGGTTCGCTACGTTGACGCTCACTACTGTTCCCTCAGCTTCGGGTTGAAGATCTCGTCGAGGCCGACGTTGGCGACGAGCAGCGCCACGACCATCGCCGTGAGCACCGCGCCGGGCGGGATGAACCACCACCACTCGTGGTAGAGCAGGGCGGCCTCGCTTTGCGCCTGGTTCATCATCGTGCCGAGCGAGACGGTGCCGGTCGGGCCGAGGCCGAGGAAGTCGTAGCTCGCGGCGATCAGCATCGAGCTGCCGAACAGCAGGATGACGACGAGGAACAGGTAGGAGGCCATGTTGGGCGCGATGTCCTTGACGATGATCTGCACCGGACGCTTGCCCGACAGCTTGGCCATCTCGACGAACTCACGCGACCGCAGCGAGAACGTCTGCGCCCGGACCGCGCGCGCCACCCAGGGCCACGTGGTCAGCCCGATGAAGATGCCCTCGAAAAGAATGCTCTTCGAGGTCATATAGGAGCCGATCACGACGAGCAGCACCAGCGATGGCAGCATCACGATGATGTTCGTGATCATCTGCAGGATCTCGTCGAGGATGCCGCCGCGCCAGCCGGCCGTGAACCCGAGCGCCATGCCGACGACCGCCGCCGAGACCGCGCCGAGAGCACCGATGAGGTAGCTCTCCCTGATGCCGTTGGCGAGCTGGGAGAAGATGTCCTGGCCGAGGGTGTTGGTGCCGAGCCAGTACGTTCCGTTCGGGTGCTGGAGCTGCGCGCCGGTGAAGTCTTGCGGCCCGTACTTGGCGATCATCGGCCCGATGATCGCGAACAGCACGAGCAGCAGCTCAAGGCCGAGGCCGAAGATCAGCTTCTTATTCCGCAGCCCGTAGTAGATGAAGTCGTTGTGCTTGCGTCCCACCGTGGTCCCGCCGATGGGCCCGACAGGGACGGTGCCGATCGGTGCAGGCATCGCCGCGGCCTTCGACTCGCTCATGCCGGCGCTCCCTGCATGGACAGCCGGGTCCTCGGATCGACGCTGATGAAGACCAGGTCGATGACGAAGTTCGCGATCAGGACGCCGAGGACGATGAAGATGAAGATGCCCTGGAGGAGGAAGTAGTCCTGGCTCGTGATCGCGGTGAAGATCAGATGCCCGAGGCCCGGGTAGTCGAACGCGATCTCGGTCACGATATTGCCGCCGATGACCACGCCAAGCGACAGCGCCAAGCCGGAGAGCTGCGGTAGCGACGCGCTCCTGTAGGCGTACCGGCGGACCACGCGCTCGCTGGCGCCGAGCGCGCGCAGGTACCGCGAGCTGTCGTTCTCGAGCTCGTAGATGATCAGGTTGCGCATGCCGATCGCCTGGCCGCCGAGGCTCACGATGAAGACGGTGAGGAACGGCAGGAACCAGTGGTCGAGCAGGGAGGCGATGAAGGTCCAGTTCCAGGCCGGCAGCAGCGTCTCCGAGTAGGCGCCGGAGGTCGGGAACACCTTCCAGACCACGCCGAGCAGGTACGGGACCACCAGCGCCAGCCACGGGTACGGGATGGCCTGGAAGATGTAGCCGAGCGGGAGCACCGTGTTGTCGAGAACCTTGCGCCTGGCGGCCGCCGCGCCCAGCCGGTTACCCACGATGTAGGAGAGCACGACGGCGGGGATGAGCAGCGCGAGCGTGTACGGCATGGCGCCGAAGACGATCGACGTAACCGAGTTGGGCGCGTCCGAGATGCTGATCCCCATGTTCCCGGTCAGCACGCCATGCCAGAAGTCCAGGTACTGCTGCCACAGCGGGACGTTAAGTCCGAACGACTGGGCGAACGTCTTGTAGAGCGCCGCGTACGACGACGAATCCAGGTCGAACTTCGACAGCAGGCCCTGGATGGGGTCTCCCGGCATCAGGTGCGGTATGCCCCAGTCGATGGTCACGCCGACGAAAAACGCCAGCACGTAGGTGATCAGTTTCCTGATGAGATAGCGCCGCACCGGCCTGCTCCCAAGATGAAGAAAACGGCCCCGCGATCCGCCTCCCGGGCCGCTCGCGCGGGCCGGGAGGCGGATCGCTCACGGGACCTGCTGGTAACTAACCCGACGGGACATGCCTCGAGCGTCAGCTCGCGGACGCCGGCGTCGGCTTGAGCGCGGCCAGCGCGTAGACCGTGGTCATCGCGCCGATGTAACCGTTCCACATGATCGGCATGTTCTGGTCGGAGCCGCTGCTTGACGGGAAGTCCGACCAGTACTGGGTGTTCCCCTGGAACCAGGCACCGTTGTACCAGAGCGGGATTACCGGCTCCTGCGCGAAGAAGTCGGTCTGCAGCTGGCCGTAGATGGAGTCCAGCTCGGTGGTGTCGGTCAGCGGGACCGTGGCCGCCTTCTGCACGAGCGCCCAGTCGGCGGGCGAGCTGAACCGTTCCCAGTTCTCCTCCGAGGTCTGCTGCTTGGCGATCGGGAGCTGGTACACCCGCTGGTAGTAGGTCCACGGGGTGGAGTCGGGACCGGCGTTGTTGTCGAGCTGCAGGTCGAAGTTGCCGTCGGTTACGTTCGCGGTGCGCGCGTTGGCCTGCGGGTAGACGAGCTGCAGGTTGATGCCGATCGCGTCGAGTTCGGACTTGATGACGGTGGTGGCGTCCATCCAGTCCGACCAGCCTTCAGGCACCTGCAGGGTGATGGCCTGGCCGTGGTAGCCCGACTTCGCCAGGTACTGCTTGGCGAGGGTCGCGTTGTAGGTGGGCGCGTCCGCGCTGACCACGCTCTGGTCGACGTAGGACTGCAGGTTGGGCAGCAGGCCGGTCGGGTTGGCCGCCTTGGCGATGCCGCCGTACACCGTCTGCGCGATCGTCGTCGGGTCGAGCGCGTAGGCCAGCGCCTTGCGGAAGTTGACGTTGCTCATCGGCGCGACGGAGTCGTTCGGCTCCAGCCACACCGTGTTCCCCGACAGCATGTACGGCGAGGTCGGGTAGTAGGTCTTGAGGGTGTAACCGGAGTTGCCGCCGACGGCCGACATCAGCTGGTTGATGCCGGGCAGGAAGTTGTTAGACCAGTCGATCTGGCCGGCCGTCAGCTGGCCGAGCTCCTGGTCGTTGGAGCCGTTGACGACGTCCACCAGGTACTTGAACTTGAAGCTGAGGCCGAGCGCGCTGGTGGCCCACCAGCCCGGCTTGGTCTGGTACGCGACCTCCTGCGCGTTGTACGTGTCCAGTGACATGGGGCCGGTGCCGACCGG
>Ga0302314_10014327_pt1 | contig 13580 bp, 16 predicted proteins | sample III_Palsa_N2_3_FD_200533 | JGI IMG/M metagenome (GOLD analysis project Ga0302314, IMG submission 200533) | Peat permafrost microbial communities from Stordalen Mire near Abisko, Sweden - III_Palsa_N2_3 | ecosystem: Environmental > Terrestrial > Soil > Palsa > Peat permafrost | place: Sweden...
TTCACGGGCAAACTCGTCTGGCTCAGACTGCAGAAGACCGGGTCGACCTACACCTATTCCTATAGTCTCAACGGAAAGACGTTCACGCAGATCTCGACGATCACCGACGCCACGCTTTACACCTACATCGGCCTGATCTCCGTTCGCCAACCCTACGATGGCCAGACGGGCGTCGATTCGCGGCCGGTCTTCAAACTCTTCAAGATAACCTCGACCAAGAAGTAGCCGGCGCATCGGATAGCAAGCCGCCGCGCTCCGGGAAGCCATCCCCGGCAGGAGAAATCACCGCGTGCTCACAGGCTCCTGCCATTGCGGCGCTTGCGGCTGGACCCTCGAAGGCGACCCGGGCCCGGCGACCGCGTGCAACTGCACGCTCTGTCGCCGGTATGGCGCGCTCTGGGCGTACGACCATGAGGGCGAGCGCATAAGAGTTTCCGGCCCCAGCGCCGCATACACTCGCGCCGGCAAGGCCGACCCCTCGCTCGAAATCCGTTTCTGCGCCACGTGCGGCTGTGTGCTGTGCTGGCGCGGTCTGCGCGTCGACGCGGCCGGCCGCCGTCGCATCGCGGTCAATCTGCGGCTAGCCGACCCCGAAGCCGTCGCCGACCTCCCAATCGATCATTTCGACGGCCTTGAGAGTTTCGACGATCTCCCGCGCGACGGCCGTTGCGTTCGCGACCTCTGGTTCTGAGCGTCCAGGAGAAGCGCTCAAAGAGGGAGCGCGTGAAGCCTCGCCGTCCACAGGATTTGACGGCGCTTGAGTTCATCGGGGCGATTGAGGGGCGGAAAATCCTCTCGCAGACGCTCGAGCTCCTCGAACCTGAAGTCGTCCGGGCCGTGGAGTTTCCAGGCCGCCTGAAGCGAGCGGTGCGGACTGCTTCCGTGCTTCAGCCCGAACCACAGGCCGTTCCGCTGGGTGTCGAGATGACGGCTTTGGCCCACCCACGCCTCGCCCGTCGCGATGCAGATGACGGCGAAGACGCCGTATGCGGGCTTGCGCTCCTTGTAGGCGGCAGCGGCGGCTTTGCGCGCTTGTCGATCCATGACCGGCTCCTTAATTTATCCGGTTAATATTGTCCCAGAATTTTACCCGGGTAAATAGGCGCATGATCGAGGACTTGAATTTTGACGGGATGCGGGTGGACGCGTTCGTAGCCTTTGCCGGGACGAACCGCATCGCCGCCGGAACGCTGGCGGAAGCGGCGATCGGGGCGAAACGCGCGCTCGAGCGCGAGGACGGGTCGGTCGTGCTGGTGTTCGACGTGATGACCGGTGGCGTCGTCGATCTCGACTTGCGCGGGGCCGAGGCCGAGGTCCTCGCCCGATATGCGCCGTCCGGCGAGGCGGCCCCCAAGCGGGGCCGGCCGAAGCTCGGGGTGGTCGCGCGGGAGGTGACCCTGTTGCCACGTCATTGGGAGTGGCTCGCCAGCCAGCCCGGCGGCGCGTCCGTCGCCCTGCGCAAGCTGGTCGACGCGGCGCGCAGGCTCGATACCGAGACCGGTTCGGCGCGGGCGCGCGTCGAGGCCGCCTACCGGTTCATGTCGGCCATGGCGGGCGATCTGCCCGGCTTCGAAGACGCCGCGCGCGACCTGTTCGCCGCCGATTGGAACGGCCTGCAACGCCGCATTCGAAATTGGCCGCCGGACATCCAAGATCACCTGCTTGGCCATCTGCTCATCAAGGAGGACGAGGGGATCGGCCTCAGAAAAGTCTGATTTCGGCCAAACCGTGCCATGGCGCGTCAAGTCGGGCGTGCGGACCACGCTATCCTTTCATTTCACAGTAAGGGAGTAACCACCATGCACGATGTCAGATCGGGACGCGGACGCGTCATCAAGGCCCTGGGTGTCGCCGTCCTGGCCAGCCTGCCTGGCGGGCTTGCGCTATCGGTCGCGTCGACGGCCCAGGCCGCCACGCTCGAGCAGCTGCAGGCAACCTGGCGCGAGACCATCCGAACCACAGCCACGCCCGGCGAGGGATGCTTCACCGCGGACTATCCTCGCATCGCCTGGACCAAGGTGGCGTGTTCCACCAAGGTGGCCCCCCCGTTCATACCCAAGAATGGCGGCGGCGGCTTCACGGTGGGTAACGGTAACGACTATGCCGCCGTGGTGACGAGCCTGATCTCCGACGGGGTGGGATCCTTCCCGGTCGTCACCGGCGTCACCAAGGAGACGGGATACGGCGGCGCGCCCAACACCTATTCGCTCCAGCTCAATTCCCAGTTTTTCAAGACGACGGTCTGCAATGGAGGCGCCAACCCATCGCAATGCCTCGGCTGGCAACAGTTCGTCTATTCCAGCTCCGAAGATATCGCCTTCATGCAATACTGGCTGATCAACTATGGATCCAGATGTCCCTCGGGGGGCTGGATGTCATACCAGGGCAGCTGCTACAAGAATAGCCGCGAAGTCTCGGTCCCTCTGCAGGTGATCTCGCAACTGGCAAACCTGGCGGTGACCGGCAAGGCTGTTTCAGGCGGTTCCGACACCATCACCCTGACTACGGCGAGCCACGCCTACAGCGCGACCGGTGCGGACAGCGTCACCCTGCTGGCGCACTATTGGAAGGGATCCGAGTTCAACATCGTCGGCGACGGCGGCGGATCGGCGGCGAACTTCAACAAGGGCTCGCACATCACTGTCAACATCGCCCTGACCGACGGCTCCACCACGGCTCCCGTCTGCAAGGCGCACGACGGCACCACGGGCGAGACGAACAATCTGAACCTGGGAAGCTGCACGACGGCCGGCGGATCGACGCCTTCGGTCAAGTTCACCGAATCCAACTGACGACGAACAATCGGGCTCAGGGGCGGCTCCCGGCAGCGGGCGCTGTCCTTGCGCCTGCCACATCGCGGGTCGCCACCTGCGTCACCCCGCCGTTTCAGGACCGCCTTCAGGCCATCGCGGCGGAACTCCGCAACCCGCCTCGTCGGTAGCCGTCGAGAGCCGATGACGGCTAACAGTGGCGCCGCATGAGCATCCCGACAGACTATCCGTATGACTTCGACCCAACCTACGGTCTTGGGATCGACGAGCTTGCCGCGATAAGACCGCCCCAGGCGCCGCCCGACTTCGATGAGTTCTGGCGCGCGCGCTACGCCCGCTCGCTCCACGTGGAGCCGCAGCCTCGGCTTGCCGAAAGCAGGTCCAGCCATCCCGACTGGCGGGTCCACGACATCACCTATACCTCGACCGATGAATTCCAGATCGGCGGGTGGCTGCTTCTGCCGCGGGACGGGACCGTCAGACGCGGCCTAGTGGTCGGCCACGGCTACGGCGGACGCGACCAGCCGGATTTCGACATTCCGGTCAAGGAGACGGCGGTGCTGTTTCCCTGTTTCCGCGGGTTGTCGCGCAGTCGCCATCCGCCGATTTCCAGCGATCCCGCCTGGCACGTGCTGCACGATATCGACAAGCCGCAACGCTATATCCTGGGTGGCTGCGTCGAGGACCTCTGGCTGGCGGTATCCGCCCTGACCGCGCTCTATCCTGAGCTTGTCGGACAGATCGGCTATAGCGGCGCCAGTTTCGGCGGCGGCATCGGCGCGCTGGCGATGGCTTTCGACCGGCGCATCGGTCGCGGCCATCTGCGCGTGCCGACTTTCGGCGACATGCCGCTCTGGCTGAGCCTGCCCACCACCGGCAGCGGCCACTCGGTCCAAGGCTATCAGAAGACGCATAAGAACGTTCTCGAGACCCTGCGCCTTTTCGACGCAGCGACGGCGGCGACGCGTATCGAGGCGCCTATGCTCGTCGCCGTCGCGCGCTTCGATCCGGTGGTGGCGCCGCCCTGCCAGTTTTCAATCGCCAACGCCCTGGCGACATCGAACCATCATGAAACCGTCATCCTGGACGCGGGACATTTCGACTATCCTGGCAGCGAGGAGCAGCAGGCGCTGCTCTCGGAAAAAGTGGAACGGTTGTTCAAGGTGACATGAAGCGGGACTACAGGCGCTGGCACAGTCCGCGACTTCATCGGGACATGGAGTTGCTGATCTTCGGCCATGCCGGAGCAAAGGTGCTGATGTTCCCGACGCGCGACGGGCGCTTCTGGGAGTACGAGCGGCTTAACGTGGTCGCGAGCCTCGCCGACAAGGTCGATGCGGGATGCATGCAGCTCTATTGCGTCGAAGGGTTGGCGCGGGAGACCTTCTACGACGCGGGCCGTCATCCAGCCGACCGAATCCGCCGTCACGCCGCCTTCGAGGCGTATATCCTCGATGAGGTGCTCCCACTGATGGCCTGGACCAATCCCCACGATTGCACGATCGCGCTGGGCTGCAGTCTCGGCGCCTTCCAGGCCGCCAGCCTCGCCCTGCGGCATCCGCATCTCTTCCGCAAGCTCGTCGCCTTTTCCGGCCGCTACGATCTGACGATGAAGGTGGAAGACTTCGGCGACCTGTTCGACGGCTACTACAACGACGACATCTATTTCCACACCCCGACGCATTTCCTGCCCGGCCTGACCTGCCCATGGCGTCTGGAGCAGCTGCGCCGACTGGAGATCGTTCTGGCCGTCGGGGGGTCCGACCCCTTCCTCGAGAACAACCGGTATCTCTGCAGCCTTCTCGATGAAAAGAGGGTGAGCCATCAACTGCATGTCTGGGACGGGCGCGCCCATCGCGCGGGCGCATGGCGAAAAATGGCCGCGCTCTATGTCTGAGCCAACCTGCATAGGGACAGGAAGACCGTCACGACGGAGTCACCCCGTAAGGCTGCCTCAAGGTTCGGGGCTGACGGGATCGGGGATCGGCGCCATCGTGGTCGGCGATGCGGCGGGACTCGTGGAGCGGGAGTAGGGCGTGTCGGAGGCCGCCGCGCGTTCCGAACCTATCGGATCGGGGATCGGGGCCATGACGGCCGGCGAGGCGGAGGAACCGACAGGATGGGAGTAGGGCGTGGAGGCCGCGACCGTGCTGGTGGGCATGGGCGTGGAGGCCACGTAACCGCCGACATGGCCGTAACCGCCGCGCTTGAGGTCATCGGCCAGGGTGATGGGGGCCGTGCCGCCGTGCAGGCGGGCGCGATAGACCTGCGTCGCCTCCAGCACCCGCATCACGTAGTTGCGGGTCTCGTCGAACGGGATGCATTCGATGAAGTTCACCGGGTCGACGCTGGAGCTACGCGGATCGCCGCACGTCGCAGCCCATTGGGGCGGGCGCCCGGGCCCGGCGTTGTAGGCCGCCGCCGCCATCACGTAGGAACCGTCGAACTGGCCGACCAGCTGGCCCAGGAAAGCCGAGCCAACGGTCATATTGTAGCTCGCGTCGTAGAGGTCTCCGTAACCCAGGCCCAGGTGGTTCGCCACCGACTGTGCGGTCGCCGGCATCAGCTGCATTATGCCGCGTGCGCCCGCTCCCGAATGGGCCATCGGATCGAAACTGCTCTCCTGGCGCACGATTCCCAACACGAACGCCGTCTCCGGCGCGGAGTAGCCGCTGGGCGTCGTGCGCAGCGGATAGCCCCGATCGGGCAATATGAACCCGCGCCGGGCGGCGTTGCGGACCACCCGCATGGCCAATGTCTGGCTGCCCAGGTCCGCCGCCAGGTCCACCAGCAGGGCCTCCTGAGTGGCGGTCGGCAGACCCTCCGAAAGGGCGACGACGAAGGTCTCGAAGGTGTCCTTGGCGCCGATCTGGGCCAGCAGACGCGTGGCGCGCACCGCCTCCAGGCCCTCGAATTGAGCACGATCGCTCGCCGTGATCAGAGGATCGTGACCAAGCGATATCACCGGATTGGCGGTCTTGGCCGCGGCGAGCTGGCCGTAGAAGGTCGTCGGATATTCCGCCGCCTGGGAATAGAAGAGCTGCGCGGCCAGGCCGTCCCCCATGGCGTCGGCCACCCGGCCGCGCCAATAGAGCGCGCGGCTTTGGGTCAGGGGCGCCTGGCTCATCTGTTGCAGGCGCACGAAATGCTCGTCGGCGACGCTTGGATTGTTGAAGCGGGTGAGGGCTGTCCAACCGGTCTCGAATTCGTCGTCGAGCTGTTCGACCAGTTGCTCCCTCTGCGCCGCGATCTGATGGCGATCGGCGCGCGGCCAGCCAACCGGCAGGTTGGCCATGATCGCGGTCTCCTGCTCGCCCAGTGAATCGGGCGCCACATCCGCGAGGGCCCAAAGGGCGATCCGCCGCGCCAGAGGATCGTAGAGACCGTCCATGGCGGAACGGATGCGCGTGCTGCCGCCGGTTCTCGCCGCGGCCAGAACCATCGACAGCCCCTGGACGTCCGATTGCGACAGTCCCTGGCCCTGGCCATAGCTGGTGACCGGGGAAGGCGGCACATATGACGATGGCGGTGCGTATGGCGCACCGGGGTAGGACGGCTGTGCGGACGCGAAGCCGCCCGCTGCGAGCAAGGTCCCGACGCTAAGGGCGGTGAGGCGAATCGCTGACATCGACACGAAGCTTAATCCTCCGCGCGTGTCGATATCACGGCATTCCTTTTAAAAACGCTTAACCCGACTCGCGGCGCGACGAGAAAGGCCGGGAACCCGCCAAGCGCCAGTATCGCGGATCATTCTATCGCGGCGCGAAGTTCGGGCATTTTGGAAACTTGCCCTCTCGAGACAAAATCCGACGGTTCGGCTCGACCTGGATCGGCAGTCGAGCCTTCACCGTCGGATGCGCCTATCGCACCGTGACGCGCAGCCCTAGGGCTTGGGCGGCTTGGCGGCGTTCGCGGCGGCCTGCGCGTCCGCGGCAGAGGCCTTGGCCGAGTCGGCCGCCGCATCGGCGCTGTTCGACGCGGCCATCGCGGCGTTGGCCGCCGTAGCGGGCTCTGTGGTGTTCATCGCCGCCGCGTTCGCCGAAGCATCGGCGGCATTGGCGGCGGTGGCGGCCGAATCCGCGGCGGCGTTGGCGGCCTTGGCCGCGTCGTCAGCCGAATCCTTCTTGGCGCAGGCGCCGAGTGTCACAACTGACGCGAGCGCGCCGGTGATCAAGATCGTGCGAAGTGAAATCATTCGAGGTCCCATTGAGTTTGAGGAGAGATCAGATGCCGGTTTGAGTCGCTCGGACGTCGATACGATGCGTGTCCACTCCCGTGCTGGCACGAGTGACGCAACGCAGATTTGGCGCGAGCGTTCCTTGATGTGGGTTTCACCGCGTGCGCGGAGACGAACTCGAGGCCGAGCCGAGCGGCCGGCCGCTCCACCCAAACGGCCGCGAAACGCTGATGCGACAAGTAGCCGCCCCGACAGAGCGGTGCATCGGCGTCTCGATCGCGCTAATGAGCGGCGCAATGGTCGACGGCGACCGGGTCGCCATCCGCCGGCCCCGCGGGTTTGTCCTCGAGAACGGCGACACGGTGTGATGGAAAGGCCACTTGGCGGACATGGTTCGGCGGCAGGATCGCCGAGGAGACTTCCATTTTCGATCCGAATCAGCGAGGGTCCTGAATGGCCCCCTTTTGATCTCGCCGTTTCGTCCCGTGTTGCATTTGGGTCACGGAGAGGCCAAAAGACGTCAATTGCTTGATCATCCCGGAACAACCCGCCCTCAACGCGATTTTCGCCTTGGCTTTATCGCCAGTGCGGGCCCCAAACGGGGTAAAGAAGGAGAGATTGAATGAAGCTGAAGCTCTTGGCCGGGGCCGCGACGGTCGCGGTGCTCGCCGCGTGCGGTGCGATGGCCGAAGAAAACGGCTGGTATGGCGCGATCGACGCCGGCGCGCACCAGCAGGACGTCTATAACGCCTATTACCCCACGGCGGGCGCCACGGGGAATCTGGCTCCCTTCAAGTTCAGGGAAGTCTACAACTACACGGTCTTCGGTCGCCTCGGCTATCAGGCCTCATCGCATTTCCGCTTCGAACTCGAAGGCGGATACCGGCCAAGTGCGTTGAAAAGCGGCTTTGGGCTGACAACCACGCCCCTCAACCTCTGTTATCCCGGCACGGGCAACGGCGATGCATGCGGCCAGCCGCGCGGGGTGATCCGCGCCTATTCGGCGATGGCCAACGCCATCTTCGATGTCCTGCCCCGTTCCCCGATCGACCCGTACTTTGGGGTCGGCGCCGGTGCAATCTACGAACAGGTCAAGTTCAATGACGATCTGGTCGGAGCAGGCGTGCCGACGCCCACGGGCGTCCAGAACTTCAACACGGACTGGAGTCACTGGCGGTTCGCCTATCAGGGCATCGGCGGCCTTGCGTTCCATGTGTCGGACCGCCTGAGCATCGATGCGACCTATCGCTACCTGTCCAGCGACAAGAACACCTTCCCGGTGTTTTCGTCCAACGGGGACGCGGCGACCTACAGCGCCCGCTACCGGGACCAATCGTTGACCCTCGGCATTCGCTACAGCTTTGCGGCGCCCCCGCCGCCGCCACCACCTCCTCCTCCCCCGCCACCTCCACCTCCCCCCCCGCCGCCGCCTCCCCCGCCCCCGCCGCCACCACCGCCGCCGGTGACCTACGATCCGCGCGACTACGTGATCTATTTCCCGTGGGACCAGTACGTGATCACGCCGGAAGCGCAGCAGGTCCTGCAGGACGCCTCCAAGTACGCGACGGACGGCCACGCGACGCATGAGACGATCGTCGGCTACACGGATACTTCCGGTTCGGTGGCCTACAACATGCGGCTCTCCGAGCGTCGTGCGAAGGCGACAGCCGACGCTCTTGTCGCCCTCGGCGTCCCGCAAGGTAATCTGGATGTGAGCTGGAAGGGCAAGTCCGACCTCGCCGTTCCCACTCCGGACGGCGTCAAGGAACCCCTGAACCGCCGGGCGACGATCCACATCGCCTTCTGATTTCGGGTCGACCCGCCTTTTCGAAGGCGAGACGTTCTACCTCAGCCCGCCGGCGACCAACCGGCGGGCTGTTTGTTGCTCGATCGGTGACGAAGCCTTTTTCTGAAATGTGGGGCGGCGTAAGACACGGAAACCGGGCATCGAACACCCTCAGGTGAGGAGACGGCCATGAAACTGACCCTTGTTGGAACTGTGGCGGGGCTCTGCCTGTCGATCGGCCTGGCGGCTCTCGCCGAGACACCGTCCTATGTGATGAGCGCCGTCGCCGATCCGACACGCCCGAAAAGCGACGTCGAAACCGACGCTGCGCGCGATCCGGCCGACACCCTGGCGTTCGCCGGCGTGAAGCCGGGAATGATCGTCGGGGAGCTGTTCCCTGGGGGCGGCTATTTCACTCGCATGATAGACGACGTGGTCGGACCGGGAGGCAAGATCTTCGCCACCGAAAACGCCGGCTGGAAAGGCGCGGCCGAGGCCGACCGCAAGATGATCTCCGAGCTGAAGCAGACCAATGTCGTGCTCGATGTCGAGCCCTTCGGACGGATAAGCCTGCCAGAGAAGGTCGACCTGTTCTGGATCACCCAGAACTATCACGACCTGAAGATCGCCAAATATGGCGTCGTCGATACGGCGGCGTTCAATCGCGCCGTGTTTGAAGCCCTGAAGCCGGGCGGCGTCTATTTCATCCTCGACCATCAGGCCAATCCCGGCACGACGCTTGACCAGATCGCCGTCTTACATCGGATCGAGAAAGCCCAGGTGATCCGCGAGGTGACCGCGGCGGGGTTCAAGCTGGTGGCGGAGGGCACGTTCCTCAATCGACCGGGCGACGATCACACCAAGACCATCTTCGACCCCGCGATCCGCGGGAAGACCGATCAGTACGCCCTGAAGTTCGTCAAGCCGGCCGGATAGCGCCCCGCCATGGAGTTTGAAGCATGAAGTACCGAAAACTCGGCGCGAGCGACCTGGAAGTGTCGGAGATCTCGCTGGGATCCTGGTTGACCTTCGGGGTCGGGATCGAAGCTGACCGTACACGGGCCTGCGTCGATCGCGCCTTCGATCTTGGGATCAACTTCATCGACACGGCCAACGTCTATGGCCGCGGCGCCGCCGAGACCGTCCTTGGCGAGGCGCTGTCCGGCCGGCCGCGCGACAGCTATGTGCTGGCGACCAAGGTGTTCTTCCCGATGAGCGACACCGACAAGGGCCTGTCGCGGGCGCAGATCCTCAAGCAGATGGACGCTTCGCTCAAACGCTTGCGTGTGGACCACGTCGATCTCTACCAGTGCCACAGATACGATCCGGCGACGCCGCTGGCCGAGACCATGGAGGCTCTGAGCGACGTCGTTCGCGCCGGCAAGGCCCGTTACATCGGGTTCAGCGAATGGTCGCCCGACCAGATCGAGGCGGCGTTCGCCGTCCCCGGCGTCGAGCGGTTTGTCTCCAGCCAGCCGCAGTACTCGATGCTCCATCGCCGGCCGGAGGAGAAGGTGATGCCGCTGTGCGCCGCCAATGGCGTGTCCCAGATCGTCTGGTCGCCTTTGGCGCAAGGCGTGCTGAGCGGAAAATACGAGCCGGGCTCGAAACCACCCGCCGACTCGCGGGCCGCTTCGGAGACCATGGGCGGCATGATGCGGAACCTGCTGCGCGACGACATTCTGGTGGCCGTCAAGAAACTCGAGCCGTTGGCGAGGAAAGCGGGCTGCAGCCTTTCACAGTTCGCTCTGGCCTGGGTGCTGCGCGAGCCCAACGTCGCTTCGGCGATCGTCGGCGCCAGCCGGCCCGAACAACTCGATGAAAACGCCGCGGCCGTGGATTTCAAAGTCGATCCGGCGCTGTTCGCGCAAGCCGAACACATCCTCGCCCAAGCCGGTCGAAACTAAGTCCACCACCGGAACGCATCGATGTCAAATCCGCCCCCGCCCGGCGCGAGGGTTTCGCCCTCGACGGCCCGCAATCGCGACCCCATTCTCCGGGCGCTGCGCCCATTTTTGCCACAGGAGGGTCTGATCCTCGAGATCGCCGCCGGCGCGGGCGAGCACGCTGTCCAATTCGCCGCCGCATTTCCCGGGCTTCGCTGGCAGCCGACCGACGATGATCCCGAAGCTTTGGCGAGTATCGCCGCGTGGCGCGATCAAGCTGCGTTGCCGAACCTGCTTGCGCCCCTGAAGCTCGACGCCAGTCATCCCGACAATTGGCCAGTCGATCGCGCCGACGGAATGGTCAATATCAACATGATTCACATTTCGCCGTGGTCCGCGGCCCAGGGCCTGATGGTCGGCGCCGGCCGTCTGCTGCCTGTTGGCGGCGCCCTCTTTCTGTATGGTCCATACATCGAACGGGACGTACCGACAGCGCCCAGCAACCTGGACTTCGACCAGAGCCTGAAGAGCCGGAACCCTGGCTGGGGCCTGCGCCACCTCGACGACGTGACCGCTCTCGCCCAAAAGCACGGTTTGACGTTGGTCGAGCGTATCGCAATGCCGGCCAACAATCTTTCGCTCGTCTTCCGCAAAAGGTGATCGCGGCGTGGAATTGCGACTCTAGCGATTTGATCGCAGCTCGACGGTGACGGTGGTGGACAGCCCGGGTCTCAACCGTACGACGTCCGGCTGATCGGGTTCGAAGCGGATGCGCACGGGCACCCGCTGGACGATCTTGGTGAAGTTGCCCGTGCCCGGTTCGAACGGCAGCAGCGAGAACGTTGAACCGGAACCTGGCGCGAAGCTCTCGACCTCGCCCTTCAGCGCCGGTCCGCCGAGGGCGTCGACCTGGATGGTCGCCCGCTGCCCCGACACCATGCGGGCGACCTGGGTCTCCTTGAAGTTGGCGGTGACATAGAGAGCGTCGAGCGGGACGATGGTCAACATGCGCGTTCCTGGCTCAACGAAGTCGCCGATCTGGACCTGGCGGTCGCCGACCACGCCATCGATCGGCGCGCGGATCAGAGTGTGGTCGAGATCCTGCCGTGCAAGGTCGAAGGCCGCCTTGGCGTTGGCGACCCCGGCCTGCGCCTGGACGACGGCGGCCTCCAGTGTGGCGCGCCTGGCGGCTACGACGCCGACCTGATCGCGGCTGACCGCCAGCGCGGCCCGGCTATGAGCGGCGTCGGACGAGGCCGTGACGGCGGCGGCGTGATACTGATCGACGTCGCGCCGCGCCACCGCGCCGGAATCGGCAAGATGTTCGTAGCGACGTTCGTCCGCGTCGGCCCTTGCATTCTGCGCGTCGGCCGAAGCGATCAAGGTCTGGTTGAGCGCCACGTTCGACAAGGCCAGCTGCTGGTCGGCGCCGAGCGCCACGAGCGCCGCCTTGGCCGCGGCGACCTGCGCCTGCGCGTTCTGCATCTGCGCCGAAGCGGCGGCGACGCGCGCGTCGAATTCCTCGGGATCGATCTGAACGAGGGGATCGCCGGCGCGAACGTGCTGATTATGGCGAACCAGCACCTGGGCGACCAACCCACGCACCTTGGGCGCGACGACCGCGGCGTCGGCCTGAATATAGGCTGCATCGGTGGAGACCGACGCCTTTGGAACGATGATGTAGACGGCGCCCGCGACGGCGAGGATGATCGCCGCGCCAACCGCAAGCAGGGTGCGGCGGGAGAAGGGTGGGGGACGCGTCCTCGCCGCCGCCGGAGCGGTGGGCGAAGTCGCCTCGGCGAGGGCCGGCGCCGCCCTCAGGACCGCGCCGGTCACCGCTCGAACACCAGCAGGGTCGAAGTCGCCGAGGCGTAGAGGCGGCCCTCGGCGTCGGTGATCCGCGCTTCCGCGAAAGCGGCGCGCCGGCCGATGGTGACCACCCTGCCCTCGGCCCGCACCAGACCCGTGCTTTCCGTCATGGCTTTGTGATAGGCGACCTTCAGCTCCAGGGTCGTGTAGCCTTGGGTGGGACCGAGCCTGGAATGGACCGCGCAACCGCAGGCGGAGTCCAGCAGGGTCGCTGCATATCCTCCGTGTACGGTTCCAATCGGATTGTAGACGTGAGGCCCAGGCATGCCGGCGAACACGACACGTCCGTCGTCGACCTCGACGAGGCGGAACTGCATCGTGTTTCCGATGCCAAGCCGGTTCGCATTCTCCATCATGGCGCGCAACTGCTGAAGGCCCGCGGCGCCGGGCGCTAATTCATCGACGAGACTCATTGGGTCACTTCCAGTCCAAGGCGTTGCTTTACGGAGATACGTGACGACGCCAGCCGCTGGTCGGCGCGCTCAAGGTCCGGATCTGCCCGAGCCAGAGCCAGCGCGCCGACCATCTCCGACAGCGCCGAACTCGCCGTCGGCCACGGGTCCGGATGGTTCATCCGCACGAGTTGCTCGGCGATCCGTCCGGTCAAGCGCTCGACGCCGGCGCCGTACGCTTCTCGGAGCGTCTGGGGCAGACGCGGCGCATCGGCCGAAAGGAAAGGCAATGGGCAGCCGCTCGTCCGCGTGTCGCGATGCGCGAGCGAAAGGTAGAAGTCCACATAGGCTCCCAGGACCCCGGCGGGATCCGATTGGCCGGCCGTCGCTCTCTCGAATCGCGCGCCGGCCTTCTCGAACATCAGACCGATCGCCGCGCCCAGCATGTCGTCGCGATTCGCGAAATGGGCGTAGAACCCGCCATGCGTGAGCCCGGCGTTGGCCATCACCTCGGCGACGCCGACGTTGGATGGGCCCTTGGCGCGGATCGCGTTGCCCGCTTCCTTCAGGACCCGTTCCCGGGTCCGCTGCTTGTGTTCGCTGTCGTAGCGCATGACCTTGCGGTCTCCGTTTATATGATACATATAATATAACGATCGTGGCGATGGCAAGGGCGCGGAGCGAACGACTTGGAAACAA
>Ga0302314_10014328_pt1 | contig 13578 bp, 11 predicted proteins | sample III_Palsa_N2_3_FD_200533 | JGI IMG/M metagenome (GOLD analysis project Ga0302314, IMG submission 200533) | Peat permafrost microbial communities from Stordalen Mire near Abisko, Sweden - III_Palsa_N2_3 | ecosystem: Environmental > Terrestrial > Soil > Palsa > Peat permafrost | place: Sweden...
GTCGAGGTATCGATGGCGAGCACGCGCACGGCTAGGCTCCCCCGCTCAGCCGGAGGCGGCGCTCGGCGCGCGCTTACGGCCCAGGCAATGCGTCAAAAATGCCGCGCCCGCGGCGCCGTCTTCGATGAGCGGACTCGGCGGTAGCGCGCTCAAGAACACGCTCCCGTACGCCTTCGTGGTCAAACGCGGATCGCCGAGCACGATCACCCCGAAATCGTCGAAATCGCGGATCAGGCGCCCGACGCCTTGCTTCAAGGCGAGCACCGCCTGCGGCAACTGGTACTGTAGAAACGGGTTTCCGCCGAGGCGGCGGATACCTTCGAGGCGTGCCCGCAGCAGCGGATCGTCGGGCGATGCGAACGGCAGCTTGTCGATGGCCACGATGGCGAGCGCCTCGCCCTTCACGTCCACGCCCTCCCAGAAACTGCCGGTGGCGAGCAGCACGGCATTGCCCAGCTCGCGGAACCGCTCGAGCAGTGCCTCGCGCGGCGCTTGCCCCTGCACCAGCACGGGAAAGGCTGGGTCGGGGAAGCACGCCTCGAGTGCGGTGACCCCTTCGGCGAGCGCGCGATAACTGGTGAACAGCAGGAACGCCCGTCCGCCGCTCGCCTCGATGAGCGGTGCGCAGGCCTCGACGAACTTGCGCGCATGACTCGGGTGCTGCGGATCGGGCATGCCGCGCGGCAGATAAAGGCGCGCTTGATTCTTGTAGTCGAAGGGACTTTCGATCTTGAGCGTGCGCGCATCGGGCAACCCGATGCGCGCCGCGAAATGGCCGAAGTCATCGCCGATCGCCAGGGTCGCGGAGGTGAATACCCAGGCGCTCGGACGCGCCTCGATGAATTGGCGCAAACGCTCGGCGATCTCGAACGGCGTGAATTGCAGCGTGAGCCCCGATGTGTTGGCGTCGACCCAGCGGATGCCGGCCTCCGCGGGAGTATTCGAGAGCCGGGAGAGCTGCGCGGCCAATGCTCCAGCCCGTCGACCGCAGTTCGCGGTGCCCGCGCCCGTACCGAGGCCCTCGAGCTCTTCGCCGAGCGCATGCAGAGCGGCCTCGAGCGGCGGCAGCGTCTCCAGGAATGTGTCCGACAAGCGCTCCCACTCATACCGCCCTGCGCCGCCTCCGAGGCCCTCGCGCAGCGCATCGAGCAGTCCCGACACGGTCGCGAGCAGATCGATGAGGGCCGGCGAGTGCACGGCAGCCGCCTCGACCTCGGCGGCGATGTCCTTGAGAAGATATTGGACCGCTCGCACCGCCCAGCTTTGTCCGAAGAACTGGGCGGCGATGTCGGGAATCTGATGCGCCTCGTCCAGGATCACGGCATCGGCCCCCGGCAGCAGGTCCCCGAATCCCTCGTCCTTGAGTGCGAGATCGGCGAGCAGCAGATGATGGTTCACCACGACGATGTCGGCGGCTTGCGCGGCGCGCCGCGCCTCGACCACGTGGCAGCGGGTGAATTGCGCGCACTCCTGCCCGAGACAGTTCTCGCGCGTCGAGGTGATCGTCGGCCAGACAGGCGATTGCTCCGGCAAATCCGTGAGCTCGGCGAGATCGCCGGTCTTGGTCACGGCCGCCCAGCGCGACACGCGTGCGAGCAGCCGCGCCGTAGCGCGCGCCGGCTTGAAGAGCGAGCGCTGCTGCAGGGTGAGCTCGAGCCGATGCCGGCACAGATAATTGGCGCGTCCTTTGAGCAATGCCATTTTGACGGGGCCGCCCAGCGCCCGCGCGAGCGTCGGCACGTCGCGGCGAAACAGCTGGTCCTGCAGAGTGCGCGTCCCGGTGGAGATGATGACGCTGCGTCCGGACAAGAGCGCCGGTACGAGATAAGCGAAAGTCTTGCCGGTCCCCGTTCCCGCCTCGACGATCAGCGCCTCATCGAGGGCGAGCGCACGTCCGACCGCCGCAGCCATCGCGGATTGCTCCGGCCGGTAGGCATATCCGGGAATGACGCGGGCCAGCGGGCCTTGCGGACCGAACACGTCTTTGTAATCGCTGTCGATGAGATTCTCGCTCGAGGGCCAACGGGGCTTCGACCCCTAAGGGGCTAGCCTACGACGCCGCGGCGTGCACGTCGCGCCCCAAATGTGGCGGGAGTCGGTCATGGACTATTTGACAACCGCGCGAAAGCGCGCCAGCGCCATCGCCTTCGACTTCAGGGGGTGCCTGAAGCGCCAGCGGATGTGCGTGTACTCGGCCGCGATGGCCACCCGCCGTTCCCCGCCGCCGGCAGCGACCATGAGGTTCTCCGGCCGCCCGAAGCTGTGACCTCCGTCGATGGAATAGCTCACGTCGGCGCCGGCACCCACGGCAGAGTTGGCGACGAAGCGCATGTGCTCCGGGATTGCAAAGTCCACGGTCGGCGCCGCCACCGGGATCGAGCCGGTGTTGCGAATCTCGAGCGTGTAGAACACCTCATCGCCGGGTACCACCCGATCGGCCGCAACCAGCTCGTGGTCCTTACGGACGGCGGCAGTCGCCTTGACCTCGATGGGGAGGCCGGTATCGGCACGGCTCCAGGCGCTCACGAGCGACGCGAGAACGAACACGCCGGCGGCGCACACGGAGCGTTGTTCAAGATGCATCGCGCGCATGCTGGAAGTATACCTCTTATTGTAAAATCATGTAGTTAGGGTCACTTCTTGAAGTCCATGCGACAGCGCGCAGGGGTTGGCGCCTCTCGAGCCATCTGTCATCCTTCCCGTTTGAGGAACGCTTTCAAGGATATCCGTATGGCCACCGCCGCCCAGCTCGTCCCATCGCTTGGATCGTTGGACCGCGCGGTGGCGGCCTGGGTCGACCAGGTCGCGCGCTTGACCCAACCGGATCACATTCATTGGTGCGACGGCAGCGCGGCCGAGTACCAATCCCTCGAGCGCGAGCTCGTGGGCAAGAAAGATCTGTTGCCGCTCAATCCGGCGAGCTTCCCCGGGTGTCATCTGCACCGTTCGCATCCGTCGGATGTCGCGCGCGTCGAGCATCTAACTTTCGTGTGCACGCAAAACCGCGCCGACGCCGGCCACAATAACCACTGGATGGCGCCCGCCGAGGCACATGCCAAGATGGACGCGCTGTTCGCCGGATGCATGAAAGGACGCACCCTGTACGTGGTGCCCTACTGCATGGGACCGATCGACTCGCCCTACTCGCGCTGTGGTGTCGAGATCACGGACAGCGCCTACGTCGTACTCAATATGGCCCTCATGACCCGCTCGGGTCGCGCCGCGCTCGAGCGCATCGCCCGCGACGGCAAGTTCGTGAAGGGCTTGCACTCCACCGGCGAGCTCGATCCCAACCGGCGCTTCATCATGCATTTTCCCGAGGAGCTGTCCATCAAGAGCTTCGGCTCGGGATATGGCGGCAACGCCTTGCTCGGCAAGAAATGCCACGCCCTGCGCATCGCGAGCTGGCAGGCCCGCGACGAGGGCTGGCTCGCCGAGCACATGCTCATCGTCGGCATCGAGAATCCGCAGGGCGAGACGCATTATCTCGCCTGCGCGTTTCCGTCGGCATGCGGCAAGACCAATCTCGCCATGCTCATTCCGCCCTCGACCTACAAGGGCTGGAAGGTGTGGACGGTGGGCGATGACATCGCGTGGCTGCACCCCGGCAAGGACGGGAGGCTCTATGCCATCAATCCCGAGTCCGGCTATTTCGGCGTGGTCCCGGGCACCAATGCGAAGACCAACCGCAACGCCTATGAGACCATCCGCCGCAACACCATTTTCACCAACGTCGCGCTCACCGCCGACAACGAGCCCTGGTGGGAAGGGCTTCAGGAAGGACGGCCGGCGATCGACTGGCAGGGCCGACCGTATGATCCGGCCAACGGTCCCGCAGCCCATCCGAACTCGCGCTTCACGGTCAATGCACGCCAGAACCCTGCGTATTCGAAGCTCGCTGACGCCCCGGGCGGGGTTCCGATCTCGGCAATCGTGTTCGGCGGGCGGCGCCGCTCGCTCGCGCCGCTCGTCTACCAAGCGCGCAGCTGGGCCCATGGTGTGTTGGTGGGTGCCGGATTGGCCTCCGAGACGACGGCCGCCGCAACCGGCGCGGTGGGCGTCGTACGCCGGGATCCGATGGCGATGAAGCCGTTCGCAGGTTACGACTTCGGCGACTACTGGGCGCATTGGCTCGATGTGGGCGCAAGGCTCGCCTCGCCACCCGCGATCTTTCACGTCAACTGGTTTCGGCAAGACGCCGCGGGTAAGTTCTTGTGGCCCGGATACGGCGACAATCTCCGGGTACTGCGCTGGATCATCGATCGCAGCAAGTCGAGCATTCCGGCACGCGAGACGGCCATCGGCTTCTTGCCGCGTCCTGCGGACCTCGATACGCGCGACTTGGATCTGGCCCCCGCCGCGCTGGAGGATCTGCTCGCCGTGTCGCCGCCGGCCTGGCGCAACGAGTTCGAGCAAATCGGCGCTTACTTGTCGGAGGTCGGCGAGCGGGTGCCCGAGGCTCTGCGCGCGGAGCTCAGCGGCGCCCTCGCCCGCACCGAACCTTGAGCCGCTCCCGCCAGGCTCACTCCTCGCAGATGTAGCGGATCACCTGGGAGGAGTTGCTGTCCGGTGCCTTGCCGAGACCGATCAGGCCCTCGCCACGAATTTGCATCGAATCGCGGCGCACGAAGGCCTCCTCGCCATCCTTGCCGATGACGAACGTGCCGTTGGTGCTCTGATCGATCAGCATGAACTTGTTGCGGTTGAGCTCCACTCGCGCGTGCAGCCGGGAGATCAAGTTGCCCTTGACGACGAGATCGTTCTCCTCGGCGCGGCCCATGGTGATGTTCGCCCGTCCGTCCTCCACCAAGATCTCCTGACCCTGATAACGCAATCGCATGCGGTGCCCCTTATTGGAGCGGTCGCGTGAAGTCATGGCGATCGCCGGCACCATGCTGGTGATGTCCTCGGGCTGCCACAGGACCTCGTACAAGGCGACCTCGCTCGAGCGCCCCTTGAGGGTCGCGATATCGATCTGACGCACGGAGGCGCGCCACTCGCTCGACAGATGGTCCACCATGGTCTGCGTCGTGATGATCTGGCCCGCCTTGGCCTGGCTGGTCATGCGGTTCGCGGTGTGCACCGCGGAGCCGAAGATGTCGCGGTTCTCGCGCACGACCGGGCCGAAGTTGCAGCCGATGCGGATGGCGACCGCCTGCTCCTCGACTTTCAGCCCAGGGTGCAGCGTGATCTGCTTCTGCATCTGGGCGGCGGCGTTCAGCGCATCGTCCGCCGTGGAAAAGGTCGCCATGACCTCATCGCCCATGGTCTTGATGACGGTGCCGGCGTTCTGCTCGGTTGCCCCGCGCATCACCTCGATGCAGATCCCGACCATGTCGCGCGCGCGCAAATCGCCAAGCAACTCGTAGAGCTTGGTGCTGCCGACGACGTCGGCAAAGACGATGGCGAGTTCGACTTCCTTTCCCATGTTCCCTGACGAATTATACTTAACCGGGCCGCCCGCGCCTCGGAGGTTTAGGCAGCCACCCCTTTCTCCAGCGATGATAGCGCGGAAAACAAGCTTTCCGGCGTCGCATCCGGCCCCGTAGCGACGTCGGACAAAAATCGACGCCAAGCGCGCGCGCCCGCGCATCCGGCCATCAGGCCGTGCAAATGGCGCGTGATCGAGTGCAGACGCACGCCTCGTTGGACTTCGGCGCGCGCATAGGGCACGAGGCGCTGCACGATGCGCCACGGCTCCGGGACAGACCAGCCCGGATCGATCAGCGCCCGCTCGATCTCGGCCAAGAGCGCCGGCCGGTGATAGGCCGCGCGCCCCAGCATGACGCCATCGAGCCCCGCGGCGACGTGCGCGGACACCGCCCCCACCTCGGCCATGCCGCCGTTGAGCACAATGGGCAGATCGGGATGATCGCGCTTCAGGCGATGCACGTAGTCGTATTTCAGCGGCGGTATTTCCCGGTTCTCCTTCGGGGATAGCCCCGCGAGGATCGCGGCGCGCGCGTGCACGATGAGCGCCGAGACGCCTGCGCGCGCCACCGCGGCGGCGAAGTCCGAGAAAAACTCGTAGTCATCGCGCGCATCGACGCCGATGCGGCACTTCACCGTGACGGGCAGCTGCGTGCTCTCGCGCATGCGCTCGACGCACTCGGCCACCAGCTCAGGACGCAGCATGAGACAGGCCCCGAACGAGCCGCTCCTCACCCGGTCGCTCGGACAGCCTACGTTCAAATTGATCTCGTCGAACCCCGCCGCCGCGCCGATGCGCGCCGCCGCCGCGAGCTCGCGCGGATCGGCGCCGCCCAGCTGGAGCGCAACCGGGTGCTCCGCCGCATCGTGCGCGAGCAGCCGGTCGGCATTGCCCCGCACGATGGCGGCGGACACGATCATCTCGGTATAGAGAAGCGCGTGCGGGGCATAGAGCCGATGGATGTAACGGCAATGGCGGTCGGTCCAATCCATCATGGGGGCCACGGATAGCCTGCGGTCGATCAAAACCCTGGGCTTTTCGGACGAAATGGCTATTTTTCCAGTGTTTTCCATGCTCGGCGCTGCTGCGGCATTTCTGCGTATTCCGGGGAGTTTATCGGTTGCGGAGGAGACGCAAGGGAGACAAGAATACCTTGTCTCCTCCAAGTGCAGTATGGCCTCCTAAGCAGAACCTCGCCCGCGTCTCCGCTTCTTCGCCTTGCGTGGCCGGCGCAATAGTTCGGACCGTCCGACGACCGGCGGCGGCTCGGGCGGCACCGGATCCGAAAAGCCCGCAGCCGCGATCGCGGAGCTGAGACCCTTCCACCGCGACTCGCCTTTGACGCTCCGAAGCGAGGCCATGCCCTCGTTCCACACCTGCGCCATCTGCTTCGCAATGGAGCGCCAGCGGCGCTCGCTTCGCGCCGCCCCCATCATCTCACGGCCCACTTCAACGGCCGACTCGCAAACCCGCTCAGCCATCGTTGCGTAATCGCGTGGCGCGATGCCCAAACGGGTTTTGAAGAACTGTTCGAGCGATTTCCCCGGCGTCCAAGTCTTGCGGCCTTCGATCGAGAGGCCCGGCGGGCTCTTTGCGTAGCGCGGATAGGCCTGGGTCGTGACGATGTCGAAGGCAGGGGAGTAGGCGATATCGGCAACATCGGTGTAGTGGAGCGCAATATTCTTGGCATGACAGTCGGCGTTCCGCACCACGTAGTTCGTCAAAATTTGCCAGCCAAGCTGCTCGAGTCCGGGCCGCGTTGCGGCCGCCGTCAGATAGGCACGCGTAGCGCGCAACGCCTCTTCCATGGAGGGCACATATTTCTCCTGCGGCGGCAGGCCCAACAGACTGCACGCATCCTCGAGTCCGCATACCGGCAATCCCTTCTCATCCACATCGAAACGCTCGACGATGAGGAGGCGCCCATCGGCCGACATTCGAGCATCGGCGACCGGAGCGACGTTGAGGCGCTTCAATACTCTGAGCGAATAGAATTCGTTGAAGCCCAGATACGGCGTCTGATCGTCCGAGCCCTTGATGATATGCCGGCCGATACGCACCGAGGACTTACCGAGCGACGCGGCGGCCGCGTTCCCTTCATGCAAACTCAGGAACTTGGGCACCGCGCCGGAGATGGCCGCGCGCGCATACTGGCGCACGAGAGCAGCGAACGTCCCAGCCGAGGTTTCGGCAGTAAGCAATCTCTCGATATCCAACGGATCGAGCGGCGCTCCCGGCGTGGCGCCCTCCGGTGTCACGGTCACCCGGCCGATCCCAGTACTACCGATCACCGCCAGCAGCGATAGATCGGTGCCGTCGAGAAGCGGCCCGAACTCTTCGCGAATCACGGTCAGTAAATAACCCTCCGGCAGATTCTGGCGGAAAAATGGATGCAAATCCCTCGGCCATACCCAAGGCTCCTCGCGCACCGGCATCGTGAGACTGATGAAGTCGACGGATTCGGTTCGTGGCAGATACTTGAACACGTAAGTATCGCGCTCGCGATACAGCCCGCCGACGTGACGGCCGCGAACATGAACGGCGAGCCTCACGGGCGCGTCGCTTCGCGCTGCTCTGCGAGCACATCCTCGAGAGTGCGGGTGTGCCCCGCCTTGACGATCTTGAGTCCGTGGCCGGCCGCCTCGAGTAAGCGCAGAAGTACGGAGACGCTCATGTCTCCCTTGGCGACAGTTTCCATGCGCGCGACGGTGGTTCGAGCGACCCCGGCGCGGCGCGCCAGTTCACTCTGCGACACACCCGCAGCGTGCCGTGCGGCCTTCAGCTGTTCAGCAACATCGGCGAGGGTGATCATTGTAGCCTCTGGGCGTCAATAAACGCCCCATCAGCTACGATTGTAGCCTGAAGGCGTCATCACTCGCAACCCGAATGTAGCCCTTAAGCATCATATAGATCAATATCAAGCATATCTGTCGCCTGTGGGCTACAGTCGTCGCAAAAGGGGTCCTCTTGGAATTGGGTTGGGGAGGCTGGAGCGTCATCATCTCGGCCTGCTTGTTGCTGTCGCCGTTGAGGTAGGCCGACGTGCAACAGAACATTAATCGGTCACCATGCCCGCGCCCGCCAGTAACTCGAGGTAGTGTGCGAAAGACGCCAAATATCCTATCTGTCAACGAGGACCGCATCGTCAGGCCGCCCGCTCCTGAGCGGGGTCGCGGGGTTAGCGCTACACTGTCGCCCTTTGCCCGGGGCAGCGGACATGAAGCGGGAGACCATCGCGATACACGGAGGATTCGACTCCGACCCGGCCACCAAAGCCGTGGCTGTGCCCATCTACCAAACCGCCGCCTACTCCTTCGACAGCGCCGCGCATGGCGCCGCGCTGTTCAATCTCGAGGTCGAGGGCTTCAGATACACCCGCATCGCGAACCCCACCACCTCCGTCCTCGAGCAGCGGGTGGCCGAGCTCGAAGGCGGCGTCGCCGCACTCAGCGTCGCTTCGGGCCAGACAGCGCTTTACTACGCGGCACTCAACGTGACGCAGATGGGCCGCAATATCGTCTCCGTGCCGCAGCTCTACGGCACCACCTACACGCTGTTCGCGCACATCCTGCCGACCCTAGGGGTGACGGTGCGCTTCGCCAAGTCGGACCGCGCCGCCGACATCGAGGCACTCATCGATGAGAACACCCGCGCGGTGTTCTGCGAGACCGTGGGTAACCCGGCGGGCAACGTCTGCGATCTCGAGGCGCTCGCGGATGTGGCCCATCGGCACGCCATGCCGCTCATCGTCGACAACACGGTGGCGACTCCCATCCTGGTGCGCCCGGTCGAGCACGGGGCGGATGTCGTCATCCATTCGCTCACGAAGTTCATGGGCGGGCATGGCACGACGCTCGGCGGCATCGTCGTCGACTGCGGCACCTTCCCCTGGGCCAAGCACGCGGCGCGCTATCCGATGTTCACCCAGCCGGACGATTCGTATCACGGGTTGGTTTACACCGAGCACTACGGCCGAGCCGCCTTCATCGGCCGCTGCCGCAGCGTCCATCAGCGAACCATGGGCGCGGTGCTCGCACCGATGAACGCCTTCTTGCTGCTGCAAGGGATCGAGACGGTGGCGCTGCGCATCGAGCGCCACGTCGAGAACGCACGCCGGGTGGCGGACTTCCTGCGCAGCGATTCGCGCGTCGAGTCGGTGAATTACGCCGGCTTCGCCGACAGCCCCTACCACGGGCTGGTGAAGAAATATCTGGGCGGCCGGGCTTGCTCGCTGCTCACCTTCGACGTCCACGGAGGCTTGCCCGCGGGCGTGCGTTTCTATGACGCGTTGAAGCTCTTCAAGAGGCTGGTCAATCTGGGCGATGCGAAATCCCTTGCCTGCCATCCCGCCTCCACGACGCATCGCCAGATGAGCCCGCAGGAACAGCTGGCGGCGGGCGTCGGCCCGGGCAGTATTCGCCTGAGCGTCGGGATCGAGCACATCGATGACATCCTCGCCGACCTGGACCAGGCGCTCGCGGCCGCCGCGGCCGGCTCCAGCGCGAACTAGCGGCGGGGGATATCCGGTGTCCAAGCTGCCTGCCGCCGTCGCCGCGCTGTTTCCGAACGCCGCGGAGCGCGCCCGTCTCGACGGCTGGCTCACCGCAGCTCTGATCGAGGCGCTCGAGCGCGTGCGCGGCGGTCCGGTTACTCCGAGCATCGACATGGCGCGCTTTAGCGCGGAGCTCGGCGCGATGGACTTCGAGGCGCCGCGGCCGATCGAGGAACTCCTCGAGTGGACCCTCGAGCGTATGGAGCACGGGATCGTGCAGATGACGAATCCGCGCTACTTCGGCCTGTTCAACCCGGGCGCGAATTTTCCTTCGCAATGCGCCGACCGCATCGCGAGCGTCTTCAACCCGCAACTCGCGAGCTCCGCCTCATCGCCCGTCCCGGTGGCGCTCGAAAGCCACCTGATCCGCGCCGTCGCGCGCCGGGCAGGTTTCGGCGCCGAGGCGACCGGGCATTTCGCCACGGGCGGATCGGAGGCCAATTACACGGCGCTCGTGTGCGCGCTCACCGCGGCTCATCCGCGCTTCGCGCACGAAGGTGCGCGCGCCTTCGCGGGACCGCCCACGTTCTACACCTCGCGCGAATGCCACATCGCCTGGCTCAAGATCGCGCATCAGGCGGGCGTGGGACGCGGTGCGCTGCGGCTCGTCGCAACCGACGGCACGGGACGTATGGACCCGCAAGCGCTCGTACAGGCGATCCATGCCGACCGCGCGGCGGGGGCCGCTCCGATCATGCTGGTCGCGACCGCGGGCACGACCGGCGCGGGCATGATCGATCCGCTCGAGGCGTGCGCGGACATCGCGCGGCGCGAGGGCCTCTGGTACCACGTCGACGCGGCCTGGGGCGGAGCGGCCATCGCCTCGGAGCGCATGCGCGGATTGCTCGCGGGCGTGGAACGGGCCGACTCGATGACCATCGATGCGCACAAGTGGCTGGCGACCACCATGGGTTGCGCCATGTACATCACGGCGCGCGGCCCCATCCTGTCGGAGGCTTTTCACGCGTCCACGAGCTTCATGCCCTCGAGCGTCGCCGGCATCGACCCCTACCTGAACAGCGTGCAATGGTCGCGCCGATTTCTGGGATTGCGTCTGTTTCTTGCGCTGGGCGCGGCCGGCTGGGCCGGACTCGGCGCTCACCTCGAGCGCAGCGTCGCGGTGATCGCGCGCGTGCGCGAGCGGCTGACCGCGCTCGGCTGGACGGTGGCAAACGATTCAGCGCTCGCGGTGCTCGATGTACTGCCGCCGCAAGCCTGCGATGTCCGCGCGCTGGTGAGACGCGTGGTCGAGTCGGGGCGCGCATGGGTGGCCCCGGCCACATTCGAGGGCCGCGACGTGGTGAGGATTTGCGCGACCCACGGCGAGACTTCGCAGAGCGATATCGAGGAGCTGGTGGCCGCGCTCAGTGCCGCCGCATGCTGAGCGTTTTCTGCACCAATGACTGAATGGAGCCGAGCGATTGAAAGTTCTCAGGGGTGATGTCGGACTGCGGAATCGCGATGTCGAACTCCACCTCGACGGCGAGCATCAGGTTGACCATCTTCAGCGAGGTGACGCCGAGGTCGCTCAGCTGCGTATCGACGGGGAACGGGGTGGGAAATACCGCCGCGGAACCGCTCACCTGCTTGACCAGCGTGATCAAGCGGTTGCACACTTCTTCCGGACGAAATTCCACCCGATAGACCTCCAAAAGCCGAGGTTTTTGATCATACCGTGTAGCAGCAACGCCGTCGAAGCTTTACATATCGCGGCAAGAGCGCGTACTGCGTCACCAAGCGGGGAATTTCACGTTAACTTATCCGGCGCATCTGACAGATAATGTCTGCGCTCCTTCCCAACCGAACCGAGATCCTATGGAAGCCCAACGAATCGCCGGTGCCGGCGTGCAGATCTTGAACGCGTGCGGCACGAGCTACGCCGCGCGCGCGCGCGTTGCGCAGGAGGCCGCTTTGCTGCATGCAGCGTCGGTCGATGCAGCCGCACGCTTTCCGAGCGAAGCTTTCGCGGAGATCAAGAAGCAGCGTCTGCTCGGCGTCATGGTGCCGGAGGCGCTCGGCGGGGAGAGCGCGACGGTCGCCGAGCTCGCCGACGTGTGCTTCATTCTCGGACAGGGATGTGCATCGAGCGCGCTCATTTTCGCAATGCATCAAATCAAGATGGCCTGCATCATCCGCCATGCGAAGGGCAATGCCGCGCTCGAGCAGATCCTGCGCGAGGTGGCGACCGGCCAGCTGCTGCTCGCCTCCTCCACCACCGAAGGACAAGCAGGCGGCAACGTGCGCTCGAGCGAGGCTGCCGTCGAGCACGCCGGCGATCAAGTGACTCTCGAGCGCAAGGCAACCGTGATCTCCTATGCGATGGAGGCGGACGGCATCGTCACCACCGCCCGCCGCGCGCCCGATGCGGCGGCCTCCGACCAGGTGCTGCTGGTGCTCCTCAAGAGGGACTACACCCTGGAGCGGCTGCAGTCGTGGGATACCCTCGGCATGCGCGGTACGCACAGCGAGGGATTCACGCTGCGTGCCCGAGCGCCGGCGCAGCAAATCCTGCCCGACCCTTACGAGAAGATTCACCCCCAGACCATGGTGCCGCACGCGCACCTGTTGTGGGGTTCGGTGTGGGCGGGAATCGCCGCGGCCGCCACCGCCAAGGCGCAGGCATTCGTGCGCAACGCCTTGCGCGCTTCCGGCGGACAGATGCCGCCGGGCGCGGCCCATTTCACCCAAGCCGCATCGTCCTTGCGAACGCTGCGTGGAGTGCTGAACTCGGCGCTGCGCAGCTATCAGGCGGTGATGCTGGACGAGAAGGCGCTCGGCTCTCTCGAATTTCAGACGATGATCACGCTCACCAAGGTGCAGGCCTCCGAGCTCGCCGCCGCCACCGTGCTCGCTGCGCTGCGCGCATGCGGATTGTCCGGCTACCGGAACGACAGCGAGTTCACCATCGGCCGGCATTTGCGCGATATCCTCTCGGCCCCGCTCATGATCAACAACGACCGCATCCTCGCCAATCTCTCGATGACGTCCGTGATGACCTCGCTGCCAGCCTCCATCAGTGGTTGAAGAAGGCCGTTTTCACATGAATGCACGCCATGCCGCCGTCTCAGCCTCGCCGGGCAGCGATCCGCCGGGCGGCGAGCCGCCGGGCGCCGCTGCGCTCGCCCACATCGCCTCTGCGTTGTTCGTGCCGATGGGCGTCGACGGCGTCTATGCGCGCAGTGCGCTCTACGTGCGGATCTGCGAGGGCCTCGAGGCGTACATCACCAGCCTCCGCGACCCCAATACGGAGCTCATGCGCTTCCCGCCCGTGATGAGCCGCAAGCAGCTCGAGAAGTCCGGATATCTCAAGAGCTTTCCCAACTTGCTCGGCTGCGTGTGCGCCCTGCATGGCACCGAGCCGGTCATCCGCGCAGCCGCCGAGCGTCTCGAGCGCGGCGAGGATTGGACCCAGGCGTTGTCCGCCTCGGATCTGGTGCTCTCACCGGCCGCGTGCTATCCGGTCTACCCAATCGCCGCGGCGCGCGGTGCGCTGCCGCCCGGCGGATGGCAATTCGACATCGAGGCGGATGTGTTCCGGCACGAGCCGTCGCGCAGTCTCGACCGGCTGCAGTCGTTTCGGATGCGCGAGTTCGTG
>Ga0302314_10014331_pt1 | contig 13574 bp, 10 predicted proteins | sample III_Palsa_N2_3_FD_200533 | JGI IMG/M metagenome (GOLD analysis project Ga0302314, IMG submission 200533) | Peat permafrost microbial communities from Stordalen Mire near Abisko, Sweden - III_Palsa_N2_3 | ecosystem: Environmental > Terrestrial > Soil > Palsa > Peat permafrost | place: Sweden...
CGGACATGCGGTTGAGGCCCGCGGTCGGTTCGAGCGCGCGGATCAGCACGCCGCTGGCCGTCGCGCAGACGAAGTTCAGGCACCAGTGGATGCCGTAGCTGCGATAGACGTAGGCGTGGCCCGGCGGCCCGAACATGCTGGCATTGCGTGCCGTCCGGCCCCGGAAACAATGCGAGGCGGGGTCGGTCTCGTCATAGGCTTCGGTCTCGACGATCGTTCCGCCGACGCCTTCCACCAGCAGCATGGTCCCGATCAGCGCGCGCGCGACCGTCTCTACATCCCTGGCGAAGAAATCGGCGGGAAGCGAGTGCGGATGGCCGGATTGCAAGATCATGATGCGCCTGTCCTGTTTTCCGGCGACGCTAGTGTCCGTTCGCCTCGTGCAAAAGCCCGGCCATTCGGCCGGGGACGCGGCCCGACCGCAGGCGCGCAGATTCCCCGCGCACAATCGTCCAGCGGACGGTAGGACCGCGTCCGACGACCCGCCCCGATGAATGGGCGGCGGGTCCGGCAAAACGCGAGGAGCGTCCATTCGTGAAGATCATTGCCGCCGTACTCGATCAGATCGGCCAGTCCGGCCCCTATGGCGAAACCCGTCCGTTGCGCGTCGCCGAGATCGATCTTGCGCCGCCGCTACCCGGCGAACTGCTCGTGCGGATCGAGGCGGCGGGCTTGTGCCATTCGGACCTGTCGGTCATCAACGGCGACCGGCCGCGGCCGATGCCGATGGCGATCGGGCATGAGGCGGTGGCGACGGTGATCGAGGTCGGCGATCCTGCGGCGAGCGATCTGGTCGCAGGCGATCGTGTGGTGCTCTCTTTCCTGCCGGCGTGCGGGCGCTGCCCGGCCTGCGCGGCGGGCGAGGGCTATATGTGCGCCGTCGGCGCGCAGGCTAACGGCGAGGGGCGGTTACTGCTCGGCGGATCGCGACTGTGCGAGCATGGCGATCCCGTCCACCACCATCTCGGCGTTTCCGCCTTCGCGAGCCACGCCGTGATCGATCGCCGCTCCGCGGTGAAGATACCGTCCGACATACCGGTCGAGATCGCCGCGCTGTTCGGCTGTGCGGTGCTGACCGGCGTCGGCGCCGTGCTCAACACCGCATTGCTGCGCGCGGGCGAGAGCGTCGTCGTCTATGGGCTCGGCGGGGTCGGCTTGTCGGCGCTGCTCGGCGCGCTGGCGGGCGGGGGGCAGCCGGTGATCGCGATCGATCCGATGCCCGCCAAGCGTGCGCTGGCGATCGAACTGGGCGCCGCCGCCGCCTTCGATCCGTCCGAGGCCGAAGCGGGGGTCGTCGCAACGCTCGGCGCCAAGCCCGACGTCGTGATCGAGACGGTCGGCAAGGCGGCGGTGCTCGCCTCGGCCTATGCGCTGGCGCGGCGCGGCGGGCGGATCGTCACCGTCGGCCTGCCCAATCCGGCGGAACTGCTGTCGATCCCCGCCGTGTCGCTGGTCGCGGACGGCAAGACGCTGATGGGCAGCTATATGGGCTCCTCCATCCCCGCGCGCGACGTGCCGCGCTACATCGCGCTCTGGCGCGCCGGCCGGTTGCCCGTCGAGAAGCTGCTCACCTCGGTCAGCCCGCTCGCCGACATCAACGGCCTGCTCGACGAACTCGCCTCGGGGCGCGCAATCCGTCAGATCGTGCTTCCGCACGCGCCTGCGGCATAGCCGATCAGGCCGCTGATGCCACCGACTTCGCCAGCGCGCGCATCTCCGGGATGAAGTCGGCGAAGGTACGGCGCGCGGCTTCGTCGCTCTTGCCCCAATCGTCGAACCGCCGCAGTGCCACCGCCTCGCGCCAGTGGGGCAGGCGCTCGAACGCATCCGCCGCGGCGCGATCGAAGGCGCCGCCCTGCAGATCGAGCGACTTTTGCGACGCCGGGCTCAGCGCCGCGAAATAGCCGGGCTCGGAGCGGCAGAGATAGCGTTTGGCGGAGACGTGCAGCGCGACGGGCCGCGACACCGCCTCGCCGAACAGTGCCGCGAGCGCCTTCGCACCGACGATCTCGTGGCGGTCGTCGTAGCGGAAATCGACGACCTCATCCGGATCGACGACCAGATGCCCGATATCGTGGAGCAAGGCCGCCACGATCAGTTCGCGCGCTGCGCCGCCTGCTTCCGCCAACACTGCGCACTGCACGGCATGTTCGACCTGGGTGACCCCCTCGCCATAATGGAGTCGACCGCGCGTCGCGTAGAGAACGACGATCTCGTCGATGGTCGAGACGGTGATCATGATCGTATCTCCACGCCAGACTCCTCGCATGGCGGCGAGGCTTGCCGAAGCGCCTCCTAGAGATCGCCCGCGACGAGGACCAGCGCGGCATGGAGGTGGCCCGCGAACGAGCGCCATGCCTCGATCCGGAATGCGTTCTTGCCGGTCCGCCACAATATGATCTCGATGCCGTCGTGCAGCGTCCGCGTGGCCTTGCCGACCGGAAAGGCGCCGAGCGACAGGTCCAGCGCGCAACCGCATTGGATCAGCGTGGCTGCCTGCGATCCTTCCACGAGCAGGGCGACGTTGCGATGCCCGATATCGGTCAGCGCATGCAGCCGATCGAGCGGCGGTGGTACGGCGCCGTCGGGCAGGATCAACAGCCATTCGTCCGGCCCCAGGCCCAGGGCATGACCGCCCGCGAACGGCGCACTGGCGAGGATCGGCGGCAGGCCCTCCGGCACGCGGGTGCGCAGGCTGTAGCGCGCCGCCGCTGGCGCCCACGCGATCGTCACGGGATCAGCCATCGAGCCTTGCTCCCTCGCGATCGTAGAAGAGCGTATCGGTGACGGTCACGCGGTGCGTCGTATGTGCCATCGGCACGAACAGCGTCTCGCCGATCCTGGCGCGCCCGCCGGCGACGACCGCCAGCGCGATCGAGCGGCCCAGCGTGGCGCTGTGATAGGCGGAGGTGACGTGCCCGATCATCGGCACGGGGACGGGCGCCCCCGGATCGGCGACGATCTGTGCGCCTTCCTCCAGCACCAGTTGCGCATCCTCGGTCAGCAGGCCGACCAGCTGCTTGCGATCGGGCAGCAGCATATCCGGCCGGGCGAGAGAGCGGCGGCCGACGAAATCGGGCTTCTTCTTGCCTACCGCCCAGCCGATACCGGCATCGTCGGGGGTGAGCGTGCCGTCGGTGTCCTGGCCGACGATGATATAGCCTTTTTCGGCGCGCAGGACGTGCATCGTCTCGGTGCCATAGGCGGCGATGCCGTGCGTCTGCCCTTCGGCCCACAGCGCCTCCCACACCGCCAGCCCGTCGCCTGCCGGCACGTTGACCTCGAAGCCGAGTTCGCCCGTGAAGCTGACGCGGAACAGTCGCATCGGCACGCCGCAGATCGTCCCCGCCGCGAACGCCATGTGCGGCATCGCCTCGGCCGAGAGATCGACGCCCTCGACGAACGGCGCGATCACGTCGCGCGCGCGCGGACCTTGCAGTGCGATCACCGCATATTGTTCGGTGGTCGAGGTCAACCAGACGTCCAGATCGGGCCATTCGGTCTGGAGGTAATCCTCCATCGTGCCGAGCACGCGCGCGGCACCACCCGTGGTTGTGGTGACGTGGAAGCGATCCTCGGCCAGCCGCGCCGCGACGCCGTCGTCGCGGATGAAGCCGTCCTCGCCGAGCAGCAGACCGTAGCGGCAGCGGCCCGGCGCCAGCGCCTTCCATGGGTTGGTGTATAGGCGATTGAGGAATTCGGCCGCATCGGGACCGACCACCTCGATCTTGCCGAGCGTCGAGGCGTCGAAGATGCCGACGGACGACCGCACCGCCTTGCACTCGCGTGCCACCGCGGCGTCCATGTCCTCGGCGCCCTGCGGAAAGTAGCGCGCGCGGCGCCACTGCGCGACGTTCTCGAACACCGCGCCCTGCGCTTCGGCCCAGCCGTCGATCACGGTCTTGCGCGTCGGCTGGAACAGCGCGTCCTTGGCGATGCCGGCGAGCGCGCCGAAGGTCGTCGGCGTATAGGGCGGCCGGAAGGTGGTGAGGCCCACCTGCGGTGCGCTGTTCCCCAGCGCGCCCGCTGCGATCTGGAGGCCGTTGAGGTTGCTCGTCTTGCCCTGATCGGTCGCCATGCCGTTGGTAGTGTAGCGCTTGATATGCTCGATCGAGCGGAAGCCTTCGCGCACCGCGAGGCGGATGTCGCGCGCGGTGACGTCGTTCTGGAGATCGACGAAAGCCTTGAAGCTGGCCGGATCGCGTGGGCTCCACAGTGCTTCGCTATGAACGCCGTTGCCGGTATCGATCGCGCCCGCGCAGGATCCGACGCAGGTCACCTGCTCCATCTCGCCTTCCGGCACGAATGCGCCGAGCGCCGCGTCCCAGCCGAGCCGGCCCTTGCCGTGGCTCCACAGATGCACCGTCGGCGTCCAGCCGCCGGCCATCAGCAGCGCGTCGCAGGCGATGCGGCGCTCTTTGCGGGCACCGATTGCAGCGACGTTGATCCCGCTCAGCGCCTTGCCGCCATGCGTGCCGGAGACGACGTGACCGGCCAGCGATTCGATACCCAGCGCCCTGGCCTTGGCGACGAGCGCGGGATCGATCGCGTCGCGGATATCGATGATCGCGGCGATGGCGACACCGGCCTCCGCCAGATCGAATATGGCCTGGTAGCCGCTGTCGTGCGACGCGATCAGCGCGACCTGCCGGCCAACCGCGACGCCGTAGCGGTGCAGATAGGTGCGCGCGGCGCTTGCCAGCATCACGCCGGGCCGGTCGTTGTCGGCGAAGACAAGCGGCCGTTCGATCGCGCCGGTCGCGAGGACGATCCGGCCGGCACGGATGCGGTGCAGCCGCTCGCGCGGGCCGCTGGCTTCCGCGGGGGCAAGGTGATCGGTCAGCCGCTCGACCGCGCCGACGAAGCCGTCATGATAGAGGCCGATCGCGGTGGTGCGCGGCAGGCAGGAGACGCCAGCCTCCTCGAGGCGGACGAGTGCGCCCTCCAGCCACGTCCATCGCGCGGGCTCGGCGAGCAGCTTGCCGCCAAGCTCCGGCTGTTCGTCGATCAGCATCACGCGCTCCCCGCTCGCCGAGGCCGCCAGCGCCGCCTCGATCCCGGCACGGCCCGCGCCGACGACCAGCAGATCGACGAAGTCGTGCGTCGCGGCATAGCGATCGGAATCGATAGCGTCGGGTGCCCTGCCGAGCCCGGCCATGCGCCGGATCGCGGGTTCGTAAAGCTTCTCCCACGCCGCGCGGGGCCACATGAAGGTCTTGTTGTAGAAGCCGGCCGGAAATAGCGGCGACAGCAGGTTGGTCGCGGCGCCCAGATCGAAACCCAGCGATGGCCAGCGATTCTGCGTCTCGACCGTGAGATCGGCATGCAGCTCGATCGTCGTCGCGCGGACATTGGGGGTGACGCGGCCGGCGCCGCGATCGACGCCCATCAGCGCGTTGGGCTCCTCGACGCCCGCGCCGAGCAGCCCGCGCGGCCGATGATATTTGAACGAGCGCGCGACGAGGCTCACGCCGTTGGCGAGCAGCGCAGAGGCGAGCGTGTCGCCGGCGAGCCCGAGCATCGGCCTGCCGTCGAACGAGAAGGCGATCGGCTTGCGCGCATCAACGCGACCCAATCCGGAAATGCGGTGGCCGCTCATGACATGTCGCCGCTCTGGCCGGTCCAGCCATCCGCCTCGCCGGGGCGCGGTTCGCCGGCCTTGTATGTGCGCTCGAAGCGATCGGTCACGGTGTCGCGCACCGCGTTGAAGAAACGGCCGCAGCCGTGGACGTGGCGCCAGCGCTCGAAATGGCGGCCGCGTGCGTTGGTGCGGACGAAGAGATAGGTTTCCCACTCGGCATCGCTGAGCGTGTCGGGTTGCACCGGGCGCGCGATATGCGCTTCGCCGGCATAGCCGAACTCGATCTCCGGGCGACGCTCGCTGCAATAGGGGCAGTGGATCAGCAGCATGTCAGTGCGCCACCGCTGCCGCTGCCGCTTCGTCGATCAGTCGGCCGCTCCGGAAGCGATCGAGATTGAAGGGCGCGTTGATCGGGTGCGGCTCGTCCTTGGCGATCGTGTAGGCGAGCAGGTCGGCCGCGCCCGGGGTCGCCTTGAAGCCGCCCGTGCCCCAGCCGCAATTGACGTACAGCCCTTTCACGGGCGTCTTGCCGAGGATCGGCGAGCGATCGGGGGTGACATCGACGATGCCGCCCCAGTTGCGCAGCATCTTCATGCGGCGGACGACGGGGAAGATCTCGCAGATCGCCGCCAGCGTATGCTCGACGATATGCATCGCGCCGCGCTGCGAATAGCTGACATAGGCATCGGTGCCCGCGCCGATCACCAGCTCGCCCTTGTCCGACTGGCTCATATAGGCGTGGACGGTGTTCGACATCACCACGCAGGGGAAGAAGGGTTTCACCGGCTCCGAGACCAGCGCCTGTAATGGAAAACTCTCCAGCGGGAAACGCAGCCCGGCCATGTCCATCACCACGGAGCTGTTGCCCGCGGCCGAGACCCCGATCTTCCTGGTCGCGATGAATCCGCGTTCGGTCTCGAGGCCGCTGACTGCGCCGTCGGCGTCGCGCCGTATGCCCGTCACCGCGCAATTCTGGATGATATCGACGCCGAGGGCCGCGGCCCCCCGCGCATAGCCCCAAGCGACCGAGTCATGTCGCGCGGTGCCGCCGCGTCGTTGCAATGCCGCACCGAGCACGGGGTGGCGGGCACGCGGATCGATCGACAGCGGCGGGCAATAGGCCTGCGCCTCTTCCGCCGTCAGCCATTCATTATCCACGCCGTTGAGGCGGTTCGAATGGATATGCCGCTTGAAGCTCTGCACATCGTGGACATTGTGCGCGAGCATCAGCACGCCGCGCTTGGAATACATGACGTTGTAGTTGAGCTCGCGGCTGAGCCCGTCCCACAGCTTCACCGCATGATCGTAGAGGAAAGCGCTTTCATCATAGAGATAGTTGGAGCGGATGATGGTCGTGTTGCGCCCGGTATTGCCGCCGCCCAGCCAGCCCTTGTCGATCACCGCGACATTGGTGATGCCGTATTTCCGGGCGAGATAATAAGCCGCGCCGAGCCCGTGGCCACCCGCGCCGACGATCACCGCATCATAGGCGGCCTTGGGTGCGGCATCGGGCCATTGCTGCGGCCAGCTCTTGTGATGACCGATCGCCTTGGCGGCCAGCGTGGCGAAGGAGAAACGCGTCACGCAGCGGCGCCCAGGGCGCGGCGTGCGCGCGAGGTGTAGAAATCCTTGAACCGCTCGACCAGCTTCTCCTCGGTCGAATAGGGGCCGGGCCGGTAGCCGTCGCCGCCGATGCCGTCATGGTTGACCTGCGCGAGCCAAGCGTCCTGCAGGTTGGTCGCGCGCCACACCTTGGTCAGATTGTCGATGTCGTAGTCGACCCCTTCCACCGCATCCTCGTGGACGATCCAGCTGGTGCGGACCAGCGTGCGATCGGGGCTCATCGGCATCAGCGAGAAGGTGACGATATGGTCGCAGCAGAAATGGTGCCAGCTGTTCGGCTGGGTCCAGACCGAGAGGCTGGAACCGTTGGGCTCGGTAAACGGTCCGAGCAGCTTGGCGCTCGCGATCCGGCCGTCCATCGTCTGGCTGACCGCGCCGTTGGCGAGCGGCAGGCGCGCGACGCGATGCCACCAGTCGCCGGGAAATTCGACCAGCTCGTGATAGATTCCGAGCTTCTTCCATTCCTCGCGCTCGGCGCCGATGACTTCGATGAACTTGGTGTCGTCGATCGCGCCGGCAGCGCCGGCAGGCTCGGCCAGATCTTCCGGCAGGCCCTTGCCGAAGCCGTTGGTGCCGAGACAGGCGATCAGCTCGGGATGGTTGCTATCGCAGTGATAGCATTCGCGATTATTCTCCATCACGAGCTTCCAATTGGCCATCTCGACCAATTCGTCCTGCACCGCCACCCGGCAATGGTCGAGATCGTAGATCGAGACCTGCGCGGCGATGTCCGCCTTCACCCGGTCGATCGGCGGCGGCGTGTCGCTGAGGCAGATGAAAAGGAGGCCGCCGATATTCTCGATCGCGACCGGCATCAGCCCGTGATCCGCCTTGGCGAAGCCGTCGGGCATGTTGCGCGCGGCGAGCAGTCGCCCGTCGAGGCCATAGGTCCAGATGTGATAGGGGCACATCAGCCGCGAGGCGCTGCCCGTTTGCTGCTGGCAGATGCGTGCGCCGCGGTGGCGGCAGCTATTGTGGAAGGCGCGCACCTCATTGTCGCGGCCGCGGACGAGAATGATCGAATTATTGGCGAGCTCGAAGACGAAATAGTCGCCCGGCTTCTTCACATGCGCAACGGTGCAGGCGTAGAGCCACACCGACTTGAGCAGCACCTGCGTGTCGAAATCGAACGCCTCCTGCCCGACATAGAGCTGCTGGGGCAGGGTATGGCCGGGGCGATCCCCGTCCAGCAATCGCGCGATGTTCTGATAGGCGGACATGCCTAGCTCCTGAGCGCCATATTGTCGGGATCGAACGGTGAATCCGCAATGATCGTCGCGGCGTGACGCTCGCCGAGGATCAGGATCGCCAGTTCGGTGCCGATGGTGGCGAGATCGGGCCGAACCATGGCCAGCGCGAGGCTCTTGCCCGTCCGCCAGCCATAGCCGCCCGACGTCGCGCGGCCGACCATCTTGTCGCCCAGCAGGATCGGCTCCGCGCCCCGCGCATCGGCGTCGGCGACGCCGTGCACCTCGAGCGTGACCATCACATTGGCTTCGCCGGCATCGCGCCGGGCGAGCAGCGCCTCCTTGCCGAAGAAGCCCGGCTTCTTGAGCCCGATGAAGCGGCCAAGACCGCTTTCATAGGCCGAATATTCGACCGACAGCTCGCGCGGGATCAGCTTGTAGCCCTTTTCGAGCCGCATCGAATCCATCGCGCGGATGCCGAACGGCTTCAGATCGTCGCCGCCCGCCGCGAACAGGAGATCGAAGATATAGTTCTGCATCTCGATCGGGTGATGGATCTCCCAGCCGAGCTCCCCGACGAAATTGACACGCAGCGCCTCGACCTGTGCCACGCCGATGCTGATCTGCTTGCCGGTCAGCCAGGGGAAGGCGGCGGTCGAGAGATCGGCATCGGTGAGCTTGGCGAGGATCTCGCGCGACTTGGGGCCGGCGAGCACGAGCACGCCCATCGCCGTCGTCTGCCGCTCGAAGCTGACCGAGCCATCCCTGGGCATGAGCTGCCTGAGATAATCATGGTCGTGCTTCTCGTAGGCGCCGGCCGAGACCAGGAAATAGCGCTGCGGCCCGCGTTTGTAGACGGTGAATTCGGATCGCACGCCGCCGCGCGCGGTGAGCAGATAGGAAAGGGTCACGCGGCCGACCGCCTTGGGCACCGCGTTGGTCAGCAGCCCGTCGAGCCACGCCTCCGCGCCAGGCCCGGATATCTCGCATTTGGCGAACGCGCTCATGTCGAGCAGTCCGGCCTTTTCGGTGACGTGGCGACATTCCGCGCCGACATGCTCGAAATAGTTGGAGCGGCGGAACGACCATTTCTCGAGCACCGGATCGTCGCCGTCGGGCGCGGGATAATTATGGTGGAGTAGCACGTCGGGGCTGTTCTTCTCGCCCTCGGAGAGCGCATATCCTTCCGGTGCGAACCAATTTGGCCGCTCCCAGCCGAATACGGTGCCGAACACCGCTCCCTTGGCCTTCATCCGGTCGTAGCAGGGTGCGCGGCGCAGCCCGCGGGCGCCTTCGCGCTCCTCGTCGGGATAGTGGACCGAGAAGACCTTGGCATAGGCCTCCTCATTCTTCGCCTTGAGATAGCCGAAGCCCGCATAATCGCCGAAGCGGCGAGGATCGACGCCGGTCATGTCGATCGTGGGCTCGCCATCGACGATCCAGTGCGCGAGTTGCCAGCCCGCGCCGCCCGCCGCGGTGATACCGAAGCTGTGGCCCTCGTTGAGCCAGAAATTCCTGAGGCCGGGGGCGGGGCCGACGATCGGGCTGCCGTCGGGCGTGTAGGCGATCGCCCCATTGTAGACACGCTTGATGCCCACTTCGCCGAACGCGGGCACGCGCGCGATCGCGGCCTCGACATAGGGCATCAGCCGATCGAGGTCCTCGGGGAAGAGCTCATATTCGGAATCGGCGGAGGGACCGTCCGGATAGCAGATCGGCGCGCCGATCTCATAAGGCCCGAGCAGCAGGCCGCCGGCCTCCTCGCGCATATAATAGCTCGCGTCCGACTCGCGCAGCACGCCCATTTCGGGCAGGCCCTGCTTCCTGCGCTCCATGATCGCGGGATGCTGTTCGGTGACGATATATTGATGCTCGACCGGGATCACCGGCACGTCGAGCCCGACCATCGCGCCGGTCTGGCGGGCGAAGCTGCCTGTCGCCGAGACGACATGCTCGCAGAGGATGTCGCCCTGATCGGTCGACACCAGCCACTCGCCGCTCGGCTGCTGCACGATCGCGGTGACGACGGTGTTGCGATGGATCGCGGCCCCCATCTGCCGCGCGCCGCGCGCGAGCGCCTGCGTCAGGTCGGCGGGCTGGATATAGCCGTCGGCCGGATGGCGGATCGCGCCGAGCACGCCGGTCGTGTCGCACAGCGGCCAGATCGCCTTGAGTTCGTCGGGCGTCAGCATATCGACCTCGACGCCGATCGTGCGCGCGACGCCCATATAATATCTATATTCGTCGAGCCGGTCCTGCGTGCAGGCGAGGCGGATGTTGGAGACATTGGAGAAGCCGACGTTCAGCCCCGTCTCGGCCTCCAGCGACGGATAGAGCGCCACCGAATATTGGTGCATCTTTCCGACGGAATAGCTGAGGTTGAACAGCGGCAGGAGCCCTGCGGCATGCCAGGTCGATCCCGAGGTCAGCTCCTTGCGTTCGATCAGCATCGCATCGGTCCAGCCGAGCTTGGCGAGATGATACAGCGTTCCCACGCCGACCACACCGCCGCCGATCACCACCACGCGCGCACTTGTCTTCAAGACCGAACCCACCATCGTCATCGACGCGACCATGATCGTCGCGCCGCCCCGCCTTGTCGAAGCCGGCGGATCGATTGGCGAGATTAGTCTTGCTTATCGAGTGCGATCGACGGGACGGCGACGATGGTCGGAACATGATCCCAGGCGGTCAGCGCCCTGACCAGATCGGCGCCCGATACGCCCAGCGTCGCGCCGTTGTGCAGCGGATGGACGTTGACGCGCGCCGCATTCGCGACCGCCGCGTCCAGCACGACCGATACCGCCGCGCCGCTGTCGTTGATCGCCGCCAGCGGGGTCACCGCGCCCGGCGACACGCCGAGCAGCCGCTCCATGTCTTCCGGCTTGCCGAACGAGACCTTCTTGGCGCCGATCGCCCCGGGCAGCGCCTTCAGATCGACCCGCGCGTGCGCCTCGACGGTTACCAGCCAGAACCTGCCGTCCTTGTCCTTGAGGAAGAGGTTCTTGCTGTGCAGCCCCGGAATCGCATCGTGCAGACCGGCACTTTCCTCGACCGTGAAGACCGGCTCGTGCGTCACGATTTCATGGGTGATGCCGAGCGCATCGAGCGCTCCCAGCAATCCGGCTTCATCGTGCATCTGCGTCCCACTTCCTGCCATTGTCGCAAGCCATCGGTGCGGTGCATCAGCATTTACAATCCAAATGCAACAGTGTCCCGCAGATCGCGCATGGGCGGCGTCGCGGGATTGGCCAAGTCGCGGGGGTACGCTAGGATGCGCCGTCACGATCGGATCCCCAAGAGGCGGGCCGGCGGGATGGGGGTGCGGGCAGGCTTGCGAAAGGTCACTACCCGATCATGAAGCTGCCGGCCGGTTTCGATCTGAGTTCCATCGAAGTGTTCATGCTGACCGCTGAGCTGGGCGGGATGACGCAGAGCGCGGTGCATCTCGGCATGACCCAATCGGCGGTATCGCAGACCATCTCCAAGCTCGAGGCCGCGCTCGGCACCCGATTGTTTGATCGCACCATGCGTCCGCTGGCGCTGACGCCCAGCGGCAAGCTGCTGCTGCAGGATGGCAGCAAGCTGGTCGCCGCCGCCAAGGGGCTGGCGATCGAGGTCCGCGAGGGCAGCCAGCGTCCCGTCGATTGCGTGACGATCGCGATGGCGGAAAGCATCGCCAACCACCTGACCGCGCCGCTGCTGCTCGGGCTGGGCGACCGTGCGCTCCGGTGGCAGCTGCGATCGGGCATCTCGCTGCTCCAGCATCACGAGTTTCTGAGCCGCAAGATCGACATGCTGATCACCGGCAGCAGCCAGCTCGAAAATTCGGACAATGTCGATCACTTCCCGATCATGACCGAGGACTTCATCCTGGTCGCTCCGGCCAGCTACATCGGGCCGCTCGATCCGATCGACTCATTGATCAAGCTACCCTTCATCCGCTTCTCGCTGCTTTCGGCGATGGGGCAGCGGATCGATCGACAGATGGCCCGGATGCGGCTGAACCTTCCCAATATGGTGGAGCTCGATTCGACCGGGCAGCAGATGACGGCGGTCGCCGCCGGCGTGGGCTGGACGATCACCACGCCGCTCTGCCTGTCCGGCCACCTCGATCTTCTGCCGAAGCTGCGCGTCGCACCGATCGTGCGCGCGCAGTTCCGCCGCACCATCCACCTCATCGCCCGCCGCGGCGAGTTCGGCCTGCTGCCGCGCGACATCGCGGCGCTCGCGGCGCAAAGCCTGCGTCGAAGCCGGCTGACCGAACTGGCGCGGCAACTGCCGTGGCTCGATGGCGTATTGGGCTGGCCCACCGATGCGGCGGCGCGCGAGACGGCGGCCTGAGGGACGCCGGGCCGGATCTCAGCCCGTCATCCTGAACCTGTTTCGTGATCGCGCCCGCATCCAGCGCTCCGCTATCCGGAGGGCGGGATGCCGAACCGGATACAGCACCGGATACAGCATGAGGGGAGTCTTCGGGACGGCGAGGCTCGTATCGGCGGACCTTCGCCGCGCCAGGGCGGATCGACATTCAAGATCAGACCCGCACCACGGCCAACCCATTTCGCCATGCTGAACTCGTTTCAGGATGACGACCTTTGAGCTGGACGGCGAACCTCTTCGGCTGGATGTCGATTGGCCCTAGGCCGCCCGATTTTCCACCGCGCGTATCAAGCCCTGGACGGTCAGCCCGCCGCGCAGCTTGCTGGCGTCGCTATGCGGCGCATAGACGAGGCCGATGTCGCGGGTGAAGGCGAAATCGGGCAGATGCGGGCGAACGACGCCCTCCGCGCGGAAGCAATCGGGCATCACCGTCACGCCAAGCCCCGAGCGCACATAGGCGAGCGCCCGCGCCTCGCTGGTCGTGCGTGCCGCGAAGAAGGGGCGGACGCCGCGCGCGGTGAAATATCGGCTCGTCTCGGAGAGCAGCTCGCAATGCCGCCTGACGATCATCGGCTCGTTCATCAGATCGTCGGGCGTGACGATGGCGCGATCCGCCAGCCGGTGCAGGCTCGACATCGCGAGCGAATAGCCTTCCGAAAACAGGATATGCTGCTCGTGGCGCATCGTGTCGGCGCGCACGATGGTCAGCGCGAGATCGATGCGGCCCCGCGCCAGCCCGTCGAGCAGCTCGCGGGCGCGCGCCGCCACCAAATAGACGCCCACCCCGAAGCCGGGGGCGC
>Ga0302314_10014332_pt1 | contig 13574 bp, 3 predicted proteins | sample III_Palsa_N2_3_FD_200533 | JGI IMG/M metagenome (GOLD analysis project Ga0302314, IMG submission 200533) | Peat permafrost microbial communities from Stordalen Mire near Abisko, Sweden - III_Palsa_N2_3 | ecosystem: Environmental > Terrestrial > Soil > Palsa > Peat permafrost | place: Sweden...
AACACCAACCCGACACCCCACCACCGGCACCACACCCCCACGACATCGCCTACCTGATCTACACCTCCGGCACCACCGGCACCCCCAAAGGCGTCGCCATCACCCACCACAACGTCACCCAACTCATGAAATCGCTGCACGCACCCCTGCCCACGAAAGCGGTGTGGTCGCAATGGCACTCGCTAGCTTTCGATGCCTCGGTCCAGGAGATCTTCGGCGCGTTGTTGGATGGTGGGCGCCTCGTGGTGGTGCCCGAGTCGGTCACCCGCTCACCCCAAGACCTCCACGCCCTCCTCATCGCCGAACACGTCACCGTCCTCAGCCACACCGCTTCTGCTGCGGCGGCTCTGTCGCCGGAGGGGTTGGATTCGGTGGCGTTGGTGGTGGGTGCTGAGCCCTGTCCTGCCGAGGTGGTCGATCGGTGGGCGCCCGAGCACGTGATCGTCAATGTCTACGGCCCAACCGAAACCACGGTGGATGTGGCGATCAGTGCGCCGTTGAGGGCGGGTTCGAGCGTGGTGCCGATCGGTGCGCCGGTGTCGGGGGCGGCGTTTTTTGTGTTGGATGGGTGGTTGCGGCCGGTCCCGGCGGGTGTGGTCGGGGAGTTGTATGTGGCCGGTGAGGGTGTGGGGCTGGGGTATCTGGGCCGGGCGGGGTTGACCGGGTCGCGGTTTGTGGCGTGCCCGTTCGGGGCGCCAGGCGCCCGGATGTATCGCACCGGGGACCTGGTGCGCTGGGGTGCTGACGGGCAGCTGCACTGTCTGGGGCGCGCCGATGAGCAGGTCAAGATCCGCGGCTATCGCATCGAGCTCGGTGAGGTGCGCGCCGCGCTGGCCGCCCTCGACGGGGTGGCGCAGGCGGTGGTGATCGCCCGCGAGGACCGTCCCGGCGACAAGCGCCTGGTCGGCTACATCACCGGGACAGCCGATCCGGGCGCCACCCGCGCTGCGCTGGCTGAACGGCTCCCGGCCTACATGATTCCGGCCGCGGTGGTGGTGTTGGCGGCGCTGCCCTTGACTGTCAACGGCAAACTCGACCGGCGGGCCCTGCCGGCACCGGAATACCACGACGCCGCCGGCGGCGGCTATCGCGCACCGACCGACGCGATGGAGGAAATCCTGGCCGGGATCTACGCCCAGATCCTGGGCGTAGAACGGGTCGGGGTCGATGACTCTTTCTTCGACCTCGGTGGCCATTCACTGCTAGCCATGCGGCTGGTCGCCCGGATCCGCGCCGAACTAGATGTCGAGGTCGCCGTACAAGCAGTCTTCGATGAACCCACCGTGGCCCGGTTGGCCAAATGGATACGACCCGACGTCGGCACACCGGCCATGGCAGCGCTGACCGCGCGTCAGCGGCCGGCGGTGGTTCCGTTGTCGTTCGCGCAGAACCGGCTGTGGTTCATCGACCAATTGCAGGGTCCCTCACCGGTTTACAACATGGCGGTGGCGTTGCGCCTGCGCGGTCGTCTTGGTACGGAGGCGCTGGGTGCGGCGCTGGCGGATGTGGTGGGCCGCCACGAGAGCCTGCGGACTCTGTTCCCCGCGGTCGAGGGGGTAGCCCGGCAGCTGGTGGTGCCTCCCGAACAATCCGAATTCGGCTGGCAGATCATTGATGCAACCAGCTGGTCGGAAAGCCGTCTGGATGAGGCCGTCGAGGAAACGGCGCGGCATACGTTTGACCTGGCGGCTGAGATCCCGTTGCAGGCGCGGCTTTTTCGTGTCGGCGAGGATGAACACGTGTTGGTGGGCGTGGTGCACCATATCGCCGCCGACGGCTTGTCGGTCGCCCCACTGATAAAGGACCTGGGGGCGGCCTACGTCAGCCGGTCTGCCGGACACGCGCCGGACTGGGCGCCGTTGGCGGTTCAGTATGCGGATTACACGCTATGGCAGCGCGAGCAACTCGGCGATATCGACGACAGCGGCAGTCCCATCTCCGCACAGCTGGCCTACTGGGAGAACGCCCTGGCGGGAATGCCCGAACGGCTGGCGCTGCCCACCGACCGGCCCTATCCGCCGGTGGCTAATCAAGACGGTGCCAGCGTGGCGGTGGACTGGCCCGTCGATTTGCAGCAGCAGGTCGCCCGGGTGGCTCGGGAGAACAACGCGACCAGCTTCATGGTGATGCAGACCGCGCTGGCGTTGCTGATGACCAAGCTCAGCTCGAGTTCCGATGTGGCAGTGGGGTTCCCGATCGCCGGACGGCGCGACCCGGCTCTTGATGAGTTGGTGGGTTTCTTCGTCAACACCTTGGTGCTGCGAGTCGATCTGACGGGCGACCCCACCGTCGCCGACGTGCTGGATCAGGTACGGGCGCGCAGCCTGGCCGCCTATGAGCACCAAGACGTGCCCTTCGAGGTCATCGTCGAGCGGCTCAACCCCACCCGATCCTTGAGCCATCACCCACTGGTGCAGGTGATGTTGGACTGGCAACACCTACCCGGAGACATCGGCGACCCCATGCCCGGGTTGATGCTCGGTGACCTGCAGGTCACCCCACTGCCGGTGCACACCCGTACCGCGCGGGTGGATCTGTCGTTTTCGTTGGGCGAGCGCTGGAGTAAGAGCGGCGAGCCCGCCGGGATCGGCGGGGCGGTGGAATTTCGCACCGATGTGTTCGACGCCGCCAGTATCCAGACCATCATCGAACGGTTACGGCGGGTGGTGGCGGCAATGACCACCGACCCAACCCGGCGGCTGTCGTCCATCGATGTGCTCGATGAGGTTGAGCACGCCCACCTGGATGGGTGGGGCAACCGGACCGTGTTGGCTCACCCCGCGCCGGTCGCGGTGTCGGTTCCGGCACTGTTCGCTGCACAGGTTGGCCGTAAACCTGCGGCGGAGGCGCTGACCTTTGGACACCAATCGCTGAGCTATCGGAGACTCGACGAGGCCGCTAACCGGTTGGCGCACTTCCTGACCGGCCATGGTGTCGGCGCGGGCGGGTGCGTGGCGCTGGTGTTGGAGCGCTCGGCCCAGGCCGTCGTGGCGATGCTGGCGGTACTGAAGACCGGGGCGGCATATCTCGCGATCGACCCGGCACTGCCGGAAGCACGAATCCGGTTCATGCTCGACGACGCCGCTCCGATCGCCGCGATCACCACCACCGCGCTGCGCTCGCGGATCCCGCGGCGCGACCTGCTGGTGATAGACGTCGACGACCCCGCTGTTGACGGCCAGCCCAACACCGCGTTGCCGCTGCCGGAACCTGACGACATCGCCTATCTGATCTACACCTCCGGCACCACCGGTACGCCCAAAGGTGTTGCCGTCACCCACCACAACGTGAACCACTTGGCGGCGTCGTCGCCTCGAGGCCTGCCGGCGGAGCCGGTGTGGACACAGTGTCACTCCTATGCTTTCGACTTCTCGGTGTGGGAGATCTGGGCCGCGTTATTAGGTGGTGGGCGGCTGGTGGTGGTCCCTGATTCGGTGGTCCGCTCGCCCGAGGACTTCCACGCGCTGCTGGTCCGCGAACACGTCAACGTGCTCACCCAAACCCCTTCTGCCGCAGCCGCACTCAGCCCGCAGGGGTTGGACTCGGTGGCGTTGCTGCTCGGCGGTGAGGCCTGCTCGGCGGAGCTGGTGGATCAGTGGGCGCCCGGCCGGGTGGTGATCAACGCTTACGGGCCCACTGAGGCCACGGTGTATGCCTCAATGAGCGCGCCGCTGCACGTCGGGGTCGAGGCGGTGCCGATCGGCGCGCCGGTATCGACGGCGGCGCTGTTCGTCCTCGACGAGTGGTTACGGCCGGTGGCCCCCGGCGTGGTCGGGGAGTTGTATGTGGCCGGCCGCGGGGTAGGCGTCGGCTACCTGGGCCGGGCGGGTTTGACGGGGTCGCGATTTGTTGCGTGTCCGTTCGACGAGGCTGGAACCCGCATGTATCGCACCGGCGATCTCGTGCGCTGGCGCGCCGACGGCCAACTGCAATACCTTGGGCGCGCCGACGAGCAGGTCAAAGTCCGCGGATACCGCATCGAGCCGGGAGAGGTCGAGGCCGTCCTGGCCGGTCTCGAAGGCGTGGAGCAGGCGGTGGTGATCGCCCGCGAGGACCTGCCCGGCGAAGCGCGCCTGGTGGGGTATGTCACCGGGACAGCCCAGCCGGCCACCGTTCGTGCGGCGTTGGCCGAGCGACTGCCGGCCTACATGGTTCCGGCCGCGGTGGTGGCATTGACCGCGCTGCCCTTGACGGTCAACGGCAAACTCGACAAACGGGCGTTGCCGGTACCGGAGTACGACGACACCGATCGTTACCGCGCTCCGAGCACGCCCGCCGAGGAAATCCTGGCCGGTATCTACGCCCAAGTGCTCGGCCTCGAGCGGGTCGGGGTGGACGACTCCTTTTTCGATCTGGGCGGGGATTCGCTGGCGGCGATGCGCCTCGTCGCCGCAGTCAACACCGGTATGGACAGCGGCCTTCGGGTGCGCACCCTGTTCGAGGCGCCCACCGTGGCCCAGTTGGCCCTTCGTCTCGGTGCGGATGAGGATCGGCTCGAGCCGCTGGTGCCCGTCGAGCGGCCTGCAGTGGTGCCGTTGTCGTTCGCCCAGAACCGGTTGTGGTTCATCGACCAGTTACAGGGGCCGTCGCCGGTTTACAACCTGGCGGTGGCATTGCGATTACGCGGGTGGCTCGATGCCGACACGCTGGCCGCCGCGCTTTCTGATGTGGTGGGCCGCCATGAGAGCCTGCGCACGCTGTTTACCGCCCCCGACGGGATTCCCGAACAACGCGTGATCGAGCGCGAGCGGGCCGACTTTGGTTGGCAGGTCGTCGACGCCACCGCATGGCCGGCCAGCCGTCTGGAGGAGGCCGTCGAAGAGGCGGCGCGGCACACTTTCGACCTGGCTGCCGAGATTCCCTTGCGCGCAAGGCTTTTCCGCGTCGCCGACGATGAACATGTATTTGTGGCTGTTGCGCACCACATCGCGGCGGATGGCTGGTCGCTCGCTCCGCTGGTGAATGATCTGGGCGCGGCATATGCCAGCCGGTGTGCCGGCCAAGCCCCGGGCTGGACCGAATTGCCGGTGCAGTACATCGATTACACGCTGTGGCAGCGCACGCAGTTCGGTGATCTCGATGACAGCCATAGTCGAATCGCAGCGCAGCTGGCCTACTGGGAAGAGGCCTTGGCGGGAATGCCCGAGCGACTGGCGCTCCCGACTGATCGGCCGTATCCCCTGGTTGCCGATCAGCGCGGCGCCACCGTGGCGGTGGACTGGCCCGTCGAGTTGCAGCAGCAGGTTGTTCGGGTGGCTCGCGAGCACAGCGCGACCAGTTTCATGGTGATCCAAGCCGCCTTGGCCGTGCTGCTGGCCAAGCTCAGCGGCAGTTCCGATGTGGCGGTGGGGTTCCCGATCGCTGGGCGGCGTGATCCCGCGCTGGACGGGCTGGTGGGTTTCTTCGTCAACACCCTGGTGCTGCGGCTTGATTTGGCCGGTGATCCCGCCGTCGCCGAGATGCTGGCCCAGGTCCGAGGACGCAGCCTGGCCGCCTACGAGCACCAAGACGTGCCCTTCGAAGTGATCGTCGAGCGGCTCAACCCAACCCGATCCCTGACCCATCATCCGCTGGTGCAGGTCATGTTGGCCTGGCAAAACCTACCCGGGGATACCAGCGATCCGACCGCCGGATTGACGCTCGGTGACCTGCAGGTCACCCCCCTGCCGGTAGACGCCCGGGTCGCCCGGGTGGACCTGTCGTTTTCGTTGGCCGAACGCTGGAGCGAGACCGGGGAGCCCGCCGGGATCGGTGGCGCGGTGGAGTTCCGCACCGACGTGTTCGACGCCGCCAGCATCCAGACCCTGATCGAGCGGTTACGCCGGGTATTGGTGGCCATGACCGCTGATCCGGCGCGGCGCCTGTCGTCAGTGGATGTGCTGGATGATGTTGAGCACGCCCGGTTGGACAAGTGGGGTAATCGGGCGGAGTTGGTCGCGCCGGTGAGCCCGCCGGTCTCAATTCCGGCATTGTTCGCCGAGCAGGCGGCGCGGACTCCGGAGGCGGTGGCGGTCAGTTGGGGCGGTAATTCGTTGCGCTATCGCGAGCTTGATGAAGCGGCCAACCGGTTGGCGCACTTGATGGTTGGCCAAGGCGTGGGTACGGGGCACCGGGTCGCGCTGTTGTTGCCCCGGTCGGCTGAGGCGATCGTCGCGATTTTGGCGGTCGTGAAAACCGGGGCGGCTTATGTACCCATTGATCCGGGAGTGCCGGAGGCACGGGTTGGGTTCGTGCTTGGTGACGCCGCGCCGATCGCGGCGATCACCACGACAGATTTGGCGGATCGGCTGGATGGCCGCGGTCTGCTGGTCATCGATGTCAACGACCCAGGTGTCGGCAGCCAACCCAGCACCGAATTGCCCGCGCCGGCGCCTGATGACATCGCGTACCTGATCTACACCTCGGGCACCACGGGAACCCCGAAGGGCGTGGCCATTCCGCACCACAACGTGACTCGGTTGCTGGCGACGCTGGACGCCGAGTTGGGGATGTCGGCGGGGCAGGTTTGGACGCAGTGCCATTCCCTGGCCTTCGACTTTTCGGTGTGGGAGATCTGGGGGGCGTTGCTCTACGGTGGACGGCTGGTGCTGGTGCCTGACCAGGTGGTGCGCTCACCAGAAGAGTTCCACGCCTTGCTGGTTGCGGAAGAAGTCAATGTTCTGAGCCAGACCCCGTCAGCGTTCTATGCGTTGCAAACCGCCGATGGGTTGTCGCCTGAACTGGGCCGTCAACTCAAGCTGGAGGCCGTGATTTTCGGCGGTGAGGCGCTGGAGCCGCAACGTCTCGGCGCTTGGCTCGATAGCCATCCGGATTCACCGCGACTGATCAACATGTACGGCATCACCGAGACAACGGTGCACGCCTCGTTCCGGGAGATCCTCGCCCGCGATGTCGACAACGCCGTAAGCCCGATCGGTGTGCCGTTGGCCCATCTCGGCTTCTTCGTGCTCGATGGGTCGTTGCAACCAGTGCCGGCGGGTGTTGTTGGAGAGTTGTATGTGGCCGGCGCCGGGGTGGCCTATGGGTACGTGGGCCGGGCGGGGTTGACCGGATCACGGTTTGTCGCGTGCCCGTTCGGCGCGCCGGGGTCGCGGATGTATCGCACCGGGGATCTGGTGTGGTGGAGCGCTGATGGGCAGCTGCGGTATGTCGGGCGTGCTGATGAGCAGGTCAAGATCCGCGGCCATCGCATTGAGCTTGGGGAAGTCCAGGCCGCTTTAGGTGAGCTGCCGGGTGTAGAGCAGGCGGTGGTGATCGCCCGTGAGGACCATCCCGGCGACAAGCGTTTGGTGGGTTACGTCATTGGGACATCGGATCCGGCCGAGCTCCGTATGCGGCTGGCTGAGCGGCTGCCCGCGTATATGGTTCCGGCTGCGGTGGTGACGGTGGAGGCGCTCCCGCTGACGGTCAACGGCAAACTCGACACCCGCGCCCTGCCCGCGCCCGAGTATCAAGATCTCGATCGTTATCGCGCTCCGAGTGACGCGGTGGAGGAGATCCTGGCTGGGATCTACGCCCAGGTGCTCGGCTTGGAGCAGGTCGGGGTCGACGAATCTTTCTTCGAGCTGGGCGGGGACAGCATTCTGTCAATGCAGGTGGTGGCGCGGGCGCGGGCCGCCGGGGTGGTGTGTCGGCCGCGTGATGTGTTCGTCGAGCAGACCGTGGCCCGGCTGGCCCGGGTCGCCGGGGTGACCACCGGTGTGGACGAAGTGATCGATGAGGGCGTGGGGCCGGTGGCCGCCACGCCGATCATCCGCTGGCTGCAGGGCGTACAGGGCCCGGTGGATCAGTTCAACCAGACGGTGTTGTTGCAGGCCCCCGAAGGCGTGACCGAGGCCGACGTCGTGGCGGTGTTGCAGGCCTTGGTGGATCGGCATGCCACGCTGCGGCTGCGGGTGGAGGACGACGGCGCCGGGGGATGGTCGCTGCAAGTGCCCGAAACGGGTTCGGTGGATGCGCGCGCGTGCCTGCAAACAGTGGACGCGCTATCTGACGACGCGGTGGTGGGGGCACGGTCGCGGTTGAATCCCACCGCGGGGGTGATGCTGAGCGCGCTCTGGGCGCCCTCCACGGCTCAGTTGGTGGTGATCGTCCACCATCTGGCCGTCGACGGGGTGTCGTGGCGAATTCTGTTGGAGGACCTCAACATTGCCTGGTCTCAGCACGGCGCTGGCCAGCAGGTGGCGTTGCCGACCAACGGCACATCCTTCCAGCGATGGGCGTCGCTGCTGGCGCAGCACGCGCACCGGCCGGAAGTCGTTGAGCAGGAACAGGTTTGGCGGCATATCGCGGCGACCCCGGCCGCGCTGCCGGCGGTGCGTCCCGAGGTGGATACCTATTCCAGCGCCGGGCAGTTGTCGGTGTCGCTGGATGCCGAGACCACTCAGATGCTGCTCGGTGAAGTGCCGACGGCGTTTCACACCGGGATCAACGAGATTTTGTTGATCGCGTTCGCCTTGGCGTGCGCGGAGTTTCTGGGCACCGGCGCGGGGCCGATCGGCATCGATGTGGAGGGCCACGGGCGCCACGAAGAGCTGCGCGCCGATATCGACCTGTCGCGCACCGTGGGCTGGTTCACCACCAAATATCCAGTGGCCCTGGGAGTAGGTGGGCTGTCCTGGGTGCAGGTAGTTACCGGCGATGCCGGGTTGGCGACGGTGATCAAAGCCGCCAAAGAGCACCTTCGGGCTCTACCGGATCCGTTGACCTACGGGGTGCTGCGATATCTGAACCCCGACGTCGACCTGACCGGGTCCGACCCGGCGATCGGGTTCAACTATCTGGGCCGGTTAGGTGGAGCGGCCGAGGCATCCGGCAACGGATGGCGACTCAGCCAAGAAGGCGGGCCGGTCGCCGGCGTCGCCGCGGCCATACCCATGCCGCTGATGCACACCCTCGAGCTCAACGCCGGCACCGTGGACACCGACACCGGTCCGCAACTACAAGCCGGCTGGATGTGGGCACCCTCGGCCCTGGATCACGCACGGGTCAGCCGGCTGAGCCGGTTGTGGTTTGACGCCCTGGCCGGTATCTGCGCGTACGTCAGGCGGGGCGGGGGCGGGTTGACACCGTCGGACATCGCGCCTGCCCGGCTGGGTCAGCAGCAGATCGACGAGCTTTGCCGGCAGTACGAAGTCGCCGACATTCTGCCGTTGACTCCTTTGCAACAGGGACTCCTCTTTCACGCCAGCACCGCGCAGGCCAGTGACGACGATGTGTATGCCGTGCAGCTGGTCATCACGTTGAACGGTCGGCTCGATGCGCACCGCCTGCGCGATGCCGTGCGCACGGTTGTTACCCGGCACCCCCATTTGGCGGCGCGATACTGCCCACATTTCGACGAACCGGTGCAGATCATCCCAGCCGATCCTGTGACGCCTTGGCGATCTGTCGACCTGAGCGGAGGCGACCGGAACCTCGATGAGCAGATCCAGCAGGTGTGCGCGACCGAACGCACCGCGGTTTTCGACCTCGGCGACCAGCCGGCCTTCCGGGCGGCGTTGATCCGCACCGCAGAAGACCAGCACCGTTTTGTGCTGACCAATCACCACATCGTGTTGGATGGCTGGTCGATGCCCAACCTGCTGCGGGAATTGTTCGCCAGCTACTACGGGCAACGGCTGCCCGCGGCACAGCCGTACCGCAGGTTTATCGGGTGGCTGGCCAACCGGGATCGCGATGCCGCCCGCGCGGCCTGGCGTGAGGTGCTCACCGGTTTCGACACTCCCACCTTGGTAGGCCCGCCGGACCGGTTAGGGCTGGGGCGGCGAAGCGTTGCCTCGTTCCGGTTGCCCGAGGAAACCACCCGGGCCCTTCGCGAGCTGGCGCGCTCATCCCAGACCACCGTCAGCACCGTGCTGCAGGGCGCCTTCGCGCAGCTGCTGATGTGGCTGACCGGCCGTCACGACGTCGCTTTCGGCACCGTGGTTTCGGGCCGGCCGGCCGAAGTGGTCGGCGCGGACTCGATGATCGGCCTGTTGATCAACACCGTGCCGGTACGAGCCACCATCACGGCGACGACCAACACCACCGAGCTGCTCGATCAACTGCAAAGCGCCCACAACCACACACTCGATCACCAGCACCTGGCGCTCAGCGACATCCACCGCGTCACCGGTCAGGAAAGCCTGTTCGACACCGTCTTCGTCTACGAGAACTACCCGACGGACGCTGCCGCGCTGTCCAGCGCGGACGGGTTGACCATCACCGAGCTCACCAATCGCGACTACTACCACTACCCGCTGGCGATCCAAGCCGTGCCGGGCCGCGAACTGGAACTGCACGTCCAATACCGCGCGGATGTTTTCGACGCAACCGCCATCGACGCAATGATCGCGCGCTTCCAGCGGGTGTTGGTGGCGATGACCGTCATCCCGACACAGCCGTTGTCATCGATGCACCTGTCCGACGGCGGTAAGCATCGGGCCCTACCGGCACAGCCGGCGACCACGCGGATATCGGCACCCGAATACCGGGGCAACGGCGATGGTTATCACGCTCCCGCCACGCTGGTCGAGCAAATCCTGGCCGGCATCTGCGCCGAGGTTCTGGGTGTAGACCGCGTCGGGGTCGACGAGTCGTTCTTCGAGCTGGGCGGGGATTCACTATCCGCGATGCGGGCGATCGCCGCGATCAACACAGCCTTGGATACCGACCTCGCGGTGCCCACCCTCATCAACGCGCCATCCGTTAGAAGCTTGAGCGAGCAGTTGAGCAGACATACCAGTCCGGCGAAAGGACTTCCCGCCGTAAGCCCGGCCAGCGAGTTCTAGAGCCGTGGATTCGGATACCTGTTGTTGTTTGCGCGCCGCCTGGAGGCGGGTGCGCTCGGCATTCGCTGTTAGCGATGCGGCTGGTAGCACGGATCCGGGCCGAACTGGGTGTCGAGGTCGCGGTCGGAGCAGTGTTCGATGAGCCCACCGTGGCCAGGCTGGCCAAATGGATGCGGCCAGATGTCGGCGCACCGGCGGAGGCAGCGTTGACCGCGCGTCAGCGGCGATACAGCCGTTGACATCCACCAGCGATCTGTCACCACATAAGTGGCACCAAGCGATGACGAACCGTCTGGGTGTACTCGCGGTACCCCGTCAACTCTTCCTGAAGCAGCTTCTCCTCGTCGCGGATACGCACGGCGAGCACGATCAGGCCAGGTATGACAAAGACGAGTCCCCAATAGGAACCAAGCGCAAGCGGGATGCCGACCAGCATGATCACATTGCCGGTGTACATAGGGTGTCGCACCAGCCCATACAGACCGGTGGAGACAACCGTCTGGCCTGCCTCTACCTGAACGGTTGAGGCCGCATAGCTGTTCTGAATGAGCACCAGCGCCACCACACCCAGTCCGACGGCTACCAGAACATCACCGACTAAGCAGATTGCCGTGGGTACCGGCGACCAGCCAAAGCGATGATCAAGGGCGCTGACGATAACCATGACTGCCAGCGACAGGTACAAGCCAGCTATCAAGACCTTCTGCGCCATCCGACCCTCCGCTGCCGGCCCTCCACGCATCCGGCGCTGCAACGCAGCGGGGTTCGTACGCAGCAGGTAGATGGGGGGAATCCACACCGAAATGGCGACCACCGCGAGAAAAACCCATGCTTGCCAGTAATTGACGGTGCCTGCCGGGAAAAACAGCATCAGGCCGAATACGGCGAACTCAACAAGACCGAAGACCAACAATTTAGGAATGGTTTTCACCGATCCTCCTTCATCGCTTCGGCACTCGCGTGCGAACAGTGCACCAACATAGTTCAACTTGTGTCAAACACGTGTGCTGGGGTCGTCCGCGTAGTAACCTCCGCGTCATCGATGGTCCGCGCGGGACCGAAAACATAGCGCAACCCTCGGGGGCACCCAGGGAAAGGAATACCGATGAGACAGGCCGCTCGTGTCGGTCGACTGGGCATGCTGGCAGTCGGGATGAGCATTGGGGCGGCGCTGGCCTCCACCCCGCAGGTCGCCTCGGCCGACTCGTCTACCGATCCGTTTTCGTGGCTCGATCAACTGGTCAGTGGTCTGTCCTTGCCCGCCCAAACAACATCAGCGTTGGATTACCAGGTCTCAATCAACGGGATGGATTTGTTCTCAACGGTGGACAACACCGCCACCGCCAACTCAGGTACGGGAGACATTGCGATCGCCATCGGCAACGGTGCCATTGCCGACACCAGCGGCGGCTTTCTTAACTTCGGATTCGCCGACGGCACCAATACCTTTGCCGACACCCCGGTGGGCGCGGACCTTGACTTCGCCGTTGCCGGCGGCACCGGCAGCTCCGCGAACATCGGGTTGGGCGCGGACCTTGACTTCGCACTCGCCGACGGCGCCGGCAGCTCCGCCAACGTCGGGTTAGGCGCCAACCTTGACGACGCGACCGCCCTCGGCACGGGTAGTGCTGCGATTGTCGGAGTCGGCAGCAGCCTTAACTCCGCATTCGCCGACGGCACCGGTAGCGATGCCATTGCCGGCGCGGGCAACGGCGACTTCGCCACGGCCATTGGCACGGGTAGCACCGCAGTCACCGTTCTGGGCAACGGTGACCTCGCCACCGCCGCCGGCGGCGGCGCTGCGACCGCCGGCGGCTTCCTGGCAAACGCATTCGCCAGCGGCGCCGGCAGCACCGCGACGGCCACCGGCGTCTCCGACTCCGCCACCGCCTTCGGCGGTAATGCCGACGCTCAAGCCAGCGGCATCGGCGACATCGCCTCCATCTTCAACACCGGCAGCGCTCTCGACCAGGCCACTGCGATCACCGGCGACAATCTCCTCGCCGAGGTCTTCGGCACTGGCAGCACCGCCGTGGCCGGGGTTGGCAACTGGGACCTCGCCGGCGCTTTCGGCGACATGCTCGACGCGAACGCCACCGGCGGCAATTTCCTGCTCGACATACTGCCGTCGCTGTAGGGCCGACTGGGTCGCCGTAGGGTTAGGGTCATCTCCATGCCGCGCAGAGCCTTTGCCCACGACGCTGTCGTCGCGATGCAGACCGATGACAGTCCCAATGCTCTTGGCGGCGCGATCACGCAGGCGCTGTGCGGCGGCTGGGACCATCCGCCGCCATGCCCGCTCGCGCCGCATTACGTGACCAATGTCGCCGAGGGTGAAACCGTCACGCTCCGTGTGCTTTTCGCGACCGAACCGGCCAACGAGCAGCGGGTGCGCTCACTCATCGGCGAGGCGCTGGCCGCCGGGGAGTTGCCTGTTCCGGACGGCGGCGTAGCGCACTGGCAGCTGCGGTCGGCTGCCCCGGGCAGTGTCCGCGCTGACGAAGAAGACCTCGCCGCCGACCTGATCGCACACTGAAGCGCTAGTGCTTCAGCCAGCGCCCACGCGGCGACCAGGCGTGAACCGGACCGGCATGGAGTGCATGTTGTTGATCAGCGTCGACGGCATGCGCTCGATTGGTCCCGCCAACTCCAAGTTCTTCATCCGGCTCAGCACCTCCGATACGAGGGCCGTCATCTCCACCCGGGCCAGGTTAGCGCCCAGGCAGAAATGGGCGCCACCGCCGCCAAACGCCAAGTGCGGGTTGGGCTTACGAGTCACATCGAAGCGTTCGGGATCGATGA
>Ga0302314_10014334_pt1 | contig 13573 bp, 13 predicted proteins | sample III_Palsa_N2_3_FD_200533 | JGI IMG/M metagenome (GOLD analysis project Ga0302314, IMG submission 200533) | Peat permafrost microbial communities from Stordalen Mire near Abisko, Sweden - III_Palsa_N2_3 | ecosystem: Environmental > Terrestrial > Soil > Palsa > Peat permafrost | place: Sweden...
ATCCAGCACCGGGCCGCTGGTGTTGCCGAGCGTGAGAAGGGGGATGCCGAAGAGATTGCTCGACGGGGATAGCGTCACGCCGAGCGCATGCGCCTGGGTCAGCGGCGCATGATCCAGTATATTGGCGGCGAAGAGTTCTGTTTCAGCCGTGTTCCGCGCCGTCTGACCGCCGAGCCAGATCGCCAGTCCATAGGCGTCTGCCTCCAAAGTCAGCGGCGCCTGCCAAGCCGGGTCGCCGATGTGCAGCACTTGGCCGTAAAGCGGCTGGTTGGTTGGCGCGACGGGGCCGAGCGCGGTCTCGTTGGAGGCGTAACCCGGAATCGCATCGCCATAGGTGTCGACCGAGACGAAATTGCTTCCATTGCCCACCGTGCCCACCGCTGGGGCGATGCCGAGAGGCTCGAAGCCGATTCCGCCCCAGCCGGTGCTCTCAGCGACGTAGGCGGCGATAGTGGCGCCCAGGGAGTGGCCCGTGACGAAGATGTTACTGGCGGAAATGCCCTGGCCGGCCGCCGCGGCGGCGACCTGCTGCGCGAAAGCCAGGCCATTGATCTCGGCCGCCACCGGCTTCGAGCTCGAGATGATCCCCTCGTCGGCCACGAGTTCGTTGACCAGGAAACTCAGGTTGGAGCCATCCGGCGTGTTGCCGTAGGTGCCCTCGTAGGCGATCACCACCTGCTTGCCCGGCGTCAGCCACACCGAGGCATAGAGGCCGTTGGCATAGTCGGTGGCTTGCATCTGCTGGCCATTGACCAAGAACGGCGTGAGATCGGCCGCTTGGCCGCCCTGCGTGTAGTCTTCGACCGAGGCGTTGAGAAGTTCGCTCACGGTCGGAGTGGTGGCGTCGGCGGTCATGGTGTTTCTCCCTAGTGTACTCGGTTCTGGCGCCACCCCGACCGCGACTTGGCGGCAGTTCAGGCGCCGAACAGGAATCTGTCAAGGCTCCCCCGGAAGCGGGAATCGACCGGATTTCGGTGACGCCGCATCAAACTCCAGGCGCTAACCGCGCGAGGCGAAGGCGCGAAACGCCAGAATGAGCCCTATGGCGATGATCGCGACATGCAGGCTGACGTGCAGAGTGTTCGGCCTGACGCCGTTGCGAGGCGGCAAGAAAGCGTGCGTCCGGCCGAACATCGCCTCATAGCGAAGCGCTCGCGCCGGGTCCCGATAGAACAGATAAGGACCCCACCACGCGCGGAACAGGCCGTAAATCGCCGCGCCATAGCTGATCCACAGGAGCCAATTCAGCCAACCTGGGAATCTCGTCCTGGCGTAGAAGATGCTCCCGGCAAGCCCGACCGCGAACGGCAGGGTGCTGAGGACCGTCACCGCGATAAGCTTTCCCTTCGGGTCCGCCGCCTGGACCGCCGCGACGTCATTCAGGTTTCCGAGCTGAACCCAATCGTGCAGGGCGATGAACATCACGACGAAGACCTGCAGCGCGATCAGCGCGTCGATCAGCAGTGGTTGCATTGCGCGTCTCCCGCTCCCGGCGCGAAAGGCTTGCCAACTTGTCTCTCTGCGACGGCAAGGGCACCTAAACCGACACCTCGTCGTGGCGGGCGTCGCCAGCCGAGACCAGGCCGAACAGCAGGTGGTCGCGCCACACGCCGTTGATCCGCAGATAGGCCATGGCCATGCCCTCCTGCCGGAAGCCGGCGCGGGCGAGAACCGCGCGCGAGGCCTCGTTGGTCGGGATGCAGGCCGCCTCGACGCGATGCAGCCCGAGCCTTTGGAAGGCGAAGCGCGTCACCGTCCGAACCGCCGCCGCCGTATATCCCCGGCGCGTGTGAGCTTCGCCGACCCAGTAGCCGATGGCGCCCATCTGGGCGACGCCGCGGCGGATGTTGGAAAGGGTGATGCCGCCGACCATGGCGTTGTCTTCGGCGCGGAAGACCAGGAACGGATAGGCCAGGCCCCGCTCCATGTCGTGGGCGTAGGCCGCCAGGCGCCGGCGGAAGGCGGCCCGACTCAGATCGTCGGCCGGCCAGGTCGGCTCCCAGGGTTGCAGGAAGGCGCGCGAGCCGGCCCGCAGGACCGACCATTCGGCATAGTCCGCCGCCTTGGGCGGGCGCAGGCGCACGCCTTCGCCGTCCAGCCGCAGATCGTGGTCGGAGCCGATCCAGTCGAGAAGGGCCATGTTCGCAATCTTGTCCCGGTTGCGCAGCTTAGCCAATATCGGCGTTAAGCCGAGGTGAACAGCGTCACCATTGACAGAGGGGCGTCCGCCCTGCGCACCTTTGAGCACAGGGCGGGGAAGCTCAAGATGTCGAGACTAGGTCAGCCGGTCTACGCGCCGGTTCCGCGACGCCTCGGCTTAGGGTTGCTGAGCGCGCTGTTGCTGGTCGGCTGCAACGCCAAGACTCCAGGCCAATCCACAGCGAACCAATCTGCCGCGAACGCCGGCGCCGCCGGCGCGCTGGCCACGGGCGATGCGATCTCGGCGCCGTCGCCGACCGTCGAAGCCGCCGACAAGTCCGCCGACCCCAAGGGCTGCGCCGACCCAACCTGGGCCCCCCGCCGCATCGTCGGGTTCAAACTCGACAGTTGCGAGGAAAGGGATTGGGACCATCTCGATGTCGAGACCGTCGGCGGCTCCAAGGCCGTGGAAGGTCAGCGCACCCATGTGAACTACGCCCTCGTCGACCAGACCAAGGCTCCCACGGCGGCCGCGGCCCGCATGGCGTACGTCAACCAGGCGATCAAGGCCGGCGCGCATCTGGTGTCCAATCCCAGCTACTTCGACACCGCGGTTCTGACCACCCACACCCCTCAAGGCGAGTTCTGGTACATCTACGAACACGGAAGCGGCAATTCCAGTTCGACCGGCACCTACGGCCTCACCACGGTGCACGTCCTTCCGCTTCGCCAGGACGTCCAGGCGCACGCCCTGAGCGGGCCGCTAGACCCCAAGAATCACCTGTGCCTGGATCCCCCTTGGCTCACGAAACAATTCGACGCCTTCAAGCGCGATGGCTGCGAGAGCAAAAGCTGGGATCAGATCACCGTCCACACCACGACGGGAGACACCGCCCTGGAGGGCCCGCGCGTCAGCGTTCACTACACCCGACTGGACAACACCGGGGACATGACCGCGCTGGCGGTGTCGCGAAACTACGCTAACGCTTTGAGGGCGATCGGCGCCACCCAGGTCTCCAAGCCTGGTGACGAGGACTACGTCGCCTTCACGCAGAAGACGCCCTTTGGGGTCTACTGGTACGTCTACGAGCACGGCAACGGCAATTCGGACTCGACCGGAACCTACGGCCTGACCACGATTGCGCCTGGCCCGCTCGTCCAGGTGGTGAAAGCCCGGCCCATGCCGGGGACTTGGACCGCCAGCAACAAGACCTGCGCTAACCCGCCGTGGCTGGTGCAGCAGTTCGACTACTTCAAGATCGCCAGCTGCAACTATCGCGATTTCGATTCCGTCACCGTCACCCTGCCGACGGGACCGAAGACCCTGGCCGGCCGGGTGCTCGAAACCAACTTCGACCTGACCGACCCCGTCCAGGACCCGATCCCTCTGTATGTTAAGAGAAACTACGTCTCAGCCCTTGGCGCGATCGGCGCGAAGGAGGTCTCCGACCCCAAGGACATCTACAACGCCGTCCTCACGCAGAAGACGGATCAGGGAGAGTTTTGGTACATCCTCTCCCATAGCTCGGGCAACGATGAGTCGACCGGGGCCTACCAGCTGGTCACCGTTCAGATTGGCGGGCCGCCGGTCAAAACCTGCACGCTCGAGGTCTATGGCGTCAATTTTGACTTCGACAAATCCGTCTTGCGTCCCGACTCGGCGCCCGTGCTGAACCAGCTCGCCCTCCTGTTCTCGGCCGACCCGGCTTACGTCGCTGAAATCGGCGGCCACACCGACAATGTCGGCCAGCCCGGCTACAACCTCAGACTCTCGGGCGAGCGCGCCGACGCGGTCAGGGCGTGGCTGGTGGCCCACGGCGTGGCGGCTTCCCGCCTAACCTCGAGAGGCTACGGCGACACCAAACCGCTTGTGCCCAACACCACCGACCAGGGCCGCGCCAAGAACCGGCGCGTGGAGCTGAAGCGAGCCAACTGCAAATAGGCGCCGGCCCTCAGATGAACAGCGCCTCTTCGAATCGGGCCGGCGCGTCCTGGGCGGATTTCGGCCCGAGCACGCTGCAAGCCGCCCGCCGGGGGGCGAGCACCCGCGCCGCCAGCCGCGCCACGTCCTCACTTTCGACCGCATCGATGGCGGCCGCCATCTCGGAAGGCGCCAGCAGCTGCCCGAAGGCCAGGATCTGGGCGGCGGCCTGCTCGGCGCGTCCGGCCAGGGATTCGCGGCCCATGAACAGCGACGCCTTGAACTGGGCCTTGGCGCGCGCCAGCTCGGCCGTCTCGGGGCCCTTGGCCAGGGCGAGGATCTGCTCGGCGGCCACGGTCGCCAGGCGGCCGGCGTCGGCCGCGGCGCAGCCAGCGTAGACGCCCATCACGCCGGTGTCGGCGTAACTTTCGGCCCAGGCGTCGATGGCGTAGGCGAGGCCCAGCCGCTCGCGCGCCTCCTGGAACAGGCGCGACGACATCCCTCCACCCAGCATTTCGGCGAACAGGCGCAACGCCCAGTGGTCCAGGTCGGCGATGCCCGGCGCCGGTAGCAGGAAGACGAGATGGGCCTGCTCCAGCTTGCGCTTCTCGCGCGCCTGGCCGCCGGAGAAGGCGGCGAGCGGGGCGTGGGTGGCCTCGTCCGGCGCGGGCGCAGTTGAGAAGGCCGCCTCGGCCAACCTCAGGAGCTCGTCCTCACGGACGGCGCCGGCGCAAGAGACCACCAGCCGGTCGGGGGCGTAGACCGCGCCGCGCCAGGCCTCCAGTGTCGCCGGATCGGCTTCGCCGATGGTCTCCAGCGTCCCAAGGATCGGCCGGCCGAGCGGCTGGCCGGCGAAGGCCACCGCCTGGGCGAGCTCGAACACCTGGTCGTCAGGAGTGTCGGCCGCCTCGGCGATCTCCTGACCGACCACCTGGACCTCCTTGGTAAGGTCCTCGGGGTCCAGCGTCGGGCGCAGGATAAGATCGGCGGTCACCGCCATGGCCAGCGGCAGGCCGCCGGCCAGCGCCCGCACCTGGAAGCTCGTCCGCTCCTGGCCGGTGGCGGCGTTGATCTGGCCGCCCTCGGACTCGATCGCCTCGACGATCGCCTTGGCCGAGCGCGCGCCGGCCCCCTTGAACACCATGTGCTCCAAGAGGTGCGACCAGCCGGAGCGGCGGGCGTCCTCGAAGCGGGCGCCGCGACCGGCCACGACGCTGAGGGCCAGGGTCTCGAAGCCCTCGGCCGGGTCGCAGACCACGGTGACGCCGTTGGCGAGGCGATGGAGGGTGGGCGCGCTCATGGCCAGCCTCGCACATAGGCCTTCACCGCCTCGGCGTCGGCCGGCAGGCGGTCGAAACGCTCGCTGAGCCGGCCGAGCGCCTCCACCCGCGCCACATCGGCCGTGAGGCCGGCGGCGGCGACGGCCTCGGGGAACTTGGTCGGGTGAGCGGTGGACAAGACGACGAGGGGCGTCCGGGCGCCAAGCGTCTCGGCGGCGTCCGCGCCCGCCAGAGCCACGGCGGTGTGCGGATCGACCAGCTCGCCCGTCTCGTCCCACGCCCGGCGCATGGCCTCGGTGGTCGCCGCTTCGCTGACCGACCGACCCTCGAAAACCTCGGCCATGGCCGCGCGGATCGCCGGCGGCAGAACGAGCTCGGCGGTGCGCGCGAAGGTCTCATAGGCCGCCGCCGTCTCGAGGTTACCCCGCCCGGCATATTCGAAATGCAGCCGCTCGAAGTTGGAGGCGACCTGGATGTCCATGGCCGGGCTCTGGGTGGCGATGGTCTGGCCGCGCCGATAGCGTCCCTCGGTGAGGGCGCGGGCGACGATGTCGTTGGCGTTGGTGGCGACCACGATCCTCTCGATGGGAAGCCCCATGCGCCGAGCTCCCCAGCCGGCGTAGGCGTCGCCGAAATTGCCGGTCGGCACGGCGAAGGAAACCGGCCGAGCCGGCGCGCCGAGCGCCGTGGCTGCGGTGAAGTAATAGACACACTGGGCGGCGATGCGGGCGAGATTGATCGAATTGACCGCCGCGAGCTCGCTTTCGCGCGCAAAGGCCTCGTCGGCGAACAGGGCCTTCACGATCGCCTGGCAGGTGTCGAAGTCGCCATCGACGGCCACGCAGCGAACGTTGTCGGCGCCGGTCGTGGTCATGAACCGCCGCTGGACGTCAGAGACGCGGCCCTCGGGAAACAGCACCACCAGACGCACGCCGGCGACGTGAGCGAAGGCCGCCGCCGCCGCGCCGCCGGTGTCCCCCGAGGTGGCGGCGACGATGGTCATGGTCCGGCCGCGCAGCGCCAGGACGTGCTCGAAAAGGCCACCCAGGACCTGCATGGCCACGTCCTTGAAGGCCAGCGTCGGCCCGTGGAAGAGCTCGAGCAGGAAGCGTCCCGGCGCGAGCTGGCGCAGCGGCGCCACGGCGGGATGGGAGAAGCCGGCGTAGGCGCGCGCGCAGATCCGATTGAGCGTGTCGGCGTCGATCTCCTCACCCGCGAAGAGGCCGAGGATCGCGGCGGCGACCTCCGCGTAGGGCTGGCCCGCGAAGGCGCCGATGTTGTCCGCCGAGAGCACGGGCCACGCGGCGGGCGCATAGAGGCCGCCGTCGGGCGCCAGTCCCGCCAACAGGACGTCGATGAAACCGGCCTCGGGGGCGCGGCCGCGTGTGGAAACGTACCTCATGTCCCTCGCATCCGGCGGATGACATAGGCGGCCCACATCCAGATCAGCACCCCCGCCAGCCCGAACCAGGTCAGGGCGTAGACGAAATGATTGTTGGGAATGTCCTGGGGCAAGGCCGCCGGGGCGACGCCCGGCGGAACCGGGACCTCGGATTCCACCGCCAGATAATAGGGCGCCGAGGCCCCGCCGGCGACGAGCCGCAGCGCCGCCGGATCGACCGACTGCAGCACCACGGCGCCATCGGCGGCCCGTCTCGCCGGCGCGTCGAGGAAGCTATGCTGGCCGGGCGCGCGCAGCACACCAGTCACCTGGACGGGCGACGGAAAGGTCGCCGCCGCCGGCGCCATCTGGCCGGTGAGGCGCGTCACCAGCCCCCGGTCGAGGACGACGCCCGGCCACGGCGCGCCGGCCAGGGGACAGAAGCTCATCAACCGCCAACCCACCCGGCCGTCGCGCAGGGCGTAGCGATAGACGGCGGGGCCCGTGGCTGGGGGCGGCCCGCAAGTCGCGGTCACGCGCACATAGCCGACATCGGCGCCGCGCGCCGCGGCGGCCAGCACCTCGCCGATCGGCCGGGGCCGCGCGGTCTGCAAAGCGGCGATCCTGGCCAGCAGGTCGTCCTTCCACACCAGGCGCTTCATCTGCCAGACGCCCAGACCCACCAGCAGGGCCAGTCCGAACGCGGCCGCCAGCGTGAGGCCGACGGGAAAGCGCTTCACGGCGTCCCGGCGCGGTTGCGGATATGGGCGGCGATCATCAATCCCTTCATGGGTCTCAGGAGCGCCAGGGACAACACGGCGGCTACGGGAATCCAGATGACCAGCGGCACCCACACCGGAGGATTGTAGGCGATGGCGGTGAACATGGCCCCGAAGACGGCGATGAAGCCCACGATCAGGATGACGAACACCGCCGGCCCGTCGCCGCTGTCGCTGCTCGCGAGGTCAAAGCCGCAGGCGCCGCAGCGCGGCAAGACACTCAGGAATCCCGCGAATAAAGGCCCCTGGCCGCAGTTCGGGCAGCGGCCCCGCGCACCAGCCACGAACGGAGCGAGCGCCTCGCCCGCCGTCAATGCCCCCAGCCGGACCCGAAGGTCACATAGAGGAAGGTGAACAGGAACAGCCAGACCACATCGACGAAATGCCAGTACCAGGCGGCGGCCTCGAAGCCGAAGTGGTGCTTGGGCGTGAATCCGCCGCCGATCAGCCGCGCCAGGCACACCGTCAGGAAGATGGTGCCGATAATGACGTGGAAACCGTGGAAGCCGGTGGCCATGAAGAAGGACGAGCCGTAGAGGCCGGCGCTGGAGGACTCCTCGGAATAGAACAGGTGGTCGGAGAGGATATGGTGGTACTCGAAGGCCTGGATCGAGGTGAACAGGATCCCGAGGACGATGGTCAGCGCCAGGCCGATCTTGGCCCCGCGCCGGTCGCCCACCTGCAGGGCGTGGTGCGCCCAGGTCACGGTCGTGCCCGAGAGCAGCAGGGTCAGGGTGTTGACCAGCGGCAGCTCGAACGGCGGCACCAGTTCGATCCCCTTGGGCGGCCAGGTGGCCCAGGCGGCGCTCACATCGCCGATCGGCGAGAGGGTGCGCACATGATGGAAGAGCGCCATCTCGAAGAAGATCCAGAACCAGGCGACGAAGAACATCACTTCGGAAGCGATGAACAGGATCATGCCGTAGCGCAGGCCGATGGAGACCACGGGCGTGTGGTCGCCCTCGTTGGCTTCCTTGACGACGTCGGTCCACCAGGCCGCCATGGTCACGATCACGCCGAGGAAACCGACGGCCATCACCCACCAGGTGCCCTTGGGCAGGCCCAGAATGCCCTTGAGCCAAATGACCAGGCCCCAGGCCAGCAGCACCGCCGCCATCGAGCCGATCAGCGGCCAGGGGCTGGGCTTCACCAAGTGATAGTCGTGATGAACGCCGTCGTGAGCCATGTCGCCTCGTCGAAACCCTGATGCCGTTTGTGGTGCTATAGCCCTGCCCTGGCCGCTCCGCCAAGAGGCGCGGGCGGGAAAGCGGCGATCGATCCCGGCGGCGCCCCCAGCGCCACAACGGGCGGCCAGGACGGCGGGGCGACCCCGGACGAACGCCGCGAGACGTCAGCATATTTGTTACCGACGCCCCCGCGGGCGCGGCGGCTTGACTTGGTTCGGCGGAGCGCGAACACAATCGCGCCACGGAGGGGCCGGGTGCTGATCGCGGGACGAGTCCTGAAGGCGCTGCTGGTCAGCCTCCTGCTCGCCCTGTCGGCCTATGCCGTCGCCAAGCTCGACTTGTTCGGACTGGAATCCGCCTCCGACAGGGTGGCCGATCAGGTCTATCAGCGGATCACCGCCGCCGACTACGGGGCCGACCGCCGGGGCCAGAAGGCGATCAGCGTCGTCTATCTCGACGAAACCTCGATGCAGGCGATGCGCAGCTTTGGCTGGGACCGGTTTCCGCCCACCTACGACCAGCAGTGGACGATGCTAGACGACCTGATGAACGTCGGCGGCGCACCGCCTTCGGCGATCTATGTCGACTTCGTCTATACCGGCCAGGGCGGCCCGGACCCCGGCGTCGGCGCCTTCGTCGCGGGCGTGGCCGCGGCGACCCACGCCAATCTCTGGTCAGGCAGACCGCGCTGCCTGAGTGATCCGATGGTCAAGATCGCTTGCATCGTCGCCGCGGGCGGCACGCCGATGATCTTCGCTAAGCCCTCGCCGAGCGACGCGCCTGGCTTCACCGACGTGCAGAGGCGGCTGAACGCGGTCGCCGTGCTGGCCACCGCGTTGGTGGGCGAACACGCCTATCCGCTGCTCATCCGCTACGACCTCGCCCCCGCGGCGGCCGCCAATTCCGGGGTGAGCGGCTTCGACGTTTCGCCGGCCATGGCCATGTACGCCGCCTGGTGCCTGCGGCGCGCGGACGGTTGTCGCCTGCCGATGATCGCCCAGCTCAGGGCGCGCGCAAGAGCAGCGCTTGCCGGCCAGGGATCGGCGGAACCCACCGAGGCCAGCCGCGAGTTCGCGGCGCCGCTGGACGTGGTGTGGGGATCCCGCCCCGATCCCGACTATCTGGCCATGACGCGCGACGTCACCGGCCAGCCGGCGCCTTGCCGTGGCGAGGGAGCCGGCTGGCGCGACCGCCTGATCGAACAGCTGGCCACGCTGCGCGGTCCCGGCGCCGGCGCTCGGCAAGAGTGTCCCTACGCCCTGACTCTGGGTTATGATCGCCTGGTGGCGGGGCTTGGGTTGCAGAGGAGCGACCTTCAGCGTCTGCTGGCGGGGCGGATGGTAATGGTCGGAGGGCAGTTCAGAGCCTCGAACGACTGGGTCGAATCCCCGGTGCACGGCGAGGCGCCGGGCGTGCAGTATCACGCCATGGCGCTGGACAATCTGATCGAGGACGGGGCCGATTACCGCCGCGTTGGCGGCAACCTGTTCGATTCGGATCTGCTGAAGAGCCTGCTGGTGGCGGCGCTGGCGTTCTGCGGCGTCATGGGGGTGATGACGCGCAACACCCTACTTGACCGAGCGAGGGCGAGCGATTCCGCGGCGCGTCTGCGGGCGAGAACCTACGCCCCGCTGTATCTGCTCATCTTGTCCATCTCCCTGAGCGTGGTGGCGGGCGCCACCTGGCTGGGTGTTGTCTATGCGCATCGCTCGCCGATCAACTGGATCGGCATCACCGCCGTCGCGCTGGGCTTTTTGTTCTACGCCACCCGCGAGACGCTGCCGGCCGATATCGTCGGTTCGATCGAGCATCTGCCCTGGGTGAACAAGGGACTCGTGGGGCTGCGCGCCGCCGGGCGGGCCCTCAAGTTCGAAGAAGACCGGCTGTGGGCCCACAGGTCGCCCGCCGCCGAACCCGATCCCCCCAAAGCGGAAGAGGCGTCACACCATGTGGAAAGCTAGCCTGATCGCAGCCGTCGTGCTGCTCGCGCCGGTCGGCGCCCTGGCCGGGGGCACAGTGGTCAAGGCCTTGCGGCCCGAGCTGCGGACCTTCGACGCGAATGGTCAGCCGACCGGCATGACTGCGGCCAGCGCCTTGAAACTGCCCGCCCCCATCGTGGCCATGGGCGTAGGCGGCAGCGTCGGTATCCAAGAGGGCGGCAAGGTGGTGTTCCTGCGCGGTCTCGATGTGGAGACTCAGGGGGTGAACGCCGCCTGCAAGCCGGTCCAGAGCGCCGCCCGGGCGCCGGGCCAGGCCTACGCCGCCACCAATATGGGCCTGGGCGGCGCCTCCGACTGCCGGCCGCAGAAATGAGACCCACGCGGCGGTCGGTGACGTTGGGGGCCCTGGCGGCGTCCGGCCTCGCGACGACCTCGCCGGCCATGGTCTCTCTCGGCGGCGGTTTCTCCGTCTCCGGCAAGGGGGGACCGTACGTCAAGCAGGTCGCTGGGCAGACGTTCGACAGCGCCGGCGGCGGCGGCTCCCTGGCGCTGGCCTCAGACGCCGTCAATCTGGGCCAGTATCAGGCCGCCCGGCTGCGGATGCCGGAGACCGAGGCCAAGGTGGCGGCCCTGCTCGCGCGCCTCGACGCCCAATGGCCCTATCCGAAATCGCAGAGCCCGACGGTCGAGATTCTCGGGGTCGACTATTTCAACGCCTATTCTCTGCCCGACTATTCGATCGTGGTCGCTTTCGGTCTGCTCGATGAGGCGCAATCCGACGACGAGGTCGCCTTCGTCCTCGGCCACGAACTCGGCCATCTTCGGCTGGGCCATTTCCACGCCCCCGCGGTGGCCGCCAAGGTCGCGCTGCCAAGTCGTACGGCCCAGGCTTTCATGGTCGACGCCGCCCTGCGTCGGGCCGGCGGCGGGGCTGGCTCGGCTTTGGCGGATTCGGCGGCCAAGGCTGGCGCAACCAATGACCTGCTCCACTTCCTGACCAGAGTCAGCGCCGAGCCGGGCCACACGCGCGAGCAGGAAGACCAAGCCGACTGCCTGGGCTACGATCTTTGCTTGGCCGCCGCCTTTGCCGCCGACGCGGCTTCGGCGCAGGTGTTCGACAGCATCTCGGCCGATCAGCAGGCGCGCGTCCGCGTCACTGACAGCCTCAACGCCGAGCTAAAGAGCGAACTGGGCCAAGTGCTCACCCCGAGCGCCGCGGCCTCCTTGCTGACCGGCGGCGGATTCAGCACCGGCGGCCTCTTGATGGGCGCGGGCCGCATCGCCCTCAACATGGCCGCCAACCGGCCGCCGCCGCCGCAACACAGACCGCCCGAGGATCGCAAGCGCGGCTTGGCCCAGTATTCCGCCGACGCCTATCCCCAAGGCGCTGCGCTGATCGACGAGAAGAGCGCCTGGCTAGCGGGGGTGCGCGGTTCGGACGAGTTCGCCCAGGCCAAGGCTACGGTCGGGGCCGTCGCCGACGCCCAGAAAGCGCGCGCCGCAGGCGATTACCCCACCGCGACCGCCGCCATCGACCGCGCCTCCCAGACCCGGTTCGCCAACGCCCCGTTGGTGCTCAACGAAGCCGCCCGGCTGCGCGACAACATGGGTGACACAGCCGGCGCCGACACCCTGTTCCTGCGCGCCCACGCCAGCCGCGACCAAACGGTGGACGGCTATCTCGACCACGTTCGCATGCTCTATCGCATCCAGCAGAACGACCGCGCCGTCCAAATCATCCAACGCGGCGTCGCCACCTTCAACAACGACGACAAGCCGTTCCTGTCGTTGCTCATCGCCGTCTCGCTGCAGGCCGGCAGGCCCGATGACGCCCAGCGCTATCTCGGGGAATGCGTGGCCGTCGGCGACGAAAGCCTGGCGTCCGACTGCCGCCTTGCCGCCGGCAAGACGGCCGAGGCGGAGCATAGGCGCATCAGCCCCTTCGGCCTGCCCTTCATCCCTTAGGCGGGATCGCACGACTCCGGGGCGTCGAGCGCTCCATCACCGAAACCCTACATCGCGACCGCCGGGCCTCGCGGACATGCCATCTTGCCATCATGCGCCATCTTGATGGCGAGCGCCGGTGCGCTTATCATGATCGTGGACGGAGACCCCCTATGGCCGAACCTCAACTTTCCGTTCGCAGCGCCAAGGCGCGTGATCTCGCCCACCGTCTCTCGCGCAGGGAACGGCGATCGATCGCCGACATCGTCGAGCGCGCCCTGGAAGCCTATGAGATCCGCGAAGCCGGACGCGAGCCCGCGCGGTCCTTCTATGCTCGTCTATCGAGCAGTGAGGGGACCGGCATCGATCTCAAGGCCGTCATCCGCGAGGCGAGACGCGTCAACGCGGGTCCGGACCTTTGATCTTTCTCGACACCAATGTGCTGTCCGAGACCCTGCGCAAATCGCCCGACCCCGCGGTGATCGCGTGGCTCGTCCGCCATGACGCGGAGTTGGCGTTGCCGACCGTGACCATCGCCGAGATCGCCTTCGGCATTCAGAAAATCCTGCCGGATCAGCGCGCGCTGCGGCTAGAGCAGGGACTGTCAGACTGGCGGCGGCGATTCGCCGACCGGATCTTCGGGCTGACCGAGGAAGCGGCGCTCGCCTATGGCGAGATCATCGGCGCGGCGTCCCGCAGAGGGTTCGGGATGTCGGCGCCCGACGGCATGATCGCCGCCATCGCCAGGGTCAACAGCGGGCGCCTGGCGACCCGCAATCCGGATGATTTCCAGACTACCGGTCTGGAACTTGTGTCGCCGTGGGATTTCTAATGAGGCGATGCCCGCGGGCAGGCGCGGTTGACGAGCCTTACCCAGGCGCGGACCGGGATGCGGGCGCCGCCGCCACCCTGGGGCCGGTCACGGCCGGGAAGAAGGTGTAGGAGAGGGTGATCGGCCCCGCCGCCACGGCGTCACGGTCGGCCGCGTAGCGTGGGTCGACA
>Ga0302314_10014336_pt1 | contig 13572 bp, 11 predicted proteins | sample III_Palsa_N2_3_FD_200533 | JGI IMG/M metagenome (GOLD analysis project Ga0302314, IMG submission 200533) | Peat permafrost microbial communities from Stordalen Mire near Abisko, Sweden - III_Palsa_N2_3 | ecosystem: Environmental > Terrestrial > Soil > Palsa > Peat permafrost | place: Sweden...
AGATCCTGGACGCCCCAGAAGCATCCGCCCGCAAGAATCGCCTTCTCGGTCGTAGCCATCTCAGTCCTCCTCAGTTGGTTTCCACGTCGCGCTGCACGTATAGGGTGACACCTGCCGAACCCCGGGCCCGTTACCGGCGCTCCGCCCTGGCGATCACGCCGTGTTTTCAAAGACGAGGCGGTAGTGGTCGAGCAGTTCGCGCTCAAAGCAGACCTGATTGGCGCTGACGCCCGAGGTGAAGGCCAGGCGGAAGTCCGCGCTGGTCAGCCAGCGTGGCAGCAGTTGCAGCTTGAGTAGGTTCTTTCTGAAGCTGGGTGCACCGATCCGTCCGTTCCAGCGGTTGATCGTCTCGATGTAGTCCAGACGACCGCTGATGCTGGACACCAGTCGGAAATGCGGCTCGGCGGACCTGATCACCTGCTCCTGCCCGAACGGTAACCAGGAGCCAGGAAACTGGCGGCCGAGCAGCGCAATCAGGAACTCATCCGAGTCCCGCGGCGGGACCGCGCGGAGCGCCTCGAAGTCAATGTCCGCAGCCGGGGTCATGTTTCGTCCGAAGACCATCGTTTGCAGATAGAAGCGGCCACCCGCCGGCAGCACACTTGAGACCCGCGCGAAAAAGTCTCGGTAGATCTCCTCCTGACGTCCCGCCTGGTAGTCCTCCGGTGAGCAGAAGTGCTCAAACGCTCCGAGGCTTGCGACGGCGTCGAACATGCCAAAGCGGTCCCGGTCAAGTTCGCGCGCGTCCTCCAGGTACACCTCGAGTCCATGCCGGCGGCAGGCCTTCAGTTGCGCCGAGGACAACGTGACCCCCACCCCAGCACCGCCGCGCTCCCGGACGTACGCCAGCAGCGGACCCCAGCCACACCCCAGATCCAGCAGCCGCCGCCCCGGCCCAATCCCAACCTGCTCGGCCACATACTCGTGCTTGCGTCGCTGCGCCTCTTCAAGACCGAGCGAGAAGTCCCCGTCAAACTTCGCCCCGCTGAAATCGGGCAGCTCGCCGAGACTGAGCCGGACGACCTTATCGGTCAGCGAATAGGTGAAGTCAAGGTCAACGCTGTTCGCCATTCTGGTTGCAACATACCCACTGTTCACCTGTGTCCAAGCAAGACGGTTGTCCTGTAATAAGGTCGAGGGCTGATCAGACCCTCTAGGAGGAAGCGTGAACGACAAGACCGACGAGCGTCAGCGGGCGCTCGCAGATGGATCGCTGATCCCAACGCTGGGGCTTGGCGTGTGGCAGATCCCGAACGGCGCCGAGCTGGAGAACGCCGTGCGCTGGGCCCTTGAGCTCGGCTACCGGCACATCGACACGGCTCAGGCGTACGGCAACGAGGAGAGTGTCGGCAAGGCTCTGCGCGACAGTGGTGTCCCGCGCGAGGAGATCTTCATCACCACAAAGTTCTTCCCCGGCAACTCGGATCCGGCGGCAGAAGCTGAGCAGAGCCTGCGACGGCTGGGGGTCGATCAGGTCGACCTGTACATCGTGCACTGGCCCCAAGGCGGCGCCACCTGGGCGTGGCCGGGCATGGAACTCTCGAAGGAGCGTGGCTACGCGCGCTGCATCGGTGTCTCGAACTTCAGCACCGAGGAACTGGAGCAGGTCATCGCGGTGGCGAGCACGCCCCCGGTCGTCAACCAGATCCAGTTCAGCCCGTTCAAGTACCGCCGAGCGTGCCTCGAGGCATGTGAAGCACACGACGTGGCGGTAGTGGCTTACAGCTCGCTCGGAACCGGGCGGAACCTGGGCGACCCCACCGTCGCGGAGATCGCAAGCCGCGTCGGGCGGACGCCGGCACAGGTCCTGCTGCGCTGGTGCATTCAGCGCCACACGATCGTCATCCCCAAATCGACGCACCGCGAGCGGATCGAAGAGAACGCTCGCCTGTTCGACTTCTCGCTATCGGACGCAGACCTCGCTCTACTCGACGCGCTCGATGAGACGGGCGGCACCGCGGAGGCACAGGAGGGCAAATGGTGGTGATCACACCCGCCGGTTAGCAGCCGGTATCGCCGCGCCGGCCAAGTTGATGCCCGCGCCTGCGGGCGCGGGCTCAAGCCAGCAGCTGTGAAGCTGTAGCCCGCAGCCGCTCCAGGGCGACGCGCGCCAGCTCGGCGAAATCTTCCTCGTTGCCGGCCTGCGCCCAGGTGGCGTACGCATCTCGGAAAGCGAGCACGCCCAGCTCCGCCGCCAGGCCGGCAACCGAGTCCGGGACGCCGCGCGCGCGCAGGGCATCTGCCATGGCGGCAGCCATGCCGACCTGCTTGAGAGCGGCGCGTTCCTGGAGTTCGCTGCTGGCCGCGATGGCCGCTTGAAGGTGCGGTGCAAGCTCGCGGTTGAACGGGCGCATCGCGCTGGCCGCGCGCTCCAGACCTGCCGCGACCGCGTTCAGTGGGGTGGCATCCGCAGGCGCCTGCGAGATGCCCTCGACGAAGAGTCGTGAAAGTGTCTCCTGACCGGCGGCCAGCACGTCTCGTTTGTCTGGGAAGTAGCGGAAGAACGTGCTCTTGGTCAGGCCGGCACGGTCCGCGATCTCCGCCACTGTGGTCTCGTCGTAACCCCGCTCGGAGAACAGGTGAAGCGCCGCGGCGACCAGCCGTTGGCGTGCGTCAGGTTCCCAGCGCGGCATGACCCCATCCTACCTATGGGACCTTTATCTCATCACCCTGGTACGGTGATGAGATAAGAGTCTTATCACCAAGGAGTTGCTCATGCGCGTCTTTGTCACCGGTGCCAGCGGCGGGATTGGCTCCGCGGTCGTCTCCGAGCTCACCAATGCGGGCCATGAGGTGCTCGGCCTGGCCCGGTCCGATACCTCGGCAAAGGCCCTCATAGCCGCGGGCGTGTCAGTGCTGCGCGGGGACCTGAATGACCCCGAGAGCCTGCGTGCCGGTGCGGCTCAGTGCGATGGAGTGATCCACCTGGCCTTCGGCAACGACTTCACCAACTTCGAGAGGTGCGTCGCCGAAGAGACGCTCGCCGTTGAGGCGTTCAGCGCCGCGCTCGAGGGCACCGGCAAGCCGCTGGTGTTCGCGTCTGGCACGCCGGTCGTGCCCGGTCGCGCGTCGACCGAAGCGGATCCGGCGATGACAGAAGGCCCCGTGGGAGGTCGCGGCCGCAACGCTCAGGCAGTCCTCCAGCTCGCCGACCGCGGCATCCGCTCCGCGATCGTCCGCCTCCCAAGATCGGTCCATCGTGCGGGCGGGCCCTTCGGATTCGCATCGCTGCTCGTGACCGCGGCCGGCCGTACCGGGGTCTCCGGTTACGTCGGCGACGGCAGCCAGCGCTGGCCGGCCGTACATCACCTCGACACCGCTCACCTGTTCCGCCTGGTCCTGGAAGAAGCGGCCCCCGGCACCGTCACCCACGCCGTCGGCGACGAGGGCGACACGATGCGTTCCATCGCCCAGACCATCGGCCGCCAGCTCGGGATTCCCTGCGAGGCGGTCCCCGCTGAGAGCTTCGGCTTCCTCGGCAACATCTTCGGTGTAGACCAGCCGTCATCGAGCACGCTGACCCGGGAGATGTTCGGTTGGCAGCCCACCCATCCGACTCTGCTTGAAGATCTGGCGGCCGGGCACTATCCGGCGTGAGCGGACCCCGCCAGGGTCAGGCCGCGGCCAGACTCTCGAGCGGTGGCGCCGGTTCGCTCGGCGGTCCGTTCGGGAAGCGGCCCCTGAACCTGAGCGATGACAGCGCCCCGGCGGCCGCCGCGGCGCACGCAAGCAGGAATGGACCCCTGACGCCGATCGAACCGATTGCAATACCGCTCAGAGAAGAGCCGGCGGCAGCGCCGGCGATCAGCGCCGACAGGATCCAGCTGAAGGCCTCGTGCTCTGTGCCCGGCAGGATCACGCGGCCCGCCACGGAGTACTGGCAGGAGAAGATCGGAGCGATCGCCAGTCCTGCGATCACACTGCAGACCCCGCACTCGACGATCGACCCGGCGAGCAGGTATGGCAACAGGAAAATGGCGTTGGCGAACATCAGCTGCATGTAACGAGTACCGGCACCGGAGCGCTGCTTGAGCATTCCGTACCGAAGCCCACCCACCATCGAGCCGAAACTCCAGAGTGCAAGCAGCACCCCGGAAGTGGGTCGCGACCCCAGGTGCAGGGCCATAGACGGGATCCCCACGTCCAACGAACCGAGCCCTAACCCCATTAGCGCGACCGGCAACAGCAGCCATCGCAGGTCGACGCTTCGGAGCGCGGAGACGCGACGGTGCTCCTCATCGTGCTCGTCGCCGGCGCCATCGAGCAGTGGCGACGTGAGGAACATCATCGACCCTGCGAATCCGATCGCGGCGAGCGCATAGACGGAAACGTTCGGCGACGTGAGCGTGATCAGCACCGTTATGACGAGCGGCCCGCTGACCCAGATGACTTCCTGGAGAACCGACTCCAGCGCGAACGCTGACTCGCGCACCGAGTGGTCGTCGAACATCGTCCGTAGGGTGGCGCGAACGATCGGCGCGATCGGAGGCTGACAGGCGCCAACCGATCCCGCAGACGCGATCAGTAAGAACGGGCCAGCGTGTGACTCACCCAGTACCCCGAGCAGCACGTAGGCCAGCGCCTGGCATACGGACGCCGGGCCAATGACCCGACGGATGCCGAGGCGATCCACCAGGCGTCCCTGGAGCGGGACGGAGATCGAGGCCAATAGCGCGCTCATGCCCACGGCAATTCCGGCCGCGGCGTACGAATGGCTGTCGCCATGTACTAGCAGCAGGATCGCGAGCGAGGACATGCCCTGCGGCAAACGCGCCACCAGCGCGGTGCCAAGCAGTCGCGCTGCACCCGGACGGGCAAGCACAGGACGGTAGGAGGAACTCACAGTCCTATAGAAGCAGCGACGACGCCAAGATCGGTCCCCGAGTTAGCCAATTGGCCCAAAAGGCCCTAATTCGGAATGATTGAATGCTCGGCGGCGCTGACCGTCAGGTAGTGTGCGGCGCTGCGGCGTTGCGCGACCGAGGTGGGCGCCGCGCCTTCGGGCGCGGATCCCTCTCCGGGGTTACCCCGGGGGCACAGTGTGGCCATGGCAGCACTTCGCGAGCCCTTCGCTGCATCCTTTGGGAGGCACGGCGGGGCACGCACGACGTGGCTTTAGTCGGAGCGCAGCGCCGCGATAATCAGGCCATGTACGTCGCGCGTATCCGTGGTGATCTCGCGCGGTGCCTCGCGGGCGCGTTCCTGGCTGGTGAGTGGAACGAGCAGGCGCTCGTACACCAGGCAGGCGTTGCTCTCGACAGCCGCCCCTCCTGGATAGGCCCACTGGCGCGTGAGGTTCTGGACGCATACCACCGGCCGCCGGCCGACCGGCCGCGAGAACTGTCGCGGTTTATCGATCTGATGCTCGAAGCACGGCTCACGGCCGACGATGAGCCGTCACCGCCAGAGCCACGCCGATGGTTGATGCCAACGCCAGAGATGGGGCGGCGCCGATGGCCAGTGCCAGAGATCGCTTCGCTTCGGGAGCTTGCCGGATTCTTGGAGTTGACCGACGGTGAGCTCGCTTGGCTGGCAGACGTGCGCGGATTAGAGCGCGCTGTCCCAGCCGAGCCGCTGCAGAACTACTGGTACGGAACCATCGCCCGGCCAGGTCGTCCGGTTCGAGTCATCGAGCGTCCCAAGCATCGGCTCAAGCAAACCCAGCGCAAGATCCTTCACGAGATCCTCGACTGGATCCCTGTACATGCGGCTGCCCATGGTTTCGTCGCAGGCAGATCTGTGCGCACGCACGCCGCCTCACATAGCGGTCAGTTCGTCGTGATCCGGCTTGACCTCGAGGACTTCTTCAGTTCGATCACGGCCAGCCGCATCTACGGAACCTTTCGCACCGCCGGTTACCCGGAGGCTGTGGCGCACGCACTCACTGGACTCAGCACAAACGTCGTGCCAGCTGGCTTCTGGGGTTCACTCCCCGCCCCCAGCGGGTTCCGTCAGATCGAGGCTCACCACCGGCTCGGGCGAAAGCTCGCGACACCCCATCTGCCCCAGGGCGCGCCGACCTCACCTGCGCTCGCCAACCTTGCCGCCTTCAAGCTCGACCGGCGCCTCACAGGGCTGGCAGCGTCGCTCGAAATCAACTACACGCGCTACGCCGACGATCTCACTTTCTCCGGGCCCGCGAGGCTCCTGCAGCTCGCGAGCACCCTGAGGCGAGCCGTGACCGAGATTGCTCGCGACGAGGGCTTCACGATCAACGAACACAAGTCGACACTCGCGACTCGCGCCGGCCGCCAACGGGTCTGCGGGATCGTCACCAACGCCCACCCAAACGTCGCCCGGACGGAGTACGACGCGCTCAAGGCGATCCTTCACAACTCCGTGATCCACGGGCCTGCGACGCAGAATCGCGGCGCCGTCCCCAATTTCCGCGCGCATCTGCTCGGGCGCATCACCTGGGTCGCCGCCCTGAATCCGCCGCGCGGCGAGAAGCTACGCAGCGAGTTCGACGCGATTGTGTGGAACGACCAGAGCTGACAGCTCAGACCTGAGTGATCGACCACAGCACCTGGTACTCGGATGTGTGGCAACCGCCCAAGGGCTGACCTTCATTCTCGGTACTCACGGAATGCACCTTGCCGTCAGTCGTGTAACTCGCGAGCTGCGTCCCCAGCAAGACCGCCTGCTCGATCGCCACCATCCCGTCGCAGTGATTCGGTGTTAGCGAAATCGGCAGCTCAGTCTGCAGCCAGCTGGCCAGCAGGCCGAGCAGCGAGCCGATCACGGGAGCGACGAGTCCCGTCGCGATAGGAACGGCAGCAATCGATGCCAGTCCTTGGCTTAGATCACCTTCGACTGCTTTGAGCGCGTATTGGGCCAGATCGAGGCCCAGGTTCTCGAGAGCAGTGTTGATGTCATTCGGGGCGCTTGCACCGCTGTTCATCACCTGGTAGCTGAAAATCGCCGTGTCACATAGGGCAACCTCAACCGGCTCGAAGAACACGAGGTTCGCCTGTGCGTCGTCGGAGCTGCTGAGGTCACCCAGGCTCTGACTGACAGTTTGCGTCTGACCATTGCCAGCCGTCATCGATGCGGTTGCGGTGTCGGAGTCGTTGATCGGCGCGCGCGACGTCTGACAGATGACGGTGTCAACCGAAAAGCGGTAGCGCGACGGGAGTCCGACGGAGTCGAGCGACGCCCACCCACGCCAGACCGCACCGTCCCAGATCCGATAGCCGGCGACTGGCGTAATCGGCTCCTCCTCGTCGTTCCATTGGTTGGCGAGACCTAGCACGACCATGTGATCAGTGGCCAGGCTGATCGCCGTCGGTGACGGGGTCCACCCGTTGGTTGACCAGTTGGCCGGCAGGCTCACTGCCGCGCCAAGCATCTCTGGAGCGCCGAAGGCGCCCGTGGTCTCGATGAAGTGGTAGAGGTTGCTGTCGGTACCTGAGACGAACACGTCAAGTCGATTCGGCCCCCACGTAATAGCCGACGGGGTCCCGACAAAACTGACGGCCGTCGGTGGCACCAGCGGCTGCCAGTCATTCCATCGTTCGCCGTCCCACCACGTATGACCGATGCTGCCGTCAGCCGCGGAAAGCGCAAACACGTCAATCCGGTTCGGCCCCCAGCTGATGGCGACCGGAGGTGACGCAAGCCCTCCGCGGCCGGTGGTGCTGGCGGCCGGGGCCCCAAGGTTCTCCCAGCCCTGCGCGGACGGAGTCGTCCCGTTGATGCTCATGTGAGCAAGCTGGAAGTTGGCGTCGCGACCGAAGACGTCGAGCGAACCGAGCCCGCCGGCGACCGCCGTCGGTGCACTCGTGAAGATCCCGCCGAGCGACGTCCAGCCGTCGAACTCCTCGCCGGTATCAGTCCAGTGGCTGCTGCACCAGGCCATCGTCCGATCGCTCTGGACCCCGAAGACGGACACCTGGCCTCCCGCCGCCACAGCAGCCGGAGCGCTGATGAAAGTGTTACTACCGAGCGTGGCGAAATCGGCCACCGCGTCAATTCCACCAGCGGGAACGCTCACCGGCGCGACACCTTGCGGAAGCACCAGCATCCGCATCAGGTGATTCTGGTCAAGGGCGAACACATCGATCTGCTGGGTCTTGGCTGGGTCGGGCGGCCCGCCGGGCCCGCCAGGATCGGTGGAGATCGGCCCCACCGGCGCGACCGGGTCAGTGTGCGGCGGCCCTGGGGCGATAATACGAGCGGCCTCAGCGGTCTCCACAGGCTTCTTTTCGACAGGGGTCGGTGGACGCGACTGCGTGAGCGCCGTGGCGACCGCAACCGGTGATGTGGCAAACGCGCCGCCGAGGTTCTGCCCGATGATGCTCGTCATCAGGGGCGACGTCAGATCGACGTCCGAGGCGGACGGGTTGTACGCCACGTGCATCATCCGGTAGTACTGGTCCAGGTAAAGGACATCAAGGCGCGCCGGATCAAAGGACGTCGCCGTTATCCCGGTCATGGGTCCTCCTGTGTGTTGCCCCCCAGCCGTGTCCAGACAGGACTATTCGGGGCGCGAGCCTACCGCGACAAGATCGAGCTGAGTAAGAGAAATTCCTAAGCCTTCCGGCGCTTATGAGAGCAGATACGGTTGCTTTGGGTCCAAGCTCAGGTGCGACCGTTTCCAGCGCCTGACATTTTCTCCATCGTCCATATGCGCCGAGTTACCCTGGCCGCGGACCAGTGCCTCCGGGTCGAGAGCGCTGCGTCGACCCGCTCACAACGGACAATCAGAACGGAGGACCGATGGTGCCCCTGCATCTAGCCGTCACTACCGTGATCTTCACCGAGTCGTCCTTCCCGCCCATCGCGGTGGGCTTCTTCGGACTGGCAACGGGTTATCTGGTCTACGGCACCCAGGAGCTACTCGGCTACCCAAGCCCGCCGGACCGGAAAGTGAACCTGACCACCGGCCTCTGGGGGGTGTGGATGCCAGGGTTCATGCAGTTCTTCGCCGGGGCCTACCTCTTCGCCGGGCTGACCTGGTTCGGTTCCTTCGATGGCAATCCGGCGCTGTACATGGCTGCGCTCGCCTTCACCGCGTATGGCGTGCACTGGTTTGCACTCGGCCTGGAAAGGGCGCTGGGTGGCGACCCGCGACCCAACGCGCCCATGTGCGTCGCATTCCTGGCGATATCGGTACTGGGCATTCTGGTGTTCTTCCATCACGGGGTCGATAAACCGGTCGGGGGTGTGTTCATCGGGCTCTCCCTGGTGTACATAGGCCACTTCTTCACGGTCCTGGGCGTGCCCTTGGCACAGAAGGCACTCGGCTTCGTACGTCTAGGCACCGGCGGCTGGCTGCTGTACCTCACCTTTGCGGCGACGCTGAACTTCGCCGCGGGCTATCACCTGACGCTTTAGTCGTGTCCGGCGCTGCCCAGGATGATCTGAGAAGGTATCTCCATCGAGACCGAAGCTCGTTCCATCACCAGTCTGGTAAGCGAGGCTGCAGCCCAGATCACGCGGTTCGAGCCTCGTGAGGCCTTCGCAGCCTTAGAGGCCGGTGCGCATATCCTCGACATTCGCTCGCAGGACGCGCGTGAACTTCACGGAGTGGTCCCAGGGAGCGTCCACATCCCGCGAACAGTGCTGGAGTGGCGGGTCGCGCTGGACAGCGAGTGGCGCAACCCGTATATCGGCGGACTCGACAAGCAACTGATCCTGATCTGCGACCACGGCTATTCATCGGTGCTTGCCGCCGCCAACCTCGTGCAGCTTGGCTTCCAGCGAGCCGGTGATGTGATCGGCGGATTCGAAGCCTGGGAACGCGATGGTCTTCCGGTCGCGCCTTGTCCGCATCAGGTCTTTGCGGCCGGCGAGCTGCCCGGCATGGGCCCGCCGGACTAAGTACGCCTCGGCGGTTGCGCGGTCGGCGATAATCATCTGTGAGATGGCTCGACCCAAGGCCTTTCAGAAGCTGCGGGACGTTCCTCACGTCGGCCGCATCGCCGACTGGGGCATGGGTCCGCACGCCGCGTCGCGGAAGACGCGCGAAGCCGGCGCCCGTATCGCCGGGCTGGAGGTCACCGAGTCCGTTTGCCCGTACTGCGCAGTCGGCTGTTCGCAGGCCGTCTACACGCGCGGCGGCGAGCTGATCGACATCGAAGGCAACCCGCGATCGCCGGTCAACCAGGGCACGATGTGCCCGAAGGGCTCGGCCTCACGGCAGCTGGTCCAGCAGCCGGGCCGGCTGACGAAGATGCGGTACCGCCGCCCGGGCGGAACCGAGTGGGAAGAGCTCGACCTCGAGACGGCGATGGACATGATCGCCGAGCGCGTGATCGCCGCCCGCGAAGACGGCTGGCAGACAGTCGACGAACACGGCAAGCGCGTTGACCGAACGCTCGGCTTCGCGCACCTCGGCGGAGCCACGCTCGACAACGAGGAGAACTACCTCATCCGCAAGTCCTTCACCGCGATGGGTGCCGTGCAGATCGAGAACCAGGCCCGCATATGACACTCCAGCACGGTCCCCGGTCTGGGGACCTCGTTCGGGCGCGGTGGCGCCACCGGTTTCCAGCAGGACCTCCAGAACGCTGACTGTGTCCTGATCCAGGGCTCGAACATGGCCGAGGCGCACCCGGTCGGGTTCCGCTGGGTCATGCGCGCGAAGGAGCGCGGGGCGAAGGTGATCCACGTCGACCCGCGCTTCGGCCGCACCGGCGCGTCAGCCGATGTGCACGTCCCGATTCGCGCCGGGACCGACATCGCGTTCCTGGGCGGGATCATTCGCCACCTGCTCGAGACGGAGTCCTACTTCAAGGAATACGTCCTGCACTACACCAACGCCTCGACGATCATCAGCGAGGAGTTCGCCGATACCGAGGACCTCGGCGGCGTCTTCTCCGGGTTCGACCCGGAGACCGGTACCTACGACCGCTCGACCTGGAACTACGAGGGCGGCGAGGTGGCGTCGGCTGCCGGAACACGCGAGCACGCAACCCAGGCGTTCGACGAGCAGACTGGCGTCGGCCTGCTTGAGGGAGAGATCCATCGCGACGAGACGCTGCAGCACGAACGCTGCGTGTTCCAGCTTCTGCGCAAGCATTACTCGCGCTACACGCCGGAGATGGTCACGCAGATCTGTGGGATCTCCGAGGCGCAGTTCTACGAAGTCGCCCAGACGCTGATCGAGAACTCCGGTCGCGAGCGCACCACCGCGCTGGTCTACGCGGTCGGCTGGACGCAGCAGTCGCTCGGCGTCCAGATCATCCGGACCGGCGCGATCCTGCAACTGCTGCTGGGCAACATCGGCCGGCCCGGCGGCGGGATCATGGCCATGCGAGGACACGCAACGATTCAGGGCTCAAGCGACATCCCGACGCTGTACGACCTGCTTCCCGGGTATCTGCACATGCCGCGCGCCCGGGAGGACGAGCTCACGCTCGAGGCATACGTCTCCGCAGGCCGCGCCGACAAGGGCTGGTGGTCGAACTTTGACAAGTACATCATCTCGTTGCTGAAGGCCTGGTTCGGCGACGGCGCGACTCAGGAGAACGACTACGGCTTTGGGCACCTGCCGAAGATCACCGGAAACCACGCCCACTTCCCCACGATGATGCGCGCCGTCGACGGCGGTCTCGACGGCCTCTTCGTGATGGGACAGAACCCGGCGATCGGCTCCCAGAACGGCGGGCTCATGCGCCGCGGGCTGCGCAACATGAAGTGGCTGGTGGTCCGCGACCTCAACCAGATTGAGACCGCGACCTTCTGGCGTGACGCACCCGAGGTTCAGTCCGGCGAGGTCCGGACCGAGGACATCCAGACCGAGGTCTTCCTGATGCCCGCCGCCACGCACGTCGAGAAGGCAGGCTCGTTCACGCAGACCCAGCGGATGGTGCAGTGGCGTGACAAGGCGCTGGACCCGCCTGGTGAGGCACGCAGTGAGCTGTGGTTCATGCACCATCTGACAAAGCGCGTGATGGCGCATTACGCCGACTCGCAGGACCCCAAGGACTGGCCGATCGTCAATCTCAAGTGGGACTACTCTGAGCACGCCGAGGGGACGGTCCCAGACGAACCCTCAGCCGAGGACGTGCTGCGGGAGATCAACGGTTATGACGTCGCCACAGGAGAGCCGTTGCCGGGATTCGCCAAGCTTGCCAACGATGGCAGCACCGCCTGCGGCTGCTGGATCTATAGCGGCGTCTACGCCGACGGGGTCAACCAGGCGCGGCGCCGCGAACCGGGCGACATCGACGCCGAGGGCGGCTGGGTCTCGCCCGAGTGGGGCTGGGCATGGCCGGCGAACCGCCGCATCCTCTACAACCGTGCGTCGGCCGACCCGCAGGGTCGGCCTTGGAGCGAACGCAAGAAGTACGTCTGGTGGGACGAGCAGCAGGGCAAGTGGACGGGCTATGACGTGCCCGACTTCCCGGTTGACAAGCGCCCTGATTACCGCGCGCCCGACGACGCGCACGGTATGGACGCGATCTCCGGTGACGAGCCGTTCATGATGATGGGGGATGGTCGCGCCTGGCTATACGCGCCGTCAGGGCTGCTCGACGGGCCGATGCCCACGCACTACGAGCCGATCGAGTCACCCGTGCCCAACCTGCTCTACCCGGCGCTCAGTTCCAGCCCGGTGGCGATCGCCTGGAACCGCCCTGACAACCCCATCAACGTCTCTCAGGATCCGCGCTGGCCGATCGTGATGACCACCTTCCGCCTGACCGAGCACCACACTGTCGGCGGCATGAGCCGGACGCTGCCGTGGCTCAACGAGCTTCAGCCGGAGATGTTCGTCGAACTCGACCCGACACTCGCCGCCGACCGCGGGATCGAGGACGGTGGCTGGCTGGTCGTGATGACCGCGCGCGGCGAGATCGAGGCCCGCGCCAGGGTCACCGAGCGTATGCGCCCGCTGCGCATCGCCGACCGCGTCATCCACCAGATCGCCGTTCCCTGGCACTGGGGCTACTCAGGACTGAATATCGGGGACAGCATCAACGACCTGTTGCACCTCTCCGGGGACCCGAACACGACGATTGAGACGACGAAGGCGCTGACCTGCGACGTGCGTGCCGGCCGTCGCCCTTCGCCGGCAACGTCGAGTGTCACCAACGCGCCTCATGGTCACATCGACGTTAACCGTGAGCACCCGGCTGAGCAGCCGAAGCTGCGCACGAGGCACACGCCATGAGCAACTCCGTCCCCCACGCCGCACCGACCGAGGTCTCGATCCACCGCGAGGGCGCCCAGCGCATGGGCTTCTTCACGGATACGACCGTGTGCATTGGCTGCAAGGCCTGTGAGGTGGCATGCAAGCAGTGGAACGACCTGCCGTCCGACGGTGGCTCGTTCCGGCGCGGCGGTTCCTACGACAACACCGGTTCGCTCGGCGCCACGACCTGGCGCCACGTCCGCTTCGTCGAGCTGCTCGAGCCCTCGCCCGTGATGCGCGAAGAGGCCGAGCGGGCGCTGGCCATGGGCGGCGGCGGCCAGGTACCGAACATTCCCGCCTCGGCGCTGGCCGGTCCCGCCGGCGGCGTGACCGATGACGAGATGCCCGACCTCGTGACGATGGCGCAGACAGACGCGGCCGTGGACGTTGCGGCGGCCGTCGCCGACATGAGCCGCTGGGTCTTCATGTCCGAC
>Ga0302314_10014338_pt1 | contig 13571 bp, 12 predicted proteins | sample III_Palsa_N2_3_FD_200533 | JGI IMG/M metagenome (GOLD analysis project Ga0302314, IMG submission 200533) | Peat permafrost microbial communities from Stordalen Mire near Abisko, Sweden - III_Palsa_N2_3 | ecosystem: Environmental > Terrestrial > Soil > Palsa > Peat permafrost | place: Sweden...
CCCCAAGGGCTGCGAGGGAAAGATGGAGGCGCAGCCCGCGGCCTCGATCGGCGCTGGCGCGGTCTGGATCGACGCTTACTACGCAGTGACCATCAAGGCCGGCAAGTACGTCCAGGGCGGCGGCTGCACGACCGTGGGTGTCGCCGGCCATATCCAGTCGGGCGGCTACGGCTCGTTTTCGAAGGCGTATGGCTCAGCCGCCGGCAATCTGCTCGAGGCCGAGATCGTCACAGCCGACGGCAAGATTCGGGTAGTCAATGCCTGCACCGACCCCGACCTCTACTGGGCGATCAAGGGCGGCGGCGGTGGCGCCTGGGGTGTCGTCACCCGCGTCACGGTGAAGATGCACGAGGCGCCGACCTCGTTCGGGTATTGCGTGGGCCGCATCCGAGCGAAATCGGATGAAGCGTACCGGCGCCTGCTGACGGCCTTCTTCGACCTCTATGCCGAGGGCCTCTTCAACGCCCATTGGGGCGAGCATGTCGTGATCGGGCCCCATAACGGCCTTGCGCTGTCGATCGCCATGCAGGGCCTCACCGCGGACGAGGCCACCGCGGTTTGGAAGCCCTTCCTCGACTGGGTGAAGCGGAACACGAGCGACTTCGACGTCATCGACGACCCCGAGATCGTCTCGCGCGGCTTCCGCACGTTCTGGGACCCGGAATTCTGGAAGACGGGCGAGTCGATTCCATCGATGAAGTTCGACCCGCGGCCCGGCGCGCCGGGCCACCATGCCTGGGAGCGCGGCGACGGCGACCAAGCATCCATGATGCTTCACGGATACGAGTCGGTCTGGCTCCCGGCCTCGCTGCTGCAGCCGGGGGAACGGCCGCGCCTCATCGATGCGCTCTTCAACGCGAGCCGCCACTTCGGAGTCGCCCTGCACTTCAACAAAGGTCTCGCCGGCGGGACGCCCGAGCGCATCGCCGACGCGCGCAACACAGCGACCAACCCCGAGGCGCTGACCGCCTTTGCGCTCGCCATCACCGGGGCTAGCGGCTCGCCACCGCTACCCGGCTTGTCGGACAATGCGTCCGACATGGCCGAGGCCGAACGCCACGCCCGCGCCATCGACGCTGCCAACGATGAACTCCTCAAAGTCGCGCCTCAGGCCGGCTCCTACGTCTCGGAGAGCAACTACTTCAACAAAAACTGGGGCCACGCGTTCTGGGGCGCGAACTACGCGCGCTTGAAGGCGGTGAAGCGCAAATACGACCCGGAAGGTCTCTTCTTCGTCCACCACGGCGTCGGGTCGGACGAGTGGTCGGCGGACGGGTTCGAGCGGTTGGCCTAGTTCGAGGGCGGATCCAAAAGCAGACGCACGGAATGTCGGCTATGAGCCCCTTAGCGGTCTACTCCGAGACTCGACTTCAATGGCCGACTAGGGTCGCCAGCCCGGGTTGGCTCCCGGCCGAAAACTCGCCATACGCCAAGCCCCGATAGGAGCCCGGCCGGTGTCTCACCTATCGTGCGCCGGACCGTCGGCGTTTCGCCTCCGGGTCACCGATCTTGCGTCTGATCTCAGAGACCGTGCTTCAGAGCGCCTCGAGTGTCTCACGCAGCATGCGCCAGATCGGGCCTTCTATCTCGCGTCGAACCGATCATCATTGCGCGTCGCTACATATATCATCGTCTACGAAATAACCGACGAGACCGCCGTGACGATCCTGCGCGTCTGGCACGGCGCCCAGTATAGGCCGTAGGCCTCTACGCCTGCTTCGTGATCGCCAGTTCCAGGATGTGATTGGTCAGCACGGTCGGCGTGAGCGGCTTCAGGCCGAAGGCGAAATGCTGGGTGACGCTGCCGCCGGCGATGGCGAGGCCGGCATCGGCCGCGGCCAGCAGCGCGCCCAGGCGGCGGGCAATGTCGAGCCGGGTCACGACGACCCGCTTGGCGCCGATCGCCAGCGCCGATTCGGCGAAGATTCGGGCCTCGCCGGCATCGAGGATCGCCGGAATGACCAGCACCGGCTCTGCCCCGGTCTGGGCCGCGAGCCGTCCCATGGCGGCGAATCCGGCCGTGTCGGCGGCATCCAGGCCGGCGGTGTCGATCAGCAGCGGACCGGTCGCCGCGACCGAGACCTCGGGCGCCAACAGGTCGATTCTCTCCGGATCGATGCCGAGCACGGCCAGGAACTCGGCCAATTGCTCGACCCCGCCCGGCCGCTCGATGTCGGTGGTCAGCACGCGCGCCACCGGCGTGGTGCCGCGGGCCGCAAGCTTGCCGATCAGCGTGGTCTTTCCGGCGGCGGGCGGGCCGACCAGCATCAGCCGGCTGCGCGCGGCCACGGGCAAGGCCGAGAATTTCAACAGCGCCTTGAGCCCGCTCTCCAACAGGTGGAACGAGTCCGCCTTCCTGACCTTGCGTTCGATCAGCCGATGGACGAAGCGGGGCGGCGCGTCGTGGAAATACAGCGCATCCTCGACCACATCGGCCGAACTCATCGGCGGACGCTGGGCGTCGTTATCGACCAGGCCGGCGAAATTGCCGTCCGCATTCGCATCGTCGCCGACCAGCACGGCCGCGGGGCCCAGCTGAACGGCGGCGGTGAAGGCCGCTTCGCGCGGATCCTCGGCGGGCAGGAACTTGAGACGCATCGGCAGGACACCCGGATGAAACCACGAGGTTCGATATCCCTAGTCTGTCACGGCCCGCTTAACAATCCGTCACGCGTGCCGGAATGGATGCGATCTCGCCTGTCGCCAGTGCGGGCGATTTGTCTTATATCCAAACTGGTAACCGCTGCATGGATCGCTGGATGGCAATCGAGCCGGAACTGTTCAAGACGGGAATGCGGCGCCTCACGGCGGGCGTCACGATCATCACGACCCTGCATGAGGGCGAACGGCGCGGCCTGACGGCGACGGCGGTCTGTTCGGTCTCGATGGCCCCGCCGACGCTGTTGTGCTGCGTCAATCGCCAGGGCTCGGCCCATGACGCCATCCTGTCGTCTGGCCGGTTCGCGATCAATGTGCTGACCGCCGACGATCATGCGCTGGCCGAGCGGTTCGGCGGCGCCGAGCTGGGCGAGGCGCGCTTTTCCGAGGGCGAGTGGGACGTGCTGGCGACCGGCGCCCCGATCCTGAAGAGCGCGTTCGTGGGCTTCGATTGCCGGGTGGTCCAGGCCTTCGACGGCGCCACCCATACGATCTTCCTGGGCGAGGTCGTGGCCCAGCGTGCCAGCGACGGCGGCGAGCCGCTGTGCTACCTGGGCGGCAGCTACGGCAGCTTCCACGATCTCGAAGCCCTGCTGGCGCTGCGCTGATCTGCATATTTCCGATCTGGCGCAAGGGCTTGATCATGCCCATATCGCCCAGATCATGAGCCCCCCCGCCTGGATCGATGTCGCCGCCCTTTCGGCCCTGCTGCAGGTCGTGCTGATCGACATCACGCTGGCCGGCGACAATGCCATCGTCGTCGGCATGGCCGCGGCCGGCCTGCCGAAATGCCAGCGCGGCAAGGCGATCCTCTTGGGCATCCTGGCGGCGACGGCGCTGCGCATCTTCTTCGCGCTGGTGACGGTACAGCTGCTGGCGATCATCGGCCTGACGCTCGCCGGCGGGTTCCTGCTGCTGTGGGTCGCCTGGAAGATGTTCCGCGAGGCGACCGGCAAGGGCCATTGCGCCGGCCCCGGCTGCCCGGACGTGCCGACCAAGACCATGGGCCAGGCGATGCTGCAGATCGTCGTCGCCGACATCTCCATGTCGCTCGACAATGTGCTGGCCGTGGCCGGCACCGCGCGTGATCACCTGTGGGTGCTGGTCGCGGGCCTGATGCTGTCGGTCGGGCTGATGGGGGCGGCCTCGCAACTGGTCGCCCGCGTGATCGGCCGCTTCCCCTGGATCGTCTGGATCGGCCTCGGCATCATCACCTATGTCGCCATCAGCATGATCTGGCAGGGCTGGCACGAGGTGCGGCCCTATATGCCGCCGATGGATTGAGCGGGCGAGACTTACGCGATGATGTCGGGCAGCAGCAGGCTTTCCAGCCGCGCGATCATGTCCTTCAAGGCCAGCTTGCGCTTCTTCAGCCGCTGGATCTGCAGCTGATCTTCCGCGGAATCCGCCACATGCGCGATCAAAGCATCGAGATCGCGATGCTCGCTCACCAGTCCGGCGAGCTTCTGCTTGATGGCTTCGTTGTCGAGGTCCATAGGCACTATGTCGGCAATCTCTAGCTTGAACATCCGGGTCGCGCGGGGCCGGGACTATAGCAGGGTGCCGGCTCGCGCGGGAGGGGCGGATGGCGGGTGATTTGGAAGAGCAGGCGAGCGCTTTCTGGGGGTTCGCGACCACGCTCTACGCCCGGCCGGGCGTGGCGCCGCTGTGCCTCGACCTGCAGGACAATGCCGGCCGCGACGTCAATCTGCTGCTGCTCTGTCTCTGGGCCGGCGAGCATCTGGGGCTCGCCTTCGACGATTGGGAGCTGAGAGATCTCGCGGCTGCCGTCGCCCCCTGGAACGAGCGGGCCGTGCATCCGCTCCGCCGCCTGCGCAGCGCGCTCAAGGGCGTGCCGATGGCCGAAACGGTGCGGGCCAAGATCGGAGCGGCGGAGCTGGAGGCCGAGCGGCTGGCCCAGCACCATCTGCTCGCGGCCCTGCCGGATCGCGCGCCGGGCGTGCCGTCGCCGGAGCTGGGCTTCGCCAATCTCGCGCGCTATGCCGGCGAGGCGGCGGCGCTCAGTCTTGCCGCTTTGCGCGCGGCTTCCGATCGCCGCCCCAGCGCGTGACGCTGCCGGCATCGATGTCGAACAGGTCGAGCACGCGGCCGAGCGTATGATCGACCATGGCGTCGAGGCTGGCGGGCTTGGCATAGAAGGCCGGCACGGGCGGTGCCACGATCGCGCCCATCTCCGACAATTGGGTCATGGTCCTCAGATGCCCGGTATGGAGCGGCGTCTCGCGCACCATCAGCACCAGCCGCCGGCGCTCCTTCAGCACCACGTCGGCGGCACGCGTGACCAGGCTGGTGGTGACGCCGGTCGCGATCTCGGACATGGAGCGGACCGAACAGGGGGCGATGATCATGCCCATGGTCCGGAACGAGCCGGACGAGATCGCCGCCGCCATGTCGGTCGCCGGATACCAATGATCGGCCAGCGCCTGGACCTGGCCGATCTTGAGCTCGGTCTCGCAGGCGAGCGTCACCTCGGCCGTGCGCGACAGCACCAGATGGGTCTCGATCTCGAGCGGCCGCAGCAGCTCCAACAGCCGCACGCCGTAGCGCACGCCCGAGGCGCCGGTAATGGCAATAATGAGTCGTTGTGACGATTTGCCCATAAGCGCTTGAACTAGCTGGTCTCGCCTCTGAAATCCAGTGGAGCCGCATGGCTCGACCCCGAAGTCCCCCGAATCGAACGCTTGGAGCGCCGCCGGGATAGGGTTACGGTTTTGTGGCGCACTCGTGCGACAACGCTTCCAGGAGAGGCATCAATGGCTGTTGAAGATCATATCCGGGCACTCCGGACCAAACACGCCACTATAGACAAGGCAATCCTGAAGGAGACGTCCCGTTCACTGCCCGATGACGGAAAAGTAGCGGATTGGAAGCGCGAGAAATTACGAATTAAGGACGCGATCGCCGATTTGTCCCGCCAACAGGTGATGTGACGGTGATCCGCCGAATATAGCGAGAAAGGCCGGACTGATCTGTCAGTCCGGCCTTTTTTATTGGGTGGCCGTCGCGTCCGGAGGCGGGTCGATCGCGCCCTTGTCGATCAGCCAGGCCCGGCTGTCGGCGATGATCTGGGCCAGCAGGGCGGCCTTGTCCGGCCCGACACCGACATGGTCGCCGGCGAAGCGCTCGACCGTCTTGGGCTCGGGCACGGCGTCGCGCAACCGGGCGCTGGCCGCCGCCGGGATCAGCGCGTCGTCGGTGCCCTCCAGCACCAGAAATTGGCTGGTGAGGTCGGGCAGATGCCGGGTCGGCTGCAGCGGCGCCAGCAGGCCGTCGACGATCGGCGCCAGCAAACTCCGCACCCAGCCGGGTCGGACATGGGGATTGGCGGCGACCAACGCGCCCAGCGGTGCGCCGCCATAGGCGAGGATGGTCCAGCCGATCGGCCGGCCGTCGCGTTCGGCGACATGCTCGATCGCGGGGGCCGCGAGCGCGCCCAGGGAAAATCCCAGGAGGCTGATGCGACGGTCGGCCCAGGGCTCGGCCGCGACCCATTCCAGGGCTGAGGTCACCTGGGCCGGGATCGCCATCAGCCGGCGATAGAGCTTCATCAGCCGCAGAAACCCGGCCGGCCCATCATAGAAACGCACCGGGATCGGCCAGTCATACCCCACGATCGCATTGTCGCCCGCGTCGGTCAGATAGCGGATGTTGCTCTCGCCGGTGCCGAGCCCGCCCAAGACGAGCAGGATCGGCAGGGGCTTGGCCGGCAGCGGCTCGGGCAGGCTGATGGTGAGACCGATATCGCCGCGCTTCGGGTCGTGCAGCACGACATGCTGAAGGCGCCGGCCGTCCGCCACCGTGGCAGGCGTCCGGTCGGCGGCGAGCTCATGGTGCGGCTGCGGCAGCAGCGCCAGCGGATCGCGCCGATCGCGCCAGGTGACGAAGGCGGTCAGGCCGGCGAGCAGCAAGAGCGCGCCCGCGATCAGGCCGCGGCGGAGCCTCACCCCGCGACCGCGGCCGGCGGGTGCAGATCATAGAGCAGATATTGCACCGGCGGCCGCTCGGGCTCCGGTGCGGGCGGCGCGGCCGCCGCCCACAGCGCCGGGTCGATCATCTGGCCGTGGGCCTTGACCCAGTCGGCGATCAGGCGCGCCGGCCCTTGCTGATTGGCGCCGCCCCGGCCGCCGCCAGCGCCGCGGCCGCCTTCGCGCAACAGGAAGAACCGGACCTGACCGGCCTCGACCAGGGCTGCGAGCTGCTCCGGCGTCAGGATCGGGTCGGTGCCGGTATAGCCGCCGACCGCCATGACCGGCGCGCCGCTGTCGAGGATGAGCGGGGCCGCGACCGGGGCGGTCTGCGTCGCCAGCAGATAGCGGGCATCGCCGCGGTTCTGCTGGATATAGGCGAGCAGCCTCGTCTGGTCCGGCCGCTCGTTCCAGCCGCGGCGCGGCGCTTCCGTCGCGGGCGGCAGCAGCGCCACGTCGGCGGCCGGGAACGAGATGTTGGTATGACCCAGCACGGGGCTGAGCGCCCAGGCGAACGGGGTCACCAGCAGTGCCGCGAACCCCAGGACCAGGGCCGCCCTTGTCCAACTGGGCGCACGCCGCCGGGCCAGCGCCAGGCCGAGGGCGCCCAGGGCCACGTCGGCCAGTACCAGCCCGAACAGGAACCGCCGCCAGTCGGACCCGTGGCCGGCGAGCACGTCATGCTCCAGCCAGCTCTGCCACAGGCCGGTGACGGCGATCGCCGCCGGCAGCAGCCAGCGCGGGCGGTCGCCGGCCTGGTAGTGCCGCCAGGCCGCGACGAGGCCGATGCCGGCGAGTGCTGCGACCGGCGGCGCCATCGCGACGACGTAATAGGCATGGAAGATACCGCCGGCGATGCTGAACACGGTGCCGTAGATCAAGGCCCAGCCGGTCCAGAGCACCAGGTCGAGCCGGTCCGGCGTCATCGGCTGGCGGCGGCGTCGGACGAGGCCAAGTGCGCCCACGGCCGCAAGCGGGAAGAACCAGCCGATCTGGCCGCCCAGCTTCGGATCGGCCAGGCGAAGCGGCCCGATCGGCACGCGGTCGGCGGACGGCATCAGGCCGGCCGCCGGTGCCTCGGGGTTGGCGGCGCGGTTGCCGGCCTCGCGTTCGCCGCGTCCGGGATGGGGGATGAAGCGATCGATGCCATATTGCACGAACACCATCTGCAGCATCGAGTTGTCGGTCGTGCTGCCGGCATAGGGCCGCGCCTCCGGCGGCACCAGATCGAAGGTCGCGAACCAGGCGAAACCCACGATCAATGCCGCGCTGCCGGCGAGCGTCAGCTGGGCCAGGCGGCGGCGCCATTGGGCGGGGGCCGCCAGCAGGTAGGCGAGGCCGAAGGCCGGCACGACGCCCAGCGCTGCCGCCATCTTGACGTTGAAGCCGATGCCGACCGTGACCATCGCCGCCAGCAGCCAGCCGAAGCTGCGCCGCTCGATCGCGCGGATCATGGCGGCGGCGGCCAGCAGCAGGACCAGCACCAGGCAGGAATCGGTGTTGCTCGAGCGGTCGACCGCGACGCTGACCGGCATGATCGCCAGCACCAGTGCGGCCAGCAGCCCGGCCGGGGCGCCGAACCGGCGCGCCACCAGCCGATAGAGCAGCAGGATCGCGGCCAGCCCTTCGAGCACCTGCGGCAGGATCACGCTGAAGCCGCTGAACCCCAACAGCTCGGCGCTCGCGACCTGGATCCACAGCGCCACCGGCGGCTTGTCGACCGAGACGAACCCGGCCGGATCGAACGACGCGAAGAAGAAATTATGCCAGCTCGACATCATGCTGAGCACGCCGGCCGCGTAATAGTCAGTGCCGAAGCCGTTGCGCTCGATGCCCCAGAGCCGGAGCCCGGTCGCCAGGACCAGGATGGCCGCCAGACCCAGCCGCGCCCCGGATTTCGATCCCCAAATACCCATGTGCTCCACCGCCCCTCGGCAACCCGCTCCTTCATACGGAGCGGGCGGGGCGGGCATCCCTGGCGGGACGTGCGAAAGGTGGCGCTAGGGCGAGGTGCCGCGAAATCCTCCCTATCGTCATGGCCGGGCTTGACCCGGCCATCCACGTAGTTGGGCAGGGCGACGACACTGCCCGATAGCATTCAAGCGGAGATGCGTGGATGCCCGGGTCAAGCCCGGGCATGACGTAACTTTCAGATCAGTGAATTAGAGTCACAACCCCTCGGGCCGGTCGATCTTCGCCAGAATGCGCCGCAGGATCCGGTCGAGCCGGTCGCGGTCGCCGATGTGGAATTGCCGGCCGCCGGCGCCGTACTCGGCCATGACGCCGATCCCGGAGATCGCGACATAGAGCCAGAAGCCGGCATCGGCCGAGGCGCCGGCCAAGGCGAGCCAGGCTTCGGCAAAGCCGGTCGGCTTGTCCCGGTCCATGAGGTCGAACAGCGTGCGCGCGATGACGAAGCGCGGGTCGCCCCAGCCCATGCGGTCGATATCGACCAGGCCGGAGAAGCGGCCGGCCTCGGTCACGATCGCGTCGCGGGTCGGCGGCTCGGCGATGAAGGCCAAGGCCGGCACTGCGTCCAAGGCGGCCGCATGGCGGGCGAAGCGGCGTTCGACCGCGTCGACCATCGCCTCGTCCATCAGTCCTGCGGATTGGATGAGGCCGCGCGCCTCGGCCAGTTCCTGGGCCAGCACGTCGGACCAGCGCACATAGGGGGCGGCCTTCGGCTCGGCGGCCCAGCCATAGCGGTCGGCGCTCTTCAACGTCGCGACCTTGTGCTGCATCTCGGCCAGGCTGCCGGCGATCAGGCCCAGCACCGGCGGCTTCAGCCGGTCGACCAGGCCCAGCAAGGGCTCGCCTTCGAGCCGTTCCAGGATCAGCGACGGGAATTCGGACGTGAGGTCGCGCGCCAGGATCTTGGGCAGCGGCACGCCCAGCGGCTTCAGCCGGTCGGACCAGAGGGCGGCATTGCGGATGGCGGCGCGATGTTCCGGCTGGCCCAGGCGCACGACTACGCGGCGGCCGTCGGTCAGCTGCACGTCGAACACGAAATGCCGGGCGCTGCCGTCGAACCGGCGCACGCCGGCGGCGGCGCCGTTCAAGGCCGCCTCGGCGATGGCGGCGGCCAGGAACTCGTCGGGGCCGACTTCGGTCGGCGGCAGGAACATTCGGGCCTCAGGCATCACTCTCACGGGATTTGGCGCGGTCGCGCAGCACGAATTTCTGGATCTTGCCGGTCGAGGTCTTGGGCAACGGCCCGAACACGACCGATTTCGGGGCCTTGAAGCGGGCCAGATGCTCGCGGCAGAACGCGATGATCTCGGCCTCGGTCGTGCTGGCGCCGTCTTTCAAGGTGATGAAGGCGCACGGCGTCTCGCCCCAGGTCTCGTCGGGCTTCGCCACCACGGCCGCTTCCAGCACGGCCGGGTGGCGATAGAGCACGCTCTCGACCTCGATGGTCGAGATATTCTCGCCGCCGGAGATGATGATGTCTTTGGAGCGGTCCTTGAGCTCGACATAGCCGTCCGGATGCATGACGCCCAGGTCGCCGGTATGGAACCAGCCGCCCTTGAACGCCGCCGCCGTCGCCTTCGGGTTCTTCAGATACCCCTTCATGACGATATTGCCGCGCATGAACACCTCGCCCATGGTTTCGGCATCCGCCGGCACGGGTTCGAGCGTCTCGGCATCGGCGACCATCAGCCCGTCCAGCACCGGATAGCGCACGCCCTGGCGCGCCTTGAGCCGGGCCTTCTCGGCCGATGGCAATGCGTCCCAATCATCGTGCCAGTCGCACACGACCGCCGGGCCATAAACCTCGGTCAACCCATAGACATGGGTGATGTGGAAGCCCAGGCGCTCCATGCCCTCGATCACGGCGGCCGGCGGCGGGGCGGCGGCGGTCATCATCTCGATGGTGCGGCCGCCGAGCTGCGGCGGGTTGGCGGCATGCAGCAGCATGGTCATGATGATCGGCGCGCCGCACAGGTGGGTGACACCCTGGTGCTCGATCGCGCCGAGGATGCCCGGCGCGTCGACCCGGCGCAGGCAGACATGGGTCCCGGCCAAGGCCGTGATCGTCCAGGGAAAGCACCAGCCGTTGCAATGGAACATCGGCAGGGTCCAGAGATAGACCGGATGCCCCGCGAGCCCCCAGACCATGATGTTGCCGATCGCGTTCAGATAGGCGCCGCGATGGTGATAGACCACGCCCTTGGGATCGCCGGTGGTGCCGCTCGTATAGTTGAGCGAGATCGCATCCCACTCGTCCTCGACCGGAATGCCGGCATAGGCCGGGTCGCCCTCGTCCAGCAGCGCCTCGTAGGATGTCTCGCCGATGAGTGCCCCTGACTCGCACAGCGGATCGTCGATATCGATCACGATCGGCTTCGGGCCGGTCATGAGGTCGAGCGCCGCCACGATCACTGTGGAGAATTCGCGGTCGGTCAGCAGCAGCTTGGCCTCGCCATGGCCCAGTTGAAAGGCGATGGTCGGCGCGTCCAGGCGGATATTGAGCGCGTTCAGCACGGCACCGGCCATGGGCACGCCATGATGGGCCTCGATGACCTCGGGAATATTGGGCGCCATGATCGCAACCGTGTCGCCCGGCCCGATGCCGCGCCGGTTCAAGGCCGAGGCGAGCCGGCGGCAGCGTTCCGCGGTCTCAGCCCAGGTAAACCGGCGCGGGCCATGGACGATGGAGGTCCGGCCGGGATGGACCGCGGCCGCGCGCTCCAGAAAGCCCAGCGGCGAGAGCGGCGTATGGTTCGCGGGGGTCTGGTCGAGATCGCGGGCATAGGGCGAAGTGAGCGGGATCATCGGAGTTTCGATTGTTATGGGTTTGAGGGGGCATGATCCGCCCAAGCGGGCCACAACCGCAAGCGGCGTGACGCGTCCGGTGCCAGACGGTAGGCTCGACCTCAATAAGAAAGCCTGAAAGGGAAGGACGCCCCATGACCGACGCCGCGGCCCGTTTCGATGCGATCCATGCCCGCTCGCTCGCCGACCCGGAGGGCTTCTGGGGCGAGGCTGCGGCCGATCTCACCTGGACCCGACCCTATACGCGGGTGTTGGATGCGAGCCGGCCGCCGTTCTATCGCTGGTTCCCGGGCGGCGGCCTCAATATCTGCTTCAACGCGCTCGACCGGCATGTGGCGGCCGGGCGCGGCGAGCAGGTGGCGCTCATCCATGACAGTCCGGTCACCGGCAAGGTCGATCGCTACAGCTACCGGGAACTGACCGACCGGGTCGCCAGGCTCGCCGGCGCCATCGCGGCATTGGGTGTCACCAAGGGCGCCCGGGTCGTGATCTATATGCCGATGGTGGCGGAGGCGGCGATGGCCATGCTCGCCTGCGCGCGGTTGGGGGCGGTCCATTCGGTCGTGTTCGGCGGCTTTGCCGCGAACGAGCTCGCGACCCGGATCGACGATGCCAAGCCCACGCTGATCCTGTCCGCCTCCTGCGGCATCGAGGGCGCCAAGCGCATTCCCTATAAGCCGCTCCTGGATGCCGCGATCGAGCGGGCGCAATCGAAACCGGCCCATTGCCTGATCCTGCAGCGGCCGGAGCTGTCCTGCGATCTGGTCGCCGGCCGGGATCTCGACTGGGCCGCGACGGTGGCGGCGGCCGAGCCCGCCCCCTGCGCCGACACGGCCGCGACCGACCCGCTCTATATTCTCTATACCTCCGGCACCACCGGCATCCCGAAGGGCGTGGTGCGCGACCATGGCGGCTATGCCGTGGCGCTCCATTGGAGCATGGGCAACATCTATGGTCTGGCGCCGGGCGAGACCATGTTCACCGCGTCCGACGTCGGTTGGGTCGTCGGCCATAGCTATATCGTCTATGCGCCGCTCTTGAAGGGCTGCACCTCGGTGCTCTACGAGGGCAAGCCGGTCGGCACGCCCGATGCCGGGGCGCTGTGGCGCGTGGTGCGCGACCATGGCGTCCATGTGCTGTTCACGGCACCGACCGCGTTCCGCGCGATCCGCCGCGAGGATCCGGAGGGCGGCCATATCAAATCGGCGCCGCTGGGCGTGTTCCGCGCCTTGTTCCTGGCCGGCGAGCGCTGCGATCCCCCGACCTTGGAATGGGCCCAGGCCCAGTTGCAGCTGCCGGTGATCGATCATTGGTGGCAGACCGAGACCGGCTGGCCGATCGCGGCGAACTGTCTCGGCATCGGCCAATTGCCGGTGAAGCCGGGCTCGCCGACCAAACCCGTGCCCGGCTGGGACGTCCGCGTGCTGGACGAGGCCGGCCAGCCGGTGAAGCCGGGCGAGATCGGCAATCTCGCGGTCAAGCTGCCGCTGCCGCCCGGATCGCTGCCGACGCTGTGGCAGGCGGACGAGCGCTATGTTTCGTCCTACCTCGCGGCCTTCCCCGGCTATTACCAGTCCGGCGACGCCGGCTATATCGACGCGGACGGCTATGTCTTCGTCATGACCCGGACCGACGACATCATCAATGTGGCGGCCCACCGGCTCTCGACCGGCTCGATGGAGGAGGTGGTGGCGGCCCATCCCGACGTCGCCGAGTGCGCGGTGATCGGCGTCGCCGACGAGTTGAAGGGCCAGATGCCGCTGGGCTTCGTCGTGCTGAAGGCGGGCGTGACCCGGCCAGATGCCGAGATCGAACGCGAGATCGCGGTGCTGGTGCGCGAGCGTATCGGGCCGATCGCGGGGTTCAAGCGCACGCTGGTGGTCGACCGCCTGCCCAAGACCCGCTCCGGCAAGATCCTGCGCCAGGCCATGCGCGGGCTGGCCGACGGCAAACCAGTGGCGACGCCACCGACGATCGACGACCCGGCGGCGCTGGATGAGATCGGCGCCGTGTTGAAGGCGGCGGGGTTTTGAGGCGCGTCTGACGACAACGTCCCCCTCTCTGCCCCAGTGGGGCGGAGAGGGTTGGGGTGAGGTGGGGAGCGCTCACCCACCTCATCCTAAATCCTTCTCCCCCCTCAAGGGCGGAGAA
>Ga0302314_10014339_pt1 | contig 13569 bp, 13 predicted proteins | sample III_Palsa_N2_3_FD_200533 | JGI IMG/M metagenome (GOLD analysis project Ga0302314, IMG submission 200533) | Peat permafrost microbial communities from Stordalen Mire near Abisko, Sweden - III_Palsa_N2_3 | ecosystem: Environmental > Terrestrial > Soil > Palsa > Peat permafrost | place: Sweden...
CCGCGAAAGCAAGGGAAAATCTCCAGCATGCCGGCAACGACGCCCTGGGTGATGTTCAGATTGCCGCGCTGCGCGTAGGACGGATACAGGTCGAGCCCGGCGCCGAACACCAGTTCGCCCTTGTCGGACTGGTTGACATACATGCCGGTCGCCCAGGACGCGGCGACCGTGTGCAGCACGGGCTTGATCGGCTCGCTCACCATCGCCTGCAAGGCGTAGCTGGTCAGCGGCAGCCGGAAGCCGGCTTTGCGGGCCAGCACGCCGTTGTGGCCCGACGCACTCAGCCCGAACGCTCCGGCCGAGACCGGGCCACGCGAGGTTTCCAGCCCGACGACGCGGCCGCCTTCGATGGTGAACGCGGTGACTTCGCAGTTCTGCACGATGTCCACGCCCAGCGCGTCGGCGGCCCGCGCATATCCCCAGGCGACCGCGTCGTGCCGCGCGATGCCGCCGCGTCGCTGCACGAAGCCGCCATGGATCGGGAAACGCGCACCCTCGGAAAAATTCGCCATCGGCAGTTCGGAGCGCACCTGCTGCGCATCCAGCAGCTCCACGTCGATGCCGTTCACCAGCATCGCGTTCACGTTGCGCGCCATCAGCTCCATCTGCTGGTCGGAATGGCCGATGTTCAGCATGCCGCGCTGCGACAGCATGATGTTGTAGTTGAGTTCCTCGGAAAGCTGCTCGTACTGGCGCAGCGAAAAGTCGAACAGCGCGACGCTTTCCGGAAAGAAGTAGTTGGAGCGGACGATCGCGGTGTTGCGCCCGGTGTTGCCGCCGCCGAGCCAGCCGCGCTCCAGCACTGCCACGTTGCGGATGCCATGCACTTTGGCGAGGTAGTAGCCTGCCGCCAGCCCATGGCCGCCGCCGCCGATCACCACGGCGTCGTAGTGCGGCTTCAGGTCCGGCGAGCGCCATGCCTTTGGCCATCCTTCGTGGCCGGCAAGCCCCTGGCGAAACAGCGACAGTGAGGAATAGCGCATGTCAGTCCCTGGTCGGCCTATTCTGTTCGTGCAGCACGGTCTGCCACACCGAGTCCGTGGCGCCCGGATAGCGCAACGCGGCGGCGACGCGGGAGACCAGTTCGGAATGCCGCAGCGGTGCCGCCGTCGCGGGCACATAAGCGCCGCGGCGTTCGCGCGGCACCTCGGTGCGCAGCAGCATCCGCGCGGTGGTGAACAGGCCCAGCACGGCCAGCACCAGCGCCAGATAGCCGAACAGGCCCGCCGGCCCGACGCGGCCCATCACGAACCCGGCGGCGCCCGGCCCGATCGCCGAGCCCAGCGACCAGGTGAACAGCAGCCCGCCGCTCGCCGCCACGTAGTCGCCGCGTTCCATGCGGTCATTGGTCTGCCCGGCGCCGAGGCCGTAAAGCGGCGCGGTCATGAAGGCGAACAGGAAGCCAAGCACGTTGGCGATCACGAGCGAAACGCCGCCGACCAGCGCCATGGCGATGGCGATCGCGAAACCGGCACTCAGCGTCACCAGCATCACCGGCCGCCGGCCGAACCGGTCGGAGAGCACGCCGACCGGATACTGCACGAGCAGTCCGGCAATCATGGCGGCCGAAATGAACGCCGCGACCGAGCCGCTGCCGTAGCCCTGCCGCTCGAGATAGACCGGCACCAGCGAGTAGTAGGCGCCGTTGATCAGCCCGGAGCCGAGGCAGCACGCCATGCCAACCGGCGAAATCCGGAACAGCCTGCCGAGCGCGAAATGCGCCTGCGGCCGCACCACCGGGTTGGCCTGCTGGGTCAGTGCCATCGGCAGCACTGCGGTCGCGAAGGCGATCCCCACCAGCACGAACATCACGGGCGACGCCTGTACCACGTTCAGCGCCAGCGGCCCAAGCGCGCTGGCGCCCCAGGAGGCGACCAGATAGGCGCCGAAGGTGCGGCCGCGGTTGGAGGGGTCGGAGCGGTCGTTCAGCCAGCTTTCCACTACCAGGAACATCCCGGAGCTGGCGAAGCCGATCAGCAGCCGCAGCACCGCCACCTGCCAGGCGACGGCGGAGAACACCAGCAGCAGCGCGGCGTCCGCGGCAACGGCCGCGAACACCGCAAAGGCGCGGATATGCCCGACCCGCGTCACGATCCGGTCGCAGCTCAGCGCGCCGGCGAGGAAGCCGACATAATAGGCCGAGGCGATCAGCCCGATCTCGGGCGACGAGGCGCCCACCCGCAGCAGCAGGATCGGGATCAGCGGCGTCATGATCCCGAGCGCCACCTGTGCGCTGATCAGGCCAAGCAGCACCGGCGCGATCGGACCAAGACTGAAGGGCATCGCGCATCATGCCTCGCCGCCGGCCGGCTGCCAGCATCCTATTTTGTCATGCTCGGATGCCGATTTCCGATGTTCCGGGGCGGGCCGATTGCCCTTTTTTCGCCCGCCGTTCCGCGCGATGGTGCGGCCCTCGACGACCGGAATGGACCCGACATGAGCGGCTTCGTGCTCGACCGCATCCCCGCGATCACCCAGGCGGAGGGCGCGCTGGACCAGTTGGGGGCGCTGGCGGCAAGGCTCGGCGGCGGGCTGCCGGCGCTGCTGGTGGCCGACCCCGGCCTCGCCCCGTTCGGCATCATCGACCGCGCCGAGGCGTCGCTAAGCGCCTCCGGCCTCACGGTGCTGACGTTCACCGACATCCAGAGCGACCCGCTGGCCTCCCAGGTCGACACGGCGGCGGCGCTGGCGCGGCAGGGTGGGGCGGGGGTGGTCGTGGCGCTCGGTGGCGGCTCGGCGATGGATGCCGGCAAGGCGGCGGCCGCCATCGCGCCAGGGGCCGAACCGGCCGAATACTATGCGCTGTGCGCCAATCCGTTCCCCGCCAAGCCGCTGGCCAAGATTTGCGTGCCGACCACCTCCGGCACCGGGTCGGAGACCACGCGCACCTCCATCGTCACCAAGGCGGCACGCGCAAAAGTCTGGCTGTGGGGCGAGGAGATCAAGGCCGACGCCGTGCTGCTCGACCCGACGCTGACGGTCGGGCTGCCGGCGCACCTGACGGCTGCGACCGGCATCGACGCGCTGGTGCACGCGGTGGAAGCCGCCACGAACGCCAACGCCAACGCCGGCAACGATATGTTCTGCCACGAAGCGATCCGGCTCGTGGTGCGATACCTGCCGACGGCCGTCGCCGAGCCGGGCAATCTCGCGGCCCGCGCGGTGCTGCAATGGGCGGCGGCGCTGGCCGGCATCGCCATCGACAACGGCGGCACCGCGATCGCCCACAATATTGGCCACGCGCTCGCCTCACTCCGGCCGGTGCAGCACGGCCGCGCAGTCGGCGTGGCGATGTTGGCGTCGCTGCCGTGGAACGTGGCGGACGACCCCGAAGGTCGCTTCGCCACCGTCGCCCGCCTGCTCGGCGGCGCCGGCGCCGCCGACCTGCCCGCCGCCTACGAGCGCCTGTTGCGCAGCGTCGGCGTGAAAGTCTCGTTGGCCGGCGAGGGCCATGACGCCATTTCGGCAGAACAACTGGCCTCGCAGATGGGCAACGAGGAGAATGCGGCGATGCGCCGCTCCAACCGCCGCTCCGCCACCGACGCCGACCTGCTGGCCTTTGCCCGCATTGTTCTCACCCAGGCGTAACCGCGATGCTCATCACCTCCATCGAGATCACCCACCACCGCCTGCGCTTCGAGCCGCCGTTCCGCGCAAGCTGGGACAGCAAGCCGCGCCACCACTGGGACGCGACCATCGTGCGCGTGCACACCGATGCGGGCATTACCGGCATCGGTTCGGGCGACCTGATGCTCGGCTTCGCCGGCCACGAGCATCTGTTCGTCGGCAAGGACCCGCTGGCGATCGAGCGGCATTTTCGCACACTCAACCACATCAATTTCCACTACGGACGTTGCTGGCCGCTCGATCTCGCGCTGTGGGATCTGGCAGGCAAAGCCACGGGACAGCCCTGCTGGAAACTACTCGGCGGCCTGTCCGACCGCGTGCGCGCCTACGCGTCCTCCGGCACGCTGCGCGACCCCGGCGCCATGGCGGAGGCCGCCGAACGCTATCTGGCCAATGGGTTCCGGGCGCTGAAGATCCGGTTTCAGCGCGGCGACTGGCGCGACGACATCCGGGCGCTGGAGGCCGTCCGCGCCCGCGTCGGCGACAAGTTGGAACTGATGGTCGATTGCAACCAGGGCTGGCGCCTGCCGCAGGACACCTACGCCCCGTGGAGCCTGAAGGACGCGATCCCGGTCGCCCGCCATCTGGAGCGGCTCGGCGTTTACTGGATGGAGGAACCGCTGCACCGCAGCGACCGCGACGGCATGCGCCGCCTGCGCGAGATGGTCGATGTGCGCATCGCCGGCGGCGAGATGACGCGCGAACTCTACGAATTCCGCGACCTGATCACCGATGGCTGCCTCGACGTGCTGCAGCCCGATGCGGCGCTGGTCGGCGGCATCACCGGCCTGCGGCGGGTGGCGCTGATGGCGCAGGAGCATAATCTGGTGTTCACCCCCCACACCTGGGGCAACGGCATCGGGCTTGTCGCAAATGTGCATCTTACTGCCGGCCTGTGCGATGCGCCCTATCTGGAGTTTCCGTACGATCCGCCGGAATGGGACCTCGACCGGCGCGATTACATGATGGCCGAACCGTGCCGTGTGGATGCGGCGGGCTGGATCGTGCTGTCCGAGACCCCGGGGATGGGCTATTCCTTGGACGAGGATCGTCTGGCGGCGACACGGATCGTCTGACGGTTCGGAGGGGTCGCGTTCTGATGATCGACCGCCGCTGGCTCCCGCTCAACGCCCTGCGCGCCTTCGAGCAGGTCGGCCGTCACCTGAGCTTCACCGCCGCGGCCAGCGCCCTCAGCGTGTCGCAGAGCGCGGTCAGTCGGCACGTGATCGCGCTGGAAGGCCTGCTCGGCACGCAATTGTTCGAGCGCAAGCCGGGCGCCTTCGCGCTGACCGACGCCGGCGCCGCGCTGCTGCCGGTGGTTCGGAAATCGTTTGACCGGATCGAACAGGCGCTGAACGACATCGTCAACGAGGACGGCGCGAAGACCCGGTCGCTGCGCGTGCAGTTGCCGCCGACCTTCGCGCACCTGCTCGCCGTGCCGATCCTGCGCGAGTTCCGTCGCGTCTGCCCGGACGTGATCCTGGACATCGAGAGCGCACACAATGTCGGCTTCCCGGCGCGCGACACCGATGCCGCGGTGATCTACGCCAAGCCACAGGTCAGCGACCGCGTTTCCAACCTGCTGTGGATGGAGCGGCTGACGCCGATGTGCCACCCGGATGTGGCGGCGCGGGCCTGCGGGCGCGACCTGCCGGCGTTCCTGGCCGAGACCGAACTGCTGCACGGCAAGCTGGAGAACGAGCCGCGCAACCGCATGTGGCACATGCTGGTACGGCAGGCCGGACTGGCGATGGACGTGGAGCGCGGACTCGTGTTCGACACCACGGCGCTGGCCGCGCAATACGCGCTCTCCGGCGAGGGGGTGGCGCTGCTCGACACCCGCATGTTCGCCGCCGATCTGGAGAGCGGGAGGCTGGTGGCCCCGTACGACATCGTGCTCGAAGCCGGCTACGGCTACTACCTGACCATCCACCCGGAAGACCTCTCCGATCCCGCCATCGCGCGCTTCCGCAGTTGGATGGTGGAACGGTTCGGCTCCGACGCGGCCACGCCGCTGGTGGCGGGCGCGCAGGCGCTGCGGGTCGTCAGCCCGCGCGGCTGAGGCCCACCCCCGCCTTGACGATCCGGCGGCGCCGGTGGACGTATAGCCGTCTGCACCAGGTATTCGCCGCGCGGCAACGACCGAGCGGCCCGGAAGATGGGTCCGAGACGCCGCCATGACCGCCACCCCCACCACGATCACGCGCCCGGCGGACCTCGCCGGGCTGATCGACCATACCATCCTCAAGCCCGACGCGACCGCCGATCAGGTGCGCCGCGTCTGCGAGGAGGCGATCGCGCAACGGTTCTTCTCGGTCTGCGTCAACCCGGTGTTCGTGCCGCTGGTCGCCCGCGCACTTGCCGGCCACCCGGTCGCCACCTGCTCGGTGATCGGCTTCCCGTTCGGCGCCACAGCGACCGCGAGCAAGGTGTTCGAGGCTGCATGGGCGGTGGGCGAGGGGGCCGGCGAAATCGACATGGTGATCCATGTCGGCGCGCTGAAGGCGGGCGAGCACGACGCCGTGCGCGCCGACATCGCGGCCGTGAAGCGGGCCTGCGACACGGCGCTGCTGAAGGTCATCATCGAGACCTGCCTGCTGACGGACGAGGAAAAGCGCATCGCCTGCCGGTTGTCCCAGGAGGCCGGCGCCGACTACGTGAAAACCTCCACCGGGTTCGGCGGTGGCGGCGCGACGGCGGCCGATGTCGCGCTGATGCGCGCCGTCGTCGGCGACGCGCTCGGCGTCAAGGCGTCGGGTGGCGTGCGCGACTACAAGACCGCGCTGGCGATGGTGCAAGCCGGTGCGTCGCGGATCGGCGCCAGTGCCAGCGTCGCCATCGTCACGGCGCAGGTAGCATGACTCGCGCGCATCTGCCCGGCATGCGCGAACCTGTCGTGCGCGTCGGCCGTCTCGACAACGCGGCCGCCGCCGCGATGCACCACACCATCCGGAGCCTCTGAGCCATGGCGCGCATCGCCGTCGTCGGCAGCAACATGACCGATCTCGTCACCTCCATCACGCGCATGCCGGCGCGCGGTGAGACGCTGGAGGCATTGCGGTTCGAGATCGGGCCGGGCGGCAAGGGCGCCAACCAGGCCGTCGCCGCTGCCCGGCTCGGCAGCCAGGTGACGATGCTCAGCAAGGTCGGCGACGACGTGTTCGGCCGCAACACGCTTGCGAACTTCGAAGCCCAGGGCATCGACACGCGCCATGTCGGCGTTGTCGAAGGCGTTTCCAGCGGCGTCGCACCGATCTTCGTCGAACCCTCCGGCGAGAATTCCATCCTCATCATCAAGGGCGCCAACAACCATCTGCTGCCGGCCGACGTCGATGCGGCGGTGGCGGATCTGCTGGCCTGCGATCTCATCCTGCTGCAGCTCGAAGTGCCGCTGGAGACGATCTACCGTACGGTCGCGCTCGCCACCCAGCACGGCAAGCGCGTCGTGCTGAACCCGGCACCGGCCACGCGCGACCTCGATCTTTCGCGGCTGCGCGACGTCGCCTTCTTCACGCCCAACCGCGGTGAATTGGCGCTGCTGACCGACATGCCGACCGAGACGCTGGCGCAGATCGAGGCGGCGGCGCGGCGGCTGATCGCCGGCGGCATCCGCACCGTGATCGCAACGCTCGGCTACGACGGCGTGCTGCTGGTGACACCGGACGGCGCCACGCATGTTCCAACTGTCAAGGTGACGCCGGTGGATACCACCGGCGCGGGCGATGCGTTCATCGGCAGTTTTGCGCATTTCCTCGGCGACGGCAGCGACGTGGCGGATGCGCTGCATTGGGCGGTGCGCTACGCCGCGCATTCGGTCACGGGGCGTGGCGCTCAGAAATCCTATGGCGACATGGCCACTTTCCAGGCGTTCTGCGTGACCGTTCCAGGGGGCGTGCCATGATTCCCAGCTTCGCCGATCTTGCAGGCAAAATCGTTCTGATCACCGGCGCCAGCACCGGCATCGGCGCCGCCGCGGCGCGTGCGTTCGGCGCGGTCGGCGCGCGCGTCTGTGTGCACTACAACAACAGCGCGTCCGAGGCCGAAAAGGTCGTCGCCGCGATCCGCGCGGAGGGGGCCGAGGCCTGGGCCGAGCAGGCCGATCTCGGCACGCCCGGCAACGCGGCGAAACTGGTCGCGCGCGTCGCGGCGCAGGCGGGCGGGCTCGACGTGCTCATCAACAACGCCGGTGATCTGCTCGGCCGCGTGCCGTTCGCCGAGACCGACGCGACGATCTATCGCCGGCTCATCGACCTCAACCTGACCTCGGTGGTGGAAGCGAGCCACGCCGCGCTGCCGCATCTGCGGGCGCGCGGGCGCGGCGCGATCATCAACACCACGTCGATTGCCGCGCGCAACGGCGGCGGCCCTGGCACGATCCTTTACGCCACCACCAAAGGTGCCGTCTCCACCTTCACGCGCGGGCTCGCCAAGGAAGTTGCGCGCGACGGCATCCGCGTGAACGGCGTCGCCCCCGGCATCATCGCGACGCCACTGCATGATCGCTACACCACGCCGGAGACGATGAAGGCATTGATCGCGGGCATTCCGATGGGCCGCGCCGCCTCGGCCGAGGAATGCGCCGGCACCTACCTGTTCCTCGCCAGCGACTCGCTCAGCGGCTACATCACCGGCCAGATCATCGAAGTGAACGGCGGCCAGTTGATGCCGTAGCGGGTCCGAAAGCACGAAGCGGAGGGCGGCGCTGCGGTGGGCGCATTACGTCCGTGGTCATCCAAACACGGAGACGCTCCATGAACTTCCGCATCACCGGCCTGTCACCCGAGCCGTTTCGCGCCCTGTTCGGCCTGTCCGACGAGGACCTCGCCCGTAACGGCGCCAGGCGCTATGTCGCCGACAAGAAGCCGGGGTTCCCGGATCGCATTGGTATCCGTGACGTCGAGCCGGGCGAAGCGGTGCTTCTGGTCCACTACGAACATCAGCCGGCGGACACACCGTATCGCGCCAGCCATGCCGTGTTCGTGCGCGAGGGCGCCGACACGACCTACGACGCGGATAACGAAATTCCCGAGGCGCTGCGTGGGCGGGCGCTGTCCGTGCGGGCCTTCGATGCGAACCATATGATGGTCGATGCTGACCTCGGCGATGGGACCGCGCTGGAGAGCCTGATCGAGCGGCTCTTCAGCAATCCCGATGTCGTCTACCTGCACGCCCACTACGCCACGCGCGGCTGCTACGCCGCCCGGATCGACCGGGCGTAGCCGCGTCTACTCGACAGCGCGCAGCGGAGCCGGGGCGTGCTGCTTCGGCTTCGCCTTGCGCCGCAACTCGACAATTTCCGCCGCGGCGGCTGCGGCGGTGCGCACCACCTGATCGCGGCCCGGCTGGTACTGCACCTGCCCGGGCAGCGCGATCCCGTATTGTGCTGCCGCGCGCACGGTGAACGCCGGATCGACCAGATGCGGCCGCCCGAGTGCCACCAGATCGGCGCGCCCGGCGGCCAGGATCGTGTTCACCTGATCGGCCGTGGTGATGCTGCCGACGCACATCGTCGCCACGTTGGCGTCGTTGCGGATCTGGTCGCTGAACGGCGTCTGGAACATCCGCCCGTACACCGGCGCCGCTTCCGGCGTGGTCTGGCCGCTCGATACGTCGACCAGATCGACGCCGGCGCGCACGAACGCGCGCGCCACCTCGACCGACTCCTCGCCGGTCATGCCGCCGTCCTGCCAGTCGGTCGCGGAGAGGCGCACCGACATCGGCTTTTCCGATGGCCACACGGCGCGCATCGCATCGAAGACTTCGAGCGGGAACCGCAGCCGGTTCTCCAGGCCGCCGCCATATCTGTCGCGACGTTGGTTGGTGAGGGGAGAAATGAACCCGCCGAGCAGATAGCCGTGCGCGCAGTGCAGTTCCAGCATGTCGAACCCGGCGCGCAGCCCCCGCCGCGCCGCCGCGACGAAGTTTTCGCGCACCGCGTCCATGTCGGCCCGCGTCATCTCGTACGGCGTCTGGCTGTCCGGATAGTAGGGCAGCGGCGACGCGGCCATGACCGGCCACGCGCCCTCCGGCAACGGCCGATCCATGCCCTCCCACATCAGCTTCGTCGCGCCCTTGCGCCCGGAGTGGCCCAGTTGCAGACACAGCTTTGTCCCGCCATGCGCACGCGCGAACGCGACGATCCGCGCCCACGCGGCTTCCTGCACGTCGTTCCACAGCCCCGCGCAACCCGGCGTGATGCGGCCTTCCGCGGACACACAAACCATCTCGGTGAACAGCAATCCCGCGCCGCCCATCGCGCGCGATCCGTAGTGCACGAGATGAAAATCGCCGGGCACGCCGTCGCTCGCCGAGTACAGGCACATCGGGCTGACCACGACGCGGTTCGGCACCGTCATGCCGCGCAGCGCGAACGGCTGGAACATCGGCGGCACCGGCTTTTCCACATCGACGTCGAAGCCCGCTTTCCGCACTCCACGCGCAAACATGCGATCTACGTCGTCGACAAACCCGGGGGCACGCAGCCGCAGGTTGTCGTAGGTGATCGACTTCGATCGCGTCATCAGTCCGAACGCGAATTGCCGCGGGTCCATGTTCCAGAATCGCTGCACATGCTCGAACCAGACGAGTGACACATCAGCCGCGTGCTGCGTCCGCTCCACTTCTTCGCGCCGCGCCGTCTCGAAATGCGCCAGCGCCTCGGCTACGCCCGACCTCGCGCGAAAGCTCTCGAACAGCGCGATGGCATCCTCCATCGCCAGCTTGGTGCCGGAGCCGATGGAGAAATGCGCCGTCGATTTCGCATCGCCCAGCAGCACGACGTTGCCCATCACGCTGCGCGCGTTGCGGATCATCGGAAACTGCCGCCAGAGCGAGCGGTTGGTCACCAGCCGGTGTCCATCGAGATCTTCCGCGAACACACCCTCCAGAAGCCGCGCGCTCTGCGCTTCGTCCATCGAGTCGAGACCAGCCCGCGCGAAGGCGGAAGCATCGGTCTCCATCACCCAGGTCGAATGCCCCGGTTCGTACTGATAGGCATGGGCGACGAAGATCCCGTGTTCCGTCTCGCGAAACGAGAAGGAAAATGCGTCGAGCGGCTTGCTGGAGCCCATCCACGCGAAGCGGTTCGGCCGCAGGTCGACCTCGGTGCCGAAATGCGCGCGGTTGTTTTCGCGCACGAAGGAATTGATGCCGTCGGCGGCGACGATCAGGTCCGAGCCGGCAAACGCCTCAAGGCTGTGTATCTCATCGGAAAACGTCAGCCGCACGCCGAGCGCGCGGCAGCGGTCGTGCAGCAGCAGCAACAGCGTGCGCCGCGCGCAGCCGCAGAACCCGTTGCCGCCGATCCGGTGCACCGTGCCCTTGAAGCGGATCTCGATGTCGTCCCAGTAGGCGAACGCGCGCGTGATCGCCCTATAACTCTCGGCGTCGTAGCGCTCGAACGTCTCCAGCGTCTGGTCGGAGAACACCACGCCGAAGCCGAACGTGTCGTCGGCGCGGTTGCGCTCGTGCACCGCGATGTCGAAGGCCGGCCAAGCCTGCTTCATCAGGATGGCGAAGTAGAGCCCCGCCGGCCCGCCGCCGAGAATGGAGATCCGCACGCAACCCTCTCCCCGCCCGATCAAAGGTATTTTAGGCTTGAAACATCTCCGCCGCAATGGTGGGATGCGGCGTCAGCCTTGGGAGGGCAGCCATGGAGCCGGCGGGGCGTCACGCCCTGGTCACGGGTGGCGGGCGCGGCATCGGCGCCGCCATTGCACGCGCGCTGAGCGCCGCGGGCGCGCTGGTCACGGTGCTGGGCCGAAGCGCCGCACCGCTGGAAACGCTGGTCGTAAGCGGCGGTGCCGCCGGTTGGGAACAGGCGGACGTCACCGACAGCGAATCGCTCGCCGCCGCCATCGCCCGGGCGGAAGCGGCGCGCGGGCCGCTCGGCATCCTGATCAACAATGCGGGAGCCGCCGAGAGCGCCCCGCTCGCCCGCACCGATCGCGCGTTGTGGGACCGCATGCTGGCGCTGAACCTCACATCGGTGTTCGAGGCCACGCGGCTGGTGCTCCCCGGCATGGCGTCGCGGAATTTTGGCCGCGTCGTCAATGTCGCATCCACCGCAGGGCTGACCGGCTACCCCTATGTCGCCGCCTATGTCGCGGCGAAGCACGGCGTCGTCGGCCTGACGCGCGCGCTGGCGTTGGAGATGGCGAAGACCGGTGTCACACTCAACGCCGTCTGCCCCGGCTTCACCGACACCGAGATGCTTGCCCACAGTATCCAGACCGTCGCGCGCAAGACCGGCCGCCCAGCCGCGGAATTGCGCGAGAGCTTTGCCCGCAGCAACCCGCAGGGCCGCCTCGTGCGGCCAGAGGAAGTGGCGGCCGCGGTGCTGTTCCTGTGCGGCCCGGGGGCGGAGGCGATGACGGGCCAGGCGATCGCGGTCGCCGGCGGAGAGGTGATGTGACGGATCTGCCCGCCGATATGGACGCCGAAACCCGGCTGGCCGGGGCGGCGAGCGACACGCCGCCCGATCATCGCGACGAACTGCGCCTGTGGCTGCGCCTGCTCACCTGCACGACGCTGATCGAGGGCGAGGTGCGCTCCCGCCTGCGCGAGCGGTTCGACGTCACGCTGCCGCGCTTCGACCTGATGGCACAGTTGGAGAAGGCGCCGGAGGGGCTGACGCTCGGTGACCTGTCGCGGCGGATGATGGTCTCCAACGGCAACATCACCGGCCTCGTCGAGCGGCTTGTCGACAGTGGCACCATCGTCCGCGTGGCGCACCCGACCGACCGGCGCATCGCCTATGTCAGGCTGACCGAAGCCGGCCACGCCGCGTTCGCCGAGATGGCGCGCGAGCATGCGGAGTGGATCGGCAACCTGTTCTCCCGGCTGCCGGCAGCGGAGGTGCGCACGCTGCTGCGTCTGCTCGGCGACCTCAAGCAATCGGTGCGCGCGGCCGTCGCGCCGGACGGAGACGCATGACCCTGACCGTGCTGCAACCACCCGGCTGGCCCCGCCCGAAAGGTTACGCCAACGGCATGGCCGGCGCCGGCCGGGTCGTCGTGGTCGCCGGCCAGATCGGCTGGGATGGCGAGGGCCGCTTCGCCGAGGGGCTGGTCGCGCAGATCGGCCAGGCGCTGCGCAACATCCTGGCCGTTCTCGCCGAAGCCGGCGGCGGCCCGCAGCATATCGCCCGGCTGACCTGGTACGTGACCGACATGCAAGCTTACCGCGACAGCGGCGCGGCACTCGGCCCGGTCTGGCGCGCGGTGATGGGCCGCAACTTTCCGGCGATGGCGGTGGTGGGCGTGACATCGCTGGTGGAACCGCAGGCCCTGGTGGAAATCGAGGCGACGGCGATCCTGCCGGATTGAGGACCAAGGCACCGTACCGTGCAAATATTTCTCGGTCCTTAGTTACTCCGCCTCGTGGTCGAAATCTGACGCTTGGTTCCCGCTGCGAAGGTGGGTCTCAAATGGAGAGGAGACGTCGCGATGTCAAAAGTCAGCACCTGCCTCTGGTTTGGGAAAGATGCGGAGATGGCCGTCCGCCTCTATGTCTCGCTTGTGCCCGGCTCCAGCCTCGAGCACATTCAGCGCTCGCCAGCGGTTTGGCCCGGCGGGGAAGCGGGCGACGTGATCATGGTGACCTTCACGCTCGGCGGTCAGAGATTCCAAGCGTTGAACGGCGGCACGCCAGCCAGTTACGGAACCGCCGCCTCCATTTCAGTCGAGTGCTCCGACCAAGCGGAGGTAGATCGGCTGTGGACGGCGCTCATCGCCGATGGTGGGTCGGAAATCATGTGCGGCTGGCTGCGCGACAGGTGGGGCGTGCCTTGGCAAATCGTGCCCGAAATCCTGCCGTGAAGTTGACCCGGTTTGGTGGAGCCCCTCAAGCTTTCGCAGGAGGCTTTTCCGATGCCCAAGACCCGTCCGGCCTATCCGCCTGAGTTTCGCCGACAGATGGTCGATTTGGTGCGAGCCGGTCGCG
>Ga0302314_10014340_pt1 | contig 13569 bp, 9 predicted proteins | sample III_Palsa_N2_3_FD_200533 | JGI IMG/M metagenome (GOLD analysis project Ga0302314, IMG submission 200533) | Peat permafrost microbial communities from Stordalen Mire near Abisko, Sweden - III_Palsa_N2_3 | ecosystem: Environmental > Terrestrial > Soil > Palsa > Peat permafrost | place: Sweden...
GGCTCCCGTCCTTGCGCGAGGTGCGCACCTCGCCCTGCCAATGGCCGGACGCCTGCAGCGCGGTGCGCACCTGGCGGCGCACGTCGCGGCGGCCGATGCCGAAGCCCAGCGCGGCGGTCTGCTGGCCCTGCAGCTCGTCGGCGTCGTAGCCGCTGATCTCGCAGAAGGCCTGGTTGACGGTGACGACGCGGCCGTCGCGGTCGGCGATCACGAAGCCCTCGCGCGCCTGCTCGAACACGGCGGCGGCCAGGTGCAGCTTGTCCTCGACGGACTTGCGCTTGGTGACGTCGCGGCCCTCGACCAGCAGGTTGGGCGGCGCGCTCTTCGTGCGCGGGATCGCGCGGATCGCCAGCTCCAGCGTCATCGCCGCGCCGTCGGGGCGCCTGATCGTGAGCTCGTGCGTCAGCACCGCGCCGCCGACGGCCTGCGCCACCACGCCCTTGAGCGCATCGGCCTGGGCGTCGGCGATGCCGAGCTGCGCGATCTCGTCGAGCCGGCGGCCGGCGATCTCCGGATGGGTCAGGCGCAGCCACTGGCGGCCGGTGCCGTTCATGTGGCGCACGGCGCCGTTCGGGTCGAGCACGCAGACGAGCTGCGGGCTGTGGTCGATCAGGCGATTGGCGAGGCGTTCGCGCTGCAGCGAGCGGCGCGTGCGCACGGTCTGCGCGAACAGCGCGGCCCCCAGGCCCAGCAGCGTGACGGCGACGAGCCAGAACAGCCACAGCGGCAGGGCGATGGCCCGCTCGCCCGCGTTCGCGGTAGCCGCGAACGCGGGCGCGACCAGGGTCGCACCGGCGAGCGCGGCGGACGCGGGCAGCATGCGGAAGGCGAAGCGAGGCGCAGCCGGGCGCACGTGCGCATTCGCCTGCTGGTTGCCTGTTGCGCCTCCCTTGACGCTTGAACTGGGGCCGAAAGACAGCATCCCAGCACTTTGCCTCGGAACCCGTGGCGCTTTCGCCCGAATAAAGCCCATCGCCGTGGCCTTTTTCACGCCGGGCGGCATTGGCACCGCGCGAATGCGACTCCTTCCCGGTCGCGGCCGGATTGCGGACGCGAAGCGGCGCCCGTCGCATCGCGAAGGCGTCCGCGGCGCGGCCCCTTAGAATCGACGCATGTCAGGCAGCACCTTCGGCGAACTCTTTCGCGTCACCAATTTCGGCGAGTCGCATGGCGTGGCGATCGGCTGCGTCATCGACGGCTGTCCTCCGGGGCTGGCGCTGACGGAGGCCGACATCCAGGTCGAGCTCGACCGGCGCCGTCCGGGCACCTCGCGCCACGTCACCCAGCGCAACGAGCCGGACGCGGTGGAGATACTGTCCGGGGTCTATGAAGGACTCACCACCGGCACCCCGATCGCGCTGCTGATCCGCAACACCGACCAGCGCAGCAAGGACTACGGGAACATCCTCGACACCTTCCGCCCGGGCCATGCCGACTACACCTACTGGCGCAAGTACGGCCTGCGTGATCCGCGCGGCGGCGGGCGCTCGTCCGCGCGCCTGACCGCGCCGATGGTGGCGGCCGGCGCCGTCGCGCGCAAGTGGCTCAAGGAGCAGCGCGGCACCACCTTCACCGGCTGGATGAGCCAGCTGGGCGACATCGCGATCCCGTTCGTCGACGAGGCGCAGATCGCGCTCAACCCGTTCTTCGCGCCCGACGCGGACATCGTGCCGGCACTGGAGGCGCGGATGGACGAGCTGCGCAAGGCCGGCGACTCGTGCGGCGCGCGCATCGAGGTCGTCGCCCGCGGCATGCCCGTGGGCCTGGGCCAGCCGCTGTTCGACAAGCTCGACGCCGACATCGCCTACGCGATGATGGGCATCAACGCGGTCAAGGGCGTCGAGATCGGCGCCGGCTTCGCGAGCGTCGCGCAGCACGGCAGCGAGCACGGCGACGAGCTCACGCCGGCCGGCTTCGTCGGCAACAACTCGGGCGGCGTGCTGGGCGGCATCTCCACCGGCCAGGACCTGCGCGTGTCCATCGCGATCAAGCCGACCAGCTCGATCCGCACGCCGCGCCGCTCGATCGACCGCGCCGGCCAGCCGACCGTCGTCGAGACCTTCGGCCGCCACGACCCGTGCGTGGGCATCCGCGCCACGCCCATCGTCGAGGCGATGCTGGCGCTGGTGGTGATGGATCACGTGCTGGCGCATCGCGCCCAGTGCGGCGACGTCGCGCTGGAGCAGCCGCCGATCGCCGCCGCCGCTCCGCGCGACTGAGCGCCGCGACCGATAGCCGATTGAAAGGTGCCGTGCCCGCAGGGGATGCACGGCGGCCGGCACGCGCCGTAGACTGCAGCCTGTCGGCGGATCCAACGGTCTGTCCAGGCGCACTGCAACTCGTCCCGACCCAGCGGCACTTCGTCGCAATCTGCCCCCATGCCAGAACCAGTCGATCCACACTCCGTCGAAATTCAGGATGAGCCTGGAACAACGATGAAGGAAGAGGACATGCGCAAACGCTTGGTGTTCGCAGTGGCGGCGGTGGTGGTGGCTATCGTGGCGGGGTTGGCGATCAAGGCCGGCAAGGGCGCGTCCGCGATGCCGGCCGGTGCGGCGATGGCGGCGAACACGCCCGATCCGGCGGCCAGCGAGGTGCCGCTCGATTTCACGCCGGCCGAGGCCGCGAAGCCGCTGACGCTGGCGTTGCCGCAGATCGTCGAGTTCTCCGGCGCGCTGGTCGCTCCGAACACGGCGATGGTGCGCGCCAAGGCCACCGGCACGCTCCTGGCACTGGACGTCCAGGAAGGCACTCGCGTGAAGGCCGGCGACCCGATCGGGCACATCGACATCTCCGACCTGCAGAGCCACGTCGCCGAGCGCACGGCCAACCTGGCCGCGGTGCAGACGACGCTGGACCAGGCCCGGCGCACGCACGAATCCAACATCGGCCTGGCCAACGACAAGTTCATCTCGCCGATCGCGCTCGAGAACTCCAAGTCTCAGCTCGACAGCGCCAAGGCGGGCGTCGCCGCGGCCCAGGCCGCGCTCGACTCCGCCAAGATCGCGCTGCGCGACGCCTCGCTGATCGCGCCGATCAGCGGCATCGTCTCCAAGCGCTACGTGGTCGCCGGCGAGAAGGTCACCGCCGAGCAGCAGGTCGTCACCATCGTCGATCTGCACATGCTGGAGCTGGCCGGCACGGTCGGCACGCAGGACGTCGGGCGCCTGTCGCCGGGCATGCCGGTGTCGCTCAAGATCGAGGGCATCGACAAGCCGGTGGACGGCAAGCTGGCGCGCATCGCGCCGGCCGCCGAGGCCGGCACGCGCTCCATCGGCGTGGCCGTGCAGCTGCAGAATCCGAAGGAGACGCTGCGCGCCGGCCAGTACGCCGTCGCGCAGGTGCAGATCGGCGACGCGACGCCGCGCCTGACGGTGCCGATCGCGGCGATCAGCTCGGCCTCCGGCCAGGAATACGTGTGGACGGTGGAGAACGGCAAGCTGCTGCGCCGCACCGTCACCACCGGCCGCCGCGACCTGGAGCGCCAGCGCGCCGAGGTGCTCGAAGGCCTGACGGCGAACGTCCCGGTGCTGGGCGCGCGCTTCGACAACCTGCGCGAGGGCGCGAAGGCGCGCGTGGTCGCGGTCGCGACCGCCGCCACGCCCAAGCCGCTGGCTCCCGCCGCCACCGTTTCCCGCTGATCCGCGCCGTTCGCACGGCCTCACTCCGAGGAGAGTTCCCATGTGGATGACGCGTGTCTCCATCAAAAACCCCGTCTTCGCCACCATGGTCATGGTCGCGCTGTGCGTGCTCGGGTTGTTCTCGTACCAGCGGCTGGGCGTCGAGCAGATGCCCGACATCTCGCCGCCGGTCGTGTTCATCGCCGTGCAGTACCCGGGTGCATCGCCCGGCGCCATCGAGACCGAGATCACCAAGCCGCTGGAGGATGCCCTCAACGGCATCGCCGGCGTCAAGATGATCCGCTCGAACAGCTACGAAGGCCGCAGCGAGACGGTCGTCGAGTTCAACCTGTCGGTCGACATGACGCACGCCACGCAGGAAGTGCGCGACAAGGTCTCGGTCGTCCAGGCCGGCTTCAACCGCGACGTGAAGGCGCCGTTCGTCAGCCGCTTCGACGGCGACAACGCGCAGCCCACCGTGGTGCTCGCGCTGATGGCCACCGGCCGCAGCGACCGCGAGCTCTCGCTGATCGCCGACCAGACCGTGCAGAAGCGCCTGACGAGCGTCGAGGGCGTCGCGCGCGTCACGCCGCTGGGCCTGGTCACGCGCCAGGTGCGCATCGACCTCGACCCGCAGCGCCTGCGCGGCTTCGGCCTCACGCCGAGCGACGTCAGCGCCGCGCTGGTCAAGGCCAACACCGACCAGCCGGTGGGCATGCTGCAGAACAAGAACGAGGACTCGCTGGTGCGCGTCGAAGGCCGCGTGCTCGACCCGAAGCAGTTCACCAACGTCGTGGTCGCGCGCAACGCGAGCGGCGGCGTGGTGACGCTGGGCGACGTCGGCAAGCTCGTGGAGCGCGAGCAGGAGCCGGATTCGCTGTCGCGCATCAACGGCCGGCCGGCGGTCACGTTCAACATCTACAAGCAGCAGGATGCCAACATCGTGCGCACCGGCGCCGCGATCAAGGCCGCGGCCGAGGAGATGCGCAAGTCGCTGCCCCCGGGCGTCGAGCTGAAGCTGATCTACGCGAGTTCGGACTGGGTCGAGCAATCGCTGGACGGCGTCAAGAAGACGCTGGGCGAGGGCGCGCTGCTCACGATCGCGATCGTGTTCCTATTCCTGCACAGCTGGCGCTCGACCATCATCACGGGCCTGACGCTGCCGATCTCGGTCATCGCCTCGTTCATCGCGATCAACGCATTCGGCTTCACGCTGAACTTCATGACGATGATGGCGCTGAGCCTGTGCATCGGCTTGCTGATCGACGACGCGATCGTGGTGCGCGAGAACATCGTGCGCCACGTCGGCATGGGCCAGGACCACCACACCGCGGCGCGCCGCGGCACCGACGAGATCGGCCTGGCCGTGATGGCCACGACGTTCGCGATCTGCGCGGTGTTCGTGCCGGTGGCCTTCATGAAGGGCATCGTCGGCAAGTTCTTCTTCCCGTTCGGCATCACGGTGGTGTCCGCGGTGATCGTGTCGCTGTTCGTCAGCTTCACGCTCGACCCGATGCTGTCCTCGGTCTGGAAGGATCCGCCGGCCGTCACGATGCAGCGCCTCTGGGGCATCGGCCACATGATGCGTGCCGTCGACTGGGCGATGGCCCGGCTTCACAACACCTACGAGCGCCTGATCACGTGGGCCTTCAGCGGCCGCCGCTACCGCGTGTTCGTGCCGCCGGTGCCGGCCTACGGCTTCGGCTTCGGCGCGAACGGCCAGCGCCTGACCAGCGGCCAGCGCCGCCTGCGCTTCGCGACGCTGACCCCGCGCGGCATCGTGCTGTGGTCCGCCGTGGCCACGTTCTTCGCCGCGATCGGGCTGGCGACGACCATCGGCGCCGAGGCCATCCCGCAGACCGACCAGAGCTACACCGGCCTGAACATCACGATGCCGGTGGGCACCAGCCTGGCGCGCGCCGACGCGAAGATGAAGCAGGTCGAGTCCATCATCGGCTCGATGCCGGAGATCGACTCGCTGTCCACGCAGGTCGGCGGCGACAACGGCCACAACACCGCCTACATCGGCATCGGCCTGAAGCCGCGCCACCAGCGCAAGCTCACCCAGTTCCAGGTCGAGGACGAGATCCGCAAGCGCCTGGAAGGCCTGCCGGGCATCTCCGTCGCGCTCGGCGACCGGCCGATCTTCATCTCGATCCTGGGCCCGGATCCGACCGTGCTCGACCAGATCACCGCCGACCTCGGCGAGAAGATGAAGAAGGTCAAGGGATTGACCGACTTCGAATCCTCGGTCAAGCCCGGCCTGCCCGCGTACGCGGTGCGCGTGCGCCCGGACGCCGCGCGCGAGCTGGGCATGACGCCGCAGCAACTGGCCGGCAGCCTGCGCGCCTACGTGCAGGGCGACGTGTCGACCTACTGGACGACGCCCGACGGCCAGCAGGTGGAAGTGCAGCTGCGCCTGCCGCAGGCGAGCCGCGAGAGCGTCGCGCAGCTGAACAAGCTGCCGGTCGCCTTCGCCGCCGACGGCACGCCCGTCCCGCTGGAAAGCGTCGCGACCATCGAGCCGGTGACCAACCCCGACGTCATCAAGCGCCAGGACCTGCAACGCCGCCAGGCGGTGTATGCCGGCGTCGACGTGAAGTCGGGCCGCACGGTGGGCCAGGTCAACGCGGACATCGACAAGATCATCAAGGCCACCGTCCTGCCGCCGGGCTATCGGTTCGACGTGGGCGGCGCCGCGCAGAGCCAGGACGACATCTTCGGCAACATCGGCAGCGCGCTGGGCCTGGCGCTGATCTTCATCTACATCGTGCTGGCCAGCCAGTTCGGCAGCTTCCTGCAGCCGCTGGCGATCATGGCCTCGCTGCCGCTGTCGCTGATCGGCGTGATGATCTCTTTGAAGCTGTTCCACTCGACCATCAACCTGTTCTCGCTGATCGGCCTGATCATGCTGATGGGCCTGGTGACGAAGAACGCGATCCTGCTGGTGGACTTCGCCAACCATGCCCGCAAGGCCGGGGCGACGCTGGCCGAGGCCGTGCTCACCGCGGGCCAGATCCGGATGCGCCCGATCATCATGACCACCGCGGCGATGGTGTTCGGCATGTTCCCGCTCGCGCTCGCGCTCGACGAAGGCGGCGAACTGCAGGCGCCGATGGGCCGCGCGATCATCGGCGGCGTCATCACGTCGACGCTGCTGACGCTGGTGGTGGTGCCGGTGATCTACGCGTACATCGAGCAGTGGGTCGGCTTCTTCAAGCATCGCCTGGACGGCGACTCGCGCGGCGCCGTCATCGCCGCGGTGCTGACCGGCCTGGTCGGCTTCGTGCTGATGCTCAGCGGCGTGCCGATGCCTGCGGTCGGCGGCGTGATGGCCATCGCGATCGCGCTCAGCGTGTGGGCCTGCGGCGCGTACGCCAAGGCCAACGCCTACCACCCGGCCTGGGCCGCGATGGGACTGCTGGGCATGCTCGGGTTCATGATCCTCGCGTTCCTGCGCCCGATCAAGGACGGCGGGCCGCCGGAAGAGCTGTCGATGGCGCCGCCGCACTCGATGGCGCCGGACTCGCAGCCCGACTCCGAGCCCGAGGCCGACTCCGTGATGGCCTGATCCGTCGCGAATTCCTCGCCGAGGCTTGCCGCCCGTGCACGTCGCGGCCGGTGGCCTCGCTTCATGCGCGAGCAAGGCGCCGGTGCTATGGTTGCGCCATGAAGCCGCGCCTGATCCTCCTGCTGCTCGCCGCGCACGCCGGTGCCGCGCTGGCCCAGTACAAGTGCACCGCGGAAGACGGCACGATCACGTTCCAGCAGACGCCGTGCTTCGGCGCCAAGGCGCAAGAGAAGCTGACGGTCGTGCCCAACGGCCATCCGCCTGCGGCGTCCGGCGTGAAGCCGGCGGCGCCGCCGCCATCGCCGCCGAAGCCCGCGCCGGCCGCCGTCCACGCGGCGGGCCAGACCCCCGACCAGCGCCTGCTCGCCGGCTACGCGCGGCAGCACGAACGCGACCGGTTCGTGGAGGAGCTGAAGATGGCGCAGGACGAGCGCTCGCAACGCGCCGCGCAGTTGCAGCAGGACATCGCCGCCGCGCAGGCCCGCTACGGCGACAACCCGGTCGACGCGCCCGCGCTGAAGGATGCGATCGCGGCGCTCAACAGCCGCTACGCGGCGATGCGGGTGATCGACGACGACAACGTCCGCCGCGCCGAGGAGGCGCTCGCCCTGTGGGACAGGACGCCGCACTGACGCGCCTATTCAGGGCTTGGGCGACTTCCCGGCCGGCTGGGGCAGCACCGCGTCGCAGTCGCTGCAGGCGCGCAGCTCGGTGGCGCCGGACGGCGTCTCCAGCGTCGCGGTGCCGCCGGCGCGGATCTCCCAGCGCCAGACCCCCGCGGACGAGCGGGCCGTGCCGCGCACGTAGCACGGCAGCACGTTCCAGCCGTCGTGCAGCTGGCGGTCGGTGACGACGAGCGCGCGCGCGAGGAAGTAGCGCGCCTGGGCGGCGTTCAGCGTGAAGTCGCCGCAGCCGCCGCCACCGGGGTCGGCGCCGCGCGAGTCGACCCGCACCTCGTCCAGCGCCGCGCCCGGCTGCGGCGCGGAAGCGCATCCGGCCAGGGCCAGCGCCAGCGCGGCCACGGTCATCGACAACTTGAGGGCTTGCATGGACGCGAGTGTCGCGCGTTTCGCGAGCTTGCGCGTCAGCACTCGACGATGTTGACCGCGAGGCCGCCGCGCGCCGTCTCCTTGTACTTGGTCTGCATGTCGGCGCCGGTCTCGCGCATCGTCTTGATGACCTTGTCGAGGCTCACGTCCCGGCGGGTCTGCGCATTGAGGCCTCTCAACACTCGACGATGTTGACCGCCAGACCGCCGCGCGCCGTCTCCTTGTACTTGGTCTGCATGTCGGCGCCGGTCTCGCGCATCGTCTTGATGACCTTGTCGAGGCTCACGTGGTGTGTGCCGTCGCCGCGCAGCGCCATGCGCGCCGCGTTGATCGCCTTCACCGAGGCGATGGCGTTGCGCTCGATGCACGGGATCTGCACGAGGCCGCCGACCGGGTCGCAGGTGAGGCCCAGGTGGTGCTCCATGCCGATCTCGGCGGCGTTCTCCACCTGCTCGGGCGTGCCGCCCATCACCGCCGCGAGGCCGGCAGCGGCCATCGAGCAGGCCACGCCCACCTCGCCCTGGCAGCCGACCTCCGCGCCGGAGATCGACGCGTTCTCCTTGTAGAGGATGCCGATCGCCGCGGCGGTCAGCATGAAGTCGACCACGCCGCGGTCGTTGGCGCCGGGCACGAAGCGCGTGTAGTAGTGCAGCACGGCGGGCACGATGCCCGCGGCGCCGTTGGTGGGCGCGGTGACGACGCGGCCGCCGGCGGCGTTCTCCTCGTTGACGGCCAGCGCGTAGAGGTTGACCCAGTCCATCACCATCAGCGGGTCGCGCATCGCGGCCTCGGGGTTGACGGTGAGGTCGCGGTACAGCTGCGCCGCGCGGCGCTTCACCTTGAAGCCGCCGGGCAGGATGCCCTCGGTGCGGCAGCCGCGCTGCACGCACTCCTGCATCACCTTCCAGATCTTCATCAGGCCGGCGTGCACCTCGTCGTCAGTGCGCCAGTGGCGTTCGTTGCGGCGCATCAGCTCGGCGATGCTGATCCCGTGTTCGGAGGTCAGCTTGAGCAGGTCGTCGCCGCTGTGGAACGGGTAGGGCAGCACCGTGGTGTCGGGCGCGATCGTCTTCTGCTTCGAGCCGTCTGCCGCCACCTCGTCGCTGACGACGAAGCCGCCGCCCACCGAGTAGTACACGCGGTTCTCGAGCTCGTTGCCTTCGGCGTCGAACGCGGTGAAGCGCATGCCGTTCGCATGGAAGGGCAGCGTCTCGCGGCGATGCATCACGAGGTCGGTCGCCTCGTCGAACGAGATGATGTGCATGCCGCCCAGCAGCACCTGCTTGTTGGTGCGCATCGCGTCGAGTTCGAGCGGCACGCGCTCGATGTCGACGGTGTCGGGCTCGTGGCCGTGCAGGCCCAGCAGCACGGCCTTGTCGCTGCCGTGGCCCTTGCCGGTGGCGCCCAGCGAGCCGTAGAGGTCGGCCTTCACGCGCGCCACGCGCTCGATCAGCCCGTCGTGCTGGAGCCGGGCGGAGAACATGCGCGCCGCCCGCATCGGGCCCACCGTGTGGGAGCTCGACGGGCCGATGCCGATCTTGAAGAGGTCGAAAGCCGAGACTGCCATGGTTGCCTGCCGTTCTTCTAAATGCGCGGAGCGCTGCCGCCCGCAGGGCCACCCGAGACAAGGGAAGCGAGGATCACATCCGATCCGATCCGGGCTCCCCCTCGGGGGGCAGCGACCGGAGGGAGCGTGGGGGCGTCAATACTCGGCCTCGGCGGCGAATTCCGACATCGGCACGCAGCTGCAGAACAGGTTGCGATCGCCGTAGACGTTGTCGACGCGGCCGACCGGCGACCAGTACTTGCCGAGGCGCAGCCCCGGCACCGGGTAGGCGGCGTCCTCGCGCGTGTACGCGTGCGGCCATTGCGCCTTCAGGAGCGCCTGCGCGGTGTGCGGGGCGTTCTTCAGCGGGTTGTCCTCGCGCGGCCAGCTGCCTTGCTCGACCTTCGCGATCTCGGAGCGGATGGCGATCATCGCGTCGCAGAAGCGGTCGAGCTCGGCCAGCGGCTCGCTCTCGGTCGGCTCGACCATCAGCGTGCCCGCGACCGGGAACGACAGCGTCGGCGCGTGGAAGCCGTAGTCGATCAGGCGCTTGGCGACGTCCTCGGCGCTGACGCCCGAGGTCTCCTTCAGCGGACGCAGGTCCAGGATGCACTCGTGCGCGACGCCGCCGCCCGCGATGCCGGCGATCTCGCCGCTGAAGTGGATGTCGTAGTGCGCGGACAGCCGCGCCGCGATGTAGTTGGCATTGAGGATCGCGGTCTCGGTGGCCTGCTTGAGGCCGGCCGCGCCCATCATGCGCACGTACATCCAGCTGATCGGCAGCACCGCGGCATTGCCCAGCGGCGCGGCCGAGACGGCGCCGACGCGCTTCGCGTCGTCCGAACCCAGGCCGCCCGCGCGGTGCGCCGGCAGGAAGGGCACGAGGTCCTCGACCACGCAGACCGGGCCGACGCCCGGGCCGCCGCCGCCGTGCGGGATGCAGAAGGTCTTGTGCAGGTTCAGGTGGCTCACGTCGCCGCCGAACTGGCCCGGCGCCGCGATGCCCACCATCGCGTTCATGTTGGCGCCGTCGACGTACACGCGGCCGCCGTACTTGTGGACGAGCTCGCACAGCGCCTTGACGCCCGGCTCGAACACGCCATACGTGGACGGGTAGGTGATCATCATCGCCGCGAGGTCGTCCTTGTGCGCGATGCACTTGGTCTCGAGGTCGGCCATGTCGACGCTGCCGTCCGGCGTGCACTTCACGACGACGACCTTCAGGCCCACCATCTGCGCCGAAGCCGGGTTGGTGCCGTGAGCCGATTCCGGGATCAGGCAGATGTCGCGCGCGCCTTCGCCGCGCGACTCGTGCCAGGCGCGGATCACCAGCAGGCCGGCGTACTCGCCCTGCGAGCCGGCGTTGGGCTGCAGGCTGATGCCGGCGTAGCCGGTGGCCTGCTCCAGCCACTTGCACAGCTGTTCGTCGAGCAGCTTGTAGCCCTCGAGCTGCCCGGCCGGCGCGAACGGGTGCACGTGCGCGAACTCGGGCCACGTGATCGGGATCATCTCGCTGGTGGCGTTGAGCTTCATCGTGCACGAGCCCAGCGGGATCATGCTGCGGTCCAGCGCCAGGTCCTTGTCGGACAGTCGCCGGATGTAGCGCAGCATCTCGGTCTCGCTGTGGTGCGTGTTGAAGACCGGGTGCGCGAGGAAGTCGCTGGTGCGCACGAGTTCGGCGGGCAGGCGCAGCGCGATGCCCTGCTCGTACTCGTCGAACGACGGGGCGACCTGGCCCGGCGCGAAGATGCCCCACAGCGTCTGCACGCAGGCGCGGGTGGTGGTCTCGTCGAAGCTGACCGACACCGTGGTCGCGCTCGCGCGACGCAGGTTCATGTTCGCCGCGACGGCGCGCGCGATGACGGCGTCGGTCTGCGGGCCGGTGACGATCTCCAGCGTGTCGAACGCGTGCGCGTTGACCACCGAGAGGCCGCGCTGCGCCAGCCCGGCCGCGAAGATCGCCGTGAACGACGCCACGCGGCGCGCGATGCGGCGCAGCCCTTCAGGGCCGTGGTAGACGGCGTACATGCTGGCGATGACCGCCGGCAGCACCTGCGCCGTGCAAATGTTGGACGTCGCCTTCTCGCGGCGGATGTGCTGTTCGCGCGTCTGCAGCGCGAGGCGGTAGGCCGGCGCGCCGTGCGAGTCGACGCTGACGCCGACCAGCCGGCCCGGCAGCGAGCGCTTGAGCGCGTCCTGCGTCGCCAGGTAGGCGGCGTGCGGGCCGCCGGCGCCCATGGGCATGCCGAAGCGCTGCGTGTTGCCGCAGGCGATGTCGGCGCCGAACTCGGCCGGCGCCTGCAGCAGCGTCAGCGCCAGCAGGTCGGCGGCGACGATCACGAGACCGCCGCGCGCGTGGATCGCGTCGACCAGCGGCTTCAACACGCGCACCTGGCCGGTGACGCCCGGGTACTGGAACAGCGCGGCGAAGCAGTCCTTGTCGGCGGCCTGGTCAGCCGGGCCGACCAGCACCTCGACGCCGATCGGGCGCGCGCGGGTGCGCACGACCTCGAGCGTCTGCGGCAGCACGTCGTCGGCGACGAAGAACACCTTGCTCCTGCTCCTGCCCATGCGCATCGCGAGGGTCATCGCCTCGGCCGCGGCCGTGGCCTCGTCCAGCATCGACGCGTTGGCGATGGCCATGCCGGTCAGGTCGGTGACCATGGTCTGGAAGTTCAGCAGCGCTTCCATGCGGCCTTGAGAGATCTCGGCCTGGTAGGGCGTGTACGCGGTGTACCAGGCCGGGTTCTCGAGGACGTTGCGCAGGATGACGCCCGGCGTGATCGTGCCGAAGTAGCCCTGCCCGATGAAGCTCTTCAGGACCCGGTTCTTCCCGGCAAGGGCCTTCAGCTCGGCCAGCGCCTTCGCCTCGGTGGTGCCGTCGGGGATCGCCATCGCGTCGCCGCGCACGATGTTCTTGGGCACCAGCGCCGAGATCAGCGCCTCGCGCGACGCGGCGCCGATGGCCGTCAGCATGCGGGCTTCATCGGACGAGTCGGGGCCGATGTGGCGGGCGATGAATTCGGCGGCGTTCTCGAGTTCGGCCAGCGGGGTCGGGGCGGTCAGCGACATGACGGGATTCCAGGCAGTGGGTCAGCAAGAGGGCGCGCGGCGCGCGTCGGATGGACGCGCCCGGATGAGCGCAGGCGGCACGCCGCGGTGGCGGCGCGCGCGGGTCGGGGAAAAGGGATCAGAGCGTCTTCAGCAGCGCGTCGTAGCCCGGGCCGTCCATCAGCTGGTCGAACTCGGTCATGTCGGAGATCTTCACCTTGAAGAACCAGCCTTCGCCCAGCGGATCGGTGTTGGCCAGCGCCGGCTCGTCGCGCAGCTTCTCGTTGACTTCGACGATCTCGCCGGACACCGGCATGTAGATGTCGGCCGCGGCCTTGACCGACTCGACGACGCCGGAGATCTCGCCCTTGGCGAACGTGCGGCCGACGGCGGGCAGGTCGACGAACACGACGTCGCCCAGCGCGTCCTGCGCGTGCAACGTGATGCCCACGACGGCGGCGTCATGATCTTCGATGTTGATCCACTCGTGGTCGGTCGTGAACTTGGTCGTCATGCAAGGCTCCTGAAGAAAGAGGAAACGGGGAAACGGAAATGGGTCAGCCGCGGTAGTAGCGGTTGGGCGTGAACGGCATCGCGGCCACGCGTATCGGCAGGCGCTTGCCGCGGACTTCGGCGTAGACCTCGTGGGCGACGATCGCGTGATCGACCGGCAGGTAGGCCATCGCCACCGGCTGGTTGACGGTGGGCGCCAGCGTGCCGCTGGTGACGACG
>Ga0302314_10014342_pt1 | contig 13569 bp, 6 predicted proteins | sample III_Palsa_N2_3_FD_200533 | JGI IMG/M metagenome (GOLD analysis project Ga0302314, IMG submission 200533) | Peat permafrost microbial communities from Stordalen Mire near Abisko, Sweden - III_Palsa_N2_3 | ecosystem: Environmental > Terrestrial > Soil > Palsa > Peat permafrost | place: Sweden...
GCGCCGGCGACCTGTACATCGGAGACGGCGGCACCAACAATGTCCTGGAAGAGGTCGGGGCCTCATCGGGCGACCTCTCGATCCTGGCCGGTGAACTCGGAGATCGGGGAGTGGCGACCCCGGGCAGGGCGACCTCAACCAATCTGGACGACGTCGGAGGAATGGCCATCGACCAGGCCACCGGCGACATCTATGTCGCAGACACGCTGAACGGAACCGTCGACGAGATCGACCAGAATGGCCAGCTGACGATCGTCGCGGGCATTCCCGACACCTCTGGTGCGCCGGTCGTCGGCCCCGCGGTTGACTCCCCGCTCAACCACCCGACCGACGTGGCCGTTGATCAGTCCACCGGCGCTCTCTACATCAGCGACTCGGGCAACCAGGTCGTTGAGGAGGTTGACTCAGGCGGTCAGCTCTCGATCGCTGCCGGCGTGCCGGATAGCTCCGGCCTGCCTTCGCCCGGTGACCTCGCGACGGACTCTGATCTGTTCGACCCGTCTGGCGTCGCTGTCGATCAGACAACCGGTGACCTTTACATCGCCGACCAGGGTAACCAGGACGTCGAGGACGTCGACTCCTCGAGCGGTGACGTGTCGATCGTGGCCGGCACCCCGGGAACCGCTGGAGTCCCGACGCCTGGCCCGGCGACGAGCGCCACGCTCTACAACCCCAGCGCGGTTGCGGTTGACGGAAGCGGGACCGTGTACATCGCGGATTCGGGCAACAGCGTCGTTGAGAAGGTGTCCGGCGGCACTCTCAGTGTGTTCGCCGGTACAGGCGCGACCGATCCGTTCACCAACATTCAGGCGACCGCCGTAGTAACGGCCGGCCGGCAGATGAACGTGATTGCTGGCGTCGAAGAGGGTGTCGGCAGCGCCCAGTGGATGAGCTCCGGCGATCAAACCACGGCAGAGGGACTCCTCAGCTCGGATGAGACCGGGCTGCTGAGCCTCTCCAACCAGCTTGGCTCCGACACAACGGTCGCCCAGGCAGACGCCGACTACAAATCGATCTACTCCGATTACCAGTTCTACGGGCTGGTCCTGCCGCAGATCGACCTGGCGGTTGCATCGGACGACCTGACCAACGGTGGGCTCCCGAGCATGCAGGACGCGTACTCGAAATTGAGTGCGCTGCTCGGGCCCGATGGAGACTACGCCGGTGACGGCGCGCAGCTGCAGACGACACTCGACGATCTGGAAGCTCAGATCTCGGCGATCGGGAATGACACACCCGCCGCCCCCACGCTGCTGAGCTACACCGCGGCACAATACGGCGCCAACGACGGATTGCTCGGCTCCAGCGAGTCCGCCATGGGCAACGCGGACAATGCCGTGACCCAGGGCAACGACGACATCTCGACCATCATGCAGGTGCTCGATGTCGGGAGCGATCCCGACGATCCGACCACGCTCGCCGCGGTCCAGTCTGACCAGGCCGTGATCACGAGTACCGGAAACGCTGCCGCAGACGACGTCACCTCGGCCCATGACACCAACGACGAGGACCCGAACCCAGAGGACATCTCGCCGGCCGACGGGACCTCGACCGCGATATCGTGCGCGCCGGCGTCACTGAGCACCGGTGCTGCGACGACATGTACGGCGACCGTGACGGACACCGATTCGGCCGGGGCGAGCGCACCGACGGGATCGGTCAGCTTCAGCTCATCGCCGTCGACGGCGTCCTTTGGGAGCTCGGGCAGTTGCACGCTCACGGCCGATAACGGCAGCAGCGGTTCGTGCCATGTCAACTTCACGCCGTCCGCGACCGGCTCGTACAAGGTGAGCGCGGCCTACGGTGCCACCGATCTCCACTCCGCCAGCAGCGGCCAATCCGCGTCGCTCACGGCGACAGCCGCAAGCTCGCCTGGTTCCACCACAACGACCACGGCAACGATGACCACCACACCGACCACCGCACTGACAGGGACGGCCGCATCGGCCACGCCAAAGGTTGGCAGCATCACGGTGTCGGGTCGCTCAGTGCGGGTCGAGCTGGGCTGCTCCGGAGCCGGTTCGTGTGACTTCGGGCTCAAGCTGTCTGCGATCGAGACGTTGAAGGGCGGCAAGCCGGTGGCGACAGCGGCATCCGCTCGGCGCAAGGCCGTCAGGAAGACGGTCGCGCTCGGCTCCGGTTCGGCGGTGATCAAGGCCGGCTCGAGCAGAACCGTCGCGCTGAGCCTGAACGGCGTCGGTAGGAAGCTGCTCAAGGACCTCGAGCGGTTGCGGGCGAAGCTGACAATCACCGACGCCGGCAGGACCCTCGCTGAGCGAGCGGTCACCTTCAAGGCGGCCAGGTGATCGCCTGACCTCGCCGCAAGGTGTGGCGAGGTCAGCCGAGCCCACGCGAGCTCAGAGCAGCGCGATCGGTGGCCGCTCTGTGCCCCACGGGCGAGCGGCCTCGATCTGACCGGCGAGTGAGTAGAGCGTCTCCTCCTCGCCGTGGCGGCCGACCAGCTGCACGCTGAGCGGCAGCCCGTCTGCGCCGAAGCCGGCCGGGATCGAGATCGCGGGCTGGCCGGTGAGATTGAAGACCGGATACCAGGGCATGAAGCGCCCGGCCTTGTCGAGTGCGATCACCGCCGACTTGCCGTAGCCGCCCTCGGCCTGGATCGCGGTCGTTGCCAGCCCGGGCGTGAGCAGCACGTCATGGTCGTTCCACAACCTGGCGATCCTGGCGATCGTCGCGGGACGCTTGGCCAGCAGCCGCTCGCGACGCCTGGCGGGCACCACGCGGCCGCCGATCGCGGCGAGCTGGCGCGTCGAGCGCTCGGCCAGCTCGGGGCGCTCGAGCGTGCCAAACTCCTCGTGGGCGCCGCGCAGGTAGGTCTGGATGAAGTCGAGTGAGACCATGCCGTAGTCGGGGTTGCTCTCGGTCAGCTGGTGTCCCAGCTCGCTCAGCAGCCTCGTCATCTGATCAAACGCCTGGCGCTGGTCGGCGGAGAGCCTGGCGAACGATCCGGGCGGCAGCTTGGATGAGATCGCGATCCGCAGCGGAATCGCAGGCGGCGTCTGGGCGGCCTGCAGGAACGTACCTCGCGGCGGTGAGACGCTGAAGTTGTCGCCGGCCACCGATCCATGCATCACGTCGAGCAGCAGCGCGCTGTCGGCGACCGTGCGGGCGAGCGCGCCGAAGGTCGCCAGACCTAGCCAGCCCTCACCCCCCGGCTGCGCGGACACGCGGCCACGGGTCGGCTTCATTCCCACCAGCCCGCAACACGCCGCAGGTATGCGGATCGAGCCGCCTCCGTCGGAGGCACCCGCCGCCGGCACGAGTCCGGCTGCGACCGCGGCCGCCGAGCCGCCGGAGGAGCCGCCGGGCGTGCGCGTCAGGTCCCAGGGGTTGCGGGTCACCCCTCCGGCGTCGCTTGCGGTCCAGGGAAACAGCATCAGCTCGGGCACGCGGGTGATGCCGATCGGGATCGCGCCGGCACGGCGCAGGCGCCGCAGCGCCTCGGCGTCGCTGTCCTGAGGCTGTGCCGGCGACTTCGACCCGCGCGTGCTGATGTGCCCGCCGAGCGGCATGTCGTCCTTGATCGCGATCGGGACGCCGGCGAGCGGACCCATGCCCTCCATCGCTCCGGCTTCGATCTGCGACGCGGTGGTCAGCGCCAGGTCCTGGAGCGTCTCGCGAAAGGCGTTCAGGCGCGGGTCGATTCGCTCGATCCGCGCCAGCGACAGCTCGACCAGCTCCCGTGGGCTGATCTCCCGCTCACGCACGCGGCGCGCGAGCTCGAGCGGCCCCGCGAATGCCAGCTCGTTCTCCTCGGCGCGGCTCACAGGCGCTTTAGTCTTCCAGATCCTTGAGCTTGAGCAGCAAGTTCCTGATCGCCGGCGCGTAACGGTAGGAGATGCCGCCATGGCCGCCATCGAACAACTCGAAGCTGTGCTCGACACCGAGCCGCTCGAGCTCGGCGGAGAACGCGCCGCCGCCGACGTCGAGCATGTACTCGTCGCTGCGGCCGGCCTCGACGTGGATGTGGTGCAGCGCCTGCAGCTCGGTCACGTGGTTTGAGGCCATGCGCACCGGGTCATACGCGAGCCAACGCTCCCAGATCTCGGGGATCAGCTGGCTGGTCCGCGTGTCGAACGGCAGCAGCACCTGTCCAGGCCGCTCCGAGTCCGGTGAGTAGGCAGCGGCCATCGCATAGGCGTTGAGCGCCTCGCCCCAGCGCCCCCAATTGAAGCGATCGGATTGCCTGAAGTCCTCGAGCAGCTTCTCGTAGGAGCCGTCGTAGTGATCCCGCAGCACGCGCACCGCGTGTGAGAAGTCGCCCATGTAACAGGCCTCGAACAGCGTGTCGGGAGCGTGCGCGATCAGCGCCCCGAAGACGTCAGGGCGCAACATCGGCAGCACCAGCGCGCCGTAGCCACCTGAGGAGTGGCCGGTCACGGCCCGCCGTGCGCGGCTCCCGGCCGTCGGATAGCGCTCGTCGATGAACGGGACGACCTCGTCACAGAGGTAGTCCGTGTAGTTGCCGGTGGCTGTCGAGTTGAGGAACTGCGAGCCCCCGAGCGATGTCCAGGCGTCGACGAACACAACCACCGCGTCGGGGCAGTCCCCGGCGGAGAACATCGCGTCGAGGCGCTCGATGAACAGCGGCTCGAAGGGCTTGCGCGCGAGCCACCCGTCGAGCTGCCCGCTGAAGCCCTGCAGCACGTAGACCGCGGAGATCCCGGAGGCCGTCCCTGCGGTCGCCCCGGGTGAGCTGTAGACGTATAGCGGGCGTCGCGTAGGGTCGCCGAGCGGGTTGCCGGCGAGCGCCTCGGACTCGACCACAAGCTCGTCGAAAGTGCCTGCAAGCGGGCGCCGCCAGGGCGTTCCGGGCGGCTCGTCGAGCTGGCGCAGCGTCACGCGCTGACCGTAGCTGAAACGCCGCCTGCAGGACAGGCTGATCAGGCGCGCCGACCTTTATAGTCAGCCCTATCTCCCTCCCCACAAAGACTTCCCCGAGTGTCAGATGACTGAGACCATCGAAGGATCCTCTCCCAACGGCGACATTGACGTAGCCGAGACCACAGAGTGGCTCGACGCGCTCGACGCCGTTGTCCAGCACGACGGCGTGAGCCGCGCACGGCACCTGCTGACGCGTGTCGTCGAGCGCGCCCAACACGCAGGCAGCGGCCCGATCGGGTCGCTCAACACCCCCTACGTCAACACGATCCCCGCCTCGCTGGACGAGCCGATCCCCGGCGACAATCTGGTCGAGCGGCGCCTGCGCTCGATCATCCGCTGGAACGCGATGGCGATGGTCGTACGCGCCAACAAATACTCCTCGGAGCTCGGCGGCCACATCGCCTCCTTCCAGTCGCTGGCCACGCTGTATGAGGTCGGTTTCAACCACTTCTGGCATGCGCCCTCGGCCGAACACGGCGGCGACCTCGTCTACTTCCAGGGCCACTCCTCCCCCGGCAACTACGCCCGCGCCTACCTCGAGGGCCGCCTGAGCGAGGAGCAGCTCGACAACTTCCGGCAGGAGGTGGGCGGTAACGGCCTGTCCTCCTACCCGCACCCCTGGCTGATGCCCGACTTCTGGCAGTTCCCGACGGTGTCGCTCGGAATCGGCGCGATCACCTCGATCTACCAGGCGCGCTTCATGCAGTACCTCAACCACCGCTCGATCAGCGAGACCACCGGCCGCAAGGTCTGGGCGTTCCTCGGCGACGGTGAGATGGACGAGCCCGAGACGATGGGTGCGATCGGCCTCGCCGGCCGCGAGCAGCTCGACAACCTGATCTGGGTCGTCAACTGCAACCTGCAGCGCCTCGACGGCCCGGTGCGCGGTAACGGCAAGATCATCCAGGAGCTCGAGTCGGACTTCCGCGGCGCCGGCTGGAACGTGATCAAGGTGATCTGGGGCTCACGCTGGGACTCGCTGCTGGACTCCGATATCGATGGGCGCCTCGTGCACGTCATGAATGAATCGGTCGACGGCGAGTACCAGACCTACAAGTCGCGCGACGGCAAGTACGTGCGCGAGCACTTCTTCGGCAAGGACCCGGTGCTGCTCGACCGCGTCTCGCACATGAGCGACGACGAGATCTGGCAGCTCAACCGCGGCGGTCTCGATCAGCAGAAGGTCTACTCCGCCTACGCGCACGCCGTGCGCGAGGTTGGCCGCCCGACTGTGATCCTCGCCAAGACGATCAAGGGTTACGGCATGGGCGCTTCGGGCGAGGGCCAGATGATCGCCCATCAGGCCAAGAAGATGGCCGAGGAGGCGCTGCTTGCCTTCCGTGACCGCTTCGAGCTGCCACTGACCGATGAGCAGGTGCGCGCCGCCGAGTACTACAAGCCGCCGGCGGACTCGCCGGAAATGCAGTATCTGAACGAGCGCCGTGCCGCCCTCGGCGGCTCGCTGCCCGCGCGCCGGCGCACGGCCGAGCCCCTCCAGGTTCCGGAGTTGTCGGCCTTCCAGTCGCAGCTCGACGGCAGCGGTGAGCGCGAGATCTCGACGACGATGGCGTTCGTTCGCGTGCTCGCGACGCTGCTGCGCGACAAGCAGCTGGGCAAGCGCGTCGTGCCGATCGTGCCCGACGAGTCGCGCACGTTCGGTATGGAGGGCATGTTTCGTCAGGTCGGCGTGTACTCGTCGGTCGGGCAGCTGTACAAGCCCGAGGACTCCGAGCAGCTCATGTACTACCGCGAGGACAAGGCCGGCCAGATCCTCGAGGAGGGCATCACCGAGGCGGGCTCGATGTCCTCGTTCATCGCGGCGGCGACGTCATACAGCGCGCACGCAGAGCAGATGATCCCCTTCTACATCTACTACTCGATGTTCGGCTACCAGCGCGTCGGGGATCTCGTCTGGGCGGCGGCCGACAGCCGCGCCCGCGGGTTCCTGCTGGGCGGCACCGCCGGGCGTACGACGCTCAACGGCGAGGGTCTGCAGCACGAGGACGGCCACAGCCACGTGCTGTTCTCGGTCGTCCCGAACGTGTGCGCTTACGACCCGGCCTACGGCTATGAGGTCGCGGTGATCATTCAGGAGGGTCTGCGGCGGATGGTCGCCGAGCAGCAGGACGTCTTCTACTACCTGACGTTGATGAACGAGAACTACACGCACCCGGCGATGCTGAAGGGCACCGAGGAGGGCATCCTGCGCGGTATGTACCTGTTGCGCGACGCCGGGTCGCCGCGGGCGAAGAAGCCGCGGGTGCAGCTGCTGGGTTCCGGCACGATCCTGCGCGAGGTGCTCGCCGCGGCAGAGCTGCTCGAACAGGACTTCGGCGTGCTCGCCGACGTCTGGAGCGTCACCTCGTTCACGGAGTTGCGTCGCGACGGGATCGAGGCCGAGCGCTGGAACACGCTCAACCCGCTGGCGAAGAAGCCGCGTGTCCCCTACGTGACCGAGCAGCTCAGCAAGCGCCAGGGGCCGGTGGTCGCGTCCACTGACTACATCCGCGCCTACCCCGACCAGATTCGCGGTTGGATCGACGGCTCGGGCTCAGGCGGCCAGTCGCGGATCTTCCGAGTACTCGGTACCGACGGCTTCGGGCGAAGCGACTACCGCAAGGCATTGCGGAGCTTCTTCGAGGTCGACCGTCACCACGTCGTGGTGTCAGCGCTCAAGGCGCTGGCCGATGACGGCGTCGTCGACATCAAGCAGGTGGCCGACGCGATCAAGCGCTACGAGATCGACGCCTCGGCACCGATGCCGACCACCGTATGAGCGCCACGGCACAGCAGCTCAAGGTCACCGTCCCCGACATCGGGGACTTCGGTGAGGTACCGATCATCGAGATCCTCGTCGCGGTCGGGGACACGGTCGCTGTCGAGGACCCGTTGATCACACTCGAGTCCGACAAGGCGACGATGGACGTGCCATCGCCTGCTGCGGGGGTCGTGAAAGCTCTGCATGTCAAGGTCGGCGACAACGTCGCGGAGGGGACTCTGGTGCTCGATCTGGAGACCGCGGTTGAGGAATCGCCGCAGTCACCTCTGAACGAGGACGCTCCGGTGCCGACCCCCGAGGTCGTCGAGCAACGAGCCAGTGAGCCGCCCGTGGCACAGGCCGAGCCGGTGGCTTCGGGCGCCAACGGTGCGTCGACCGTGTATGCCAGCCCGTCGGTGCGCAAGACCGCGCGGGAGCTCGGCGTCGATCTGCACGGTGTTGCGGGCACAGGGCGCAAGGGGCGGCTGACGCCCGAGGATGTGCGCACGGCGTCGACGGGTGCGGCTGGCGCCGCCGGCGGCGGAGTGCCCACAAACGGCAGCATGGCCGGGCTCGATCTGGCGCCATGGCCGGTCGTCGACTTCGAGAAGTTCGGGCCCGTCGAGCGCGTCGAGCGCACGCGCATCCAGAAGATCTCGGCGCCGAACCTGGCGCGCAACTGGGTGATGATCCCCCACGTCACGCACAACGACGAGGCCGACATCACCGAGCTCGAGCAGTGGCGCAAGCAGTTGAACGCCGAGCAGGCCAAGGACGGCGTGAAGTTCACGATGGTCTCGTTCCTGGTCGCCGCCTCGGTCGCGACGCTGCGCGAGTTCCCGATCTTCAACTCATCACTCGACGGCGAGCAACTGGTGCTGCGCAAGTATTTCAACGTCGGCTTCGCCGCCGACACGCCAAACGGCTTGGTCGTACCAGTGATCAAGGACGCCGACAAGAAGGGCCTGCTGGAGATCGCACGCGACCTCGCCGAACTCTCCGGCAAGGCACGCGACGGCAAGCTCGGCCCGGCAGAGATGACGGGCGGTACGTTCACGATCTCCTCCCTCGGCGGGATCGGCGGGACCTCGTTCACGCCGATCATCAACGCACCCGAGGTCGCGATCCTCGGTGTGACGCGCGCGGCGATCAAGCCGGTCTGGGACGAGGCCGGCGGTACCTTCGTGCCGCGGCTGATGGTGCCTCTGTCGCTGTCCTATGACCACCGCGTGATCGACGGCGCCTCAGCGGCGCGCTTCGTCGCGCACCTGGTCAAGGTTCTCAGCGATCTGCGCAGGGCATTGCTGTGAGCATCATCGAGGTCAAGGTCCCGGACATCGGCGACTTCGGCGAGGTCCCGATCATCGAGGTGCTCGTCGCCCCAGGCGATGCCGTCGCCGTTGAGGATCCGCTCGTAACGCTCGAGTCCGACAAGGCCACCATGGACGTACCGGCGCCCTTCGCCGGCACCGTCAGGGAGCTCAAGGCGAAGGTCGGCGACAAGGTCGCTCAGGGCACACTGCTGCTGACACTCGAGGCTGTCGACTCGCCGGAGAGCACTGAACCGGTGGCTCCCCAACCGGCCGAGGTGTCGACCCCAGCCGGGGGCGCGCCGCCGGCGCGCCCGACAGAGGGCGCTCCTGCGCCGACCCCCGCCGCAGCCGACAAACCACGGACCAATGCCTCGCCTGAAGCGGAAAAGCCGGGTGGCGCCGGTTCACACGTGGTCGTCATCGGCTCGGGGCCGGGTGGCTACACAGCCGCCTTCAGGGCCGCGGACCTGGGTCTCAAGGTCACGCTGGTCGAGAAGTACGACACGCTCGGAGGCGTCTGCCTGAACGTTGGCTGTATCCCCTCCAAGGCTCTCCTCCACGCCGCGCGCGTCATTGCCGAGGGCGAGGAGATGGCCGAGCACGGGGTCACGTTCGGTAAGCCGAAGGTCGACCTCAAGCAGCTGATCGGCTGGAAGCAGGATGTCGTCGACAAGCTCACCGGTGGCCTCGGCGGCATGGCCAAGCAGCGCAAGGTCGAGGTGGTCACCGGCGTCGCCAAGTTCACCGGCCCCAAGTCGGTTGCGGTGGACGGTCGCGAGATCAAATTCGACAGCTGCATCATCGCCGCCGGCTCGAGCTCCGTGAAGCTGCCGTTCCTCCCCGACGATCCCCGCATCATCGACTCGACCGGCGCGCTCTCCCCCGACGACGTCCCTGGCCGTTTCCTCGTGATCGGCGGCGGGATCATCGGCCTCGAGATGGCAACCGTCTACCACGCGCTGGGCGCCAAGGTCACGGTCGTCGAGATGCTCGACCAGCTGATCCCGGGCGCCGACGCCGACCTCATCCGCCCTCTGCACAGCCGTGTGAAGGAGCGCTACGCGGGTATCCTGTTGAGTACGCAGGTCACCGCGGTGAAAGCATCCAAGAGCGGGCTGCGAGTCTCGTTCTCGGAAGGCAAGGACCAGACCTTCGACCGCATCCTCGTCGCCGTCGGGCGCACGCCCAACGGCAACACGCTTGATGCCGACAAGGCCGGCGTGCAGGTCGACAAGCGTGGTTTCATCCCGGTCGACCGCCAGCTACGTACCAACGTGCCCGGGATCTACGCGATCGGCGACATCGTCGGTGGGCCAATGCTCGCCCACAAGGCCACGCACGAGGCCAAGACCGCGGCGGAGGTCATCGCCGGCGTTCCGGGCGCCGAATTCGACGCGCTCACCGTGCCATCGGTCGCGTATACGGACCCCGAGGTGGCATGGATGGGTCTCACCGAGATCGACGCGAAGGCCCAGGGCATCAAGTACGAGAAGGCTGTCTTCCCATGGGTCGCGTCCGGGCGTGCGCTGGGGCTCGGCAGGCCCGAGGGATCCACCAAGCTGCTGTTCGATGCGGAGACCGATCGCTTGCTGGGCGCAGGGATCGTGGGAATCGGTGCCGGCGACCTGATCGCCGAGACCGTGGTGGCACTCGAGGCCGGTCTGAACGCGCAGGACATCGCACTCGCGATCCACCCGCACCCGACGCTCTCGGAGACGATCGCGTTCGCCGCCGAGATGCAGGACGGCTCGATAACCGACCTGCTGCCGCCCAAGAAGCGGCGCTGAGGACCGGCCTACGAGCCTGACTTCCGGCGGCGCAGTCGCCGGAAGAGCCACACCGCGCCGAGCAACGGCGGCAGGTTGATCGCAACCAGCCGTGCGACCGGCAACCCCCGTCGCGCCACCGCCTGTGGTCGCACGTGCGCCTCGTCGGGCGCCGGCATCGCAAACTCCTCGGCGACCAGCACATCGCGCGGCTCGTTGCCGACCAGGTCCTCTGGAAGCAGCAGATTCTCGTGACGCAGTCCCGGGTCAGGCGCCGGCACACCAAACTCCTCGGCGGCCAGTACGTCGGTTGGAGGCTCTACTCGCAGGCGGAAAGCCGGATCCGGCGCCGGGACACCAAAGACCTCGGCGGCCAGTACGTCGCTTGCAGGCTCTCCGACTCGTTGGTAGCTCATCTGCCCACAGCATCTTCGCAAAATGCGGCGCCGAATCAAGGCATCACGCCGTCTATACGATAATTTGAGTCCCGCGGACTAAGATCAGTGGAGTTCCCTCCGACTTGGTGATACGATCCACTTACGTTTAGTTAGCCCCTGTTGAAAGTGAAGACTTGATGACCCGCCTGCTACTTGTTCCGCTCGACGATGCGGTCGTCTTCCCCGGCATGTCAGTCACGCTTGCCGTCGACACCGCAGACGAGGAGCGCGTCCTGCTCGTGCCCCGCCATGAGAATGAATTTGCCGCCGTCGGCACCGTCGCAACTGTCAGCGAGAGGGTTCGTCTCCCCGGAGGTGCGCACGCGGTCGTCGTCGACGGCCTGCACCGCGGCATCGCCGGTGCTGCGATCACCGAGCCCAACGGCCGCCTCTACGTCGACGTCGAGGAGCGCCCCGATCCGGTAGGCGTCGTCGCGGGCCGCGAGACGCGCGAGCTCGAGCGTGAATACCGCGCCGTCGTCGAGGAGATCCTCGACTTGCGCGACGCCGACAGCCGTATCCATTCGTTCCTGCGTGGGATCACCGAGCCCGGCGCCCTGGCCGATTCCACCGGCTACTCCCCCGACCTCAACTACGAGCAGCGCCTGGAGCTGCTGCAGCAGGTTGACGTCGTCGATCGCCTGAAGCTGGCGCTCTCCTTCCAGCGCGAGCGCCTGGCCGAGCTGCAGGTTCGTAAGCGCATCCGTGACGATGTCGAGTCCGGCGCCGAGAAGCAGCAGCGCGAGTACTTCCTGCGCAAGCAGATGGAGTCGATCCGGCGCGAGCTCGACGAGGACGACGCGTCGGTCGTCGAGGAGTACCGCCACAAGATCGAAGAGGTCGCGATGCCGGAGGCCGTGCGCGAGCAGGCCGAGAAGGAGCTCGGGCGGCTCGAGCGCGTCGGAGAGCAATCCGGCGAGTCGAGCGTGATTCGCACCTACCTCGACTGGCTGCTGGCGGTGCCGTGGGGCGAGCACTCGGAGGAGCGCCTCGACCCGCAGCACGCGCGTGAGGTGCTCGACGCCGATCACGCCGGGCTCGATGACGTCAAGGACCGGATCGTCGAGTACATCGCGGTCAGAAAGCTGCGCCAGGAGCGCGGGATCACGGAGGACAAGCGCTCCGGCGCGATCCTCACGCTGATCGGCCCTCCCGGCACCGGCAAGACCTCGATCGGCGAGTCGATCGCACGGGCAACCGGGCGTGAGTTCATCCGCATCGCCCTCGGCGGCGTTCATGACGAGGCGGAGATCCGCGGTCACCGTCGCACCTACATCGGTGCCCTCCCGGGCCGCCTGGTGCGGGCGCTGCGCGACGCGGGCACGATGAACCCGGTGATCATGCTCGACGAGGTCGACAAGGTCGGCGCCGACTGGCGTGGCGACCTCAGCTCGGCACTGCTCGAGGTCCTCGACCCGGCGCAGAACCACAGCTTCCGCGACCACTACCTGGACGTCGAGGTCGACCTGAGCGGCGTGGTGTTCATCGCGACCGCGAACGTCGCCGACACGATCCCCGGACCGCTGCTCGACCGCATGGAGGTCATCCGCTTCGATGGCTACACGACGTCTGAGAAGGTCGCGATTGCCCGCGGCTACCTGTTGCCGCGGCAGCTCGAGCGCAACGGCCTGCTCTCCGACGAAGTGCAGATCAGTGACGAGCAGCTGCGGACGATCGTCACCGAGTACACCCGCGAGGCAGGCGTCCGTAACCTCGAGCGCGAGATCGGGACGCTCTTGCGCAAGACCGCGACGCAGATCGCATCGGGCGTGAAATCCGCTCCCGTGGATGTCGATCTCGAGATTGTGCGCGAAGCACTCGGCCGCCAGAAGTTCTTCCAGGAGTCTGCCATCCGCACCGCCGTGCCGGGTGTGGCGACGGGCCTGGCGGTGACCGGCGCCGGCGGTGACGTCCTGTTCATCGAGGCCACGGCGATGCCGGGCACTCCGGGGCTGACGCTCACCGGCCAGCTGGGCGACGTGATGAAGGAGTCGGCCCAGATCGCGCTCTCATATGTGCGCGGCCACGCCGATGAACTGCATATCGATCGCGGTCAGTTCGACGAGCAGACCTTCCACGTCCATGTGCCCGCAGGCGCGATCCCCAAGGACGGACCGAGCGCGGGCGTGACAATGGTCACGGCGCTCACGTCCCTGCTGACGGCGCGCCCGGTGCGGCACACCGTCGGCATGACCGGTGAGGTCACGCTGCAGGGACGGGTGTTGCCGATCGGCGGTGTCAAGCAGAAGGTGCTCGCCGCCCACGCCGCCGGACTCACCGACATGATCCTGCCCGAGCGCAATCGCGGCGACATGGACGAGGTGCCTCAGGAGGTGCGCGAGGCGATGGGCTTCCACTTCGCGATGACGGTCGATGAGGTCCTCGCGGTGGCA
>Ga0302314_10014349_pt1 | contig 13567 bp, 13 predicted proteins | sample III_Palsa_N2_3_FD_200533 | JGI IMG/M metagenome (GOLD analysis project Ga0302314, IMG submission 200533) | Peat permafrost microbial communities from Stordalen Mire near Abisko, Sweden - III_Palsa_N2_3 | ecosystem: Environmental > Terrestrial > Soil > Palsa > Peat permafrost | place: Sweden...
TGGGTCTTTAGGACGCGTACCTTTGGACCTGCGGAATGACTGCTTCCGGGCACTACGATTACGCTCTTGAATGACGATAATCGGCGCCAAGCAGACCTCGACGCAAAAATTCTCCGTGTCCGCCGCCTACCGGAACCGGAGTCACCCCACCGCTCGCGCCACGTCGATGAACGCGCGCAACTTCGGTGCCGCCGCGGCGCCGCGCGGGAAGTAGAGGAACAAGCCCGGCTCCTCGATCGACGCGTGCGGCAGCACCTCCTCCAGCCGGCCAGCGGCGATGTCGTCGGCCACCAGCGGCGCGAACAGGTAGGCGAGGCCGAGGCCGGCGATGGCGAGGTCGCGGGCGTAGAGCGATTCGTTGACCACCACGGTGCCGCCGACCGCGATCGCCACGTCGCGCCCGTCCTCGCCGCGCAGGTCCCATCGGTACAGCCCGCCGCTGCCGACCATGCGGTAGCCGATGCAGGCGTACTCGGCGAGGTCGGCGACGGTTTGCGGCCGGCCGCGCGCCAGATAGCCGGGCGAGCCGACGACGATGGCGCGGAACGGCGGCGTCAGGCGCACCGCGACCATGTCCTGCGCCACCATCTCGCCGAGGCGGATGCCGGCGTCGAAGCCGGCGGCGACGATGTCGGTCAGGCCGTCGTCGCCAAAACACTCCACCGTCAGGCGCGGGTGGCGCGCCGCGAGGTCGCGCAGCACACGGGTCAGGATCAGCGGCTGGGCGATGCGCGGCACGTTCAGGCGCAGCAGCCCCGTCACCTGCCCGCGCGCCGCGCGCAGCCGCTCGACGCCCTCGGCGATGCCGTCCAGCGCCGGCGCCAGCGTCGCCAGCAGTGCCGCGCCGGCCTCGGTGACGGAGACGCTGCGCGTGGTGCGGGCGAACAGCGGCAGGCCGATGCGGCGTTCCACCAGCGCGACGGCGTGGCTGACGGCGGACGGGCTCATCGCCAGATCGGCCGCCGCGCCGATAAAACTGCCGCGCCGCGCCACCGCGACGACGACCGGCAGGTGGGGCAGCAGGTCGCGGTCCATTCATGCACCATATCGCATGATATATGCGATTCAAGGCCAATTATCGCCCTTCACGCATGTCTATACGGTGCGGCAGCCGCCAACGAATGGAGAAGGCCCATGTCGCACACCTATTTCACCCTCGGCCGCACCGGCCTGCGCGTCAGCCGGCTGGCACTCGGCACCATGACGTTCGGCACCGACTGGGGTTGGGGCGCCGACAAGGACGCGGCGCGGGCGATTTTCGACGGCTACGTGGAGGCCGGCGGCAACCTGTTCGACACCGCCGACCTGTATGTCGGCGGCACCAGCGAGACCTGGCTTGGCGAATTCATCGCCGGGCGGCGGTTGCGCGACCGCGCCGTGATCGTCACCAAGGCCACGTTCAGCGGCGACCCCGGCAACCCGAACGGCGGCGGCAACGGCCGCAAGCATATTCTGCGCGCGGTCGAGGGGTCGCTGCAGCGTCTCGGCACCGACTACGTCGATCTGTTCATTGTCCACGCCTGGGACCGGATCACGCCGGCCGAGGAGGTGATGCGCACGCTCGACGACCTCGTGCGCGCCGGGAAGGTGCGGCATGTCGGGCTCAGCAACTTTCCCGGCTGGTATGTCGGGCGGGCGCAGGCGCTGGCGGAGGGACGCGGCTGGGAGCCGATCTCGGCGCTGCAGTACAAATACTCGCTGATCGACCGCGGCATCGAGGACGAGTTCGTGCCGTTCGCGACCGAGCATGGCGCCGGCATCCTGGCCTGGAGCCCGCTCGCCTCCGGGCTGCTCAGCGGCAAATACCGCGCGGCCACCGCCGAGGGGCGGTTGAAGGTGCTGGAGCATCCGGCCTTCCCGAAGCTCGGCGACACGCGCAACGCGGCGATCGTCGCGGAGTTGGAGCAGGTGGCGGCGCTGGCCGGGCGGACGATGTCGCAGGTGGCGCTGAACTGGGTCGCCAACCGGCCTGGCGTGGCCTCGGTGCTGCTCGGCGCGACGCGGCTGGAGCAGGTGCAGGACAATCTGGCGGCGCTGGATTTTACGCTGGCGCCGGACCTGGCGGCACGGCTCGATGCCGCCAGCGCAACGCCGCGGCCGTACCCGTACGACTTCTTCGGCGCCACGATGCAAGGCGCCGTGCATGGCGGCGCCCGCATCGGCAGCAAGCCGCAAACCTACCGGCCGGAGGTGCTGATCGACTCGGCCGGCGCCAGCGTCTCGGCGTAGGGGGTCAGCCGCTCGCGAACGCGACGAATTCGCCGATCAGCCGGTTCACGTCCGCTGGCTTTTCGATGTGCACCATGTGGCCGGCGCCGGCCAGCACGTGGCGGCGGGGTTCCGGCAGCGCGCTGGCGTGCGCTGCCGGGATGATCTTGTCTTCCACGCCCCAGATCGCCTGCACCGGCACGTCGAGCCCCGCCAGTCGATCGGCCAGGATCGTCGCCTGCTTGCCACCGGCGAACACGGCGTCGGCGATGGTGCGCAGGGCGGGCAGCACGCCGTCGAGGCGTTTGTATTTCAGCAGATCGTCCACCATGTCGCGGCTGACGAAGGACGGGTCGGCGAACAGCGCTTCCACCGTCGCCTTCATGTCCTTGCGCTTGTCCGAACGAATGAAACTCTCGATGTAGCCGGCGTTGATCTCCGGCCCGAGGCCGGCCGAGCAGACCAGCGTGACACTCGCCACGCGCTTGGGTTCATCGAGCGCCAGTTGCAGCCCGACGGCGCCGCCGAGCGAATGGCCGGCGACGTGGAATCTTTCTACCCCGATCGCCGCCAGCGCCGCGCGCACCGCCGAAGCCAAAGCCGCGACATCGGCGCCGTTCAGTGTTTTGGAGGAGCCGCCATGCCCCGGCAGGTCGAGCGCATACACCACGCGATCGACGGCGAGGTCGGGCTGGTTGAACTGCCAGTTCTGCAGGTCGCCGCCAAAGCCGTGGATCAGCAGCAGCGGCGGCCCGCCGGCATCGGTTTCGGGTGCCAGCTTCAGCACCCGCGCGGACCAACCCTCGGCCTGCACCAGCACCGGTTCCGGCGGCGGCACTGCGGCGGCGGCGGCGGCGGCCTGCGCCTGCTTGGCTTCCTCGATGTAAGCGTCGAGGTCCGCGTCGCTCACGCTGGCGTCGGCGACCACGCCGAGCAGCGCGCCGACCGGCAGCGTCTCGCCCTCCGCCGCCACCTTGCGGCGCAGCAGGCCAGCGACCGGGCTTTCGAAGACGTTGGTGATCTTGCTCGTCTCGATCTCAAGGATCTCGTCGCCGGCGCCGATCGCCACACCTTCCTCGACCAGCCAGGCATTCACCTTGCCTTCGGTCATCGCGAGGCCCCATTTGGGCATCCCGATCGGCTTGATCGCGTCGCTCATGCTGCGTTCCTGTGTGTCAAGTCGGGTGGAATGCCCTTGCGCATTCCACCCTGCGGCGAAAAACCTCAGGCCAGAACCGCGCGCGCCGCCTCAAGGATGCGCGCAGTGTTGGGAATATAAATGTCCTCCAGCGCCGGCGAGAACGGCACCGGCGTGTGCGGCGGCGTCACCATCATGATCGGCGCCTTCAGCGCCTTGAACGCATCCTGCGCCACGCGCGCGGAAATGTCGGAGGCCATCGAGCAGCGTGGATGCGATTCGTCCACCACGATCAGCCGCCCGGTCTCCTCGACGGATTCGATGATGCTGTCGAAGTCCATCGGCGAGGTGGTGCGCGGGTCGATCACCGTGACGGAGATCTTCTGCTTGGCGAGCGCATCGGCCGCCTCGTTGGCGAACTTCACCATGCGGCCGAGTGCCACGATCGTCAGGTCCTCGCCTTCGCGCGTGAGGTTGGCTTCGCCGAACGGGATCGTGTACGGCTCGTCCGGCACTTCGTCGATGTCGTCGTACAGCATCTTGTGCTCGAAGAAGATCACCGGGTCGTCGTCGCGGATCGCCTGGATCAGCAGCCCTTTCGCCTCGTAGGCGTTCGACGGGATCACCACCTTCAGCCCGGGGATGTGGGTGAAGATCGGGTACAGGCACTGGCTGTGCTGCGAGGCCGCGCGGAAGCCGGCGCCATACATGGTGCGGATGACGACCGGCGTGACCGCCTTGCCGCCGAACATGTAGCGGAATTTTGCTGCCTGATTAAAAATCTGGTCGAAGCAGACGCCCATGAAATCGACGAACATGAGGTCTGCCACAGGACGCAAGCCGGTCGCCGCCGCGCCGATCGCGGCGCCGATGAAGCCGCTTTCGGTGATCGGCGTGTCGAGCACGCGATCACGCCCGAACTCGCCGACGAGGCCCTTGGTGACGCCCATCGGGCCGCCCCAGGCGTCCTGGTCGCCGGGCGTGCCGAGGCCGCCGGCGACATCCTCGCCCATCACGATCACCCGGTGATCGCGCCGCATTTCCTGTGCCAGGGCCTCGTTGATCGCCTGGCGGAAACTTTTCTTGGACATTTTTCCGGTCGCTCCCGCGGCTCAGTAGGACACGTAGACGTCGGTCAGCAATTGCGCCGCCAGCGGCATCGTCGCCGCCTTCGCCTTGACCACGGAGGCGTCGATCTGCGCTTTCACCGAGGTGTCGATCGCGTCGAGCTGGTCGGCCGTGAGCAGGCCGCCATCGGTGACGCGGCTGCGGAAGAAATTCAGCGGATCGTGGTCGCGGCGAAGATTCTCCACTTCATTGGGGCCGCGATAGGTCATCGCGTCGCCCTCGAAATGGCCGTAGTAGCGATTGAGCTTGCCGTGGATCAGGCTCGGGCCGCCGCCGTTGCGGGCGCGCTCCACCGCGTCGTGCGCGGCGTCGTAGATGGCGAAGAAATCCAGGCCATCGACCTGCACGGCCGGAATGCCGAACCCGGCGGCGCGGCCGAGCTGGGTGCCGGAGACCGACCAGTTGGAGCCGGTGGATTCCGCGTAGCCGTTGTCCTCGACCACGAAGATCACCGGCAGGTTCCACGCCTTGGCGAGATTGAAGCTCTCCATCGTGGTGCCCTGGTTGGAGGCGCCGTCGCCCATGAACGCGACCGCGACGCCGCCGGTCTTCAGCGTCTTGGCGGTCAGCGCGGCACCGCAGATCAGCGGCGGCCCGCCGCCGACGATGCCGTTGGCGCCCATCATGCCTTTGCTGAGGTCGGCGATGTGCATCGAGCCGCCCTTGCCGCCGCACAACCCGTTCGATTTGCCGAAAATCTCGCCCATCATGCCGTCCACGTCGCAGCCCTTGGCGATGCAGTGGCCGTGGCCGCGATGCGTGCTGGCGATCTTGTCGCGCTCGTCGAGGTTCATGCAGATGCCGATCGCCGAGGCTTCCTCGCCGGCATAGAGATGCACGAAGCCCGGAATGCCGCCGGCCGAGAACTCGACATGCACGCGGTCCTCGAACTCGCGGATCGTGCGCATCATGCGGTAGGCCGCGAGCAGTTGTTCGCGATTGAGCTGCATGGCTCGCCCATCCTCCCATCGTTGGTTGGTTCTTGCCGGTAAGCCTAGGACAGCCGACGGCGCAGCGGAAGCCTCGCCGTGGACCGTTTTTCGCGGGTAAGCTTTCGCGCGGTGCGAGGGGACGGCGCGATGGCGGGACAGGAATTCCGGGTGGCGGGGGTGGTCGGCTGGCCGGTGGCGCATTCGCGCAGCCCGAAGCTGCACGGGCACTGGCTGCAGCACTATCGCATTCCGGGGGCCTATGTGCCGCTGGCGGTGCAGCCCGGCCGGCTGGCGGCGGCGCTGCGCGGCCTTGCCGCCCTGGGCTTCGCCGGGTGCAACGTGACCGTGCCGCACAAGGAGGAAGCACTGGCGCTGGTGGACCATGCCGACGCAGCGGCGCGGCGGATCGGGGCCGCGAACCTTGTGGTCGTGCACCGGGACGGCTCGCTGCATGGGTTCAACACGGACGCGTACGGCTTCCTGGCCAACCTGCGCGAGCGCGCGCCCGGCTGGCGGGCGGATGCCGGGCCGGCCGTGGTGCTGGGGGCCGGCGGCGCCGCGCGCGCGGTGGTGGCGGCACTGTCCGACGCGGGCGCGCCGGAGGTGCGGCTGGTCAACCGCACCGCCGACCGGGCGCAGGCGGTGGCAACGGCACTGGGCGGCAAGGTGCGGGTGGTCGCGTGGGCCGACCGGGCGGCGGCGCTCGACGGCGCGGCGCTGCTGGTCAACACTACCACCCAGGGCATGCACGGCCAGCCGGCGCTCGACCTCGATCTGTCCGCATTGCCGGACGCGGCCGTCGTGACCGATCTGGTCTACGTGCCCATGGAAACGCCGCTGCTGGCGGCGGCGCGGGCGCGCGGCAATGCGGCGGTGGACGGGCTCGGCATGCTGCTGCACCAAGCGGTGCCGAGTTTCGCGGCGTGGTTCGGCGTCACGCCGGAGGTGACGCCGGAGTTGCGGGCAGCGATCGCCGCGACGCTTTAGGCCGCCGCCGCAACCGCCTCGCCGCGCAGTGCGTCGTCCACCGCGGCGCGGGCATGGATCGCCGTGGAGTCGAAGCCGGGGCAGCCCAGCGCAGCCGGGTCGAGCAGCAGGCAGATTTCCGTGCAGCCGAGGATGACGCTGTCGGCGCCCGCCGCCCGGCCACGGGCGATGATCTGCATCAGCGTCTGCCGTGAGTCCGCGCGGACGATGCCCTGGCACAACTCCTCGAAGATCACGCCATGCACCACGGCGCGGTCCGCGGCCTCCGGCACCTGGGTCTGGATGCCGTGGGCGGCCATGCGCCCGGTGTAGAACCCGTGCTCCATCGTATAGGCAGTGGCGAGCAGCAGCGGGCGCACGCACCCGGCGGCGCGCAGTGCCGCGGCGGTCTCGTCGATCACATGGATCAGTCGCACGCCCGGCCGGGCGGCGACCTGATCGGCCACCAGATGCATGGTGTTGGTGCAGATCAGCACGCTGTCCGCCCCGGCCCGCGCGAGGTTTTCCGCCACGTCGCCCAGCAGCACGCCGGCACCGTGCCAGTCGCCGGCTTTCTGCAGCGCCACGACGCGGGAGAAATCGACCGAGCGCAGCAGGATTTCGGCCGAGTGCAGGCCGCCGAGCCGCTCGCGCACCAGGGTGTTGATGAGGCGGTAATACACGGCCGTGCTTTCCCAGCTCATGCCGCCAATCAGCCCGATCGTCCGCATCGCCTCGCCCTCCGCTCCGGTGACGGCAGAATGCGCGCCCGGACGCAAAAATGGCGCGCGTTCTTGGCACCGAAGACTCGAAAATCTGCAATTTTGGCGCGTGCCGGCCGGTTGGGACGCCGATGGCTTGCACGCGCGTGCGGCGCAAGCGCATGAAGAAGAATGCTCGACCCGCGCGACCGCCGCATCCTCGCGTTGCTGCAGGACGATTCCGAGACGCCGGTGACCAGCATCGCCGAGCGGGTCGGGCTGTCGGTCTCGGCCTGCTCGCGGCGCATCCAGCGGCTGCGGGAGGACGGCACCATCGCCCGTTGCGTCGCGGTGCTGGACCGCAAGCGCATGGGCGTGCCGACCACCGTCTTCGTGCTGATCCGAAGCGGCCGGCACGCGGCGGACTGGCTGGAGGCGTTCCGCGCCGCCATTGCCGACGTGCCCGAGATCGTCGAGGCGCACCGGCTGACCGGCAATTTCGACTATCTGCTCAAGCTGGTGCTGCCCAACGTCGAGCACTACGACGTCGTCTACAAGCGTCTGACCCGCCGGCTCGAACTGTTCGACGTGGCCGCGTATATCTCGATGGAGACGCTGAAGCTGGGGACGGCGGTGCCGACCGAGCACGCGCCATGAGCCGGTGGCGGTGGGGCCGGCGTCACGGCAGCGCGGCGGCGGCGAGGCGGTATCCCAGCGACGGCGTCGCATCGGCGGCCAACTGGACGGCGGTGGCCACCCCCGCCTGGGAAATCGGGTTGTGCGCCAGCCCGGCCGCGGGCCCGAGATCGAACGCCGCGGCCACCGGCTCGACGCCGAGGCACAGGTTTTCGCCGCCCCACGGCGCCAACCTGCGCCCACGGTTGCTCATCCACAGCAGGCAGGACGGCAGGCGGCCGGTGTCCCAGGTCAGCGTCCACACCACGCGCGCGTCTTCATCGACCAGCCGCATGCCGCCCTTGAGGCCGCAGAGCTGGACGATCTCTTCCCGGTCATCGGCGAACGGCAGCCGATCGAAGCGGCCGGCGCCGCCCGACTGCAATGGGACGTGCGCGAGGTCGTCGAAGCGTGTGTCGGGCCTGGCATGGGTCACGCCGTCCCTGGCCGGATGGGTCAGCCCGAAGCGGAACGGGCCGGGCTCGATGCGGAACGAGCCCGGCGGGCCGCGCAGCGCGAAATTCGGGTGGAATCCGAACGGCAGCGCGCAGGGCCGGCGCGCGGCGATCTCGACCGAGACGTCGATCGCCGCCACGCCGGACACCGGCCGGACCGCCTTGGTGACGCGCCGGATCAGCGAATCGCCGGGATAGTCGAGGCCGACGACGAGCGCGCCATCGGCGTTGGAGACCAGGCTCCAGTCGGCGTTGGCGCCGTAGCCGTGCAACATCCGATCGCTCGGCCCGAGGCCGTCCGGCATCGCGCTGGCCGCCGCCGTCGCCCACGGCTCCGGCAGGCCGTCGGACGCCTCATAGGGCCGGCCGAACGGCAGGCATGGCCAGTCGCCTCGCAGATTGGCCAGTGCCGGCGGCTCGGCCGCCACGCCGCGCGCGATCCAGGGCGCTTCGTGGAACGGGTTCACCCGGCGCCCGTCCGGCAGACGGAAATCGGTTTGTCCGATGGCGCCGCCGCCGGCATGCACCGTCGTACGCCCGTGCGACCAGTCCAGAGACCAGGAAGCGCTCATGATGGCTGCCTTGCGGTTGCGGCCGTCGGCGTTGCGGTGACGGCCCGCCGGGCCATCACCGCCGCCGGGCTCAGAACTTGAACTCGTCGACATTGGCCGGCGTGACGATCTGCGCCGGGCCCAGCACCACTTCGCCCTTGGCGCCGACCGTGTACTCGCCGAGGCGGCCGGCCTTGAACGTTTCGCCTTCCTTGCCGGAGATCTTGCACTGCGCGAGCGCCTGCGCGCCGTAGTAGGTCAGGTAGCCAAGATCCTTCACGTTCCACCAGATGTCCTGCACGGACCCGTTCTGGATGTACTTCTTGATGAGCGTCGCCGGCGCGAGCCCGGTGAGCTTGATCTTGCCGAGGCTGCCGGCCTGATCCAGCGCGCGCGCCGCGGCGGGCAGGCCGATGCCGGCGGGAATGATGATCCCCTTCAGCGTCGGGAATGCCTGCACTAGCGCCAGCGCCTGCTGCTGGTTGATCTGCTCGCTCTCCTGCCCGTAAGCCACTTGCACGAGCTTCATCTTGGCGAATTTCGGCTCGGTGAGCTTGGCCTTCATGAAGGCGACCCAGGAATTCTGGTTCGTCGCCGTCGGCGTCGACGACAGGATCGCGAAATCGCCCTCGTAGCCCAGCATCTGGCCCATGCTTTCGAGCATCATCTCGGCCAGGCTGTCGCTCTTTGCCTGGTTGAAGAACAGGCTGCGGGCGGAGGCCGCGACGTCGGAATCGTAGGCCACCACACCGACGCCCTGCTGCGCGGCGCGCTTCAGCGCCGGCGCCACGGCGTTAGCGTCGTTGCCGGCAATGGCAAGCACGTTCACGTTCTGCGAGACGAGGTTGTTGATGAAGCCGATCTGCGCCTCGGCCGTGGCCTGCGACGGGGCCTGCTGCACGACCTTGCCGCCGATCTCGCCCTGCGCTTCCTCGGCACCGGTCTTGGCCACCTGAAAGTACGGGTCGGTGTCGAGCTTCGGCACGAAGCCGACGGTGACCGGGCCCGTTGCGCATTTCTCGGCGGCGTAGGCACCGCCCGACAGCAGGACGCTACTCAGCGCCAGCGTGGCAAGCCGCAATGTTCCGCGTTTCATCTCTGAAGTCTCCTTTTTGGACGTTATTTCCGTCGTTCCCGGGCGTTGCTTGTGCTCAGCGGCGGATCGCCCGGACCCGCACCGCCGGAACCGGCGGACCGCAGCCAGCCCGCGACCACGCCGTAGACACGCTGGGCCGTCGTGCTGAGCAACAGCGACAGGATCAGCAACAGCCCGATCACCGTGCCCTGCGCATCGCCGCCGATCTGGCGCAGCCCGAGCACGTTACGCAGCGTCGCGATCAGCACCAGGGCGTAGAGCACGCCTGTCAGCTTGCCGCGGCCTCCGAACACGTTGACGCCGCCGAGCAAGGCGATGGTGATGACGTCGAGTTCGAGGCCGACGGCATTGTCGGCGCGCGCGTTCGCCAGCCGCGCGGTGAAGACGATGCTCGCGATCGCACAGACCACCCCCGACACCACGAACAGGCACAGGCGGATGCGATCGACCTTGACACCCGCGTAGCGCGCCGCATCGGGGCTGCCGCCGACCGCGTAGATGCGGCGGCCGATCGCCGTCCATTGCAGCACGATCGCGAAGACCGGCGCCAGCACCAGGAACGGCACGATCGTCCACGGAATGGCGCTGTCACCGACCGTATTGATGCCGAAGTCGGTGAAGGCGTCGGGGAACTCGTTGACCGAGTCGGAGCCGAGAATGATGTAGCCGATGCCGCGGAACATCGCCATCGTGCCCAGCGTCACCACCAGCGAGGGCAGACCGAACCAGGTGACGAGCGCACCGTTGAAGGCGCCGGCCAGCGCCCCGGCCGCGAGCACCGCGACCGCCGCCACGCCAAGCGGCGCGCCGGCCTGGATCAACACCCCAAAGACCACGCTGCACAGCGCCAGGATGCTGGCGACGGACAGGTCGATTTCCCGCGCGATGATCAGGAACACCATCGGCAGCACGATCAGCGCCCGTTCCGAGACGCCGGCAATCGCCTGCGAAAGATTGAAGTTGGTGGCGAAATTCGGCACCGCGGCGACAGCGTAGGCGAGCACCGCCAGCGTCAGCACCGCCAGGAAATTCTCCCAGGTCGCAACGCGCTCGATGACGGCGGCTTTCATCGCCGCCCCCGCGCATGCTGCACTCTGCGGCCGACAATGGTATCGACGCTGACCGCGATCAGGATCACCAGGCCGTAGACGCCTTGCAGCCACAGCGGATCGACGCGCACGAGCGTCAGGCCGTTCTGGATCACCAGCAGCGTCAACACGCCGAGCGCCACGCCCAGCACCGTGCCGGCGCCGCCGCGGATCGCCACGCCGCCGACCACGACGGAGGCGATGACGGTCAGCTCATAGCCCATCGCGACGCGGGCATCGATGGTGGCGTAGCGCGAAGCCCACATCGCGCCATCGAAGCCGGCCAGCAGCCCGGCGGTGACGAACGCCCCAAGCACCAGCGCCGTCGTGCGGATGCCGATCAGCGAGGCGCCGTCGGGATTGGAGCCGATCGCATACAACTCGCGCCCGGCCGGCAGGCGTTGCAGCGCCAGTGCGATCAGGCCCAGCGTGACGAGGGCGATCAGCACCACGGCGGGCACACCGACGATCTTGGTGCTGGTGACGTCGAGCCAGGACTGCGGCACCTGGTCGGCGCTGATCTGCCGGCCGCCGGCGACCAGACTGTTGATGCCGCGAAACACCGCCAGCGTGCCGAGCGTGACGACGATGGCAGGAACCCGGCCGATGGTGACGACGACGCCGTTGGTAAGCCCGCAGGCAAGCCCGATCGCGCAGGCGACGGCGATGCCGGCCAGCACCGAGGCGTCGGGATTCGCATGCATGAAACTCGCCGACCCGTACGCCGCAAGGCCGATCACCGAGGCGACCGACAGATCGATGTTGCGCGTCAGCAGCACCAGCATCTGCCCGACCGCGACGATCATCAGCAACGCCGCGTCCATCGCCACGGCGATCAGGTTCTCCGTGCTGATCATGCGCGAGTTGAGCAGCATCACCGGCAATGCCACGACAGCGATCGCGCAGGCGAGGCCGACCTCGCGCTTGCGCAGGACGCGACGCAGCAGCGAGTCCGTGATGTCCGCTTCAGGCGCGTGCGCGACGACGTCCGGCTTGCCGGCTTCCGCCCCGACGTTGTCGGCATCGGTCGCAGCCCGGATGATGCGTTCCTGATCGACGTCGTCGTGCGAGAACTGCGCCGTCATCCGGCCCTCGCGCAGCACGATCATGCGATCGCACATGCCCACCAGTTCCGGCAGCTCCGACGAGATCAGGATGATGGCGAGTCCCTGCTGCGCCAGCTCGGCGATCATCGCGTGGACTTCGGACTTGCTCTGCACGTCAATGCCCTGCGTCGGCTCGTCGAGAATGAGCAGGCGGGGATTGGTGGCGAGCCATTTCGACAGCACGACCTTCTGCTGGTTGCCGCCCGACAGCGTCTTCACCGGCTGGTCATAGCTGCGGAACTTCAGCCGCAGACGGCGCAGATGCGGCTCCACGAGCCCCAGTTCGCGGCGTCGCATGACGAGCCCCGCCATGGTTGCCTTGCCGATCACCGGCAGCGACGCGTTGGTCAGGATCGAAAAGTCCATGATCAGGCTTTGACCAAGCCGATCCTCGGACAGATAGGCGATGCCGGCGGCCAGCGCTGCCGACGGGTCGGGGAACGTGACCGTCTCGCCGGCAATGCTGATCCGGCCGGCGCTCGGCTGGTCGATGCCGAACAGCACGCGAGCGATCTCGGTCCGGCCGCTGCCGACGAGGCCGCCCAGCCCGAGGATCTCGCCGGCGCGGACCGTGAACGAGACGTCCTGGAACGCCTCGTCGTGCGACAGGCCCGCGACGTCGAGCACCGCCGCGCCGACGCTGGCGCGCCGCGGCGGGTAGACCGCGCTGAGCGGACGACCGACCATCAGTTGCACGGCGCGGTCGCGGTCCAGGTCCGCGGCGGACTCGATCGCCATCAGGCGGCCGTCACGCAGCACTGCGATGCGGTCGGCGACGCGGTAGATCTCCTCCATCCGGTGGCCGACGAACATCATCGCCACGTTGCGCGCCTTGAGCTCCGCAACCACGGCGAACAGGCGCTCGACCTCGCGCTGCGACAGCGCGGCGGTCGGTTCGTCCATGATCAGGACTTTCGCGTCGGCCGACAGCGCCCGCGCGATCTCGACGAGTTGCTGTTCGGACGTGCGGAGTTGCCGCAGCGTGTCGTCGGGGCTGCACGACAGGCCGACGGCGTCGAGCAGCGCTTCCGCCTCCGCGCGCATGCGGCCGCGGTCGACGCCGAACGGGCCGCGCGGCATGTGGCCGATGAAGATGTTCTCGAACACCGTCAGATCGCCGAACAGGCCCGGATGCTGGTGCATCACCGCGATGCCGCGCCGCTGCGCCTCCAGCGGCGACCAGTGCTCCACCGGCACGCCGTCGACGAGGACCGCGCCGCTGTCGGGCCGATACACGCCGGCAAGCAGCTTGACGCAGGTGCTCTTGCCGGCACCGTTCTCGCCGAGCAATGCAAGCACCTCGCCCGGCCGCAGATCGAACGATGCGTCGTCAAGCGCGATTGTGCCGCCGAAGCGTTTTCCGGCGTGGCGCAGGCCGGCCATCGCCGCCGGCGCGCCGGCCACACGCGGCAGCGTGTCCAGTCCTGCGTGCAGGAGGGCGGCGCACATCAGCTATCGCGCCGTCCGGCTGCGCTTGGTCGGCCGGTCCGCCGGCCGGCCTCCGACAAGCATCCTCCCATCGT
>Ga0302314_10014350_pt1 | contig 13567 bp, 10 predicted proteins | sample III_Palsa_N2_3_FD_200533 | JGI IMG/M metagenome (GOLD analysis project Ga0302314, IMG submission 200533) | Peat permafrost microbial communities from Stordalen Mire near Abisko, Sweden - III_Palsa_N2_3 | ecosystem: Environmental > Terrestrial > Soil > Palsa > Peat permafrost | place: Sweden...
AGCAGCTCGCTTACCCGCGTCGCTGACATCCAGGCGGAGCCATCGGCGAGCTGCGCGCTGATCAGCGCCGCGGCGCGTTCCAGCTGGATGCCGGGCGGGCGGCGCCGTGTCGGCTGTGGGCGTGCCCGCCAGCGGCCGTGTTTGGCGGCCAGCGCCACCGCCCGGGCCGCGTCCTCGGGGAACTCGTAGCCGGGAACCTGGGTATCGGCGGAGCGGAGCTCGTCAGGCGGCGCCTCCTGCGTCATAAAGACGGCGGCGAGGGCGACCGGCGGTTGCGCCTGCGCGACCTTGCGGATCGCAACGGCAACCTCTGCGGCCGTTGTCGACAGCGACGGCACGAAGATCGTCAGGATCGCGTCGCAGGCGTCGCTGTCGATCAGTGTCTGAACGGCTTGACCGTAGTCAACGGGAGTACCGAGCGACAGCATGTCGATCGGATTCGATACCGACGCGCCCACCGGCAGGAAGGCGGAGAGCCTTTGCTGGACCTCGACGGGCAGCACCGGAACGTCGACGCCATCGGCGTGACAGGCATCGGCACACATCGCCCCGGGACCGCCGGCATTGGTGATGATCGCGACGCGGTCTCCCTTTGGGATCGGTTGCGTGGTCAGCAACTGCGCGACCGCAAACAACTCGTGCAGCGTGTCGGTCCGGATCACCCCTGCCTGTTCAAAGAGTGCGTCGACGGTGACGTCGGACTCGGCCAGCAGCGTTCCCGTGTGCGATTCGGTTGCCCTCACACCGGCCGCCGAGCGGCCGCTCTTCACGGCGAGCAGCGGCTTGTGTCGGGCAAAGCGTGGTGCGATGCGGGCAAACTTCCGCGGGTTGCCGAACGACTCGAGGTAGAGCAGCGCTACTGAAGTGCTCGGATCCTGCTCCCAGTAGCTCAGCATGTCGTTGCCTGAGAGGTCGGCCTTGTTGCCCACAGAGACGAACGACGAGAGTCCGAGTCCGAGCCGTGAGGCGGCTTCGATGATCGCCACCCCGATGCCGCCGCTCTGCGACATGAAGCCGACAGAGCCGGGCAGCGCGGGGCGCGTGGCGAAGGTCGCGTTGAGGCTGATCGCGGGCGCGGTGTTGATCACGCCGAGACAGTTGGGCCCGACGATCCGGATCCCGGCGGTGCGGCAGACATCGACGAGCTCCTGCTGCCGGGCTGCGCCGGCCTCACCGGCCTCGGCGAAGCCGGAGCTGATCACCAGCAGCGCGCGCACGCCGGCCGTCGCGCAGTCACGCGCGACTGCGATCACCTGCTCGGCAGGCACCACCAGCACCGCCAGCTCGACCTGGCCCGCGATCTCGCTGACGCTCGCATAGGCGGGCAGGTTCTGAACGGTGTCAGTGGCCGGGTTGACGGCGTATACAGGGCCGTTGAAACCTGAGCTGAGGATGTTGTGCAGCACCTCGCCGCTGATCGTGCCGCGGTGACGGCCGGCGCCGACCACGGCCACCGAAAGCGGTTCCAGGAAACTCTTGACCGCTGCCACCGCCGCGGCCTGCTCACGCTCATCGAAACGCGCCAGCGCCTCCGGTGTAACGGATGTCGGTAGTTCGATCTCAATCGAGTCGGCCGACGACCGGACCTCGACTGGGAACCCGCTGTCACGGAAGGTCTCGATCATGCGGTGGTTGGTAGGCATCACCTCGGCGATGAAGGTCGCGATCCCGTTGCGCGCTGCCACCTCCGCAAGATGAGCCAGAAGTGTGGTGGCGATCCCGTGGCCCTGGAGGGCGTCGGCGACCATGAAGGCCACCTCCGCCTGGTCCGGCGAGCAGCGGATGTATGCCGCGTGGGCGACCACCTGCGGCGGCGTGCCGGTCTCTGCGATCAGAGCAAACCGGTCCGCGTAGTCGACGTCAAGCGACCAATTCAGCACCCATGCGAGGTTGGGAACCCCGAAGAAGCGGAAGACGATTGATTCGGGGGAAAGTGCATCCAGAAAGATCCGGATGGCATCGCGATCACCGGCGCGGACAGGGCGCACGTGCAAGGTCGAGCCATCTTTGAGCACGATATGAGCCTCGCGCTCCGTGGGGTACCGATTCGGGCCGGTGAGGCCCATCAGAGCACTTGGTCGGCTTCCAATGGTTCCTGGCCGACGGCGCGCATGCCCTGTTCGAGCTGCGTCACGACCGCTTCGGCCACCGCCACGCGTGCGTAGGCCTTGCTCTCGGCGGAGATCAACGTCCACGGCGCCCGCTTGCGGTCAGTCTTGTGCAACATGTCGGCGAGGGCCTGCTCGTAGGCTGGCCGCTTCTCACGGTTGCGCCAGTCATCGTCGGTCAACTTCCAGCTCTTGAGCGGGTCGTGCTTCCTGGCCTCAAAGCGCTTGAGCTGCTCGGCCTCTGAGATCTGCATCCAGAATTTGACCAGCACCAGCCCCTCCTTGCAGATGCCGCGCTCAAAGTTCACGATCTCCTTGTAGGCGCGCTTCCAATCGGGCTTGGCGGCGAATCCCTCGACTCGCTCAACCAGCACCCGGCCGTACCAGGAGCGATCCATCACCACCATGCCGCCTTGGCCGGGGACCAGCGGCCAGAACCTCCAGAGGAAGTGATGGCGCTGCTCACGCTCGGTCGGCGCCGCGAACTCCGCGACGGTCACGTGGCGTGGGTCGAGCGGCGCCGTGAGGCGGCGGATGGCGCCGCCCTTCCCGGACGCGTCCCAACCTTCAAAGACGACGCAGAGCGGCGGGCCGAGTGTGCCGTCACCAATCAGGCCGGCACATTGCAGGCGCAGAGCCAGCAACCGTCGCTGTGCACGCTCGAGCCGCTCCAGTCCTTCCTTCTCAGCGAACGTGAGCGTGAGATCAACGTGGTCTAGCGCCGACACGGGACGTACTCTGACAGCAATGAGCGAGTCGGTGGCGCGCAAGCGCTCGGCCTCTGGCGCCGAGCTGACCTTCGATCAGGAGTTGCTCAGCTGGCTCGGGGACGAGCCTGAAGCCGAACGCGCGGCCGACGCGGGCCGAGTCCGTGCGATCGCGCAGGAGTTCGCGATGGGGTTCGATGCGCTCGCGAAGATCGGTCCGGCGGTGACGATCTTCGGCTCCGCGCGCACCCCGGAATCGCATCCGAGCTACGCGCTCACACGCAACGTCGCCGCGGCGCTCGGGCAGGCCGGCTACGCGATCATCACCGGCGGCGGTGGCGGCTTGATGGAGGCCGCCAACCGTGGCGCCCGCGACGCCGGCGCCGTCTCCGTTGGCTGCAATATCGAGCTGCCGCATGAGCAGGCGCTGAATCAATACGTCGACGTCGGCCTGAAGTTCAGACACTTCTTCGCACGCAAGGTCATGTTCATGCGTTACGGCAGAGCCTTCGTGTTCGCTCCGGGTGGCTTCGGCACGCTCGACGAGATGTTCGAGGCGCTGACCTTGATCGAGACCGGGACGATGCCGGATTTCCCCGCGATCCTGATCGGTGAAGGGGAGTGGGAAGGCTTGACTGACTGGCTGCGGGCGCGCGCGCTGGCCGATCACCGGATCGTGCAGCGCGACGTCGACGGCCTGCACCTCAGTTCAGATCCACAGGAGATCGTTCGGATCGTCAAGACGGCTGGGTCGCACGACTAACTCTCACAACGGTCACACGCCGCCGGCTCCCGGTATGCCACTATCAGGTCCGTGGAGCAGCGTGCAATCGCCCGAGTGGGGCGCGAAGTCAGCGTGGTCGGGCTCGGCACTTGGCAGCTCGGAGCCGACTGGGGCTCGGTTGATCCGGCCTCGGCGCAGGACACGCTTGAAGCGGCGGTCGACGCCGGAATTACCTTCTTTGACACCGCTGATGTCTACGGCGACGGTCGCAGTGAGCAGTTCAATGGCGCCCTGCACGGGCGCCACCCAAAGGTCTTCGTCGCCACCAAGATGGGACGGCGCGTCGACCAGCTGACGGAGAACTACTCGGCCGAGAACTTCGCTTCCTGGAACGACCGTTCGCGCATGAACCTCGGTGTCGAGACGCTGGATCTCGTGCAGCTGCACTGTCCGCCGGACGGCGTCTACGAGAGCGATGTCGTCTTCGAGGCGCTCGATCGCATGGTCGACAACGGACGCATGCGTGCCTACGGCGTCTCCGTGGAGACCTGTGATCAGGCGCTCAAGGCGATCGCCCGGCCTCACGTCGCGAGCGTTCAGATCATCCTCAACTGCTTCCGCCTGAAGCCGCTGGAAGCGGTGCTGCCCGCAGCCGCGGAAGCCGGCGTCGGGATCATCGCGCGAGTGCCGCTGGCTTCGGGCATGCTCTCCGGCCGCTACGACCAGAACACAGTGTTCGCCGCCGACGATCACCGCAACTACAACCGCCACGGTGAGGCGTTTGACGTCGGTGAGACCTTCTCCGGCGTGCCCTTCGAGGTTGGACTGCAGGCGGTTGAGGAACTCAAGGCGCTACTGGACCCGGGCGTCACACTGGCCCAGTTCGCGCTGCGCTGGGTGATTGACCAGGCGGGCGTGAGCACCGTGATTCCGGGCGCGCGCAACGCTGAGCAGGCTCGCGGGAACGCAGCCGCCGCGGCGCTGCCGAGCTTGCGGCAGCAGCAGCTTGACGGCGTAGCGGAGATCTACGACCGGCTCCTGCGCGCACACGTGCACGACCGCTGGTAAGTCGCTCGCCGGCGTTCTGACCGGCGCTTCGCTGGGGAGTCAGGAAGTCTGGACGCCCGGCGAGCTGGAGCTGCCCTCAAAGCGGCTCTTGTTGTTCACGTAGCCGTTCGCCTCGTGCTTATCGACGAACCGTACGCCCGTGTCGACGTCGGCCGGGATGGAGAAACCGTTGCTAGCGCGGTAGAGGTAGAGCTCAAGGATCGGCAGGAAACCCTGTAGGTACTGCTGTTCGTCGATCGCGAATTCGAGATCGCCGGACGCGAGCAACTGCTGGGTGGTCGCCGTCAGGTCGTAGCCGCCGCCGACAACGCCCTTGGCGGCGAGGCCGCCGCTCTGGATCGCTTGCGCCACCACGGCCGTGCTGGCGCCGTCCACCGCAAAGAACCCGTGGTAGTTGGGGCGCTCGGTGATGACGCTGTCGATGATCTTCGACTCCTGTGATTGGCCAGGCCCGGACGCGACCTGCTCGACCGTGATCCCCGAGCCCCTGAGCCCCTCTGCGAGCCCGGCCATGCGGCTATCGAGCGCGGTGACCCCGGGGACTCCGATGAAGACTGCGATCGTGCCGCCGGATGGGAGCAGCGTCTTGATCCGCTCACCCATCTCGCGTCCACCGAGGCGGGCGTTCGACCCCACGTAGGCCAGACGCGGGTTGCTGGGCACGTCGGAGCTGTAGGAGATCACCGGGATGTTTGCATCGAGCGCAGCCGCCACCGGCACGTTGAAGGCGGTCGCGTCGATCAGTGAGGTAGCGATCCCGTCGACCTTGGCGGCGACCGCCGTGTCGATCGCGGCGACCATCTCAGCCACGTTCGCGGACGCGGAGCCGGTCCAGGCGAAGCTGCAGCCCAGCAACTGGCAGGCGTCGGCGGCGCCGTTCTGTGTCGGCAGGTAGACGCCGCTGCGCTTGGCGTGGTTGACGACAGCGAACTTGAACGGGTTGGCGCTGCCAAAGACGGCGGCTGCGGCCGTTGCCGTCGCCGACGTGGTGCTTGTGGTCGTCGCTTCGGCGGTGCTGCCGCAAGCGGCGAGCAGCGCCGCCGCAAGCCCGGAGGCACCTCCGGCAAGTGCGGTGCGTCGCGTTACCCGCGTCCGTTCGGAGGTCGGCCGCGCGGTCTTGTCCTCAACCCATTCGAGGCGCTCTATCGCATCGCCCAATACGTCGTCCTGTGCCATGAGGCTCACGGTAACGCGGTTTGCGGCAAAAGGCGCGCGCCCTGCGACGCACGCACCTCCACAGCTCCGTCAGGTGAGGCGGCGTCGGCAGGGAGTAGGCCTATCACGCTGCCGCCGAAACCGCCGCCCATCAGGCGCGCACCCAGCGCGCCTGCATCCTTGAACGCTTGGACCGCGCTTTCGACCGCCGGGGTCGACACCTCGAAGTTGTCCCGCAGGCTCGCATGGGATGCATCCAGGAGGGCGCCGACTGCGTTCAGGTCGCTACGCCTGAGCGCTTCGACGGCTTCAAGGACACGGCCGTTTTCGCCGATCACGTGGCGCGCCCGGCGAGCCAGCACGTCAGGCAGCATGTGCAGGTCCTGGAAGAGCGCACCCCGCAGGTTCTCAGCGCCGACTCGCGAGGCGGCCTGCTCGCATTCACTGCGGCGCTGGTTGTAGCCCGCGATCGCTCCCGAGTCGCGCTCGCCAGAGTTCATGACGAGCAGTCTGTGTCCGTCGAGCTCAAGCGGTACGGCAGTGACCGAGAGGTCCTGAAAATCGATCAGCGTCGCCTGCCCGGCATTCCCATACAGCGACGCGAGCTGATCGAGCAGGCCGGTCTGGGCGCCACGCCACTCCTGCTCGACCTTCTGGCAGAGACGGGCGAGCGCGACCGGCTCTGGTGCGGCCTCTCCGGCGAGCTCAATCAGCGCCAGGAAGAGCGCGAGAGTGAGGGCAGCCGACGAGGAGACGCCGATGCCCTGCGGCAGGTCGCTGCTGATCTCGATGCTGGCGCCGCTCGGCCGGATACCTGACTGCGCGAGCACGGCGTAGCTCCCGCGCACGAATGCGCGCCAGCCGTCAATCGGCGCCGGCGCGCCGGCATCGAAGCTGTCGGTCTCATTGAGATCGGCGGCGTGCACGTCAACGCGGTGACCCGGGCGGCCGGCTGCGCTGACGGTGACACCTGACCCGATCGCGAACGGCAGCGCCAGCCCGGCGTTGTAGTCGGTGTGCTCCCCGATCAGATTCACGCGTCCGGGCGCGAAGGCTTGTGCGACGTTTGCGCTCAAGGTTGGGTAGGTTCGCATGTAATGGTCAATTGGGCAGTTCTCTCAACAGCGCGAATCAACGATCGCTTGCTTGACGGTGTCGCCGGCGTCGACGGCGCCACCACGCTCGCGGTCGCTAGCCGCGATCAAACGCGCGCCGAGCAGTACGCGAGCGCGCGCAACATCCCACGGGCTTACGGCAGCTACGAGGCGCTGCTTGCCGACCCCGAGGTAGACGTCGTCTACATCTCGCTGCCGAACGGCATGCACGTCGACTGGACCCGCAAGGCGCTGGAAGCCGGCAAGCACGTGCTCTGTGAAAAGCCGCTGACACGTCATCCCGCGGAGGTCGCTGAGCTCTTCGACCTCGCCGAGACCACGCGCCTGCATCTGAGCGAAGCGTTCATGTATCGCCACAACCCACAGACGATCAAGCTCAAAGAGCTGGTCGATTCCGGCGCGATCGGTGAGTTGCGGCTGATCCACAGCCACTTCAGCTTCAACGCCGTCGCCAGCGACGTGCGGCTTGCCGCCGGCCTTGAGGGTGGCGGTCTGATGGACGTCGGCTGCTATCCGATCAGCATGTTCCGCTACCTCGCCGGTGAACCTGAGCGAGTTTCGGCTGAACAGGTGGTCGGTGGTGATGGCGTGGACGTGGTGCTCAGCGGCGTACTGCGTTTCAGCGCAGGCGTTTTGGCCCACTTCGACTGCGGCCTGGCGATGCCCGGCCGTTTCGGTCTCGAGGTCGTCGGCAGCACCGGCACGCTGCAGGTGGCGGACCCGTGGCATGTCGGCGTTCCCGGCATCGAGCTCCGTCGCGAAGGCAGCAACGAAGCCGAAGTGATCGCCGTGCCGAAGATCGATTCCTACTACCTGGAGGCGCTCGATCTCACTGAAGCGATCGCCGGCGCCCACGCGCCGTTGCTCGGTCGTGAGGACGCGATCGGTCAGGCGCGCGCACTCGAGGCGCTCTATCTAGCGGCGGAGACGGTGCAATCGGTAGCAATTTGATTGGCCCGCGCAACTTTTGTGTTGGAGTTTTGTTTGTGCGCGTCAAAAGGGGTGGCAGCTTCCGTCTCGGCTGTGTAGTCTCCTCGACGGAGGGGGGCGCTGATCGCTGAAGGCTTTGCCGTGCGTCTATGCCCCCTGTACTGAGGAGAGACGAGGAGGTAGACGTGAACTTGCTTAAAAGCAAGGCAGTAGTCGCGGCCACGGCCGTTGCAGCGTTGGGCGTCGCAGTTGCCGGTGGTGCAACCGCCAGTGCCACGACGACTCACAGCCGTGCCACGGCTCATGCGGCATCGCTCTCGCTGACCCAGCTGAGTCCGAGCAACTTCAACGCCATGAAGGTTTTGAAGTCGATCTCGGCAGCAGGTACCGGCAAGATCGCAGCGATCCTTCCGGACACGACCAGCTCACTGCGGTGGGCTGACTTCGACAAGCCGGACATCGAGGCCGCTGCTTTGGCGGCAGGTATCCCGAAGTCGGACATCATCATCCAGAACGCTCTGGGTAGCGATACGACGTTCTTCACTGACGCGCAGGAGGACATCACCAATGGCGCGAAGGTTCTGCTGACCACGCCTGAGGACCCGGCAACGGGCGCCAAGGTTGAGGCGTACGCCAAGAGCAAGGGTGTCAAGGTCATCGACTATGACCGCCTGACGCTTGGTGGTACCCGTCCGTACTACGTCAGCTTCAACAACGTCCAGGTCGGTACGTTGATCGGTAAGGGCTTCGTGTCATGCGTCGCCGCTTGGAAGATCGCGCACCCGCAGGTCATCGTCATGCACGGTTCGCCGACGGACAACAACGCGACCCTGTTCTACGAGGGTTACAACGCGGTGCTCGCACCGAAGTTCAAGTCCGGTGCTTACACGAACCTGACGAAGAGCTACTCCGGTGGTTACCTGGTTGGTAACTGGGTCCCCACTCAGATGCTGACCGAGTTCCAGGCCGCGTACACCAAGTACCCGACCGCGAACAGCATGGTGAACCCCAACGATGAGACGGCTCAGCCGATCATCAACTACCTGATCACCAAGGGCATCAAGCCTGACACGTTCCCGGCCACCGGCCAGGACGCGACGCTGCCCGCTCTGCAGGCGATTCTCGCCGGCTACCAGTGCGGCACGGTGTTCAAGCCGATCGGTCTCGAGGCTCAGGCAGCGGTTGCGCTTGCCGATTACCTCCGCGCCGGTAAGACCCCGCCCAAGAGCCTGGTCAACGGCACGACGGCCGACATCACGGAGCACAACAAGGCCGTTCCTTCGGCCCTGCTCGCTCCGCAGTGGGTCACCTCGGCCAACATGAAGTCAACCATCGTCAAGGACAACTTCGTTCCGGCTAAGCAGATCTGCACCGGTACGTTCGACGCGAAGGTTCAGATGGCCCCCCTGTGCAAGAAGTACGGGGTCTAGCCCTCTCTTTCTGAGAGCTAGCTAAAGAAATAAGTGCGACAATGGTGCCCGCCCGTAAATACGGGCGGGCACCGTCGCTTTTTTACTAAGGACAGGGATGAGCATCTCCGAGGATCTGCCCAAGGACTCTGGCGCGCTTGGCGCCTCCAACGGCGACGGCATGCTGCTGTCGTTGCGCAAAGTAACTAAGACTTTTGGTCCGGTCCGCGCTCTGACAGACGTGGACCTCGACATACACCCCGGCAAGGTCACCGCGCTCGTTGGTGACAACGGCGCCGGCAAGTCATCACTGATCAAGACGATCTCCGGCCTTTGGTCGCCGGATGGTGGCTCGATCTCCTGGGAGGGCAAAGAGGTTCACCTCCATGGCCCGAAGGACGCTGAGGACCTTGGCATCACCACGATTTATCAGGATCTGGCGCTCTGCGACAACCTCGACATCGTCCAGAACATGTTCCTCGGGCACGAGCCACTCGAGCGTGGCCTGCTTGACGAGGCGAAGATGGAGATCAAGGCCCGCGAGACGCTGAAAGAGCTCAACGTAGTCACCGTGCGCTCCGTTCGGCAGCTTGTCGCGTCGCTCTCAGGCGGTCAGCGCCAATCGGTCGCGGTTGCCAAGGCGGTTATGTCGAACGCCCAGCTTGTGATCATGGACGAGCCGACCGCTGCGCTGGGCGTCGCCCAGACGACGATGGTGCTGGAACTGGTCAAGCGGCTCGCCTCACGTGGCGTTGCCGTCTTGATGATTTCGCACAACCTGGTTGACGTGTTTGAGGTTGCTGACCGCATCGCGGTGCTCTATCTCGGTCGCCTGGTCGTTGAAGGCCCTGCGTCCGACTTCGACCGCCAGAGCGCGGTCGAATACATGACAACTGGAATGGCCGCGCGCGCCGCCTGAGCGCCGTCGCAACCTGAAACTTGAGAAGGAGAAGGTTCACACGTGTCTGATTCTGAGCAGAGGGAGACCGGTGGGGTCGAGGGCGTGGCTCCGACAGCACCGATCGACGCCCTCGTAGCGCAAGCGGATCTGAGCGCGCCGCCGGAGGCAGTGTTGCCGCCCGAATTGGCCGCCAACTCGATCGGCGAGTACTTCGCGGCGTGGGGTAGACGCTTGCGCAACGGCGAGAGCGGCGCGCTGCCGATCGTCGCCGGGCTGATCATCATCGTCATCTTTTTCCAGGTCCAGCAGCACCTGTTCGTCAGCTCGGGCAACCTGGTGAACCTGCTCATTCAGTCGTCGATTTACATCATGTTCGGGGCCGCCGAACTCTTCGCGTTGTTGCTTTCCGAGATCGACCTCTCAATCGGCTTTGCCGCTGCCGTGGCCGCGATGATCGTGGCTGAGGTGAACGCGCAGCCGGTCAACCTGCCTTGGACGGTCGCCGTTCTCGCCGGGCTGGGCTTTGTAGCGGCCTTTGGCTTCATTCAGGGGCAGCTGATCACGCGCCTCAACCTACCCTCGTTCGTGGTCACGCTCGGTGGCTTGCTGTTCCTCGAGGGCGTGCTTCTGGAGCTTGCGGACATCGATCCCACCGCGCTTGGCGGCGTCATGCAGCTGCAGGACAATCCGGTGTACAAGCTCGCAAGCGCGGAGATGAGCGTTACGCTCGGCTGGATCGTGCTGGTTGTGGGGATCGCGGCCTACGCCGCTTTCGCCCTGCGCACCTCGGTCAAGAAGCGAAAGGCCGGACTGACCGCGCCTCCGCTTGGCGTGACCCTGCTCACCGTCGGCATCGTCGGACTCGGCGGTCTTGTCCTGGTCTTGATCTGCAACGGCAACGGAAATACGCCGGGTATCCCATGGGTGGTGCCGTTCGTGCTCGTCATCCTGTTCGGCTGGACCGTGATGCTGAGCCGCACAAAGCTGGGGCGCTACATATACGCGATCGGTGCAAACCCAGAGGCGGCACGCCGAGCCGGCATCAACGTCGGCTTGATCCGGACGATCGGATTCACGTTGTGTGGCTTCGGAGCCGGTCTCGCCGGCCTCGTCTACGAGTCCTACCTGGGCTCGATTTCCACCGGCATTGACGGAGGCAACTACACGCTGTTTGCTGTCGCTGCAGGCGTGATCGGCGGCGGCAGCCTCTTCGGCGGGCGCGGCAAGCCGCTGAACGCGTTGCTCGGTGGACTTGTGATCGGTGTGGTCTTCAACGGCCTGGGACTGATGGGCGTCAGCGCAGCGGTCCAGGAGATGGTCACCGCAGGCGTCTTGATCGCGGCCGTCACGCTCGACGCGCTGGTCCGCCGGCGCTCAAGCATCCCGCGCTGAGAGCGCATTGACTGCGGCCATCACGGCCGCGTCGACATCGGGAAAGAAGCTGTTGGTTGGAATGAGGGCGGGCTCCAGGCCCGCCCTCATCAGTTCCTGATGCATATGCTCACCGGCTCTTGCGATCGCGAAGCCGATGCCCTCGCGTTTGAGATGGCTGACCAGATCGCGGAGTGAGGTCGCACCGGTGTAGTCGATGTCGCTCATCCCGAGCGCATCCAGCACCACCGTGTGCGGTGCTGAGCCTGCGGCCGCGGCCTTGCTGATCGCCGCAGCCAGCTGTGCGCGGAAGTGAGTCGCGTTTGCGTACCAGAGCGGCGTCGCGAAGAGCACGACCAGCACTCCCGGGGTCTCGACGGCGCCTGAGGTGCCGACCGGTGCCCAGCTGGTGGACCCGGGGATCCGGCCCAGCAAGTGGGTCTGGGGACGCGCGCTCAGCCGCGTGCGGTCGAGAATTGCCAGCGCGATCGCCACGCCGATGCCCTGCTCGACGCCGAGCAGCGCCACGGTCAGGAGCGTGACCAGGGCGAGGCCGAGTTCAAAAAGGTCAAAGCGGGCGATCGAGATCAGCTCACCGACATGAAAGATGCGCGAGGCGACGTACAGCAGCACGCCGGAGAGCGTCGCGAGCGGCACGTCCTTCAGCAGGCCGGCCGCGGGTGTCAGCGCGACCAGGGCTGCGGCCGCGAGCAAGCCTGCGAGCTGTGTGCGTCCACCTGCCTGCGCGACGGCGGCGGTACGCGGCGGGCTCGCGTTGACCGGGAAGGCGCCACTGAGCCCGGCGATAACGCTGCCGACGCCGACCGCCAGTAGATCCTGGCCGACATCGACCTCGTATCCGCCCTGGCGCGCAAAGGCGCGCGTGCTGGCCGCGGATTGGCTCACGATCACGAGCGCGACCGTTCCCGCGACCGGGGCCAGCTGCCCCAGGACCTTCCAGGAGAGTCCACGCAGACCGAAGCTGGGCGCGGCATGGGCCACGTAGCCGAGCACGGCGACGCCGTGGGACTGCAGGTGGGCGCCCGCCACCAGCGCGGTCGACAGCAGCAGGCCGGCGAGAGCGCCCGGCAGCCGCTTGTTGACGCGCTCGACCAGGATCACCGTCGCGAACACGCCGAGCCCGATCCCCAAGGTCCAGCCGCAGGTCGACGAGAGGTGGCTGAAGGCGTGTTGCAGACGGCCGATGGTCGTGTGCCCACCGCCGGCGATACCGAGCAGATCCGGTAACTGGTGAACCACGATCACGACCGCCACGCCCGCCAGGAAGCCGGTGATGATCGGCGCCGAGAGCAACTCCGCGATCCAGCCGAGCCGCAGCAGCCAAACCAGCGCCACCACGCCGCCGGTCATGACCGCGAGGATCCCGATCAGATCGTGGTAGTGGACCGAACCGGTCAGCGCGATGCCGCCAACGGCGGTGGCGAACAGCGGTGCGATGGTTGAGTCAGCGCCGACCGAAAGCTGCGGATTCGATCCGATCAGCGCAAATGCCAAGGTGCCGGCTGCGAAGGCGTAGAAGCCGGTGATCGGCGGCATGCCCGCCAGGCGCGCGGTCGCCAGCTGTTCGGGCAGCGCGATCACCAACAGTGTGGCCGCCGCGACCAGGTCGGCGGTCAGCCACTCGCGCTTGTATCCGCGCAGGCTGGCCGCGAGTTTGATTGGCCGCATCGGCCTCGATTTAAGCGTGGCTGCTGGACGACGTGGCGTTAGGCCTTTACGCCGCGACGGTCTCGCTCGGTGCGGTCTGCCTTGGGTTCGCGGCGAGGAAGCGCTCGCGAGTCGCGACCGCGGTGCCCTGCGCCCATGCTGTGGTGGTGACCGCGCCGACAACGAGCATGATCACTCCGAGCCCTGCGATCACCCACCAGCCGGGATGCGTGGCGTGCGCAAATGAGGGGCCGAACGTGTGCACGCTCGAGGCTCCAACCACTGCGCCGATCACGGCGATGCCCATGCAGGCTCCGACCTGGCGCGAGGTTGACGCCACCGCGGCGGCAACGCCGGCCTGCGCCGACGGCATCCCGGAAACGGCAGTGTTCGTGATCGGCGCGTTGACCA
>Ga0302314_10014351_pt1 | contig 13567 bp, 12 predicted proteins | sample III_Palsa_N2_3_FD_200533 | JGI IMG/M metagenome (GOLD analysis project Ga0302314, IMG submission 200533) | Peat permafrost microbial communities from Stordalen Mire near Abisko, Sweden - III_Palsa_N2_3 | ecosystem: Environmental > Terrestrial > Soil > Palsa > Peat permafrost | place: Sweden...
GTTCTCGCGCAGCTGGTCGTGCGTGACGGTGAGCCGGCAGGAGTCGCCGACGGGCTCGATTTCCCACGTCACGCGGCTGGTGCCGGCGGCGGCGATGTCGTCGTCCCACACGGCCCGGTACGACTGCACCAGCCGGCGCGGCGGGTCGACCTCCAGATTCTCGCCCTCGATCAGCGACCTCCCTGCGCTCTGCTGGGTGACCTGATACGAGGACCCTGATGTCCAGCTGGATTCGACGCGCGCGCCGAACTGGTAGCGCGCCCGGACGTCCGGATCAGTGATGGCCCGCCAGAGCTGTTCCGGCGTGGTGCGGATGTAGATCTCGAACACCTTTTCCACGGTGGCCTCCATATCGCGCTTGAGGTCGGCCAGGCCCGCGGCCCAGCCCTCGGTGTACTTGTTCACCCACCGGTCGTGGATCAGCCGGATCGGGACCGGGTTGAGGTAGTGCAGCTTTTCCCGGCCACTGCGACGGCTGACGACCAGGCCGGCCGCCTCCAGCAGGCGCAGATGCTTGGCCACGGCCACCCGAGTCATGTCGAATCGGCTCGCCAAGGCGTTGAGCGTCTGGCCGTCGCGGCGAAACAGCTCGTCGAGCAGCTCCCGCCGCGTCTGGTCAGACAGTGCCTTGAAAACCCTTTCCACCAGCACACAATAGGAAACCATTTGGTTTCATGTCAAGCTGTGACGGCGCCATCGCAGGCAGGCGGATCGCCTCGACGGGTTCCGCAGTCACACTTCGTGACATACTGTCCGTCACTAGCCACCGGCACCGGATGCGCGGCGGGCTTACTGGCACCGACGGTGCTTGGCGGTTGGCGACAGGAGCCTGATGGAGGGTGACGGACCGGAGGGAGTGGTCTTTCCGCTGTCCGCGGACGGGAAGCGGAGTACGTCCGCGCTGGCCAAGGCGGTGGTCGCCGACGCGCTGGGCCCGGTGGATCCGGTGGGCGCGCTGGGCGCGGAGCAGGAGGCCAACTGGCATTCGGGCTACCTCATCCATTTTCGCCGCCTGGTAGAAGCGGGACTGGCGTCGAAGGCGGCCGCGCTGTCGGTCGCCCGCGACGGGCTGGGTTCACTGCACGCCCGGATGCGGGTCAGGTGGCCGGCCGACGCGGAGACAGGGCTGGATGCCGTGCTTTCGGCGCCCGCGCTGGCCTCCTTCGCCACGCTCAGCGTGCCGGGCGCGGGGCAGCGGGAAACCGAGCTGTCGCTGCCCTACCACGGCGAGCGGTTGCGCGGCGATGCCCTGGCCCGCCAGCTGGAGACCTGGGTCAGCGGCGGGGTCATCGAGCCGTCGTGCGCGGATGCCGTCAGGGATGTCGCGGCGCATCCGGAGTGGCTGCGGCTGCCGGGCCAGACAGTGATCGCGCTCGGGGCAGGCGCGGAGGTGGGGCCACTGGAGGTGCTGCTGCGCTGGGGCGTCCGGGCGGTGGCGGTGGACATACCCAGTCCCCCCGTGTGGGAGCGGGTGCTGCGGATGGCCCGGCAGGGCGCGGGCGAGCTGCTCGTGCCGGTGAACCGGGTGGGGCCGGCGGCGCTGCAGTCCGACAGCGGCGACGAGGCCATCGCGCGATCGGCCGGGCTCAACCTGGTCCGCGAGGTCCCGGAGGCCGCGGACTGGCTGGCCGGCCTGGACGGCCCGCTCGTGCTCGGCAACTACGTCTACGCCGATGGCGGCGCGAACGTGTCCGTGTGCGCCGCGGCGGATGCGCTCACCCTGCGCCTGCAGGCGGCCCGCGGCGACGTGGCGCTGGCGTTCCTCGCCACGCCGACCGATGTCTTCGCCGTCCCCGCTGACGCGGTCGCCCACTCTGCGGGCGCTTACGCGGCCCGGTCGCGCACCGCGAAGCTGGCCGGCCCGCTGCTGCGCGCCCTGTCCGGCGGCCGGTTGCTGCGCCGGGCCTACGAGCCCGGTGCCGACCCTGGCATCAACGACAGCCTGGTCGCTCAGCAAGGCCCGAACTATGCCCTGGCGAAACGGCTGCAGCGGTGGCGGGCCGCCGTCGCGCGCGAGGCCGGGACCACCGTGTCCCTCAACGTCGCCCCGCCGACCCGGACCCGGTCGGTGACGAAGAACCGTACGCTCGCGGCCGCCTACGCCGGCGCGCACTGGTTCGGGGCCGAGGTGTTCGAGCCCGCCACCACCAGAATGCTCATGGCAGCACTGCTGGTGCATGACCTGCAGGCCACCGGACCGGTACAGGCGCACCCGTGGCAGGACGAGGCACAGGCCGCCGCGCACGGCGGGCTGTGGCGCATCGCCTACGCACCCCGCAGCGCACTAGGGCTCGCCGCCCTGCTCGGGTACCCCGCAGCGCGTCGTCACTGAGCCGATCCCGGGCTTCCTACCGGAGCGGCGGCCGATGCCAGTCTTGCCGCTCGCGCAGGTATTAAGGCCTGGTCGCGGAATGGGGAGCGGGTCGGGGTTGTCCCTGATGCGATGGCCGGAGCTGACTGCGACCCTTGCCTTATGAGACTTTTCCTCGGTTGGCTGCGGTCGTGGGTGCGGTCCCTGCTCCGGTTCGACCCGCGGGCGATGCGGTTGATGCCGGCCGCGCTGCTGCTGATCGCGGCCGGGCTTACCGCCTGGGTGTTTGAGCTCGGCGCCGTCCTGCAGGGGCAGGCTCAGGTGCGGGACTGGTCCTCCACCTGGGTCGGCCTGGACCTGATGGAGGTCACCGGGCTGGTGCTGACGGCGTTCCTGCTGCGCCGCCGGTCGCTGTACCTGGCGCCGGCCGCGGCGGTGACCGCGACGCTGTTCGGTCTTGACGCGTGGTTCGACGTACTGACCTCCTCGCCCGGCGCGGACTGGTACCAGTCCCTGGCGGCCGCGCTCTTCGGCGAGATCCCGCTGACCGTCCTGCTCGCGGCGCTGGTCCTCTGGGCGCCGCGGCACATCCCAGCCCACGGCCAGTGAGATCACAGTGAACTCGGCCGGCACCGTGCTCATTGACGGTGACTTTGACTTTCGGACCGGCGGCGCGGCCCGTGGTTAGGCCTGGCTGGCCGCCAGATGCTGGGCCATGACCTGGTGGTGACGCAGTACCGCGATCTTTCCCGCCTGCTCGTCGCGGTCGCGGACGGCGGCGAGGATCGGTTCGTGCAGCGCGGTCAGGCCGACCGCCTCGTTCGGCCGCAGCCAGCCGGGGACGGTGCCGCTGTCGATCCAGTTCCGGTACTCGTAGTTGATGAGCGTCTCGTGGACGCTCTCGTAGATGGAGGCGAGGTAGGGATTGTGCGACGCGCGCACCAGGGTGGCGTGGAAGAGCGTGTCGGCACTGATCCAGGCGGAGGTGTTGCCGGCGCTTGCGGCCAGCTCGCTCAGGGCGGCTTCCCCGGCGGCGACCTCCGCCGGGGTGCTCTGCTTGATGGCCTGCGTGATCCCGTCGCTCTCCAGCCACAGCCGCAGGTCGTTGAGGTGCGCGACGGACTCCTGGTTGAGGCTCAGCATCAGGCTGACCGTCGCGGCCAGGCTAGTCTCGGGCTTGCGCCGGACGTAGGCACCGGAACCGCGCCTGGAGTCGACGAGGCCCTTCACCACCAGGATACGGATGGCCTGGCTGACGGTCGGACGGCTGGCCGAGGTGAGCAGCGCCAAGTCGCGCTCGGACGGCAGCCGGGTGCCTTCCGGGAGCCCCGCCGACACGATCAGCTGCTCGATCTGGCCCGCGATCTCCTGGGCCGCGACCGGCTCCCCGTCCCGCTGCCCGGCCGACGCCCGCAGGAGCAGCCACACTTCGGCACCGTCCGTTTGCTTCGACCGGGCCAATGTTCCCCTCTCAACGCCTGTGGATCACACCATACCGGCGACGGGTACGGTTTCCCGGCCAGGCCAGGCCGCCACCGGGACGTCACTCACCGCCGTGCTTCTCCGGGCCGTCGAAGTTGTTCTTGCGGCCTTCCCGCACGTAGTCGACGGTGGAGCGGATGTGCTCGCCGCCGTGCGCGGAGTGCCTGCCGGCGACGTGCCCGAACATCTGGATGCCGAACCCGCCGTCGAGGTCCTCCATGACACGGCGTTTCCAGGGGCGGCGGACGATCTGCGTCGTCAGCCGCCGGATCGTCCGCGGCTGGGTCATGATGTGGTCGGCGATCGCGAAGCCGCGGTCGATCAGCTCCGGGCCCGGCACGACCTCGTTGACCAGGCCGTACTCCAGCGCCTTGCGGGCGTCGATCGCCTCCCCGGTGAGCAGCGCGTAGGCGGCGCGCTTGGTACCGAGCAGTTCCTGGAAGGCGTTGTGGATCCCGTCCGCGGGGACCGATCCGATGTCGTAGTGCAGGTCGAACAGCACGGCGTCTTCCGCGGCGACGGTGATGTCGCACATCGTGAGGATCTCGGTGTGGAAGCCCGGACCGTTCACCAGCCCGATCGTCGGGATCTCCAGGTCGTTGACCAGCGCGCTGACGTTGATCCGGCCGTCCTTGTAGGCGTACTCGTAGGCCCAGTAGTCCAGGTTGTCCTGCTCGATCGCGAACCCTTCCGGGTCCGATCGCATCATGAACTCGTCCCCGGTACCGGTGAGGATGAGGATCTCGTTCTCGGGGTCGGCGCCGATGACCTTGAGCATCTGCCCGAGGGCCCGGTGGTTCTGCACGCTGAGCTGGATCGGCCCGCCGACGGTATGCGCCTGGACGAGCAGCACGCCGTCGTCGCGGCGGCTCATCGTGAAGAAGTCCTTGAAGAACTCGCTGTAGTCCTCGAACTTGGGCGTCGGGAGGAATTCCTGCAACGACATGACGGTGGCTGCCTTTCGGGTTCTGGGCTTCGCGGGGATGGCTTACTGGGGCTGGACGTCCAGGCCGGAGGAGGCGGCCTCGACCGCGAACAGCGACAGGAAGTCGGCGTCGCGGTAGCCGCGGCCGATGGCGGCCTGGAGAAGCTGGAACACGTTTCCCGCCAGCGGCATCGTCACCTCGTACTGGCGGGCCGCCGCCAGCCCGAGGTCGAAGTCCTTGCGGAGCAGCTCGGTGGTGAAGGTCGGCGTCCAGTCCAGCGCCAGCAGGGCCGGCGTGCGCTTGCGGACCCAGTCGCTGCCGAGCACGGTGCTGTTGAGGAAGTCGAGGAACGCGGCCCGCGGTACCCCGGCCTTCTCCGCGAGGGCGGTGACCTCGCTCAGGGACTGCATGATGAGCCCCAGGTACAGGTTGCTGCACAGCTTGACGAGACGCGCCTGCTCCTCGTCGCCGGCGTAGACCGCTGTCTTGCCGATCGCCTCGAGGTACGGCCGGACCTGGTCATAGGTCTCCCGGGGGCCGGAGGCGACCACGACCGCCCCGCCGTCGGCGACCACATGGGGGTTGCCGCTGACCGGCGCGGCGAGGAACTGGCTGCCCGCCGCCGTCACCGCCTCGCGCACCTTCTGCGAGGACTCGGCGCTGACCGTGGAGCAGTCGACGATCACGGCCGGCCGCTTCCCGCTGAGCAAGCCGCCCTCGCCGAGCACCACGTCCTCCAGGTCGCGCGGCGTCGAGACCATCACGAAGACGATATCCCGCCCGCCCAGCTCCGCGATGGACCCGGCGACCGTCGCGCCGTGCTCGGTGAGCGCCTGCGCCTTGGCCCTGGTGCGGTTCCACACGGTGACGGGGTGCCCGGCCTTCAGCAGGCGGGCGGCCATCGCCGTGCCCATCCGGCCCGTGCCGAGCCAGCCGAGAGTATGTGCGGCCATGTTGATTGCACTCCGATCAGTTGACGCGATGTCCGGCTGCTTACACCGGGGCGTATTCGCCCTCGGCGGCCTCGGCCGCCTGGACCTGCGGGGGCGGGCCTTCCCGGCGCAGCAGCTCCCACCCGGTGTCGACGATGTCCTGGGTGCCGAGCCGGTACTTCCGGAAGAGGTGCGAGGCCGAGCGGGACCCCTCGGCGAAGGTGTCGCGCAGCCCGATACGCCGCAGCGGGCGGCCCAGGCCAGCCTCGGCCATCGTCTCCGCCACGGCGGACCCGAGCCCGCCGATCACGCTGTGGTTCTCGGCCGTGATCACCGCTGAGGCCCCGCTCACCGCCCGGATGATCGAGTCCGCGTCCAAGGGCTTGATCACCGGCACGTTTGTCACGGAGGCGCTGACGCCGGCGGCCGCGAGCGTGTCGGCCGCGCTGACGGCGGACGACAGCATCATGCCGCTGGCGATGATCGCCAGGTCGCTGCCCTCGATGAGGGTCTGCGCCGTGGTCAGCGAGAACTCATGGTCATCTTCGAAGATGACGGGGATCTCGCCCCGCTTGAGCCGCAGGTAGACGGGGCCCGGGATGTCGGCGATGGACGGGAGCGCCGTGCGGATCTGCGTCGCGTCGGCCAGGTCCACGACGGTCATGTTGGGGACCGCGCGCATCAGGGCTACGTCGTCGATCGCCTGATGGCTGGGACCGCCGGGGCTGGACACGCCGGGCATGAAGCCCACGATCCGCACGGGCAGGTTCGGGTAGGCCACGGAGTTGATGATCTGGTCGAGCGGCCGGCGCGTCGCGAAGACGCCGAAGGTGTGCACGAACGGGAGGAACCCGCGCCGCGCCAGGGCCCCGGCCATGCTGATCATGTTGGCCTCGGCCATGCCCCCGTGGATGAAGCGCTCGGGAATCTGGTCCTGGAACAGGTCGACCTCGGTCTGCCGGGTCAGGTCCCCGGTCAGGCACAGGATCTCCGGGCGCTTGCGGGCAAGGTCGACGAGCGCCCGCCCGTACGGCTTCATGACGGTTGAGTAGGGCTGCTTAAGCAAGGCGCGCCTCCAGCTCCTTGACGGCCGCCTCGGCCAGCGGGGCCGGCAGCTTGATGAAATGGCCGTCGGCGCCCGCAGGCAGGACTGACAGGCCGTGCTTGGTCGACGTGCGCCCGATGACGACGGCGGGCCGCGGGTCGGCGACGGCGGCGCTCAGCGCCTCGTCGACGGCGGCGATGTCGTGCCCGTCCACGTCGAAGGCGGCCCAGCCGAAGCTCTCCCATTTCGCGGCGATGGGCTCCAAGGTGGTGATCGACGAAACCGGGCCGTCCACCTGGGAGTCGTTGGCGTCAAGCAGGACGGTGAGCGAGCTGAGCCGGTTGTGCGCGGCGAACAGCGCCGCCTCCCAGACCTGCCCCTCCTCCAGCTCGCCGTCGCTGACGATCGCGAACACCCGCGCGTTGAGGCGCCGCTGCAGCCGGTCGGCCAGGGCGAGCCCGGCGGCCCCGGACAGGCCCATACCGAGCGAGCCGGCGGTGAGGTCCACGGCGGGTGACCGCTCGGTGCCGATCGCCTCCAGCGCGGAGTCGTCGAAGCCGTAGGTCGCCAGCGCCTCCACGTCGAGCAGGCCTGCCTCCGGTGCCGCCGCGAAGGCGGCGATGATGTAGTGCCCGGGCGAGACGACCAGGCTGTCGCGAGCGGGGTCGTAGTGCCCCGCGTACAAGGTGGCGAACAGCTCGGCCGACGAAAGCGCCTGGCCGAGGTACCCGAATCCATGCGGTGCGACCATCCGTACCGCGCGCAGACGGATCAGGTCCGCATACCGCGCCGTGGTCAGCGCGTCGGTTGCAGTCATGCGCGGGCAGCTCCTCCGGCATAGTGGGTAAGCCAACAATAGTGGCTAAGCCACTATAGGCACGGCTGGGGCGGGCAGTCAAATGGGGCGCAGCGGTCAACCCGCGCCCGCGAACCGTTCGTCGATCAGGCCCCGCGGGCGCCGGATCTCGGCCGCGATGTCGACGTCCGCGGAGAAACCTCCCCAGCCCTGACGGAGCTCGAGAATCACCTCCAGCTGGGCCGGCCTGACCACTGCGTCCGGTACGAGGCCTGTCCGGGCGTCCGCGGCCGCGTCCACCATGCGCGCGGCAACGTCGGGACCGACCTGCCATTCGCGCACGACCAGGTCGGTGCAGTCGGCGTGACGGGCGGGATCGAGGCAGTAGTTCATCGCCTGCCGGAACCCCGCAACGAAGCGGGCGACCGGGCCAGGGGCCTGATCGAGGTACTCGCCCCGGGCCGCGAGCACGGTGGAGAGATAGTCGGGGATGACATCCACGGTCGGGATGAGCAGGGAGCCTCCCTCAGCCTGCGCCCTGACGTCGAAGCCGGCGTTGAGGATCGTGGCCTCGAAGCTCCCGGCCAGGAGCGCCGCGAACCGGCCCGGGGTTCCGCCCGCTTCCAGCACTCGGTAGTCGATGCCGGGCGCCAGGCCCCGGCTCTGCAGGAGTTCGTAACACAGGAACGCGAACCCGGAGTTCCGCGCATCGACCGCAACGGTGCCGTGGCGGATCTGGCCGGGCGCCTCGATGCCGGGCCGGCCCGTCAGGGAGATACTGCCCGCCTGGTCGACCGCGGCGATAATCCGGGCGTCGACCGGCCCGTCACCGGCCTGGTTCAGGCGGAAGTTCGCGATGTTGTCCGGCGATGTCAGCGCCACATCCAGGTCCCCGTCGCGCAGAGCGCGCAGCAGCCCGGCCGAAGAGGGAATGCGCTGCTGCTCAACCGGCACGCCCCGCTCCGCGTAGTAGCCCTCCCGGAGGGCGACGAGATGGGGCAGGGAGGGGCTGAACAGTCCGAGACGCACCGGTGCCGGGCCGGCCGTCACCGGCCCCCCATGACCGTGGCCGGGTCGATGCCCGCGGCTGAGAGCACCGCGCGCGCGGCGTTGCGCCCGGGCCAGCCGGAAACCGACCCGCCCGGATGCGCGGTGGAGCCGGTCAGGAACAGCCGCTCGACCGAGGATGCGTGGCTCGGCCAGCCCGGAACGTACTCGCCGCCGGGCAGCAGGAATTCTCCCCCGTGGCACGAACCCCCGATGTTGTGCGGGTTGCGGCGGGCGAGGCTGGCGGGAGTCTCGGGAACCATGGCCAGCACATCGGCTTCATCGAGACCGTCGACATGCCGCCCGGCGAGCGTCAGCAGCCGCTGCGCGTAGCGGCCTCCGAAGCTGTCCCACGACTCACCGCTGGCGAGGGTCAGCGGCGCGCAGGTGAGGATTTTGAAAGTGCCGCCGGGCGCGCGGTCGGGGTCGACCGTGGTGGAGGAGACCAGCAGCATCCAGGGATCGTTCAGCTCGGGTTCACCGGTGGAGCAGCCGGCGACTTGGCGGCGGATGCCGTCCGGGCTGCCGAGCCCGCCGGAGGTGGAGGTGACCAACTGGCCGCCGACTCGGTACCGGACGTCTTGCCGGAGCGCCGCATGGACGGCGAACAGCGCAATGCCTGGTCGCCAGGCCGCCGCGGCCGCCGTCAGGTCCGCGGGCGCCTCGGCGCCGAGCATCTCGGGCAGGGTGGCCAGGTGCGCGGAGGACACGACCGCGGTCCGGGCGTGGATGCGCCGGCCGTCATGCGTCTCGACGCCGTGGGCGCGCCCCTGGCCGAGGAGGATGCGCGTGACGGCCGAGTCGACCAGGACGTGACCACCGTGATCCTCGATGAGCGCGGCCAGCGCCGCGGGCAGCGCACCGGATCCCCCGATCGGCGTCGCCCAGCCGAACTCGAGCCGCCCGTTGGTGATGCTGACGGGGAGGGCACCGGTGCCGCTGCGGGTCGGTGGCTGGAAGGTGGCGAACCCCATCCAGAGCAGCACGCGGCGCGTGACCTCGTGCTCGAACTCCTTGTGGACCACGTCCCAGGCGCTCTGCCGGCGAAGCGCCTCGTACGCGAGCGCGCCTTCGTCGTCGCCGACGGGCAGGCCGGCGCTCCACCTCCGGTGGGCGAACTTCAGGACCGAGTTCCACTCCCCGACCATCTCGACGAAGCGCGCGGCATCCTGCCGCGAGAACCGGGCGATCTCCTCGGCCGTGGCCTCGGTTGACCGGTGCAGGACGAAGGAGTCCCCGTCTTCCAGCGGGAGCACCGCGGCCGGCTCGGTATAGACGTAGCGCAGGCCGTACTGCGAGAGCAGGCCGAGTTCATCGTCGCGCAGGACAGGATTGGACTGGATCACTGCGTGGGCGCTCGAGCACGAGTCGTGCTGCCACCCCGGCAGGGTGAGTTCTTCCGTGACCGTGTTGCCGCCGATGACCGGCTTGGCCTCGAGTACGGCGACTTCGAGGCCGGCCTTGGCCAGGTAGCCGGCCGTGATGAGGGCATTGTGGCCCGCGCCGATGACGACGACGTCCACACTCAGGTCGGATTCAGACACGTGCTCGTCTCCAGGATCAGGTAGCAGAGGCCGACGGTCTCGCCGGGCCGGGAAGTGGTCGGTCACGGGCGTGGCGGCCAGGTCGGGACGACACCACGTCCGGAGGGGAAGCGGACGTTCTTGGCCCGCACGAACTCGTGCAGGGTCTCGGGCGCATACTCCCGTCCGAAGCCGCTGCCTTTCACGCCGCCGAACGGCGAGCCGATGAAGGTACGCCGGGTGTAGTTGTTGACGAACACCATGCCGACCTCGAGGCGCCGGGCGAGTTGGGCGGCGCGGACCTCATCCCGGGTGCAGATCGCGGCCGTCAGCCCGTAGTCGGTCGCGTTCGCGATCCGCACGGCCTCGTCATCGGTGTCGAACCGCATCACACTCGCCACTGGCCCGAAGATCTCTTCCTGCGCCACCGTCATGCCCGGGGTGACACCGCCCAGCACGGCCGGGGCGACAAAGAATCCTCCGGCCAGCCGGTCATCCGTCGGGAGCGAGGCCTGGTACAGCAGCTCGGCGCCCTCGGACAGGGCCGTCTTGAGGTAGCCGTTCACGCGGTCGCGCTGGCGCGCGTCGACCAGTGGCCCGATGTCGGTCTCGGCGGCCAGGGGGTCGCCGACGACGAGCGACGCCGTGCGCCGGACGAACTGCGCGACGAATTCGTCATAGCGGGACGAGTGCACGAGGAGGCGGGATGTCGACGTGCAGGCCTCTCCCTGGTTGTAAAACATGCCCTCGATGGCGACGTCCAGGGCGCTGTCGAGGTCAGCATCCTCAAGCACGATGAGTGCGTTCTTCCCGCCCAGCTCCACCGTCGTGTAGGTGAGGTTCTCCGCGGCGCTCCGGAGCACCTTGCGTCCGGTCGCCGTGGCACCGGTGAACGTGATGCGCTCGACCCGTGGGTGAGAGGCCAGCGCAGCCCCGGCCTCGATCCCGCCGACCGCGTTGACGACACCGGGCGGGAGAACCTGATTGGCCAGTTCCACCAGGCGCAGCACCGTCAGCGGGGCCTGCTCGCCGGGCTTGACGACGACCGTGTTCCCCACGGCCAGCGCGGGTGCGCACTTCTTGGCGAAGTGGATCGGCGGCCAGTTGAAGGGAAGGATCGCGGCCACCACGCCGTACGGCTCGTAGTCGACGCGGGACTCGATAAAGCCTTGGTCGAGGATCTCGCCGTGGACGGTGTCGGCGATTCCGGCGTAGTAGTCGAAGCCGGAGTGACAGGACACGATGTCAACTCGCCGGGCGTCCCGCACGGGTTTGCCGACCTCACGGGCAACCAGCTCGGCCAGCTCGTCCGCGTGTTCCCGGATGATCGCCGCGACCTGCCGCAGCAGGTCCCCCCGCTCCTTCGGAGACCGGTCGCGCCAGTTTTCGGCATAGGCACGCCGGGCATCCTGCACCGCACGGTCGACGGTGCCGGCGTCGGCCGTCACCAGGTCGGCGAGCCGGGTCCCCGTCGATGCCTCCAGCACCGGGATGGTGGCCGCTCCGGTGTCGTCGATGAAGGCTCCGTTAATGAAGGGCCCCCAGACTGGCCGGTCGCGCAACAGCTTGTCCGTCACGTCGGGCGCGGCCACGGTTCGGGGTGCGGGCGAGGTCATGGAGGACTCCTGATCGGTCTGGTGCTCAACGGCCAACCAATAGTGGCTTAGCCAGTAATTGCAGTGAATCACCGCGGGATTGCCTTGTCAACGCGAAGGGGCCTGCCGCCCCGAGCCGCCCGTTCCCGGCGCCGGGCCGGCCGCCGTTCGCTCAGCCGGCCGGACGGTGCAGCGTGGCGGACGGGTGCTCGCCGAACATCGCCAGGTACTCCCCGGCGAACCGGCCAAGGTTGAAGAAACCGCCGACGTCCGCCGCCACCTGGGTGACGGTCGAATCCTCCGGGCGCAGCCGCAGCAGGGGGAGAACGTTTGACAAGGCAATCCCGTGGTGCTTCACTGCCAATAGTGGCTAGGCCACTATTGGCGCGCGATCCTCGAGCCAGCCACGCAAACTCGCCGCACGAAGACGGAGACCAAACCATGCCAATCACGACGTCGACGACGACGGACGCGCCGGGGACCCTCGACGAGCGCATCGAGCGGGCCGGCGGGCCGGTGCAGATGCTGCGGAACGCACCGGTCGGGGCGTATCCGTTCCCGATCAAGGCGGAGTTCACCAACTGGCGGGACGAGCAGCGGGCCTGGCGCACCACCGCCTCGCTGATGGACTCCTCCTTGCACATGACCGACTTCTACTTCAGAGGCCCCGACGTGAAGCGGCTGCTGTCCGACACCGGCGTCAACAGCCTCGCCAACTTCGCCCCGGACCGGGCCAAGCAGTTCGTGGCCTGCAACCACGAGGGCTACGTCATCGCCGACGCCATCTTGATGGTCTTCGCCGACGACGAAGCCGCACTGATCGGCCGGGCCGCCACTCCCCACTGGGTCGCTTACCAGGCCGAGAAGGGCGGCTACGACGTCGAGGTCACCCGCGACTACCAGTCCTCGATGAACACCCGCCCGCGCAAGCTCTTCCGGTACCAGGTCCAGGGGCCGCAGTCGCTGAAGGTCGTGGAGAAGGCGGCCGGCCGTCCGCTGGCCGGCATCCCGTTCTTCCGCGTCGGCCACCTGGAGATCGCCGGCACCCCGGTGCGGGCACTCAACCACTCGATGTCACGCGAGCTCGGCTACGAGCTCACCGGCCCGTTCGAGGCCGGAGCGGCGGTCAAGCAGGCCCTCATCGACGCCGGCCAGGAGTTCGGGATGCGGGAGGTCGGCGGCCGCGCCTACCCCTCGATGGCGATCGAGTCGGGCTGGTTCCCCTCCCCCACCCCCGCGATCTTCTCCGGCGCGGGGATGCGCGAGTACCGGGACTGGCTCGGCCCCAACGCGTGGGAGGCCGCGGCCTCCCTCGGCGGCAGCTTCTACTCCGACCGCATCGAGGACTACTACTTCACGCCCTGGAACCTCGGCCTGGACCGGGTCATGAAGTTCGACCACGACTTCATCGGCCGCCCCGCCCTCCAGCAGCTGGCGCAGCGGCCGCAGCGGCGCAAGGTCTGGCTGCGCTGGAACGACGACGACACCGCCGGCGTCCTCGTCCGCAGCCTGTGGGGCGGCGACCAGCGCACCAAGTACCCCGACCAGCCGGTCTCCAACTACTCCACTCTCTCCTTCGACAAGGTCCTGGCCGGGGACCAGGTCGTCGGCATCTCCGCCAACAGCGGCTACTCCGTCAACGTCGGCGGATGGTCATCCCTGGCCGTCCTCGACGAGGACCGGATCACCGACGGCGCCGAGGTCACGCTGGTCTGGGGCGAGGAGGGCGGCGGCTCGGCCAAGCCCACCGTCGAGCGCCACGTCCAGGCCGAGATCCGGGCCACCGTCAGCACCTCCCCGCTGGTCCGCTGACAGCCGGCGTCACGCCCGGGCGCGGGCGGCGAGCCAGGTCAGCGCCTCCGGCGCGCGGTCGAGCACGGTGATGTGACCCGCGTCCGGGATGATCCGCG
>Ga0302314_10014352_pt1 | contig 13566 bp, 15 predicted proteins | sample III_Palsa_N2_3_FD_200533 | JGI IMG/M metagenome (GOLD analysis project Ga0302314, IMG submission 200533) | Peat permafrost microbial communities from Stordalen Mire near Abisko, Sweden - III_Palsa_N2_3 | ecosystem: Environmental > Terrestrial > Soil > Palsa > Peat permafrost | place: Sweden...
GAATTCGCCAAGGATCTCGACCACATGGTCGAGCTGTACAAGCTGATGCTGTCCACCCGCGTGTTCGACGCCAAGTCGATCGCGCTGCAACGCACCGGCAAGCTCGGCACCTACGCCAGCTGCCTCGGCCACGAGGCCGCGCACATCGGCATCGGCAGCGCGATGCGACCGGAGGACGTGCTGGCGGTGAGCTATCGCGAATACGGCGCACAGCTCTACCGCGGCGTGCAGCCGCGCGAGGTGTACATGTATTGGGGCGGCGACGAGCGCGGCAACGACTACCAGAAAGAACCAGCGCGGCACGACTTCGCCTGGTCGGTGCCGATCGCCACGCAATGCCTGCACGCGGCCGGCTCGGCGCTGGCGTTCAAGATCCGCGGCGAGAAGCGCGTGGCGGTGTGCACGATCGGCGACGGCGGCTCGTCCAAGGGCGACTTCTACGGCGCCATCAATATCGCCGGCGCGCAGAACCTGCCGCTGGTCGCGGTGATCGTCAACAACCAGTGGGCGATCTCGGTGCCGCGCAAGATCCAGTCCGGCGCGCCGACGCTGGCGCAGAAGGGCATCGCCGCCGGGTTGTTCTCGATCCAGGTGGACGGCAACGACATCATCGCCGTACGCAAGGCGATGGAAGACGCGCTGGAGCGCGCGCGCAACGGCGAGGGTGGCAGCGTGATCGAGGCGGTCACCTATCGCCTCGGCGACCACACCACCGCCGACGACGCGCGCCGCTACCGCGGCGAGCAGGAAGTGAAGGACGGCTGGGCGAAGGAGCCGATGAAGCGCCTGCGCAACTGGCTGGTGGCCAAGGGCGTATGGGACGACGCCAAGGAAGAAGCCTGGAAGGCCGAGTGCGACGAGTGGATGGACAACGAAGTGAACGCCTACCTCGAGACCAAGACCCAGCCGGTCACGGCGATGTTCGACTACATCTTCGCCGAGGTTCCGGCCGATCTGGCCAAGCAGCGCGATTACGTCCTCTCGCTCGAAAACAAGGGTCACTGAGTCATGGCACAAATCACTCTCATCGAAGCGGTAACCCAAGCGCTCGCTTATGAAATGGCGCACGACGACAGCGTCATGGTGCTGGGCGAGGACGTCGGCCTCAACGGCGGCGTGTTCCGCGCTACCCAGGGCCTGCAGGAAAAGTTCGGCGAGCTGCGCGTGCTTGACACGCCGCTGGACGAAACCACGATCGCCGGCGTGACGGTCGGCCTCGCCGCGCAAGGCATGAAGCCGGTCGCCGAAGCACAGTTCGAAGGCTTCATCTATCCGATGATGGAACAGATCGCCTGCCACGCCGCGCGCCTGCGCAACCGCACACGCGGCCGCATCACCGTGCCGGCAGTGTTCCGCGCGCCGTGGGGCGGCGGCATCCGCGCGCCGGAGCATCACTCTGAAGCAAACGAACACCTGTTCACCAACATCCCTGGCCTGCGCGTGGTGATGCCCTCCTCGCCCGCGCGCGCCTATGGCCTGCTGCTGGCCGCGATCCGCGACCCCGACCCGGTAATGTTCTTCGAGCCGAAACGCATCTACCGCCAGTACAAGGAAGAGGTGCCGGACGACGGCGAGGCGCTGCCGCTGGACGTGTGCTTCGTGCTACGCGACGGCACCGACGTCACCCTGGTGACCTGGGGCGCACAGGTGAAGGAATGCCTGGAAGCCGCCGACGAGCTAGCCGAGGCCGGCATCAGCGCCGAAGTGATCGACGTCGCCACGCTGACCCCGCTGGACTTCGACACCATCGCGGAGTCGGTGCAGAAGACCGGCCGCTGCGTGATCGTGCACGAGGCGCCCAAGACCGCCGGCTTCGGCGCCGAGATCGCGGCACGCCTGGCCGAGGAATGCATGTACGACCTGCTCGCGCCGGTCGAGCGCGTCACCGGCTTCGACACGCACATCCCGCTGTTCCGCCTGGAAATGAAATACCTGCCGAGCGTGGAGCGCGTCGTCGACGCCGCCAAGCGCACGCTGGCCGCCAGCTAATCTCTTCTACGGACTCGAATCATGGCTGATATCAAGACGTTCTACCTGCCCGACCTCGGCGAAGGCCTGCCCGATGCCACCGTCGTCGAGTGGCACGTGAAAGTGGGCGACAGCATCAAGCTGGATGCGCCGCTGTGCTCGATGGAAACCGCCAAGGCGGTCGTCGACGTGCCTTCGCCGTACACCGGCAAGGTGGTCAAGCTGCATGGCGCCGCCGGCGACGTGATCGAGACCGGTTCCGCGCTGGCCGACTTCGCGCCCGACCCGAACGCCAAGCAGCGCGCCGAGGCCGAGTCCACCGGGCATCACCACGGTCCGAAGAAGACGGTCGGCAGCCCGGCGCCGCACGACGCGCAGAAAGTGGTCGCGTCCGACGACGGCGGCGAAATCGAGAGCGATGGCAAGAATCCCAATAAGAGCGGACCCGACCGCGAAGACGAAGGCACCGTGGTCGGCGCGATGATCAGCGGCAACGCGGTGCACGTCGAACAGGCCGCCAGCATCGGCGGCGTCAAGGCCGTGCCCGCGGTGCGCGCGCTGGCGAAGAAGCTGAAGGTCGATCTCGCCCGCGTGCGCCCCAGCGGCGCCGATGGCGTGGTGACGATGAAGGACGTGAAGGACGCCGCCGCGAACGGCTCGGCCGCACTCGGCGCCGCGCCCGCACGTGCCGTACCGGCAGCGGCCGGTCGTCATCTCGCGCCCGAGCTGCCACAGCCCGAACCATCGCGTACTGCCACCTCGCTCGCTGGCAAGCCGATCCGCACCGCCTCGCCCGGCGCGCAGGCCAGCGGTCAGCCGGAACAGCTCAAGGGTGTGCGCCGCAATATGGCGCGGGTGATGGCCGATGCGCACGCGCAGGTCGTGCCGACCAGCATCGTCGACGACGCCGACCTGCACGCCTGGATCGGCAAGCAGGACATCACCGCGCGATTGATCCGCGCCATCGTGGCCGCCTGCAAGAGCGTGCCCGCGCTGAATGCGTGGTTCGACGGCAAGAACCTCAATCGCACCCTGCACCCGCACGTCGATATCGGCATCGCGGTGGACACCGACGACGGCTTATTCGTGCCGGCGCTGCGCAACGCCGACATGCTCGACGGCAACAGCGTGCGCGCGGCGATCAAGCGTCTGCGCACCCAGGTGGAAGATCGCACGATCCCGCCGTCGGAACTGTCCGGCTACACCATCAGCCTGTCGAACTTCGGCATGTTCGCCGGCCGGTACGCCACGCCGGTGGTGGTGCCGCCGACCGTCGCCATCGTCGGCGCCGGCAAGCTCAGCCACGACGTGGTGGCGGTGATCGGCGGCATTGAGGTGCATCGCCGCCTGCCGCTGTCGCTGACCTTCGACCATCGCGCTGCCACGGGTGGCGAGGCCGCCCGCTTCCTCAAGGCGATGATCGACGATCTGGCCTTGCCGAACTGAGCGGTATCGAAGCATCTGCCCGGAGGCGCCCGCGTGGCGCCTCCGTTGTCTGCGGAGAACGCCAATCGCATCCGACCACCGAGATTCCGAAATGATCAACAACGACGTCCTGCGCAGCGTGCGCTATATGCTGGACCTGAGCGACGCGAAGGTAGTCGAGATCATCGGGCTGGCCGGGCTGACCGCCGAGCAGGCCGACGTCACGACCTATCTGAAGAAGGACGACGAGCCCGGCCATGTCGCCTGCAGCGATACGGTGCTGGCGCATTTCCTCGATGGCCTGGTGATTTTCCGCCGCGGTCGCGACGACAGCCAGCCGGCGCGGCCGGTGGAGTCGCGGATCAGCAACAACATGGTGCTGAAGAAACTGCGGGTGGCCTTCGAGCTGAAGGAAACCGATCTGCAGGAGATCCTGCAGGCGGCGAACTTCGTGGTGTCCCGGCCGGAACTGAACGCGCTATTCCGCAAGCCCGGCCACCACAACTACCGCCCCTGCGGCGACCAGCTGCTACGCAATTTTCTCAAGGGCTTGACCTTGCGCCTGCGCGGCTGAGCGCGAAGCTCATGCCGGCATGAAGCGCGCCGTGCCGGAGACGCGGATCGAGCTGCCCGGCTGCGACGATATCTCGGCATGCAGGCGCGAACGCATGCCCATGTCTTCGCCCTGCACGATGTCGATCGCGCCGCCGTGCGGCCAGCCGATATCGCGCAGATAACCCGCGAACGCAGCGGTGGCGGCGCCGGTCGCCGGATCTTCGTAGACGCCGCCGGAGGCGAACGGATTGCGGGTATGGAACAGCTGTGGCGTCTCGGCATAGGCCAGCAGAATCGTCACCCAGCCCGCCCGCTTCATCAGCGTGCGGCCGGCATCCAGTGCATAGCTCATCGCGGCCAGCGTCGCGCGGTCCTTCAGGGCAAGCACCAGATGGTCGGCGCCACCGTGAGCCAGCGCGGGCGGCAGCCGTGGATCGAGATCGGCCAATGTGTAGCCGAACAAGTCGAGCGCCTCGTCCAGCAGTTCGGCCGGCACCACCGCGCTGCGCGTGGGAGGTGATTGCAGCGCGGCCGCCATCAACGCGCCGCTGCGCTGTCCGGTCACCGTGATGTTCGCGGCGTTCAACGCCAACGCGAACGAACCGTCGCCGTAGCGCTGCGCCAGCGCCGCACCCAGCGCGATCGTCGCATGGCCACAGAACGGCACTTCCGACTCCGGCGAGAAATAGCGCACACGCCAGTCTGCAGCGCCCTTGCTCGGATCGCTGGATACCGCGAAGGCGGTTTCAGAGAACCCCACTTCCGCCGCGATCCGTTGCATCTCGTGGTCGCTCGGAAAGGCATCGGCAATCATCACCCCAGCTGGGTTGCCGCCGGTTTCGCCATCGGAGAACGCGGCGATTTTCAACACATCTTTCGGAATGCTCATCGGTCCCGCAGCTTTGCATGAGGAAGCTACTAGGTTAAACCTTGTCGCCGCCGCCAGGGTTGCGAAACATGCAGCGCGCCGACTGCATGCTTGGACCTGACCGAATTCGACAACTCACGCCATCAGGCGATAGTCGCACTGAAATCTCAAGCCTTCGATTCGGCCGTGGACGGATCGATCACCGCGCTTACCGGTGTGATCTTGTTGGCGGGAAACCCCGACAGCTCCGCATGCTGCCGAATGAGCGCTTCGCTGGGCGCGTTGTAGACACAGTAGATCTTGTCGCCCGCCACATAGCTGTGCACCCATTCGATGCTCGGGCCAAGCGTCTCGAGTACACCGTTCGAATGCTGCGCGGCCGCTTGCAGGTCGGCCGCTGTCATGTTGCCCGCGCCGGGGATTTCGCGTTCGATCAGATACTGTGGCATCGCCTTCCGCTCCCTGAGTTTTCGGAAGGGCCGAGTCTACGCCGCGACTTTCCAGCGCCCCATTCCGCACAAGGCATAGGCATTTGTGCAGATGGGGCTGGGTCAAGCCGTCGAGCAACGCACCATCATTCCGCCGATTTCCTTCAGCAGTTTTGCGGCGACTACTGCGGTCAGATTGGAGATGTCACAACGAGGGTTGTACTCGACGATATCGGCGGCCACGATCGGTTGATCGATCGTGTGGATCAAGTCGATCACCTGGCGGGTGGATAGGCCGCCCGGCTCCCGATGCGACACGCCGGGCGCGTAGGCCGGGTCCAACGCGTCGATGTCCATTGAAATATAGACCGGCGTGGTCAGGTCGAGCCGGATTTTCTCGTTGCAACGGCCAGCCTCGATAACCTCGACACCAAAACGCTTGAACTGATCGCGATGATGGTCGTTGATGGTGCGCAACCCGACTTGAATCAGGCGATCGACGAGCCCTTCTTCCATGATGCGGGCAAACGGTGATGTGTGGGAACGCGAATTGCCCTGATAGGCATGATAGATATCGGGGTGTGCATCGATATGCAGGATGGTCAGTTTGCTGTGCCGACGACGGACCGCACGCATGATCGGATGCGTGATGGCGTGATCGCCGCCCAGACAGATCAAGGGGTCGCCCGAATCCAGTGCATCCGCCACGCCTCGTTCGATCAGCTCCCACGGATCGGTCTTGCCGTCGAACTGGAGGTCTCCACGATCGACCAGCTGCCCTGGGGCGCTGAGATCGATGCCCGTCTCACTCCACATGCTGTACGCGTCGGAATGCAGCTCGCGGCGGATATGGGTGGGGGCTTCGGCAGCGCCTTTCATGAAGGAGGAGTTGTCGTCGTGCGGAACTCCCAACAAGGAAACTTTGATCATGTTCGACTCCTGCTCTGTTCTGGCAGATGGCTATTTGCGCCTGGATCGAGCAGCACTCTCACTATCCTGCGAAGACGCGCGCCAAGGCATACCGAGGCTCGTGGCTAGTAGTCGCGCACGTCCAGCAGGATCAGCGCCTGCGCACTATAGTCGTGTGCATGCGTGGGCCACGTGAGCGCTGCCAGCGCTTGCGTGCCGACCAGCCAAGGCTCGTTGTCCAGCAACGCCTCGACACGCACCACGCCTGCGGCCGTGCGGCTGGCGAACAATCGCAGCCAGTGCAAGACGGGCGTCAGGGACTCGCGTTTGAGCACATCGGCAATCGCATCGAGCGCCTGCACCGGGGCATTGAGGGCTTCGGACCCAGTGCCGCGCAGTGCGAATGAACCGGCGAACACATCCCAGGTGCGGATGCCGATCTCCCACGCCTCGATGCGCAGCTGGCGCTCGTCGGTCGCATACCAGCATGCGGCGAGCAATGGGTGGAGCGCTTGCTGCATGAAGGCCTCGAGCGCCTCGCGCGCATCGGCGCCGGCGAAGCTGTCTTCGATGCGGCGCTCCTCGTCCAGCACCACGTCGACGTCGAGCCGGCCGGGCTGGCCCGCCGTGCCATCGACCCAATGGGCACGAATAGCCGGGAAATCGCCTTCGGTGACCAGCCAGGCCTCGTCGGTTTCGAGTTCGATCTCGTGGTGTTCGAACGTGCGGTGCAGGAACTGCTGGATCGCTAGGTCATCCATGCAAGCCTCAGGTGTTTTCAAGTTCGGATGGCTCGCGCGCAATCAGCTCGCGCCAGGTGAGATAAACGCGCAGGTCGAACTCGCGCTGGTGGTATTCCGGCAGCATGTACTCGCACAGCTGGTAGAACGCCTTGTTGTGGTCGAGTTCCTTCAGGTGCGCCAGCTCGTGCACCACGATCATCTGCAGGAATTCCGGCGCGGCCTGGCGGAACAGCGCGGCCACGCGGATCTCCTTCTTCGCCTTCAGCCGGCTGCCCTGCACGCGCGAGATCGCGGTGTGCAGGCCGAGCGCGCGCTGCACCACGTCGAGCTTGCTGTCGTACAGCACCTTGTCGATTGCCGGCGCATTTTTCAGATACTGCTGCTTCAGTTCGGTGGTGTAGGCATACAGCGCCTTGTCGCTCTGCACGGCATGGCGACCGGGATAGCGTTTGGCCATCCATTCGCCAAGCTGGTCCTGCGCGATCAGCTGCTGCACTTGCTGCTGCAGGTGCGCCGGATAGCCTTGCAGGTAACGCAATGAAGTCATCGCGGCGGGTTCATCGGTCAGGCGCGTCGGCGCCAGAGCCGCCAGCGCAGCAGCATCGCCACGGCGAGCACCGCGACAAACGCGCCATAGCCGTAGAGCGCCGGCACCACCTGTTTCCAGATCGCTCCGCTGGGCGGACCGAAGTCGCCGACCGGCTGCACCGTGACGGCGTTGAAGGCGTTGTCCGCCAGCCACATCGACAACGCCGCCGCCAGCAGCAGGGCCAGCGCATCGAACCATCGCCGCGAAGCCGTACGCGGCAGATTCTTTGGATAGGCCCAGTAGGCCCAGCCGAGAATCAGCAGCCACGGCGCGAGCAGCAGGATGGCGAGGTAACGCATCAGTCTTGCTCGGCCAGCTGATCCAGCGCGGCGCGCAGTTGCGTCAACGCGTGGTCGCGAGCGGCTTCGTCGGCAAATTCCGGAGAGGCCGCAACTATCGCTCCGTCCAGTTCCAACACATAGCCGCTCGGCTTGAGCGACAGCGCCGCCCCGCCCGAGCCCAGCGTCTGCAGGCGCTTCTGCAAGGCGCCGGCGGCCTTCGGATCGGCGAACGGCATCGACAGCAGCAGCTCATCCCCAGCGGCCGAAAACAGACGGAAACGGAAAGCGGCATCCGCGTCGCGGAAACTGGCGAAGCGCGGCTTGTTGCCTGCCTTGGCCGCGGACTTGCCCGACGCCGTCGGTACCGCCACCGCCTTCGCCGAGCGCAAGCCGATCGCGTCGCGCAGCTCGGCCAGTTTCGGTACAGCGACCGCACGCGCCTTGCGCGCGCCTTCCTGCAGGATCTCCTCGATCTCCGCCGGCTTGGCAATCAATGCATCGTAGTTCGCACGTAGCGGTGCCAGCTCGGCCTCCAGGCGCTCGAACAACACCTGCTTGGCGTCGCCCCAGCCGATGCCGTCCAGCAGGGCGCGGCGGAATGCTTCGCTCTCGCCCGCGCTGGCGAAGGCGTGGAACAGGGTGAACAGTACCGAGCTGTCCGGATCCTTGGGTTCGCCAGGCAGGCGCGAGTCGGTGACGATGCGCATGATGCTTTCGCGCAGCGCCTTGGCGCCGCCGGCGAACAGCGGCACGGTGTTGTCGTAACTCTTCGACATCTTGCGGCCATCCAGGCCAGGCAAGGTGGCTACCTGTTCCTCGATCAACGCTTCCGGCAGCACGAAGAACTCGCGGCCGTAGATGTGATTGAAACGCTGCGCGATGTCGCGCGCCATTTCGATGTGCTGCACCTGGTCGCGCCCGACCGGCACCTGGTGCGCGTTGAAGGCGAGAATGTCGGCGCTCATCAACACCGGGTACATGTACAGCCCAGCCGTGATGCCGGCATCGGCATCCTCGCCCTGCTCGGTGTTCCGGTCGACCGCGGCCTTGTAAGCATGCGCGCGGTTGAGCAGGCCCTTGGCGGTGACGCAGGTGAGCAGCCAGGTCAGCTCGGGAATTTCCGGAATGTCGGACTGCCGGTAGAAGGTCACCCGCGCTGGGTCCAGCCCGGCCGCCAGCCAGGTGGCCGCGATTTCCAGCCGCGAGCGCTCGATCCGCGCCGGATCGTCGCTCTTGATCAGTGCGTGGAAATCCGCCATGAAATAGTACGCGTCGACCTCCTCGCGCAGGCTGGCCGCCACCGCGGGACGGATCGCGCCCACATAGTTGCCGAGATGCGGCGTGCCCGTGGTGGTAATGCCGGTGAGTACGCGTAGTCGTGTCATGAGTTATCGATATCGAACGGGGTCAGATGCCGCTGAAAAGGAAATCGAGGGCGCCCTGGATGGCATCTCGCTGCTGCCGCAGATTCTCGATGCGCTTGCGTAAAATCGCTACCGGCACCGCGGCCAGTTCCGGTGTGTACATCGTCCAGGCCGCGCCGTCGACGGTGATGCTCGGCATCAGCTTGTCCATGGGCTTGCCGCCGACAGTGGAAACCTTGCCCAACGGCACGACCACACAGGTCAACAGATTTTCCAACAACTCCGACTGCACCGCCAACAGATACGGAAACCGCTTATTGCTGGCGGTATTTTCGTTGCGGTAGACATCGAACCGCGCCATCAGAACGACCTTAGCTCGTCGCTCCACAAACCGTCGCGATCAAGATGACGGTTGTAGGCTTCGATCGCCGCGTGGTTGGCCGCCGTCCATTGCTCGGCCAGCCGCTTGCGCACCACTTCGGCCAGATGCAGCTCGAATTCGCGCGACAGGTTGATATCCAGCTCGCGCGCCTGTTCAAGCAGGTCGCTGCGTACGCTCAGATTGGTGGCTTTACGGAGTGCGCCGCCCATGGCGAGTCCTCAGAAAGAATGCGCACATTATATGCGCACTCTTCCTGTGACGGTAGCTCCAGGACTCAGCGCATCAGGGTCGACTTGCCGAATAGAGACTCCACCAGGTCCACCGCTAGCTTCGCGGTCTGGTTGCGCTTGTCGAAGGCTGGATTGAGCTCGACGATGTCCAGCGAGGCGAGGCGACCCGTGTCGGCGATCATTTCCATGCACAACTGCGCTTCGCGGTAGTTCGGTCCGCCGCGCACGGTGGTGCCGACGCCTGGCGCGATGCTCGGATCGAGGAAGTCGACGTCGAAGCTCACGTGCAGATGGGTGTTCGCATCCATCCCGGCCAGCGCCTCTTCCATCGTGCGCTTCATGCCGACTTCGTCGATGTAGCGCATGTCGAACACCGGCACCTGCGCCTCGTTGACCAGCTGCTTTTCGACGCTGTCGACCGAGCGGATGCCGATCTGGCGGAAAGCCGACGGCGCCAGCGTCGGCGTCTGCCCGCTGAGCTCGATCAGCCCGCGCGGCCCATTGCCGCAGAGGCAGGCCACCGGCATGCCGTGCACATTGCCCGATGGCGTGGCGAGCGCGTTGTTGAAGTCGGTATGCGCGTCCAGCCACAGCACCCGCAGCGACTTGCCGTGCTCGCTGCAATGGCGGGCCGCGGCACTGATCGAGCCGATCGCCAGGCAGTGGTCGCCGCCCAGCATGATCGGCAATTGGCCTTGGGCGAGTTCGTCGTGGATCGCCGTGTACACGGCCTGGTTCCAGGCGATCACTTCGGCGAGATGCCGATAGCCGTCCACCGGCGGTTGCCACGGATTGACCGGGCCATGCAGATTGCCGCGATCCACCACCTGCAGGCCGCGCTTGACTAGGCGTTCGGCCAGTCGCGCCACGCGCATGGCCTCCGGCCCCATCGAGGCGCCGCGATGGCCTGCGCCGATATCGGTCGGCACGCCGACCAATGAAACTTTTTGCCCAGTCATGTTGCCTCGTCTATGCCTCGAAGCCGTCGCGGCGCCGGCAGCGTGGATGTCTGCGGCAACCGGCCTGACCGCTGGCATGGCGCGCCGCACCAGCGATTTGATCGGCAGTCGCGACAGCCTAGCCGCGCCTCAATCAGCCGGCAAAGTCTACAGCAAGGCCCGTAATGCTCCCGCGGATCGTGCGGCATTGCGGAAAAACGAAGCCATCGGTTCTTACACGGCTATCGGAAATCCCCTACAGACCCACTCCGCCGTCCGGCACAAACTTAGCTCCGCTCGGCGAGTCAGGCAGCATCCATGGATGAGTGATGTCGGCCGATGACCCGAGCGCTTTATTTTTTCGGGGGGTTTGCATGATCACGTACTCTCTGGTCGAAACCGCTCCGGGCCAATGGTCGGTACTCCGCGCGAACTTCAAGCTGTTCGACGACCTCAAACTCGGACCAGCGATCCATCTCGCTCGCGCCGTCGCCCGCGAAGAACATACCCGCGCCGGGCGCGGTGTATGTGTCGAAATGCTCGGTGTCGGATCGACCATCCGTCTGGCGCACTATCTGCCATCCGCTTGATGCATCCTGACCGGCGCCCACGGCGCCGGTCAGGATGCATCAGCAGCGTTCGCCTGCTGGCGAACCATACCGCACATTGCCCCTTCCGCGAGCAGCGTGCCTGCCCGCGACGACTGCGCATGCTGCGGCACGAATACGTGCGCTTGTTCCCTGGCCATCTTCGCATCCGGACCTCCATCGCATGGATGGAGCATGCTGCTCGTCTTGAAGCACTCGCCCTATCCAGTCGCCTCGTGGCCGCCGATGGATATGTGCAGCAGTTGGCAAACCCCGCGTATGCCAAGGGTTAGGCTCAAATGTGGGGCAAGCCTGTGCAAAGCGCGGATTCGGATGACGCCAGATGACTCCGTCATGGCTCGATGCCGTGATGGATGCGAGATCAACTCTTCCGTGGCACGCGACCAGCACTGACCGTGGCGACAGCGACTCAGTTGAGGCCAGAAAAGAACAGCAAAAGCATCGCATGCCTCACCTGGATAACGCTGGCTGCAGGCAGAACGTTCGACACGTGATGTTGAACGAAGATATCGCGATGAGTCGTTGCGAGTGCCGGAAGCGCCCGCAACACATCAGGGGATTTTGCAACCGATGCTGGCCGACCCAGGGCTCCAGTGAAGCCAGCCTTGTCAGTCGCATCGTAAACAGCCGTGATTGTCGTCCGACTTCGTCATGCAGCAGGTCGAACGCACCCATCGTCGGACTTGTAGATCTGCTTCGGTAGTCGAGATTGGAAACGTAGCCACCCAACCCCTTTGCGTTGCCAGGAGATAGCCATGAAAAGAATTGCCATCGCCGTGCTGGTCAGCCTGTCGGCCGCCTTGACGGCTTATGCCGAAATCGCTCCGCCCGCCCCGATAGTCGATGCCGCGGAAGCCCAGGTGCGTGATGCCTGGCGCGAAAACATCGCGCACATCGCCGCGCCCGCGGATGGGTGTTTCGAGGCCACGTATCCCAGCATCATCTGGGAACGGGTCAACTGCATCGCCGAGCCGCACCATCCCCATTATTTGCCGCCACGCGTCGCGGCCGGTCGGTCGTTGATGGCCGGCCAGGCAGCCGGCGCAGGACAGACCACCGGCGATGGCAATGATTACGTCGCCCAGGTCACCGGGCTGATGAGCAACGCGATCGGAACCTTCCCGACGGTGACCGGCGTGACCTCCGAAAGCAGCACGGGTGGCAGCGGCGGCATCGATGGCGCGAACGATTACACGCTGCAGATCAATTCCAATTTCACGCAGACCTCGGCGGCCTGCAACGGCCACGCCGGATGCAAGGTCTGGGAGCAGTTCGTGTACTCCTCGGGCGAGCAAGCGGCCTACATGCAGTACTGGCTGATCAATTACGGCAACAGCTGCCCGAGCGGCTGGGCGAGCTACAGTGGCGACTGCTACAAGAACAGCGCTTCCGTCTCGGTACCCAAACTGGCGATCACCAGCCTGGCGAACATGAAGCTGTCCGGCTCGGCGGTGCTCAATGGCACGGACACGCTGGTCTTCACCAACGGAACCAAGGCCTACACGACGACCGGCAAGGACAGCGTGGTTGATCTGGCCAGTGTATGGAACCAATCGGAGTTCAACATCGTCGGCGACGCCGGCGGATCGCAGGCGACCTTCAACAAGGGATCGTCGATCACGGTGAAGCTCGCGGTAGCCAACGGAACGACGAACGCCCCCACCTGCGTCGCGAACGCCGGGTCGACCGGTGAAACCAACAACTTGACCTTGAAGAGCTGCACGACCTCGGGCGGATCGGCACCCGCGATCCAGTTCACCGAGTCGAACTGAGGATAGCGCCCGCCTTCCATCGCGAATTCCGAGGATTCGCGATGGATGCGGGCTTGCGACTATTCGGCTTGTTCGACGTGGGCTGGAGCCTGGTTCCAGCCCACGTTGCTTGCGATGGCTGAAGAAGCCAACAGATTTAATCCCAGCTATCGATCTTGACATCGTGGGGCGCGGGAGCCCCTTTACCTGTCTCGATCAGCGACTTCAGGCTCAACAGGAAAACGGCCCATTTGGTGCTGCAATGGCGCATGAATTCCATCGGCTCCTTCCAGCCAGCGTGCTCGAACAGCACGAGGGTCCAGCCGCCTTCCTGCTTGAGCGCAAAGCGGACGTTCGTACCAGCCCATTCCACGGGTCCGTCGACCACTTGCCAAAGCACGTGCTTATCGGGATCGAGCTCGAGCACCTTCATGTCGAAACCGCCGGCACCAAATCGGAATTGGATGACACCGCCGACCGCACAACTTCCTTGAGTGTTGGTCGTCCACCAGCCGGAAAGGCCTTCG
>Ga0302314_10014355_pt1 | contig 13564 bp, 12 predicted proteins | sample III_Palsa_N2_3_FD_200533 | JGI IMG/M metagenome (GOLD analysis project Ga0302314, IMG submission 200533) | Peat permafrost microbial communities from Stordalen Mire near Abisko, Sweden - III_Palsa_N2_3 | ecosystem: Environmental > Terrestrial > Soil > Palsa > Peat permafrost | place: Sweden...
CCATCGATCTGCACCATTACGTGCCTAGAGCTGGCGAGGATGTCGACGCGCGTGTAGGGGTTGCGCGCGTGCGTGAACACCTGCTCGTCCTCCTCGAACCAGGCGTCCATCGCGTCCCAGTCAAGGCGGATCAGGCCACGCAGCTGCTCGCTGGGCGAGGACTCATAGCACAGCGCCGCGCCGGCGAGGTGCCTGCCCCCCGCGGTCACACTGAAGGTCTTCCCGTCGCCCCGGCTCGGCGAGTGCGCGACGCCCCCGTCCGCCTCGAGCAGCTCGCCGCGCACGTCGCCGGCGGGGAAGTAGTAGACGGGGTAGTTGGGACCCTCCCAGACGAGCAGCGGATGGATGGTGTCGGCCACCAGCTCGCCGCCCAGGTATGCGCGAATCCGCTTCGCGCCTGGCTCGAACCCGACGCGCGGAGGCTTGCCGTGCTCAGGCGGCATGCGAGCCTCTCGGCGCGAGCTCGAATTCGCCGAGGCCAAAGTCCTGGTTGCACGTCATCGTCGTCCTTGTGTCATGGCAGGAGAGGCTTTCCGGGAACACGACCTGCTGGCTGGTGGGCAGCGTCTGGCCCCTGCGCCTGAGCCTGAGTTTGATCGCCGTGGCCCTCCCTGCCGGCCGCAGCCGGTAGGCGCGCCCGGTGGCCAGGCGCTCGCAGGCGACGCTGTTCGGAACGGGCGTCCACAGGCAGCGGATGTTGCCGCTGGGGGTCGAAAAGTGGCAGGCAACGGTTGCGCTGTGAGGCCCGCTGCAGGCGTAGGAGACATGGGCGGGGCGCGCCCGCAGGCCGACCGCCGAGGCGGGCGGGGAGGCGACGGTGAACGACAGGCAGGCGATGCACCCGGCGGCGCAGGCGAGCCCCACGGCTGCGGGTACGATCTTGGGCCGGAGCATCTTGGGCGAGTATACGAACGCCTTCGCGGCGCCGAGCGCGACCGAGCGCCGAGGCCCGCCTAGATCGCGCGCTCGCGACCCTGCCAGTAGGGCTCGCGCAGGCGGCGCTTGAAGATCTTGCCGGAGTCCTCGCGCGGCAGGGATTCGCTGAACTCGACCACCCGCGGCGTCTTGTAGCCGGCCAGCCTCCCGCTGACGTGGTCGCGCACCTGCTCGGCGGTCAGCCGCGTTCCCTCGTCGGGTTCGACGTACGCCGCGAGCGCCTCGCCGAACTCGTCGTCGGGGATCCCGAACACGGCGCAGTCGCGGACGCCGGAGAGCGACAGCAGGCATGCCTCGATCTCGGCGGGGTATATGTTGACCCCGCCGCTGATCACCATGTCGCTGCGGCGGTCGTTGAGGTAGAGATAGCCATCGCCGTCGAGGTAGCCGATGTCGCCGCAGCTGATCAGCCCGTCGCGCTCGACCGCGCGGCGCTTCTCCTCATCGCCTGCGTAGGTGAAGTCGGGCCACACGTCGAGCCACATGAACACCTCGCCGGACTCCCCCGTGGGGAGCTCTCGCCCGTCGGCATCGAGGATCTTTATCTGGGCCTGGCGGATCGGCCGCCCGACCGTGCCCGGGTGCGCGAGCCACTCCTCGCTCGTGCAGTACACGACGGGCCCCGTCTCGGTGCCACCGTAGTACTCGGCGACGATCGGGCCCAGCCACTCGATCATCGCCCGCTTGACCTCCGGCGGGCATGGCGCCGCTGCGTGCACCACCCAGCGAAGCGAGGACAGGTCATAGCGGGTGCGCACCGCCTCGGGCAGCGACAGCAGCCGCACGAACATCGTGGGAACCATCTGCACGACGGTGACGCGATCCTCCTCGACGATGCGCAGGAACTCCTCGGCGTCGAACCGGGTCATGATCGTCATGTCCATGCCGTGGGTCGCCGCCACCATCGCATACACGTTGGGAGCGGTGTGGTACATCGGCGCCGGGATCACGGTGCGCTCGCCCGGCGCGAGCTGGAAGATCTCGCCGAGCAGCGCCCGCGTGCCCTCGCGCTGGGCGTCGGTGGCGGGCGTGCGCACCACGCCCTTGGGCCGCCCCGTGGTACCGGACGTGTAGATGATGCTCACCGGAGCGTCTTCCGGCGGCTGCGCCCACGGCGTCTGCGCAGCGAGCCACTCGGGCCACGACAGAGCACCGCCGGGCAGCTGTGCGTCCTCAGGCAGACCCGCACCGCCATCCCCATCGGCAGGCACGAGGATGATGGCGAGGCCCTCGGGCACGCTCGGCGCGATCGCCGGCCACAGGTCGGTGTGCACGATGAGCGCCTTCGCGCCGCTGTCGGTCAGCACATGAGCGATCTCATCGCCGCGCCAGTGCCAATTGATCGGCACCGCGCTGGCGCCCAGCGGCACCGTGGCGATCGAGGCCTCGAGGAACTCGATCGAGTTGCGCAGCAGAAGCGCGATCCGGTCACCCGCGCCGATGCCCAGCTCGAGCAGCCCCGTGCTCGCTCTGAGCGCCCGCTCGAACAGCTCGGGGTAGGTGGTGAAGCGCCCGCCGCAACGGACGCCGATCTGCTCGTCTTGCTCCTCCGTCGGCATCCGTGCGGATGCTAGTGGTCGGCCGTGGCGCGTGCCCGGGCGAGGAGCGAGCCCGCGACCTCGGCCTCAGGGCGCATCCACGAGCTTGCGATGCTGGAGCGTCATGAACGCATCGACGATCTGCGGGTCGAACTGGCTGGCGCTGCAGCGCTCGATCTCGGCCACGGCGTGGCGCACCGAGAACGCGCTCTTGTACGGACGTGCGTGGGTCATCGCATCGAAGGCGTCCGCGACGGCCACGATCCGTCCGCTGATGGGGATTGCCCGGCCCCGCAGGCCGGACGGGTAGCCACTCCCGTCCCAGTGCTCGTGGTGGGCGAGGGCGATCTCGCTCGCCATCCGCAGTATCGAAAAATCACTTTCCCCGAGGATGCGCGCACCGATCGTGGTGTGCGTCTTGATGAGCTCGAACTCCTCGGCTGTGAGCTTGCCCGGCTTCAGCAGGATCCTGTCGGGGATGCCGATCTTGCCCACGTCATGCAGCGCTGCGGCGCTGCGGATCGTCGAGATCAGCTCGCTGTCCAGGCCCAGGCTGCTCGCCAGAAGCTCCGCGGTGCGCGCGACGCGCTCGGTGTGCTGCTTGGTGTCGTCATCGCGATACTCGCCCACCAGCGCAAGGCGTTTGAGATCCGCCAGCCGGGCGGCTCGCAGTTCATCAAGTGTGTGCCGGAGCTCGGTGATGTCGGTGTAGGAGGCGACCGAGGCGTACGGCTCCCGCTCGTCGGGTCTCACCAGCGGGGCGCTATTGACCGAGATCCAGCGGACCGAGCCGCCCCCGCCGACGACGCCCATGATGGTCCCGGTCTGATGCTCGCCGCTGCGCATCGCCACGGTCGTGGGATGCTCATGGCCGAGGAACGGCGAGCCATCCTCGTGGATGTAGGACGCCAATGGCCGAGCCGAGGTGGTTTCGCGGAACTCGGTCACCGATAGCCCCACGATCCGCGCCGCGCTCTGATTGAACGTGACGATGCGCCCGTCGACGTCGCGCATCACCACACCCTCGTTGAGCGCTTCAACGACAGAGTGATAGCGCCGCTCGCTGGCCCGCAGCGCCTCCTCGGTGGCGCGCTGCTCGCTGAGATCGCGGTAGATCCCGATACCGCCGGCAACCTCTCCGTCGTCGTCGAGGATCGGCGCCATCGTGATCCGCACCTTCAGCAGATGGCCATCCTTGGCGACCCGTTCGGTCTCCACTTCGGCGCGCTTGCCCGCTCGGACGGCGTCGTGCAAGGCGACCGTCTCATCGGCACGACCCTCGGGGGAGAGCAGGAGCAGGCTCTTGCCGACGATCTCAGCCCGAGAGTAGCCAAACAGCCGCTCAGCGCCGTCGCTCCAGCCGGTGAGCATCCCCGTGAGCGTCGCGGCGACGACACCGTCGCTCGCCGACTCGCTGAGGGCCGCGAGCTCGAGCGCGCGCATGAGCCTGGCGGAGTCCGCCGCTGAAGGCTCCTTGGAGGAGGGGACGGCCGGGCGGCGGCTCACGAGCTCTCGCGCGCGGCCTGCACGTTTGCCGTGCTGTGAAGCCGCGCGGGACATACAGAGGCCATCGACTCACGGGCGTGCTGCTTGAATCGCCCCCGCGCCACTGCGCGGAAAGCTGGATAGGCTGCGCAGCCATGGAGCACGTCTCCCTGCATGACAGCGGCGACGGCGTGGTGGTCATGACCGCGGACCGCCCACCGGCGAACGCGATGGACGTCACGCTGCTCGGCGACATCCTCGAGGCGATCGAGCAGGTGGTGAGCGACCTGCCTCGCGCGCTCGTGCTCGCCGGGCGCGACGGTTTCTTCTCAGCCGGCGCCGATCTGAAGGCGGTGCCGGGCTACGACTTTGATGATCAGCGTCTCATGGTCACCCACATCAACGACATGGCGCTCGGCCTGTATGAGCTGCCCTGCCCGGTCGTCGGCGCCATCACCGGGCATGCGATCGCGGGCGGGTTCGTGCTCGCGCTGTGCACCGACATACGGATCGCGTCCAGCGCCGGCAGCTACGGTCTGACCGAGGTCAAGGTCGGCGTCCCCTACCCGCAGGCGGCGATCGGGGTGGTCGCCGCCGAGCTCGCGCCGCATGCCGCGCGAGCGCTCGCGCTCGGCGGCCGGCTCATCGACGCCGCCGAGTGCCTGCGTCTCGGCGCCTTCGACGAGGTCGTCGAGCCGGAGCACGTCCTCGCGCGCGCGCTCGAGCACGCCGCCGCGCTCGCGGCATTCCCCGCCGAGGTCTACGCGCGCACCAAGCGCGAGCTTCGCGGCGCCACCGTCGCGCGCCTGCGCTCGGCTGCCGCGGAGGACCCGCTGCTGGCCCGCTGGGTCGCCTAGCGCGAGCGGGCAGCCGGTGCGCGATCCATGCGGCGGCCCTCGGGGCGTGGCGCGCACGACTGCAGGCGGCGGTTCCACCCGATAACTTGGGTCGGCCTCGACCGCCTGGTGGCCACGCTCAACCGGCTGTGGACGAACGCACTCCGAATCCCCCGACCGATAAGGACACGATCGCATGAGCTGGGACTTCCGCACCGACCCCGACTACCAGGAGCAGCTGGACTGGATGGCGGACTTCGTCCGCCGCGAGATCTGGCCGCTCGAGGCCATCTGGCACGAGCTTGGACCCGATGGTCTGACCGCCGCCATGGCACCTCTCAAGGAGCAGGTGAAGGCCCGGGGCCTGTGGGCCACGCACCTGCCACCGGAGCTCGGAGGGCAGGGCATGGGTCAGGTGCAGCTCGGGCTGATGCACGAGATCCTCGGCACGTCTCCGATCGCGCCGCTGGCTTTCGGCAACGCGGCGCCCGACTCCGGCAACTCCGAGATCCTCGCGCTCGCGGGCACGGCCGAGCAGAAGGACCGCTGGCTGCACCCGCTGCTCGCGGGCGACCTGCGCAGCGCCTTCAGCATGACCGAGCCGAACACGCCCGGATCAGATCCCACGCAGCTGTCCACCCGGGCTGTCAAAGACGGGAACGAGTGGGTGATCGACGGGCTCAAGTGGTTCTCCTCGAACGGCTCGATCGCCGACTTCCTGATCGTCATGGCCGTCACCAACCCGGACGCGCGCCCCTCCCAGCGTGCATCCATGTTCATCGTGCCATGCGACACGCCCGGCGTCGAGATCCTCCGCGACGTGCCCACGATGGAGCATCCGTGGGAGCACTACGGCGGCTACGGCGGGCACTCCGAAATCAGCTACGACAGCGTGAGGGTTCCTGCTGAGGCTCTGCTCGGGGGCGACGGCGAGGGCTTCATGCTCGCCCAGCAGCGGCTCGGTCCCGGGCGCATCCACCACTGCATGCGCTGGCTCGGCGTCGCACGCCGCGCCTTCGACATGATGTGCGAGCGAGCGACCTACCGCTATGCGCACGGCTCGCTGCTGGCGGACAAGCAGACGGTCCAGAACTGGATCGCCGACAGCGCCGCCGAGATGCAGGCCGCGCGCCTGATGACCCTGCACGCCGCGTGGGTGATGGACAGCCAGGGCGCGAGGGCCGCCCGCACCGACATCGCCTTGATCAAGTTCTACGGAGCCAAGGTTCTGCACGACGTGGTCGACCGCGCGCTCCAGCTGCACGGCTCGCTGGGCTACTCAACCGACCTGCCGCTCGAGCAGATGTACCGCTTCGCGCGGGCCGCCCGCATCTACGACGGGCCCGACGAGGTCCACCGCCAGTCGGTGGCGCGCCATGTGCTGGCCGGCTATGAGCCACCCGCGGACGGTGTTCCAAGCGAACACCTGCCCACCCGCCGCGAGCAGTCGCGCGAGCGCTTCTCCCATCTTCTGGAGACGGTCACGGCCAACGACTGACGGACTAGCCCAACACCAGCTCGGCGACGTCACGCAGCGTCGCCGCATCGCCGGACACCAAAAGCGTTGTGACGATCGACTCCCGCCAGCGCTCGAGATCGTCGCGGATCTTCTCGCGCGAGCCGACCAGCGAGAGCTGCTGGATCAGCTCGCTGGGGATCCGCGCCCCGGCCTCCTCCTTGCGCCCGCCCAGGTACAGGTCCTGGATCTCGAGCACCTCCTTCTCATACCCCATGCGAATCGGAACGTTGGCGTGGAAGTTCGCGCCCTTGGCCCCCATCCCGCCGAAGTACAGGGCATAGAACGGGCGCAGGGCATCGACGGCCGCGTCCAGGTCCTCGGAGACGATCACGGGCACCGTGGCTGCGATCTCGAAGTCCTCCAGGCTGCGTCTGGCCCCGTCGCGAGCGAAGCCCTCCTGCAACGGGCCGAGGTACAGATCCTGGTGCTCGGGTGAGAACAGCATCGCGAGCCAGCCGTCGCACAGCTCGGCACACATGGCGATGTTCCTCGGGCCCTCGGCGCCGAGGAAGATCGGGATGTCCTCGCGCAGCGGATGGATCGAAGACTTCAGCGGCTTGCCCAGCCCGGTGCCGTCCGGGAGCGGTAGCGGGTAGTAGGGCCCGTCGTTAATGACCGGCCCGCGCCGCGCCCAGATATTGCGCAGGATGCCGATGTACTCACGCGTGCGCGCGAGTGGCTTCTCATACGGACGCCCGTACCAGCCCTCCACGACCTGCGGACCGGAGGCGCCGAGACCGAGAATGAAGCGACCGCCCGACAGGTGGTCCATCGTCATCGCGGCCATGGCGGTCGCAGCCGGCTGGCGCGCGGAGATCTGGACGATCGCCGTGCCGAGCTTGATCCGCTCCGTCGTCGCGCCCCACCATGCGAGCGGGGTCAGGCAGTCGGAGCCGTAGGCCTCCGCCGTCCACATCGAGTCGAAGCCCAGCCGCTCGGCCTCGGCGACGGTCTCGGCGATACCGGGTGGAGGCCCCCCGGCCCAGTAGCCCGTGTTCAGACCAAGCTTGAGTGCTGGCGCCACGGCTGCGTAGTCTTATCGATCTGCCGTTAGAGTGCGTGCGTGGGAGATTCCGTGCGCCTTCCGGCCAGTGCAGAGCTTCGCCTTCGCCGCGAGGCGGTCGTGCGCGAGCACATGGAGTCCGAGAATCACCACGACTTCGACACCACCATCGGCACCTTCGCGCACCCGCGCTATGAACTGATCGCGACCGGCGAGGTGTACGACGGCGAGGATGAGGTTCGCCGCTACTACGCCGACAGCCGCGCCGCCTTTCCCGACCAGCGCAACGAGCTGATCGCGCTGCACCACTCAGACGACACGGTGATCGTCGAGTTCGACCTCCTCGGCACCCACCTCGGCCCGCTGCGAGGCCTGCCCCCGACAGGCCGCAGCTTCCGCTGTCGCATGTGCGCGCTGTTCATCTTCGAGGAGGACCGCATCACCGGCGAGCGCGTGTACTTCGACCAGCTCACGATCATGCGCCAGCTCGGCGTCGCACATGACCCGGACACGATCGCCGGCCGCGCCACGACCCTCCTCAGCCATCCGCTGACGATCGGCGGGGCCCTCGTTCAGGGCCTCCGCGACCGAGGACGCCCGACCTGAGAGTCCGCTCGCCTCGGGCAGCCGCCCGGTGCACGCAACTCGGAGTAAAGTCTCACTGTGGCAGTTTCACCGGCGCCGCAGACACCCGAGGGGGATCTAGGCTCCCTGGATTTCTGGGGCAAACCTGCCGAGGAGCGCGATCGCTACTTCGCCCGGCTTCGGAGCGAGGCGCCGATCTCGCGGCACGAGCCGCCCGAGGACATCCTGGGGCTGCCCCAGCAGGAGCGCATGGGCTACTGGGCGATCGTGCGCTACGAGGACGTGCGCGCGATCTCGCGCGATCCGGAGAGCTTCTGCTCGGGCGAGGGCACGCAGTTCGCTGACGCTCCGCCCGAGTTCCTCGAGGCCTCGATGTCGTTCCTGGCGATGGACGCGCCGCGGCACACCAAGCTGCGCGGCCTGGTGTCATCGGCGTTCACCCCCCGGCAGGTCGCCCGCATCGAGGAGGGCATCCGCGTGAACGCGAGGCGGATCGTCGAAGAGGCTGCTCCCACCGGCGGCGGCGACTTCGTGGAGCTGATCGCCAAGCGACTGCCCCTGGTCACGATCTCGGACATGATCGGAGTGCCCGACGCCGATCGCGAGCGGGTGGTGGCAGCCGCCGATCTGCTCGTCACGGCCTCGGACCCCGAGGCGTTCGGCGATCGGCCGCCGATCGAGGTACTGGGCGAGGCTCTGTGGACGCTCACAGAGTTTGCCACCGAGCTTGCCGCTCACCGCGCAAAGGAGCCCGGCGACGACCTGATGACGGCCCTCGTCCAGGCTGAGATCGACGGCGAGCACCTCACCCACGCGGAGATAGCCGCCTTCTTCGTGCTGCTGTCGGTGGCGGGCAACGACACCACGCGCCACACCACCTCACACGCCATGCGGGCGCTGAGCGTCAACCCCGAGGAGCGTGCGCTGCTGCTCGAGGACCTCGACGGTCGGCTCGCAGGAGCGGCCGAGGAGTTCATCCGCTGGGCCTCGCCGGTGATGACCTTCCGGCGCACGACGACCCGCCCGGTCGAGCTCCACGGCGAGCACCTGCCGGCGGGCGAGAAGGTCGTGCTCTTCTACCACTCGGCCAACCGCGACGAACGCGCCTTCGAGGACCCGTGGCGGTTCGACGTGACCCGCGATCCCAACCGTCACCTCGGCTTCGGGGGTGGCGGACCGCATTACTGCCTGGGCGCCTCGCTGGCGCGAGCGCAGCTGCGCTCGATCTTCGGCGAGCTTCTGCGCCTGATTCCCGACATCCAGGCAGGAGAGCCAGAGCTGCTGCGCAGCGCCTTCGTCCACGGCGTCAAGCGCATGGACTGTGAGTTTCGGGCGCGGCCATGATGAGACGCCGCACGACCGCACTGAAACCAACGGGCTAGTCTGATCAGCAGGGGATCAGAGCTTCAGAGACCGCCTTCCATTTCAGAGGAGAGACTGCGATGAGCACGCAAACGACGATCGACAGCAACGAGCTTTTCATCGGGGGCGAGTGGACCGAGCCACTTGGCACCGAGCGCATCAACGTGACGTCGGCCAGCACCGAGGAGCCCGCCGGGTCGGTCCCGGACGGCACCAACGCGGACATGGACGCCGCCGTCAACGCTGCGCGCGCAGCGTTCGAGGACCCCAGCGGATGGTCCTCCTGGTCGGCCGAGGATCGCGCCCAGGCGCTCGAGCGGCTCGCCGGCGCGCTGGAAAGCCGCGGCGAGGAGGCGGCCCACCGCGTCTCGCTGCAGAACGGCATGCCGATCTCCTTCGCGCTGATGGTGGAGGGAGTGTTCCCAGCGGTGCTCGCGCGCTACTACGCGGGATTGATCCGCCAGATGCCTCTGCAGGAGGACCGCCCGGGGCTGCTCGGCGGGACCGTGCACGTGGTCTCAAAGCCGGTCGGCGTGGTCGGGGCGATCGTGCCGTGGAACTACCCCCAGACGCTCGCCCTGTTCAAGCTCGCGCCGCTGCTCGCGGCCGGCTGCACGGTCGTGATGAAGCCGAGCCCGGAGACCGTGCTCGACAGCCTGCTGCTGGCCGAGGCGATCATCGAGGCAGACCTGCCGCCTGGTGTCGTGAACATCGTGCCCGGCGGCAGAGAGGTGGGGGCCTACCTCGTGGAACACCCGGGCGTGGACAAGGTCGCATTCACCGGCTCCACCGCAGCCGGGCGGCTGATCGCGCGCCGCTGTGGCGAGCTGCTGCGCCCGGTCACCCTGGAGCTCGGCGGCAAGTCCGCCGCGATCGTCCTGGACGACGCCGATCTGTCAAACGCCACCGAAGCGCTGTTCGCCGCGACCCTGGCGAACAACGGCCAGACGTGCAACATCGGTACGCGGATACTCGCGCCGCGCTCTCGCTACGACGAGGTCCTCGAGGTGTTCAGCGGCCTCGCGGGCGCGCTGCAGGTCGGAGATTCGCTCGATCCCGCCACGCAGATCGGTCCGCTCGCTAGTGCACGCCAGCGCGAGCGCGTCGAGGGCTACATCGCGAAGGGCCGCGCCGAGGGCGGCAGGGTCGTCGCCGGAGGCGGCCGTCCCGAGAGCCAGGACCGGGGCTGGTTCGTCGAACCGACGATCTTTGCCGACGTCGACAACAGCGACACAATCGCGCGCGAGGAGATCTTTGGGCCGGTGCTCGCGGTGATCCCCTACGACGGTGTCGATCAGGCCGTCGCGATGGCCAACGACTCCGAATTCGGGCTCGGCGGCAGCGTGTGGACGAACGACTACGAGCGTGGCGAAGCAGTGGCCAAGCGTGTGCAGACGGGCAGCATCGGCATCAACCACTACCTGCTCGACCCGGCTGGCCCGTTCGGCGGCGTGAAGGCCAGCGGCCTTGGACGCGAGCTCGGTCCGGAGGGGCTCACCGCCTTTCTTCAGCTGCAGTCGATCTATGAGGCGGCGCCGGCGCCCACGGACACGCCGTAGGACCAGCACCGCGCCCGCGCGAGATCGTGGGCGCCGAACGAGCATGAGCGCGGGCACGGCGCAGCAGAGCCGCGTCGCCGTCGTAACGGGCGGCGGCCGCGGCTTCGGGCGCGAGATCGCTCGCAGGCTCGCCCGCCGGGGCTACGCCGTTCTCGTGACCGACGTCGATGCCGCGAGCGCCGATGAGGCGGCGCGCGAGATCGGCGCAGGAGCGTGGAGCAGGGCCCTGGACGTCCGCGACCCGGACGCACATCTCGCAACCGCCGCGGAGGCGTCCGAGCGTGGGCGTGTGGCGGTCTGGGTCAACAACGCCGGTGTCCTGCGCACCGAGAAGGCGTGGGAGCACTCCGACGCCGACGTGCGCCTGATCGTCGAGACGAACGTGCTGGGCGTGATGTGGGGCTCGCGCGCGGCGATCGCGACGATGCGCACCTCGGTCATGGGGGATGAGCACGTGATCAACCTCGCATCGATGTCCGCGTTCGGGCCCGTTCCCGGTCTCGCCGTGTACGCGTCATCGAAGCACGCCGTGCTCGGCTTCACGACCTCGCTGCAGGGCGACCTGCGTTCAGCGCGTCTTCCGATCCGGGTCCATGCGCTGTGTCCGGACGGCGCCGACACGCCGATGGTGCAGGAGCGCAGCGATGACCGCGAGGCGGCGATCATCTGGTCGGGCTCGCGGCTGCTGAGCGCGCAGGAGGTCGCCGAGCGCGCCGTGGCACTGCTCGACTCCCGGCAGCTCGTGCTCGCGCTGCCCAGATCCCGCGGCGTCCTGGTCCGTGCACTGGGACTCGCGCCCGGGATCGGCGTGAGACTCGGAGAGCCGTTGCGCCGGCTCGGCGAGCACAGGCGACGCCGGCTCCCTAGGGTTGAGGAATGAGCCTCACTCTTTCCCAATGCTTCGTACTGGTCGATGACCCCGACCTCGCACTGACCTTCTACCGCGACACGCTCGGCCTCGAGCTGCGCAACGACGTCGCCCGCGGAGACTTCCGCTGGATCACCGTCGGCGGCGCCTCCCAGCCCGGCGTCGCGATCGTCCTCACCAACTACCTCAACGGCAGCCCCGCCGACGGCGACGCGCTCGCCGCTCTGCTCGCCAAGGGCGCCCTCAACGGCGTCCACTTCCACACCGACGACCTCGACGCCACCTTCGAGAAGCTACGCGCGTCGGGCGCCGAGATCGTGCAGGAGCCGACCGACCAGCCGTGGGGCACGCGGGACTGCGCCTTGCGCGACCCGTCCGGCAATCTGCTGCGCATCGAGGAGCCGCCCGCCGCGCAGTGACGCGGCGCTCCTAGCTCGTCGGCGCGCAGGCGGTCAGCCCGTAGGGATGGGCGACGTTGGCGAAATCCCGGAACACGTCTGTTGCAATCAGCGCGGGGTTGCTCTCGATCTTGTTCAGGTCAGCCTGAGCCAGTGCGAGCAGCCTCGCCACCGAGGACTGTTCGCCCGCGGGCACGCCCAACGCTCTGATCCCGGAGATCTGAGCCTGAATGGAGGGCACATAGGTCCCCTTCACGATCGCCGCGATCTCCGCCTTCGGGGGCTGGGCTTCGAGTTTTGCCCCGGCCGCACTCAGCGTGGGGTCGGCCTTCGCGCAGATGACGTTGGCCTTTGCGACGAATTCGGCCTTCGTGATGACGGGCGCCGAGGTCGACGCTTTGCCGGTGCTGCTGCTCCCGCAACCGGCCATACCCACGCCCGCGATCACCGCCACGGCGATCGCCAGCCCCCCCGTCCGGCTGGATGGCAGAACCCCGTTTGCTCGGAGAGTCGGCCCGGAACGAAGCAGTCGGATCATCGAACTCCTCCTGTGTTGGCGCCTCGTTGCTTGCTGTCGGCTGGCGAGCAATGTACAGGCGCTCGCGGACGGCCCGGGCGGAGTTCTCGGGCGCCGACACCAATATTCGTCCAGACGGGGACGGACTTCGACGGAAAACATGCCCGGGAGTCCGATTTCGGAGTGGACGCATGGGTGCATCCCATAAATGAAGGCAAATCCGCGTGTCCGGAAGCGAACCCCCCATTCCAACCGCAGCATCCCGGTCAGAGGCGACCCCGCTGTCGGGCTCGCGCGCAGGCCCGACCGGGCGCCCGAGCCTCGGCCACCTGAGGCGGCTGGGCCCGGGCCGCAAGGGGGTGTGGGCATCGATCACGGCCGTTCTGGTGCTGGCGGGAGCGCTCGCGTCGGTGCTCGGCGCTCGCGCGGTGGCACACTCGGACGCCAACCAGGGGCGGCTGTCATTCCACCTGGCCTCGGCCGAGATCGCCTCGACCCTGAAGCTGGCGATCCAGCACGAGGAAGACCTCGTGGTCAGCGCCAGCGCCTTCATCACGGGCAACCCCGCTGCGACGCCCGCCGACTTCGACAGGTGGGCGGAATCGGTGCACGCGATGCAGCGCTACCCCGAGCTTCAGAACATCGGGTTGGTGAGGCTGGTCTCGGCCTCCCATCTCGCCGCCTTCGAGGCACACCTGGCGGCCAACCCGGTGCGACCCCTGGGACCACGCTCGCAGGGATTCAGAGGGCCGCTCCAGATCCAGCCCCCGGGTCAGCGCCCCTACTACTGCTTCGCGATCGCGGGGCTCGCGAGAAGCGCCCAGAGCTACATCCCCGCGGGTCTCGACTACTGCGCGCTGGCCCCCACACTCGTCACCGGGCGCAGCTCCGGACTGGTCAGCTACGCCCCGTTCGTCGACGGGGCCACCACCACGTTGGGAGTGGATACCCCGGTGTA